>Ga0182016_10005453_pt1 | contig 13705 bp, 14 predicted proteins | sample 712S2MmetaG_FD_120491 | JGI IMG/M metagenome (GOLD analysis project Ga0182016, IMG submission 120491) | Permafrost microbial communities from Stordalen Mire, Sweden - 712S2M metaG | ecosystem: Environmental > Terrestrial > Soil > Wetlands > Permafrost | place: Sweden: Stordalen | collected...
CAACGCGTTCGGTTCGCGGCTGCCGCCCTACCCCCGCACCCCCACCGCCTCCCACCGCACCGCAGCCTTCTCGATCCGCGCCACCGCCTCCATCAGATTCTCCAGCGAATTGGCATAGCTGAACCGGATATACCCTTCGCCGTAATCGCCGAACGCCCCGCCATTCAACCCCGCCACGCCCGCTACTTCCAGCAGAAAATCCGCCAGCTCTTTCGATGGAATACCGGTCTCCTCCACGTTTGCATAAGCGTAGAACGCGCCGCCCGGAACAGCGCAGCGGAAGCCCGGAATCCGGTTCAGCCCCCGGCAGAGGGCATCCCGCCGCCGCCGGAACTCGGCGACCATCGTGTCCACGCCGTCCTGCGGGCCGCGCAGCGCCGCGATCCCCGCCCGCTGCGTGAAGCTTGCCACGCACGAAACCGAGTTCACCATCAGCTTGGTGACCGCCCCCACCAGCCAGGTGGGCATCACACCGTAGCCCATGCGCCAGCCGGTCATCGCGTAGGTCTTCGAGAAGCCGTCCAGAATAATGGTCTTCTCCAGCATGCCCGGATAGCGCGTGATGGAAACCGGCGCATCTTCGTAGTAGATCCGCGAATAGATTTCGTCGGCCAGTACGATCAGATCGCGGTCCCGCACCATATCCGCAATGGCGCGCATGTCCTCTTCCGGAATCACTCCGCCGGTGGGATTCTGCGGCGAGTTCAGCACCAGCATCTTGGTCCGGTCGTTCAGTTTGTCGCGCAGCAGGTTCAAATCGAACGAGAATCCGCGGCTCTCGACCAGCGGCATGGGCACCGGCGTGGCGCCCAGCGTCCGGATCATCGACTCGTAAATGGGGAATCCGGGGTTAGGGTAGATCACCTCGTCGCCCGGTTCCAGCAGCGCCATCATCGGAAAAAAGATGATGGGTTTCCCGCCCGGCACCACGGACACGTGCTCCGGCCCCACGCAGATGTTGCGCCGCCGCGAAACGTCTTCTGCAATCGCTTCGCGCAACTCGGGGAAGCCTTGCGTTGGACCATAATGCGTCCAGCCCTCGTCGAGCGCCCGCTTGGCCGCCTCGACAATGTGCGCCGGCGTCGGAAAGTCCGGCTCGCCGATCTCCAGGTGGATGATGCTGCGCCCTTTGGCCTCCAGCGCCCGCGCCCGCACCAACACGTCAAACGCGGATTCCACCCCGATGCGATTCATCCGTTCCGCTAGTTTCATGGGATTTTCCTGAAAAACGGCACGCCATCGCGCACTTCCACGCGCGACACGCGGTCGTCAATTCGCACTCGCTCGCCCAAAATCCGCCCCGTCACCCGCCCGCCCGAATCCAGCGCCACGATGGCCGTTTGGTAGGGCACGTCCGCGGCAAACGCCTCGGTCGCGGAGTAGATCACGGTTTCGGTGTAGATCGTTCCCGTGGCGTCACTCATAAGGTCCCCAGAATGGTCACCACGCAAGTGGCGCCCGAGCCGCCCAGGTTCTGCGCCAGTGCCAGCGAATGCCGCGGCACCTGCCGCGCACCCGCTTCGCAGCGCATTTGCAGCACCAGGTCGCAAATCTGCGCCACGCCGGTCGCGCCCACCGGGTGCCCTTTGGACTTCAGCCCACCGCTGGTATTGATCGGCTTGCTGCCCGTGCGCGCCGTGTGACCTGCCAGGGTGAAAGGGCCGCCTTCGCCGCGCGCCGCGAATCCCAGGTCTTCGATGGCCACAATCTCGGCGATGGTGAAGCAGTCGTGCAGTTCGGCAAGTTGGATATCCGCCGGACCCACGCCCGCCATCTGGTAGGCCTTCGCGGAGGCCCGGCGCACTGCCGGAAAGGTGGTGATGTCCGGCTTTTGATCGAGAGCCACGAAATCGGACGCCTGCGCGATGCCCAGCACGCGCACCGGCTTATCGGTGAATTCGCCGGCACGCTCGGCCGGCGCGAGCAACACAGCGGCCGCGCCGTCGCTGATCAGCGAGCAATCGTAGAGATTCAACGGATCGGCGATTGGCTTGCCATTCATGGCCTGCTCCATGGTGATGACCTTGCGCATCTGCGCATCGGGATTCAGCGCGCCGTTGGCGTGGTTCTTCACGGCCACGGCGGCCAGGTGCTCGCGGGTGGTGCCGAACTGGTGCATGTGGCGCCGCGCGATCATGGCAAACAGCGAAGCGAACGTGGAACCGGCCTTGATTTCCCCCGCGCAGTCGCCCGCGCCCGCCAGGATCTCGGTCACCCTGGGAGTCGGCTGGCAAGTCATCTTCTCCACCCCGACCACCAGCACCGCATCGTAAACCCCGCTGGCGACGCCGTTATAGGCGTGGAAGAAGGCCGAGCCGCTCGAAGCGCAGGCCGCCTCCACGCGCGTGGCCGGCACACCGTGAATGCCCAGGGCGGTGGAAACATACGGCGCAAGGTGATTCTGGCCTGCGAACGAGGGACCGGCGAAGTTGCCGAGGAAAAACGCGTCTACCTGCCCGGGAGCGTGGCCGCCGTTTACCAGGCACTTTTCACCAGCTTCCACCGCGAGCGAACGGAGGTCGCGGTCCGGAAACGCCCCAAATGGCGTCTTGCCGATGCCGATTACAGCTACAGGTCTCATAGCCTAGCGCGCTCCGCCGTTTTCCAGTTTGCGCAGCCGCTCCTCAAGGGCATCCAGCCGGCGCTCCTGGCGGGCATCCATGCGCTCCAGCCGTGCCTTGGCGGCGTCAAACTCCTGGTGCATCTCGCGCTTGAGCGAGTCGAACAAGGTCTGGAAAAACTCCGTCGTGTCGCGGTCCATACGGCTATATTGTAGCGAGTGGCGCACCAGCCACCAACCACCACGAAACTTGGCAACAGGCTTGCACGTCCAAAAATCGGGCGAGGCCGATACGTGAAAGTGTCGAAACTGGCGATCCTGCTGCTCGCGGGTTCCCTTTACGCTGGGAGCGACCGCGACTGGAAGACGGGCAAGGTGAATCGGGTGATGATTGTCCCCTACAGGGTCCCCGGCGTTAACTTGGGTGAAGGCGTAGGATACTCGCCCCCTCAAATCCTGCAATGGATCAGAATTGCGGGAAATGACGACTTCTTCAACGTTTCCTATGTCGTGACTTGGCACACACCAAAGGTCAGGATCACAGGCGCGATCCAGTACGCCTTGGACACGGATGGCAATTTCTACATTAAGGACGAAGACAATCGGGAGTTCAAGGTCAAGTTGGTGGACAGGGATCCCGTGCCGCCGCCGGCCAGAAAAGACCGGGACTGGAAGACGGGCAGGGTAACCTTTGCCGCAAGCCTCCCGTTCATGAACGGCGGTGGAAACTACGCTAACATGCCAGGCGCGCTTCCCCGGGACCGGGAGTGGATCCAAATCGAGGGAGAAAACGACATCTTCAACCTGAACTACCTTCCCAGTTGGCACCCACCCGAGGTCACGGTCAACGGCCCGATTCAGTACGCCATGGAGAGTGGTGGCAGATTTTACTTACAGGACGACCACCACCGGGAGTTCGAGGTAACGATGGTGAACAAGGGGCCTCTGCCCCCGCTGGCGGATAGCGGCCCGCCGCCATCAATGATGGGTCAAGCTTCAGCGCCCAGGACGTTATTCGACCGCGACGGCGTCGAGGTAGTTGCAGTCGAAACCGAGAAAACCATCGACTTCACCGTAGACACACCGGAGAATGTCCACGTCAGGGTCCTGGCGGATCGCGATCAGAATGGCCAAATCGACCGTCTGGTGGACACCGGGTATGGTTTGGTGCATGGCCGACCGAGGCTCTGCACGCAATACCTGATCGACGAGCGCACGTCGACTTTTTGCGGCGGATTGCAATCGGCGGCGAGACTCTCGCAGTTCACAGTGGGCCAGGGCCGAAGGAAGTACGTCCTGAGCATCCCAAAGGAGGAGCTGAGCGCCGGACTGGACTCCGCCTCGTTTGTGCTGCGGTTCGGGAACACCAACACCCATACATGGACATCCTACCCGTCGCCCAGTTTCCAGCGCGTCCTGCACTGGCAGTACACCGTGCACGCGGGCCGGGCTGGGGCTCCGTCGCCCTCCTAGCCCGGCCCGGGCGTGCCGGGGTAGAATCGGCATAGCGCCGGCAGGAAGCGCCTGCCAGCTTTGTTTCCACGTTTGGAAGGGTTTCCACGTCACATCTACAGGACCGTGGAAGCCGTAATTTACGCCCTGATGAGCGAAGCCGTCGATCCCGGCCTGGAACTCCTGGAGACGCAGAACAGGTTTGTTTCCGATAACTTACGCCGGATCTTTGTGCAGATTTACCGTATCGTGGGCAACGTGGCCGACGCCCAGGATCTCACCCAGGAGGCTTTCATCAAGGCGCTGCAGCGGCAGGAGCAGCTTAAGGACGGGCAAAAGGCGGCGCATTGGCTTTCGCGCATTGCGACCAATACGGCCATCGATTTCCTGCGGCGCAATGGGCGGGTGTCGTTTTGCGAACTGGACGCCGCGCCGGAGAGCCACGACGAGAGCCCGGAGGATATTCTGTTGCGCTCCGAGCAGCGCGACTATCTGGAAGACGGCTTGCGCCTGTTGACCGCGCGCGAGCGGGCGGCGCTGATGCTGCGCGATGTGGAGGGCCTGCCAGCCGAAGAGGTAGCCCAGCGGTTGAATTGTTCCAAGGCAACCGTGCGGTCGCACATCGCCAACGCGCGTATTAAGCTACGCAAGTATATGGAAAAGAGGAAGCGATGACGCATCCGGATCAGACTATTCTGGCTCTGTACGCCGGCCAGGACCTCGGTTGGTTTCGCCGCCGGCGCACCCAGCGTCACCTGGCCCGTTGCCGCGAGTGCCGCGGCGAGTTGCAGGCCTTCGTGTCGGCGCGCGGCAATCTGGTCGCGCTGAATGAACTGCCGGCCATCTCCTGGAACCGGCTGGCCATCGAGATGAGAGCCAACATCCGCCTGGGCCTGGCGGCCGGCGAATGCGTGCGCGGCGAGCGCATGGCCAGTCCCCTAGGCCTTTTTGGGATTTTCTCTGGCGCGCGCGCGCTGGCCGCTTGCGCCAGCGTGATGGCGCTGGTGACGGCGGGTTTGTTCCTCGAGCGGCCCACGCCGCCCGCACCGCCGGCCATCGCCAGCGATGGAGCCGTCTTGCGGGCCACCGCCAACGGTATCGAATTGAATCAGGGTGGGCAGACTTTGAGCCTGCTGCATGTGCGCTCCGGCGACGTGACGTATTCGGCGGGAGCGCAAGGTTCCATGCGGGCCGGTTACGTGGATTCCGACACCGGCAACGTAACGATTAATAACTTGTATGTCCAGTAAATTTGCGATTCTATTCATAGCGGGCGTGGCTGCGCTGTGCGCGCAGGAAACGCCGGTCGACAATTGGGTGAAGATCAACCTGCCGCCGGATTCGCCCTTAACGCTGATTTCGACGAACCTGGGTGAATCGCACCTCAGCGCGCTCGGCAGCGCGGTGGTGCTGGACCTGGATGTGGCCCTCACGCTGCACAACTCCAGCCCGAACCGCGTGCGCGGCGTGACCCTGCTGGTGGCCGCACAGGAGGTGACGCCGGGCGGCAAGGCTTCCGTCTCGGTCCCCAGCCTGGACGTGGCGCCCAATCGGAACTTCCCGGTGCGCATCAATCTGCGCCTGTTGCGGCCGGCGCAGATGCGCGGCGGTCCGTTGGTCGAGGTCAACCTGGATGGCGTGCTCTTTCAGGACTATTCCTTCTACGGCCCGAACCGCCTGGAATCGCGCCGCACCATGATTGCCTGGGAAATGCAAGCCCAGCGCGACCGCAAATACTTCAAATCGATCCTCGCCGCGCATGGCATGGATGGGTTGAAACAGGCAATGCTGGAGAGCCTGAATCGCCAGGCCGAGCGCCCGCGGCTGGATGTGCAGGTTTCGCGCGGCCGGGCGGTAACCTCCGCCGCGGTGGGAGAGCGCGAAGCGCGATTCGCGTTTTTGCGCTTCCCGGATGAGCCGGTGGAACCGGTGGAAGGTTGGGCCGAGATCGCGGGCAACGAGGCTCGCAATCCCCGCATCGACGTGCACAATACTTCCTCCCGGCAGGTGCGCTCCGTGGAGATCGATTGGATCGTGACCGACCGGCAGGGCAAACAATATATGGCCGGTTCGGTGCCGGCGTCCGGGCCTGAGTTCAACCTGAAGGCCGGCAGCACCAGCCGTGTGCTGCAGGACACCGCGCTGCGGCTCTCGCGGCTGGCGAACGATGGCGGTACGCCGCTATCGATTGCCGGCATGACGGGCTTTGTCGGCCAAGTCGAATTTGCCGACGGCAAGGTTTGGATTCCCAATCGCGAATCGCTCGCCAACGCCCAGCTTCTGGGCATCCTGGAGCCGTCGCCGGAAGAGCAGCGCCTGATGGACCTGTATCGCAAGAAGGGGCCCAAGGCCCTGGCCGACGAGTTGAACAAGTTCTAGTGGTCTTTTCTTGTGGGGCAGGTTGGCAACCTGCAGGCCGATTGTCAATCGGCCTTCTGCACCATATTCGATGCTAGTATCTGGCGCAAGATCACCGTCGAGGTGCCGCCGGACCTACTGGAGAAGGCACAACGAGCCGGCGGCAGCGGCATCACCCAGACCTTTCGTACCGGCCTTCAGCTAGTCGCGGCATCGCGGGCTACGCGCGGCTGCGCCAATTTCCGGGCAAGGTTCGCTTTACCCGCACGTCGGCTGAGCTGAAGGCCGACCGATGATCGTGGTTGACAGCAGCACCTGGATCGCCTTCCTGCGGGGAGATGGCGGCGAGGATCTGGAACTGCTATTGGCAACGGGCAGGCAAGTTACGAGCGAAGGTTGGCGAAGCGCCGCAAAGCGCGCCTCGGCGACGCCCTGATCGCCCAGAGTGCCTTGATCGCGGGATTCCTCCCCTTACGCGAGACGGCAATTCAGGCGTTTGCCGGCGCCACCTCACGCCCCTCCGGTTCGGCGCGGCGAACCCTTCCACCACACCCCACCCGAATCGGCGATCTTCTCAAGAATCTGGTCCTTGGTCAGCTCGCGTATAATTTCGCAGCGGCCCGCGCCCGCAAATTCCGTCGCGTCCGCATCGAGCGACTTGCGATAGCAGTCGCCCGCGCAGTGCCACTTCGCGAAGCAGGCGCGGCAATACTCGCGGCAGTCGACGGTCTGCGTGCGAAGCTCGGTATAAATTCGCTCGTCGAAATCGTAGCCTGACCCCGCCGCCGCGGGCTGGCCATAGAAGAACCGCTCCGCCCACGGCTGGCGCTCGTCCGCCACCTCGTAACAGGCGCTGATGTTCCCCCCGGGCGAGACGCAGAAATTGTCGTTTGCCACGCCGCAGAAGCGGTTGGTCACCGTTCCCAGGCGGGCGCCGGAGAAACGCAGCAGCCTGCCAGCCTTCCCCGACGTGCGCCGCGCCGCGCGAAACGCTTCGACGAAAGCGGCCGTCTCCGCACTGACCCGGTCCCGGCCGCGACCCATGCGGTACAGCGGCTCCGCCTGGATGGCGTGCGGCCGGAATCGGCGGCAGATGAAGGCGACGGATTGGGGCAGACGTGCCAACGCTTCCGCCGTCGCCGTCATGCGGACCGAATAGCGGAACCCCGCGCGATCGAACGCGCGCAGGGTGGTCAGAACCGACGCGCTCGACCCCTCGCCGGAGGCCCGGCGCCGGTTCGCGTCCTGCACCTCCGGCAGCCCGTCAAAGGAAACTGTGGCGCTGTCGAGATGCGCCGCGATCCACGCCCGCTGCGCGTCGTTCAGTACGCCGTTAGTCGTCAGCGAACTGCACAGCCGCAGTCCCTTCGCCTGGGCAACGCCTTGCGCGTAGAGATGCGACTCCTGCAGCCGGGCCCAGTGCTGGGTCGGCTCTCCGGCGCCGTGATAGTTGACCTCAAACGACGATGCGCCGGCTTCCGCCGCGTTTGCCGCGACAAAGTCGATCGCCCGCCGCGCCGTTTCCGGCCCCATGAACGTGGCTGGCGCGTCGCCCGAGGCCGCATAGCAGTATGCGCACCGCAGGTTGCAGGCGCTGGTAAGGAGCAGCGTGACCACCCGCGGCCGCGGCGGTCCCGTGAGTTGCGTAACGGGCGCACGCTCCACTGCGCCACCCACGATCCCGGCTTTTCGCAGCCACGCCAAAACCTCGGCGCTGATATCGCCGGTTCGCTCGCCCGCATCCCGCGACTGCAGAAAACGCACCAGCGCGGCGTTGGCGATCAGCGCCGCACCCCGCAGCGGCGCATACACCAGGTATTCGGACTCGTTCAACGGCAAGACAAACAACTCTGACAAACCGCTTTTCCTAAACCAAATGTTAGCAGACGATCACGGGACAATCAGCCGGAGAAGCAATATGTGATGATGTTTCTCAGTGGGGTCGACAGTAATTCAGGCTAAAGCCTGCGCCGCCATATTGTTATTCCTGTGCCTCTCCGGGGCGCGCGCCGCGGAACTGGAAATCCACTACACCGCCATCCAGAAGATTCTGGCGCGAGAGGTTTTCACCCAGGATGGCCGCCGCTATGTGCGCGGCAGTCCCGCGGCGAAATGCAGCTTCGCCTATCTGGAGCACCCCGAGCTGCGCGGCGACAACGGCAGGCTATCCCTGAAGGCGCGCTTCACCGGACGCTCCGCCCTGGACGTTTTCGGCCGCTGCATCGGCATGGGAGACTCGTTCGACGTGTACATCACCGCGGTACCCTATTACCACAACCAGTCGATCGGCCTGAAGGATGTCCGGGTGGAAGGCCGGGCGCCGCAAGGCGCGCCCCGCACCGGATACTATGTGCGGCGGGTGTGCGCGGCGCTGGGCGACAGCCTGCGCCAACAGTTCGAGTATCGCGTCGCGGACCAAGCCAAGCGGCTCCTGGAACAGACCGCGCCCGACGCGGCGTACCGCCAGGAACTGCTGGATTTCAGCGTGCCGCGGGTGCAAGTGATGCCCGATGCGCTGATTGTCAGCGTGGATTTCAGGCTGGCGGTGAAATGACGGTCCGGCGCCGTGCGCCCTCTCACTTGGCCTGCGAATTGGCGGCGAGTTCCTCGAGCTTGGGCAGTTGTTGCCGCACGATGGCGGCGTCGTTGGCGTTGGGAGCCAACTCCAGGTATTTGCGGAAGCACTGAGCGGACTCGGCGTACTCCTTCTTGTCCATCAGGATGAGGCCCAGCACATAGTTCATGCGCGGAATCTTCTGGTCCTTGTCCAGGCGCAGTCCGGCGCGCGCCGCCCGCTCGGCCTCCTCGACCTTGTTCAGCCTGGCGTTGGCCACCGCGTTGAACAGGTAGGCTCCGGGAAAATCCTCGGGATCGAGCTGGATCCACAGGTGCGAGTACTTTTCGGACTCGGCCCAATCCCCCCGACGGTCCGCGGCCACGGTCAGGTTCTCATAAGGCTTCACGTAACGGGCGTCGCTTTTCTGAGCTTCCTTCCAGGCTTCGATGGCGCCGGCCGCGTCATTCTGGCTCTGCCGCGCGAGGCCAAGCTGATACCAGGCGATCGCGAACACCGGGTAGATCTTGACGGCCTTAGCGAATTCGGTTGCCGCGGCATCCCATTTCTGCACTCGCATAGCTTCCATACCCCTTTCGTAAGCCTTCCTGGCATTCGAAGGAGCCTGCAGCGTAGTGGCGCTGACCACCAGAGAACTGGCGCGCGAGAGTGGATGCAGAATCATGGTGCCCAGGCGCCCAGAGTCCATCGTGCTCTTCATGGCGATGATCACGTTCTCGGAACTGTAGCCTGAAAGAACCGCGTGCAGCTCGCAGTTCCTCAGCGCCTGGGTAATCGGCATCGTGTACTGGGTCGAATTGGAATTCAAGGCTTTGTTCAGTTCGTCGCTCCGCGAAATGGCGGGCTGGTCGGCATCCGCCGTCGAGACAGCGCTCCCACCGGCCGACACCTTGAAGCCAAAATGTCCCTTCGCGTCGGTCCATGCTACGAAAGTCGCGCGGCCGTCGCAGACCTTCTCGATGCGAACCGCGTCGGCGGGCGGCGACCCATCGTCCAACATCACGCTGCCGGTGAAGAAAACCACGCGTTCGAAACTCTTGTCGATTTCGGATTGACCCGGATTCTGGCCCCTCGCCGCAACAGCGGCGGCCAACAGCAGCCCTGCACCTACCCACGTTCGCCAAACCATACCGCCTCCTGGCGTGTTTACTCAATTATGCTCCTGCCGGACTCCAAAATGGAATACAGGTTTCCACCGCAGGACTCGCACTGGAACGATCGCCGTGTTTTTACAATTGCAACATCAAGCTTCAGCTTGCCGCCAGCCTCAGCCGGCCATCTCCAGCAACTTTCGCACGGTGTTCCAATTGCGGCTGGTGCCGGAGGTCCGCAGCGCCTTCTCCACTTTAGGCAGCGACAGCTTCGGACGCGCCATGCCGTTGGTGAAGTAAATGTACAATTCGCGCCCGTCGATGTGCAATTCCTCCGGGGCGGCGTCGATGGCGCGGACCTGCTCCAGCGCCGTGGTGCTCGGATCGGCGGCCAGAAAGTGGATGGCGAGTTTGCCGGGGTCCATACCGGGCCGCGCCGCGAACGGGTTCCGGGCAATCACGCCTTCCAGGTCGGAAGGCGTGCGCAGGATGACGTTGGGGCGGAAGCCGCAGGCGCGCTCGATAGCGTCCTCGATCCGCTTGCGCAGGCGAACCAGGTCGCGTCCTGCGGTTCTGAAGACAACATTGCCGGAATTGATATAGGTTTGGACGTCTTCGAATCCGAGGGACTCATACAGCGCCCGCAGTTCGTCCATCTTCACCTTGTGGTGGCCGCCGACATTCACCCCCCGGAGCAGAGAGATCAGCACAGGCATATGAGGTACAGGATACCTCACGCCCGCTCCCTGACGGGGTGCCCTGTGGGTCCGGCGCAACGCGACTTGCGCCGACGGATTGCAGCACCCTCAGTTCTATCTGCGCTTATCTGCGTTCATCGGCGGCCACATATGCTTTTTGTCCGGTCCCAACACGAAACCCAAAACCCGATGTGGGCCGCCGGTGAGCGCCGATGAGAACAAGTAAGACTCCCGTTGGCCGGAAGCCGACCAGCGGATCCAAACAGCCCCCGCCCCACCCTGCGTTACAATAACTTGGAATGCCGCAGCGGGAAACCATGCTCGTCCCGCCGGTTCCTTTTGCGCCGCAGTTGCTCTCCAGGTTGGGCGAACTGGATAGGGCCGTGCAATCGGCAATCCGGGGGAAGCCCGAAGTCGTGCGGCTCTCGCTGGTCTGTCTGCTGGCGCGCGGCCATCTGCTGATCGAGGATGTGCCGGGCGTGGGGAAAACCACGCTGGCCCAGTCGCTGGCGCGCGCCGTGGCCTGCGGCTTCCACCGTCTGCAATTCACCAGCGACATGCTGCCCAGCGACGTGCTGGGCGTCACCATTTACAACGCGCACTCCGAGGCGTTCGAATTCAAGCCGGGCCCCGTCTTCACCAATTTCCTGCTGGCCGATGAAATCAATCGCACCACGCCCAAAACGCAATCGGCGCTGCTGGAAGCCATGAACGAGAGCCAGGTCACGATCGACGGCCGCCCGCACCTTCTGCCGCGTCCCTTCATGGTCATCGCCACGCAAAACCCCGTAGAGCACCACGGCACCTACCCGCTGCCCGAGTCGCAGATGGATCGCTTCCTCATGCGCCTGCGCATCGGTTACCCGGACTCGGCCAGCGAGCGCGAGATCCTGCGCAATATCGAGATGGCCACCGCCGACAGCGTGCGGCCGGTGCTGTCCGGCGATGACATCGTTTGCCTGCAGGCCTCGGTGCAGCGCGTAGCAGTAGAGGAGTCGCTGGTCGATTACATGCTGGCTATCGTGGAAAAGACGCGCGCGCACGAATCGCTCACCCTGGGGGTCAGCCCGCGCGGCTCGCAAGCGCTGTTCCGCGCGGTGCAGGCGCTGGCGCTGTTGGAAGGGCGCGAATACGCCATTCCGGACGACGTGAAACGCTTGGCGGCGCCGGTGTTTGGGCATCGCGTGATGGTCAATACGCGCACCGCACTGGCCCAGCGGCGCTCCGATCTGGGCGACCGCATCATCGAAGAGATCCTCAACCAGACGGACGTGCCTCTTTAGTGCAGCGCGTCATGCAGATCGGGGCTGTGGGGCAGGTTGTCAACCTGCAGGCCGATTGTCAATCGGCCTTCCGTTTGGGGCTAGACCCCCATAATTCCATATGAAAACCGCCATCATCGGCCTACCCATGGTAGGTAAGACTTCGCTGTTCACCATCCTGACCGGCGCCCACCAGGAGACGCGCATCGGCTCGACCGCTGTGCACGTGGGCGTGGCCAAGGTGCCCGACGCGCGCCTGGAGGAACTCGCCAAGCTGTTCGAACCTAAGAAGGTCACGCACGCCAGCGTGGAATACGTGGACATGCCCGCCATCTCGAAGGAGAGCCTGCGCGACGCCAGCTACGTCGCCAGCCTGCGCGTGGTGGATGCCTTCGCGCAGGTGCTGCGCCTGTTCGAGGACGACACCATCCCGCACGAGAGAGGCAGCCTGGATCCGCTGCGCGATCTGGAGGATGTGGAGACGGAGCTGATTCTGAGCGATCTGGTGGTGATCGAAAAGCGGTTGGAGCGGCTGGACAAGGATCGCAAGAAGATCAAGAATCCCGAGTTGGACCGCGAATTCGAACTATTGCAGAAGTGCAAGGCGGCGGTGGACGCCAACCAGCCGTTGCGCGAGCTGGAGCTTGGCCCGGACGACGAGAAGCGCATTCGCGGGTTCCAGTTTCTCTCGCAGAAGCCCATGCTGTACGTTTTGAACCTGGGCGAGGCGGACGCGCCGAAGCTGCACGATAAGGAGCGGGAATACCGCGAAGGTCCATTGGCCGGACGCAAGCAGACCGCGGTCGCGGCGATATGCGGCAAGGTGGAAGCCGAGTTAGCCGAGCTGCCCGTCGCGGAGCAGAAGGAGTATATGGCGAGTTACGGCCTGAGTGAATCCGGCCTGGAACGCCTGATTACAGCGACTTACTCGCTGCTGGGGTTGATGTCGTTCCTGACTGCCGGCGAAGACGAGGTGCGCGCCTGGACGATTCCGTTCCACAGCACGGCGGTGAAGGCGGCCGGCGCCATTCATTCGGACTTCGAGAAAAAGTTCATTCGCGCCGAAGTCGTGAACTGGAAATCGCTGGTGGATCTAGGCGGATATGCCGGGCTGCGTGAGAAGGGTATGCTGCGGCTGGAAGGCAAGGAGTATATTGTCAAGGATGGCGACGTGCTGGTAATCCGGCACGGGTAAGGCGAGGAGGTCGAGGGTGCGTTGCAGGGCACTCCTATTCCTGTGGCTGGCGCCGGCGCTTCTGGCGGGCACGGCGGAGCGTCCCAAGGAGATCCGGGCCCTGGTAGATGCCGCTCCAGTTGCCCCGCCGGAACTGGCCGCCGATATCCTGATTCGCATCGTGGAGTCCGGCCGTGTTTCCGATCCGGCCTGGAAGCTGGAGTTGCTGGACCAGGCGTTCCACATGGCGGGGGCAGCGAAGTACCCGGTCGCACTGAGCGCAGCGGTCGCACGGGCGCTGAATACCGATTCCGACCCTGGCGTGCGATCGAGGGCATTGCACGCCAAACTGGACGCGCTTTCGTTGCGCTGCCGCGCGGTGAGCGGCACGCTGGCCCTGGACCGCAAGAAGGCGGTCGCATTGTTTCGTGAGATTCCGATCATGCGGTTTCCTGCCCACACATGCGAAGACGCCATCGAGGAGTCACCCGGCATCTTCTTTGAAACGCTGGGCCAGGTCTTCGCACAGGCATTC
>Ga0182016_10005458_pt1 | contig 13689 bp, 7 predicted proteins | sample 712S2MmetaG_FD_120491 | JGI IMG/M metagenome (GOLD analysis project Ga0182016, IMG submission 120491) | Permafrost microbial communities from Stordalen Mire, Sweden - 712S2M metaG | ecosystem: Environmental > Terrestrial > Soil > Wetlands > Permafrost | place: Sweden: Stordalen | collected...
ATCGCCTTCGCCGATCTCCGTCTCCCTTCTCCAAAGTCAGCCTTGTTTATGCTGCTCGCGCCGCTTGGCGCTTTCCTGCTCAACCTTGCCATGATCGGCCACTTCCTCACCCATCGCGACTACGATCTTCGCGACGCGGCCCGGTCCATCGCGCAACTCGTTCGCTCGCATCCAGAACAGAAGCCGCTGCTCATGGGCGTGAGTGGAAACCAGCTTTCGCTCATGACCGGCATCCCGTCCATCAACGACGGATTCGGCACAGAGCGTTCGTCTCAGGAAATGGCCAGCTACAAGCCCGGCTGGTACGCAGAGTGGAACGACACGCCACGCGATCCATCCGCCTTCGCCGGCTACACGCTCGAGAAGATGGCAAGCTACCCGATCTTCGACGACGAAGACCGGACCACGCTCATCCTCTATAAGATCGTGCCCGATGCAGTGAATCCCTCCGAACCTTCGCTCTCGGCAACGCCAACGCCTATTGCGAAATGATTCGCCAGCCGGGACTGCCTGCTTTAACAACGACGGCGCTTCGCCTCACTGATAGCATTTCCGTATGCTTTTGAAATCGCTTCGTCTCGTTCTCCCCTCCGCGCTCCCCGGCATCGTGTTTTTTGGTCTCGCGTTCACCCTGCCGCAGGTCGCCGCGCAAGATGGGTCCGCCGCCAATCACACGCGCGTTGACGAGGTATTGAAGAATCTGAATCGCGGCCGCTCTGTGGGCCAGGTCACCATCTCTCCAGACGGCAAGCGACTTGCGTGGATTCAAATGAGCAAAGACGGCGCGGAGATTCGCGTAGCCCCGCTCGACAAGCTCGACAAGGGCGTCCGCTTCACCGCAGGCAAGCCCGAACAGCACTGCCGCGAAGGTCAGATGACCTGGGCGCCCGACAGCCGCGCCGTCGCGTTCTTCTCTGACTGCGCCAGTTCCAGCGAACAGACCGACCTCTACATCCAGCCCATCGAAGGCGGCACGGCGCGACGTATCACCGAGCTCAAAGGCTATGTCGGAGCGCCGGCATTCTCGCCCGACGGCCAATCGATCGCTTTTCTCTACGTCGAAGGCGCAACCCGCCCAGCAGGCGCGCTTGCCGCCATGAAGCCCTGGTCCGGCGTCATCGGCGAAGACGGAGTCGAAATCCAGCGCGTCGCCATCGCCCGCGCCGATGCGCCCAAGCCGACCGCCCCCACACTTGCCACGCCCGCGAATCTGCATGTCTACGAGTTCGACTGGCGTCCCGATTCCAAGGGACTCGCCTACATCGCTGCCAATCCGCCCGGCGAAAACACCTGGTGGATTGCCAGGCTCTACACGCAGACGCTCGATTCCGCACCCAAGCCGATTTTGTCGCCCGCCGAAGTAACCGGTCCACTCCATGGCTTGCAGCTTGCCGTCCCACGCTGGTCCCCCGATGGCAAAGCAATCGCCTTCATCGGTGGCCTCATGAGCGATCAGGGCTCCACGGGCGGAGACGTCTATATCGTCTCCGCCGACGGCGGCCAGCCCGTCGACCTCACCGCTAACCGCCCCACCTCACCCGCCTGGATCGAGTGGGGCGACGACGAGCACATCTTCGTGAGTGAACTGGCGGGTGGAAACTGCCAGCTCGTCCGTTTCCGGCTTCAGGGCGACCGCACCGCTCCCACCGTCGCCACCAGTTTTGGCGCGCCCATCTTCAGCATTCCCGGCAGCGTCGGCGACGGCCGCATGGAACTGAGCTTGTCCTCGACCGCCGACCGCTCGCTCTTCGTCTTCCACGCCAGCACCTTCGACCATCCTACGGAAATCTACGAAGCCAAGACTGCCACGGTCATGAGCTCAGGCCTCGAAGGCGTCATTCCGCTAACGCACATGAACGATGGCGTTGAGCCGGCGTGGGGCCACTCAGTCTCCCTCTCGTGGAAGAGCGACAACTTCCACGTCCAGGGCTGGCTCATGCTGCCCAAAGACTACGACCCCGGCAAGAAATACCCTCTGCTTGTCCTGGTTCACGGTGGCCCCGCGGCTGCTGCAATTTCTCATTGGGGTGGCGGCGGCGGCTTAAGCGCAACGGCCTTCTCGGCGCTCGGATACTTCGTCCTTCAGCCCAATCCGCGCGGCAGTTACGGTCAGGGCGAGGCCTTCACGCAGGCCAATCGCAAGGACTTTGGCTACGGCGACCTGCGCGACATTCTGGCCGGCGTCGATGCTGTCGTGGCCAAGTACCCCGTCGACGCCAACCGTGTCGGCCTCACCGGGTGGAGCTACGGCGGCTTCATGACCATGTTTGCCGTCACCCAGACGCAGCGCTTCAAGGCTGCAGTCTCCGGAGCCGGCATCTCCGATTGGGAAAGCTACTACGGCGAAAACTCCATCGACCAGTGGATGATTCCGTACTTCGGCGCTTCGGTCTACGACGATCCAGCCGTCTACGCGAAAAGCTCGGCCATCGACTACATCAAGCAGGCCAGGACGCCGACCCTGGTAGTCGTGGGCGACCGCGACGGCGAGTGTCCAGCTCCGCAGTCGTTCGAATTCTGGCACGCGCTGCGCGATGAGCATGTGCCCACCCAGCTCGTCATTTACCCCAACGAAGGCCACGGCTTTGTGGATCCCGTGCATCGACGCGACGTCATGGAGCGGGCCGTGGCATGGTTCGACAAATATCTGAGCAATGGCGATTGAAACGCCCGGATTGCTCCCCAACTCGCTTCGGCTGAGTCTATGGGAGCAGGGCCAATTCATGATGGCGGAAGGGTCGGAAACGCTTGGGCGAGGCACCGCCTGCAAGGGCGGCCCTCCCTGATACACTTTTCTATGAATATTCGCGAGCGGCGTTTGAAGAACGGGTTGGATGCGAAAGCTGCCTCCGGCTTCAGTTTTTATGAGCGAATGGGTCCGGCGGCGAGCGACGGGACAGGTTTTTGCGCGCCGCATCATTAAGTATTTTCGGAAATTGAGGTTCGCGATAATCCAATTTCTTAAACGTCATTCGGAGAGACCGTTCCGCGGTTTTACGAAGCGGGGCGGGGAGGATTCATGCGGCGGTTTTTGACGCTTGTTTGTCTGCTGTGCGTGGCCATTCCGGCCGGAGTATCCATTACCGGCTGCTTCCGCAATCCGGCGGGAAATTTTTGCAACGGCCTTGGCTACGGGTTGAGAGACACCGACGTCGCCTCCATCTTTCTTTCCCCCCAGACCACCGGCATTTCCCTGGCCTTCGGCCAGACGCAGCAGCTTGCTGCCCCATTGGCGAAAACCTGCAAAGGCACCGCGGCCAGCGTGCCCTCCTACACCTACGGCACCACGAATAACCAGTTGATCGACATTTCGCCCACGGGCAACCTCTGCGCGGGCAACTGGAACCGGAACACCGGCGGCGGCATCCCCAATTACACCATCTGCAATTTCCCCAGCCCGCTGCCTTCCACAAGCAATCTGCCGTATGCGACCGCGTACGTTACGGCTTCAGCAAGTTCGGTGACCTCGAATCCGGTGGAGATCTACATACACCAGCAGGTCACATCTCTAAGCTTAGTGGGCCCACAAAGTTGTCTTTCGCAAACCCAGACCGCGACCCTCGATGCCCAGGCCTGCTTTGCCAGCAACGGAACCCAATATGAGTTCTGCGCGCCTGCCGGCGTTACTGCCACCAGCACCCCGGCCTTCGCCTGCCCCGGCGGATTGGCTCCCGGCGTCACGTCAGTGCCCGATTGCTCTGTTCCCCTCGGCACCCTGAACTACACCGTTGGAAACGCCGCCATCGCCTCAATCAACCAGGACACCAACGTGATCACCGCGGCTCAACCCGGCACTACAGTCGTTACCGCTGCGATTGCCGCCGGTGCGTCCTCTGCCGGCTACTTCTCCACTTGCCCGCCCGCATCCATCAGCGTGCGCCTCGCCAATGGAAGCACCTCGGGCACGGTCACGCAAGGCGTCCAGGAAAACCTGACGACCACCGTGATTGACACCAAGGGAAACACCATTACCGGACTCGCCCTCGACTATCAATCGACCGATCCGATCGACATTCAGACCAGCACCGCGGGCGGCATCACCACCAGCTTCCCCGGCGTCGCATCTATCACGGCAGTCTGCCAGCCCAACACGTGCAATCCGGCGCCCATTAACGTCACCGGCGTGAATGGCACAGGCCTTTCCGTATCGTCGAATCCCGTCACCATCACCACGCCCGGCACCGCCAGCGATTTCGTCTGGTTTGGCGCTCCCGGTCAATCTCAGTACTTTGCGCCGGTGGAATTGTTGACCGGAACCGTCGGTGCAACCGTGCGCCTGCCGTATGTTCCAAACTCCATGGTCATGGACCGCAACGGGCTGAACATTTACTTCGGTTCCTCGCACGAATTGATGTACTACGCAACCTCGACCAACACCCTCACCAAGCAGGACACGACCGTTCCCGGCGTGGTGCTCGCGGTTTCGCCCAATAACACGCAGATCCTCATCAACGATCAGGTGCGCCAGGTCTTCTACATCTACACAGGATCGAGCTCTACCTCACTCACCTTTGGCGGAATGGGCACCGCGGCAGAATGGACGCCCGACAACAAGACGCTGTACATCGCAGACAGCGCGGCCGCCGGCGCCGGCCATACCGATACGCTCTACGTCTACAACGTCAACACGGGCTTCTCCAGTTATCCGCTCACGGCCTCGGGTGGAGCAAACCCCGGCGCCCAAAGCGTTGCGATCACCATTCCCAGCGTCGGCGCCTATCTCAGCGGCAACCCCACCGTGGCGCATACCTGGTGCCCGTCAGGCACTGTGGGCAACGCCGCAAGCATCGCGTTTTATCCGCAGGGCGACTCCGTCGCCGCCCTCACTGACGTTCTTGCTGCAACCACCGACGGCCAGCACATTCTCGGCGCAGCCTTGAGCGGGGGAGCGGTCACTCTTTCTGACATTGGCATCACGCTTCCGACGACGACCGATGCGGCCGGCGCTGTTACCCCTGCCACTTGCCCCGACGCAGCCGGTGTGCTCTCGCCGTTGCCCATCACGCACACGATTACGCAGGCTCCCGTTACCGCTGCCGGCGCAACCTCTGTCAATCAGATTGTGCCCGCCCCCAACTCCGGCCTGGCCTTCCTCACCTACGACGGAACCACTGCCGGCGCTTCGCTTCCGTATTACATCCCGGGCACGGGCGGCGCCGCTGGAACCGTCGGCTACGTTGCGCTGAACAATGCTTCCGCGATCACGGCCCCGCTGGCCGGTGCATTCACGCCCGATGGCACGCTGTTCTTCGTCTCCACCGCGGGCGACAACCTGGTGCACTACATCACCATTCCTGCGGTCGTCACCGCCGCGACTCCGCTCATTGACAAGCAGCAGATCGCTCCCAACCTTCCTCCCTGCACTCCAGTCTCGGCAGGCGGCAACGATCTCGGCTGCACCTACACTGGCAGTGGCACAGTCGTCCCGGCAACGGTCATCACCGTCAAGCCGCGCTCGACAACCTAAATAGAGTTCGTACCCATGTGGCTGACCCACCCAACCTAGGGCTTAGGAAACTTTGGGTGGGAAAGCACAAACCTCCTGCGAGCGAGAAGCGAGCGTCTGCCGCACCGCAGGTGCCTGACCCACCGCAGGTGGCACGGTAAAATCAGGCAATGAGAGTACGACCATGATCAAGGCAATATCCTTCCTGCGTCCCGCCGCCGATGCCGAGGCTTATGAGCGCGTCTCGCGCTTTCTTGACGCCCTCGGTTTCGCCCGTGGCCCAGGATGGCGTGAAGAGGAAAGCCGCGGCGCATCGTTCCTCGCTCCACTGGGCAATCTCGAAATCGTCGCAGGCAAATTTCCCTCGACTGCCGACATCCTCGTCGAAGTCACGGCTCTGGACGCTGTGCACCAGGCTGTGTCGGCCTGGTTGCGCGTCGAAAGTGGTGACCAAGCCCTGTCCCATGTCTCGCCCATCACTGAAACTCATTGGAAGTCGAGTATCTTTACGGTCGAACCCGAGCGGGGTTTTCGCTTCAGCTTCTGGGCCTGGTCCGATCCGCTGAAAGGCAAGCCTGTTGCCGTTGAAGGCGATCTCTCCGCCGCGGACATGCGCTTCGCCATTGTCGTCGCGCGGTGGAATGCCGTGATCACCGAGCGTCTGCTTGAAGGCGCGCTCGATGCTCTTCTTCGCAGTGGAGCGCAGCGGTCTGCCATTGAAGTCGTTCGCGTACCCGGCGCGTGGGAGGTTCCTGCCGCTGCCCGCACCATCGCAAACCGTGGAGGCGCAGGCAAAGTCGACGCCATTGTCACCCTCGGCTGCTTATTACGCGGCGAGACCGCTCATTACGAAGCCATCTACAACGAGGTCGCGCGCGGCATCGGCCAGTCGCAGCAGGAGACTGGCGTTCCGCACAGCTTCGGCGTGCTTACCTGCGAAACTCTGGAGCAGGCCCTCGATCGCGCCGGCATCAAGGCCGGCAACAAGGGCTTCGAAGCGGCGCTCGCTGCCATCGAAATGGTGAGCCTCAACCACAAGCTCGAGCAAGGGGCTGCAGTTTGAGCGCCGGAGCGCGGCGCAAGTCGCGGGAGCTCGCGATGCAGATGCTTTTCCAAGCTGACATGGGCAAGCAGACTCCCGATCAGGTCCGCGCCACATTTTGGAAGGCAGGCGACGACGCGGTCGAGCCCGAGGTTCGCGGCTTCGCCGAAGATTTGTTTCGGACCGCGATCGAACACCAGGAAGCCATCGACGAACTCATCGTCGCCAATTCCAAACACTGGCGTCTGGAGCGCATGCCCGCGGTCGATCGCAACCTTCTGCGTATGGCCATCGGCGAGATGCTTGGCTTCAAAGGAACGCCGTTTCCCATCGTCATCAACGAAGCGTTGGAAATTGGCCGCCGCTACTCGGCTCCCGAATCCATCAACTTCCTCAATGGCATGCTCGACGCCATCGCGCGCAGCCTTCTCCCCAAGTGAGCCAGCCCCGTTGCATTCGCAGGACTGGTATCCTGTGAAGGTGACTCATCGCTCTCATCTCCTTGCCGTGGCGTGTTTCTGCGCCATCCCGTTCCTCCTGCTTGCCACCGGGCCAGCCGCGTGCCACAAGGAAGAACAGGCCGTCGTCGGCGTAGCGCATAACGCAGTGCAGGCCGCGCAGCACGCGCAGAGTACCGCGCAGGCAAACGCTTCCCAGCGCGACCAGCAGCGAACCGAGCTGGCCAAAATCCCACTGCCCACCAAGAGCCTCTACGTCGACGTGCATGAGCCCTCCATGTGGAGCAATCCTTTTCTCTCTGTGGGCGCCACTACCCTCAATCTTCGTATTACCCTGGCCGATGCCAACCCCAGTCCGGTAGGGCAGGGAACTTTGCTGCGCCCTGAGGCGGCACGCCGCCAGGAACTGCAAATCCGCCCCGCCGATCTGGCCGACGCCGTCGTTGCCCTGCCACCCGGCGCGTGGCGCTACGGCCGCGTCATTGCCGTGGCCGAGTCGCCCCTGGCGGTACGCAAAGATCGCTCCGCTGTCCGCCGCAATGTCGAAGCCGCCATCAATCAACTCAACGATCTTGGCATCGTTGTGGAAGAGTGGCCCGCGCGCTGATTGCGGCGCGTGCATCCGCTCACACCGTTTCCGCTCGCAATGAACTACGATTCCATCGTGAGCATTCTCCCGATTTCCGCCTTGTTGAGCCAGCCGCCGCTCGATCACGAGCGCTTTGCCGCGCACAAAGATCTTGAAGCCCGCATGAAGGCCACAGTTCGCGGAGACGTTCTCTTCGATCTCGGTTCCCGCGCCCTCTACGCAGCCGACTCCTCAAACTACCGCCAGATGCCCATTGGCGTCGTGAACCCCCGCGACGCCGCCGATGTTGAAGCCGCGCTCGCCGCCTGCCGCGCTACGGGAGCCGCTGTGCTGCCCCGCGGCGCAGGCACCAGCCTCGCCGGCCAATGCGCCAACGTCGCTGTCGTCTTCGACTTTTCCCGCTACATGCGCGGCCTTACATCCATCGATCCCGAGTCCAAACTCGCGGTCGTCGAGCCCGGCATCGTTCTCGATCGATTGCGCGAAGCCGCCGAGGTGTATCACCTCACCTACGCTCCCGACCCGGCCACGCACAGCCGTTGCACGCTCGGGGGCATGATCGGCAACAACAGTTGCGGCGTACACGGACTGCTCGGCGGCAAAGTCGTCGACAACGTGCAATGCATGGAGATCGTGCTCTACGACGGCACGCGCATGACCGTCGGCCCGACCGCTCCCGAACAGATAGCCGCGCACATCAAAGCCGGCGGCCGTGTCGGCGAAATCTATGCCCGCCTCGCCGATCTGCGCGATCGCTACGCCAATCTGATCCGCGAGAAATTTCCACGCATTCCGCGCCGCGTCTCCGGCTTCAATCTCGATGAGCTTCTGCCGGAGAACGGCTTCAATCTGGCGCGCGCGCTGGTGGGCTCTGAAGGCACGTGTGCCACCGTTCTCTCCGCGACTCTCAACCTGACTTCAAGCCCGCCCTTTCGCGTCCTCACGGCGCTTGCTTTCGACGATCCGTATCTCGCCGGTGACGTGGTGCCGCGTGTTCTCGAATTTGAGCCCATTGGCCTTGAGGGTTTCGATGGCCTGCTCGTCGAATTCATGCTGCGAAAGAACCTCGCTGTTAACGATGTGAAATTACTTCCGCCCGGCGGCGGCTTTCTTCTCGTGGAGATGGGCGCATGGACTCTTGCTGAAGCGCAATCCAAAGCCGAGCAACTCGCGGCAGCAGCAGCGCGCTGGCCTGAATCGCCGCGCGCACGCATCTACAACCACGAGGATGCAGAACGCGTGTGGGCGGTGCGTGAATCCGCACTCGGCGCCACGGTGTGCGTTCCCGGCGAGCCGGATCGCTGGGAAGGCTGGGACGACGCAGGCATTCCCCCCGAGCAGGTCGGAAACTACCTGCGCAAGCTCAACGCGCTCATGGCCGAATACGGCTACCGCAGCCCGCTTTATGGTCACTACGGCCAGGGTTGCGTCCACCTGCGCATCAACTTCGATTTCCGCACCGCCGAAGGCCTGCGCAAATTTCGCGAGTTCATCGACCGCGCCGCCGATCTCGTCGTCTCTCTTGGCGGATCTCTCTCTGGAGAACACGGCGACGGCCAGGCCCGCGCCATCCTCTTACCCAAAATGTTCGGGCCTGAATTGATGAAGGCTTTTCAGGAATTCAAAGCCATATGGGATCCCGATAACCGCATGAACCCCGGCAAGCTCGTCGACGCCGTGCGCGTCTACGACCCCGTCGAGAATCTTCGCCACGCCCCGCCGCCCGAAAACGCAAACGGCCACACGCACAAGCCTCTTGAAACCCACTTTGTCTTTGCCGCCGATCATGGATCGCTCGAAGATGCAACCGCGCGTTGCGTCGGTGTCGGCGCCTGTCTCAAAAAAGAGGGCGGCGTCATGTGTCCCAGCTATCGCGCCACGGGCCAGGAACAGCACTCCACCCGGGGCCGCGCACGCCTGCTCTGGGAGATGCTTGCCGGCGCGCTCACACAGGAAGGATTCCAGAGCGAAGCCGTGCATGAAGCGCTCGATCTCTGCCTCAGTTGCAAAGCCTGCAAAACCGAGTGTCCCGTACAGGTCGACATGGCGCAATACAAGTCCGAATTTCTTGCGCAAAAATATAGGGGCAAGCTGCACCCGCTGCATCACTACGTCTTCGGCTTCGCCGACAAGATGGCGCGTCTCGGCTCCATCACGCCCGCGCTCACCAACTTCGTTCTCAGCAACGGCGTCACCAGCCCGCTCATCAAGCACGTGGTCGGCGTAGCGCAAGAGCGCCAGATGCCGCAGCTCGCAGCGAAGAGCTGGAAAGCTTCTCGCCTCCCGGACGAAACGACGAATGTCCCCCGCCACCAAAAGCCGGACACCCCATCCACTCCGCATTCTTCAGCAGAAAGGGTGGCAGAGCACGAACCCCAGCAGGTGGTCCTCTGGGCCGATACCTGGAACAACTACTACCATCCGCAAACTCTTGCTGCCGCCGAGTCTGTCCTCACGCAGGCCGGCTTCCGCGTGCAGACCACCAAAGGCCACATCTGCTGCGGCCGCGCCCTCTATGACTTCGGCCTCCTCGACACTGCAAAAACCTACATGGCCAAAGTCCTCAGTGCTGTAGCCCCGCAAATCGAAGCCGGCCTGCCGTTCATCTTTTTAGAACCAAGCTGCGCAAGCATTTTTAAAGACGAGGCCCTTGAGCTCTTTCCCAACGACGTGCGCGCGCAAAAGCTGAGCAAGCAGGTTTGGCTTCTGGCCGACTGGCTCGCCGCCAAAGCTCCCGACTGGGTCGACGGAAGGCTCGCCGGTGCGCAGGTTCTTCTCCATGGCCACTGCCATCACAAGGCCGTCTTCGGTGGCCCGAAGAACGAAATCGCCCTTCTACGCAAGGCCGGCGCTCAAGTCAGCATGATCGACACAACCTGCTGTGGAATGGCCGGTCCTTTCGGCTTCGAAGCCGATAAAATCGAAGTCTCGAAAGCAATTGCTAACCTCGGCCTTCTTCCTGCCGTGAATGCCGCTGGTCCAATGACCATCATTGTCGCCGACGGCTTCAGTTGCCGCGAACAAATCAGCCAGCTCTCCACACGCCAGGGAATGCACGTTGCCGAAATCCTCGCCCACAGTTGCGGTTGCTCGGGGTAAGCGGCCCTCCCCATCCGGCTTACCCATCTTCGCAATGCAATCGCACATTCATCTCTCCCGTGCATACTAGGGAAATGATCTCGCGCATGCGAAAGTGTGTTTTGCTCGTTGGCGTGGCGTTGCTCGCTCTGGCACAATCCGTCCCGGCGCAGACCGGCGTCACCGCGGTTCTACCCAACGGCCGCGCAATTCATCCCGCCGGCAACTGGATCGCGCTTGCGCCCTATCCCTTCGCGCTCGCCGTTCGACCCGATGGCGCTGAAATTGCCGCTCCTTCCATCGGCTTTCCCTTCGCCTTGAATGTCATCGCCAACCCCGCGGACCCGCAGCCGTCCGTGCGCCGCATGCCCGCCGGTGAAAATAGCGACCCTGCCATTGAAGTTCACGCAGGCCTCGCCTACTCCGCCGACGGCTCGCTCCTCTACGTAGCCACAGGCGACTCCGGAAAAATCCGCACCTATAAAACATCCGACTGGACCAAAGCCGCCGAAGTCTCTCTCGACGGTCCGATTCCTAACTTCTCCAAGCCCGCCGAAGGCAGCTTCGCCGCAACCGTACTCGCTTCGCCCGACGGCAAAACCCTCTTTGCCCTCGACCAGGGCAACTGGCGCATCGTCGTCCTCGACGCCGCCAAACTCGAACGCATCGCCGAAATTTCCACCGGCAGCTATCCCTTCGGCCTCGCGCTCTCTCCCGATGGCGCGCGCCTTTACGTCACGAACACCGGGCTCTTCGAATACACCACCATTCCTGGCGCCAGCGAAAAAAATCCACTTGGCACTGGCCTTCACTTTCCACCATTCGGCTATCCGTCCAAAGCCGCGCGCGAAGGCGCCACCGTCGAAGACAAAAAGATTCCCGGCCTCGGCGATGAAAACTCAGATCGCGGCAGCTCTCTCTGGACCTACGATGTTCGCGACCGCGAACACCCCTCTGCCACCGCCAAACTCCGTCTCGGCGACAAAATTGTTGACGCCTCCGGAGGCACCGTCGGTGGTGCAGCGCCCACGGGCGTCGTCGCATCCGACGATGCGGTCTACGTCTCTTTGGCGCACGAAGATCAAGTCGTCAGGATCAGCGCCGATGGTAAGCAGGTGCTAACCTCGGCCGATCTATCTCTCTTTTCGGGTCCGCGTTTTCAAGACCCCCAAGGTCGCCCCCTGCGCGGCGTCATGCCCAGCGGACTTGCCCTCCATGCCGGCCGCGTCTACGTTGCCGAATCCGGCATTGATGCTGTCGGCGTTCTCGACGCGGCTTCCATGCAAGTCGTCGAACACATTCCTGTTGGCTGGAATCCTTCGGCTGTCGCGTTCTCGCCCGATGGCCAAACGCTCTATGTTGTGAACACCAAGGGAAAGGGCGCCGGCCCCAACGGCGGAAAGCAGCACGACCCCAACGCTCCCAGCTATGTCGGCTCGCTCGAAATGGGCAGCCTCAGCGCCATCCCGCTTGCCGACCTGCCTTCCGCCGCGGAACTCGCGCAAACCGTGCTCGCTTCCAACACCGCCGCCATCGCTAGCCGGCCTGCGCTGCCCCATCTCAAGCATTGCTTTCTCGTGATCCGCGAAAACCGCACCTACGACGAGGTCCTCGGCGACGTCACCGGCGCAAATGGCGATCCCTCCCTTGCGCGCTTCGGACTTGATGGATGGGCCGAAGAGCAGAAATCCGCCACGCATCTCAAGGTCACCCCCAACCTCCACGCCCTCGTCGCGCAATTCGCCATGAGCGATAATTTCTACGTCGATAGCGACGTCTCCGCCGATGGCCATCGCTGGGTCATGGGCATCAATCCCACGCCGTTCTTCAATACCGCATGGACTTCCGGCTATGGCGGCCGCCGCAAAGACTCTGCCGGCGCCGCGCAACCGGGCCGCCGCGCCCTCTTCGGCGGAGCGGATGCGCCCATGCCCGAAGATGAACCGCAGTTCGGCTCGCTCTGGGAGCACATCGCCGCCAGCGGCAAAGGCCTGCTCAACTACGGAGAGGGCCTCGAACTCGAAGGCAACGCCGAGCTCGAAGGCTCCCAGCCCGAGGGCCAGCGGCTTTTTCTCAACTCACCCTTGCCCAAGCCTGTCTTCGAGTCCACTGACCGCCGCTATCCCACCTTCAATCTGGGCATTCCCGACCAGTTTCGCTTCACTGAGTTCGAGCGTGACTTCCGCATCAAGCTCGCTGCCGGCAAAATCCCCGCCCTCATCGTCATTCGCCTTCCCAACGATCACACTGCCGACCCGCGACCTGGCGACGGTTATCCTTATCGCGCATCCTATGTCGCCGACAACGATCTTGCGCTCGGCAAAATCGTGGATTTTCTCTCCAAAACTTCCATTTGGAAAGACTCTGCATTCTTCGTCACCGAAGACGACGCCCAAGGCGGTGTCGATCACATTGATGCCCATCGCAGCATCCTTCTAATCGCCAGTCCCTGGGTCAAGCCGGGCACGGTGAGCCACGATCACACCAGCATGGGCTCGATCACCCGCACCATCGACGAGTTGCTCGGCCTCGGCCCCATGAATCTTGAAGATGCTCTCGCCGGTGAGATCGGCGGCATCTTCGACGCCACGCCACACCTTGAGCCTTTCCGCCTTCAGCCCTCCGATACGCGTGTCTTCAATCCAGCCGCGGCGCGCTTCGCCAAGCCAAAAACCAAAAAAGAAGCAGCCGCTCTGCGCGACGTCGACGATGCCGAAGAGATACAGAAAGAAGTCGAAAAATCCGCATCCACGCTCCGCCGGCCCAGCAGCAACAACTGATTCCCGTGCCGCCCACTCGTTGCGGCACATCTTAGATTCAAAAGAAATTGCTGGACATAACATCGTTTTTGCGGATAATGGACTGTATCCAACCCTGCTTGCACTTCCTCGGTTCGCACATCGCGCATGGGTTGAAGTGATTTTCATTTCCCCGTAACCAAAGTCAACGCACTTTTTAATACGGTCCACGTACCCTGAAGTCAAACAAAAGCTCAGAGATCAGAGCCATGTCCCCAGGTTGGCCCGCGAAAGAGTGCGGACCTCCCGCTGGTTTTAATTGGATTCCCTTGTGCCAC
>Ga0182016_10005459_pt1 | contig 13688 bp, 15 predicted proteins | sample 712S2MmetaG_FD_120491 | JGI IMG/M metagenome (GOLD analysis project Ga0182016, IMG submission 120491) | Permafrost microbial communities from Stordalen Mire, Sweden - 712S2M metaG | ecosystem: Environmental > Terrestrial > Soil > Wetlands > Permafrost | place: Sweden: Stordalen | collected...
CGGGCGAGCACGACAACCGACGCATCCGCCAGGCTGACGCCGAGGCCGGCGTGACGGCGGATCAGCGTGAGCGCTTCACCCACGTCGGCGCCCGAGAGCGGCTCGAGCTGGTAGGCGCCGCTCCCCACCTCGGCGAGCAGACTCGTGCGCGCCGATGACCCGACGCGCGCGGCCAGCAGATAGTCCAGCTCCGCGAGTACGAACGGTGACAGCAGCAAGGGCGGAGCGGCTGCGAGGAGGCTCGCGCGCGCCTGGGCGTGCGAGCGCTGTGCCGCGTCGAGCGCAGACCACAGGCCGCTTGTGTCAAGCAGGATCAAGGCCGAAGCCTGCGGCCAGCAGTTCGTCCACCCGCTCGGCCAGCGTTGCGTCGCCACTGTCAAACAGCGGCAGCCGCGGCGCCGGGTGGGCGTGGCCGACGGTGGCGGCCGCGACCGCGGCGCGGACAACCTCGGCCTCGCTCTTCCCCTGGGCTGCCGCCGTGCGTTCGAGCGCGGCCTTCAGCTCCTGCGGCAAATAGATCGTCGTCCGTCGCATGCCATACATCATGCCATACGTTTCTGGGCCCGATCGGCGCAGTCACGCCTATTCCGCCGGCGCGACCAGAACCGGGACGGACCGACCGCGCAGGCCGAGGGTCCCGCCGCGCCTGGAGTGAGCGTTACCGTGCGAACGAGGTTTCGCTGGTAAGGACTTCGGCCCACGGGACGCCGCGGTTCGGAGCCGCGCCAGGCGTTCGGAGCCGCGGCGGCCAGGGTTCGCAGCCGCCCCGTCCCGTGGGACGGCCGTGCCAGCCGCCGCGGCCTACGCCGCGAGTCGCCCCTCGGCGTCGCGCGCCTGACGGCTCAGCGCGAGCTTCGGGAAGCGCCCGCCGGTCGAGCGCAGCAGGCCGCGCTCGATCAGCTGATCGACGCGGGCGAGTGTCTCCGCGTTCGAGAGATGGGCGAAGGCGCCGTAGAGCTCGAGCGAGTCGTAGCCGTTCTGGACCACGACCTTGGAGCGCCCGCCGCGCAGAACCTCGACGGCGCGGGTGCGCCCGACCGACGGGCGCGCCGTGGCGACCAGCTCGACGATCGCGCGGTCGAGCTCGACCCCGGGCTCGGCGCCGGATGCGGTGGCGCCGTGCGCGGGGCGCGAGCGGGCGGCGCCGGCGGCGGTGCGCGATGGGCGGGTCGCGGAGGCGCCCCGCTGCGACCGTGCGGGTGCCGCGGGCACCGCGGTGGGGTCGCAGACGTCGCAACAGGCGACGCCTTCGCCGACGTGCGGGGTCGACCGGTCCCCGAAGTGGCGCTGGATCGCGACGCGCCGGCAGTCTTCACCTTCGGCGAAGGCCCAGATCCCGCGGTACTGGGCCCAGCGCGCCGTGCGCGCCTCCCCTACCGCGGACTGGTTGATGAAGTGCACGTGCAGCCCCTTGTCGCGCCCGGCGGCGAACAGCAGGCAGCGGGCGGGGGCGCCGTCGCGACCGGCGCGGCCCGCCTCCTGGTAGTAGGCCTCGAGCGATTCGGGCACGGCGGCGTGGCAGACGGTGCGCACGTCGGGCTTGTCGATCCCCATGCCGAAGGCGTTGGTCGCGACGACGATCTCGACCTCGTCGGACATGAACGCGCGCTGCGCGCGGTCGCGAGCCTCACGCTCAAGTCCAGCGTGATAGGCGGCGACGCCGACGCCCAGCGAGCCGGCGAGCGAGCCGGCGAGCTCCTGCGTGCGTGCGCGAGTGCCGGCGTAGACGATCGCCGGCCGCGCCGCAGGGTCAGACAGCACAGCGGTGATCCGCTGGCGGCGGTCCTCATCGTTACTCGCGCGTATGACTATGTAGGAGAGGTTCGGCCGGTCGAACCCGGTCGTCACCCGCACCGCGTCGCGCAGCCCGAGGCGCACGATCACGTCGCCCGCGACGCGCGGCGTGGCCGTCGCGGTCGCCGCGAAGATCTGGCGCGCGCCAAGGGCGCGGGCCGCGCGCGGCAGCTCGAAGTAGTCGGGACGGAAGTCGTGACCCCACTGCGACACGCAATGCGCCTCATCGACGACGAACATCCCGACCGGCACCCCCTCGAGCGCCTCGACGAAACCGGGCGCGGCGAAGCGCTCCGGCGCTACGTAGAGCAGCCGCACGCCGCCGCCGCGGACGCGGGCCAGAGCTTCGCGGTTCTCGCCGGCGTCGCGCTGGCTGTTGATCAGCACGGCACGCCCGGCGCCAGCGCGCTCAAGCCCCGCGACCTGGTCGTTCATCAGCGAGACCAGCGGCGATACGACGACCGTCACCTCGTCCTCGCGCATCAGCGCGGGCAGTTGGTAGCAGAGCGACTTGCCGGCTCCGGTCGGCATCACGACCAGCACGTCGCGGCCGGCGAGCGCGGCCGCGACCACCTCCTCCTGGCCGGGGCGGAAGCGCTCGTGTCCAAAGTGCTCGCGCAGGGCGGCGTGCAGGGTGCTCATCGCGGCGACCGACGATAGCGATGGGGTCGGTTGGGACAGGAAGGGCGGCTGGCATCCGGAGAAGGCGATGGCAGCCGCCGGCGCCGTCGGCCGAGACGATGGGCTGGCGCAAACGATTTGGCAGCACTCCGCTGCCAAATTCGCGGCGTCCACAGATCCGGCTCAATGTTGCAGCGCTCTGCTGCAACATTGCCGCCTCCGAGGCGCCGTCGGCCTGGTGGAGATCTCCGTGCGAGGCGCAGCGCGCCGGCTGGGGCACCCCGCTGACGCCGGCCGCGGAGCCGGCGCGTCGTCGCGGCGACTAGCCGGGCCGCCTTGCCCTTTCGAGGGCGCCGATGTCGCGAAGGTCCTCCTCGCGGCCACTGGCGGCCTTCATGCTGATCAGCTCGTCATACCCAGCATAGAAGGCGCCGCCGACCTCGACAGCTCCCGCGCGCAAACGCTGGTAGTCGCGGAGCCCGGGAACATCCTGCATCACGTCCAGGCGCCCGAATCGCGTTTGCAGCGCCCAGTTGCCGCCGGCGTTCAAACCCTGCTCGTCTGGTTTGATCCCCAGCTCGTCGGCATCGATATCCCCGAGATCGACCCGCGCTTCCAACGACCGCAGAGCACTCGCGAGACGGGCGAGGTTTGCCGGCGAGGGCTCCGGCACGATGTCCATGTCCTTCGTTGCGCGCACATAGCCGTGTGGCGCGAGGGCGAAGCCGCCGATGATCACGAACTCGACGTGGGCCCGATCGAGGGCGTCCAGAAGTTGCTGGGGCGCAAGCCGCCGCGGCGCGCCTGCGGCTCGCTCAGCGCCCTGCGGCTCTCGCCGCTCCGCCTCACCATCAGGCCTTTCTCGACCCGTACCCATTCCGGACTCTCGGTTGCGCGTCAGCAGCGGCCGCGCTCACGCCGGTGAGGAATGAGCTCAGTTCCATCGCCTCGTGAACTCGCTGTTGCGCAGTGCGGTCGCGGAGGTCCGAACGCAGGTCTGATGCCGTCGCGTTGCCGAACGGCAACGGGTCGGCCTCGAGCACGAGTCGGCACCCCATCGCGTGCATCAGGCGCTCGAGCGTGCGCACAGACGGCGAGATCACGCCTCGCTCGACCCGACTGATGTAATTCTGCGTCGTTCCCGCGCGACGGGCAAGCGCGGCCTGGTCCAGACCGCGCTCCAGACGCGACGCCTTCAGTAGCTCTCCAGCGCGCACGCCGTAACTATAGACCATATCTGGTCTATGCCTGACTGTGTGGGCCAACAGCGACGCCCAATCCGGTGAGCCTCAGCCGAGTCGGCGTGGCGTGAACGACAGCACTCCCGCGAGGGCCTCGTAACCGCGATCGACGTGAAGCACCTCGGAGCCGTGCTGGCGGGCGCACGACGCGATCGGCAGGTCGGGGATCGCCAGCTGGTGGCGCCCCATGTGCGGCGAGCTCGGGCTGCGGAACGCGCCGCCGTGGGCCGGCGTGCTTGGCTTAGTTGCGGCGGCTCAGTGGGTGTAGGTGAAGTCGGCGGTACCCGTCGTACCGTCAGCCGTCACCTTCAGCCAAGTGCTGCCGTTCGGACCGGTCGTCGAAACCGAGTCGAGATTGACGTCGCCCGACCCGCCGCCACCCCAAGTCCAAGAGATCGGCTTGTTGTCGCAGGTGATCGTGCCCGTCAGATGCTTGCAGTCCCAGTCAACGGTCACATAGACCCAGGACTTCTTGCTCTTCCACTTCCAGTTGCCCTCCCACTTGCCGTGGTACTGGCACCACGACGCGTTCTGGAGCGTGATCGGCCAAGTCGGGTTCGAAGGCCCGCCACCGCCGTTGCTGAGGTCGGTGCAGGCGAGCACAACGCCGACACCCGACGAAAGCACGAGCCCGCTGGTCAGCAGCGCCGCGATGAAGTTCATCCGCAGGACGCGAGCGAGACCGCGACGTTGCGTCGGGCGGCCGGCGCGCGAGGCGCGGCCGTGCACCCGCTGGCGCAGCGCGTCAAGCTCGAGCGGGCTCGCCGTCACGCGCGCCGCGGAAAGGCGCGCCGCGATGTCGCGAAGGTCCTCGGGAAGCTGATCGTCGTATTGGCTCATCAACTCTTAGACGCACGAGCGACACGTTTCTTGACTGCCAGAGCGAGTTTCTTTTTGGGACGCTAGGCGGAGGCGTCCCGCAGCCGCCGCAGCCCGCGATAGAGGCGTCCCTCGATCGTGGTCTGGCGCTCCTTCAGCAGCTCGGCGATCTCACCGAGCGTCAGATCCGCACCAAAGCGCAGCGCGACCACCTCCCGCTCCTCGTCCGACAGCGCCTGCAGCCCGCGCTGGAGCAGATCGCGATCACTCACAGCCGCAAACGAGTCGGGACTCGACGGGGCGAGCGAGGAGACGCGCTCGAGCGCGCGGGACTCCGCTCCGCGCCTGCGCGCGAGGTCGCGCACGCGGTTCATCGCGATCGCGTACAGCCACGTCTTCTCGCCGGACTGGCCGCGCCAGCGGCTGCGGCCCGCCAGAACCCGCTCGAAGGTGTCGGCAACGATGTCCTCGGCCAGCGCCCGGTCCCCTGTCTGGTAGGTGAGGAAGGCAAGCAGCCCGGCGGCGTGCTCGGTGTAGAGGCGGTCGAAAGCCTGGTCGCTGAGGCGCGCCATCAGCCGCTCACGATCAGCGATTGCTGGCTCAGGTAGTTGCGCGCGATCTGGCGAGCCGCCTTCGAAGGCCCGTCGGCGAGTGCGCCCGCCAGGGCGCGAACGGTCGGATCCTCGGGATTGAGCGCAAGCGCCGCGGCCGCCTGCGAGCGAGCGTCGGATCCTGTGGCGGCTCTCGCCGCCGCCAGCGCGGCCTCCAGCTGCCAGTCGCTCGGATCCTCGGCGAGGCCGTGGCGCAGATCGCTGCGGGCCAGTTTGAGGTGGCCGTCTACGACGGCGCAGAGAGCTTCGATCTGCCATGGCGGCGCTCGCGTGCCCAAAACGTCGATTGAGCTGCGGGCGCGCTTGTCGGCGAGCGTGCAGTTGCCCGCCGCGTAAGCGTTGGAGGCCTGATTGAGGCGGATCTGGGACGCCAGCACGAGCGCCGGGAAGACGCCGACGCCGACCACGGCGGCGCCAACCACAAACGCCCGCAGGTGCACAGAGGCCGCGCGCGCGGCGCCACGCGCGGCCGGCCGGCCCAATGCGAGCCCGCCGAGCGCGGCGAACCACAGCGACGCTGCCGGCATCTGCCAGTCCCAATCCACTCCTGCATGGATCGACCAGGCGAGCGCGGCACTGAACAGGGCCGCATACAGCGCGCGGTCGCGGCCTCGGCGCAGCGGCGCGAGTCCGGCCAGCGTCCCGAGCACGAACGCCACCACGAACAGGAGCCCGATCAGCCCGAGATCACCGAGCGTCTCGATGTAGAGCGAGTGGGCGTTGACGACCACGCTCAGGTTGTTGCGATGCTCGAAGTAGAGGACCTCGAAGGTTTCTGCGCCGGTCCCGTCGAGCGGGTGCGCGCGGAAGGCGTTCCACGAGATCTTCCAGAGCGCGACGCGGCCGTCGTTGGAGGTGCTCGAGAGCCGGCTGCGAACGAGCGGTCCCGAGGAGAGCGACTGCTGGTCGGCGAACTGGTTGACACGATGCACCACCGCGGCGGGTGCGCCGAGCGCCAGCGCCAGGACGATCGTCACCACGGCGGCGCCGGCGAAGGAGGCTCGCAGGCCGCGCCGGTAGCGCTCGAGTGGCGAGCTCTCGCCCTCGAGCAGGCGATCGAGGCGCAGCGTGGCGATCCTCAGGACGACTGCCACCACGACGCAGGCCCCAACCACGAGGCCGAGCTTGTGGCCCTGGTGCACGACGGCCGCGGTGATCGGTCCGCCGGCTGAGAGCAGCGTGGCGTCGTAGGCCGCCACGATCGCGGCGGCGCACGCGGGCACGGTGGCGATCAGCGCGGGGAGCAGCGCCCGCGGGCGGCCGAGGGCCGCGTAGACGGCCAGGCCGAACACGGCTGCGACCAGCCCGCCGCGGGAGTAGGTCAGCAGCAGCGCCGCGCCGATCACGGGCAGGGCACCCGCGGCGAGCACGCGGACGAGCGGCCGTTCGTCGTCGGCGCACAGATGCAGGCACAAAACGCCGGCGACGGCGCAGAAGATGCCAAGCGCGTTCCAGTACGTCAGGGGATAGGCGAGCCTGCCCGCGGCGGCGGGATCGGCAGCGGTGCCCAGCACGTCCGGGGCGACGCTCGAGAGCAGCGCAATGGCCGCGATCGCGGCCATTGCGAGGGCGACGCCGCGCAGCGCCCAGACGATGCGCTCGCGCGCGCCGCCGACGGAGGCGAAGAGGGCGAAGGTCAGGGCGTAGAGCAGGTCGCGATCGAACGCGATCGTGGCGCGGCCGGGAGCGTGCGACCACAGCTGCGACGCGAGCGCCCAGGCGGCCAATCCCGCGAAACCGGCGAGCGGGACGAGCGCCGCGCGCCCGAAGGCCGCGAGAGGCCGCTCGGCCAGGGCGAGGCGGACAAGCAGCATCAGCGCGACGACGATGTCGCCGAGCGCCACCGAGTCGGGAAAAAAGCCGCCGGAATCGAAGCTGAAGAACACGACCAGGAAGGCGGGCGCGCAGAGCAGGGCAGCGGTCGCGGTGCGGCGCATGACCTCGCGCGCGGCATCGTCGGCTCCTCGCGCCCAGAGCGCGAGCGCGGCGGCGAAGAACCCGATTGCGACCAACAGGACCACGCCGAGGATCCCGCGGCCGCTGAGCAGGCCGTAGGCGCCGAGGGCTACTGCCGCAGACAGCGGCAGCGCGCGTAGAGGTCGGGTAATGGCGGTCATAGCGCGCTCAACCTATCGTCGCTGCCCCTCGGGGACGCCATCCAGCGCGCTCGCCGCTCGCGGCCGGGCCAGCGGCGGAGGCGAACGCCGACTGTAGCGGGCGCAAGAGCCCGGCCCGGGTGAGCTTTTCGACCCACCGCAAGCCGCGCGCACATTCGCCGGCAGACCGGCCGTGGGGTGGGCAAGTTCACCCGAGAGCCCGCTTGGACAGTCCTTATAGTTGGGTCCATGGTCGGCGGGTTCAGGCCTCCAGGTCCCGTGCGTGTGCACCCGAAGCTCAAGCGCCGCGGACCATCGTGAAGGGGTCCGCGTCCGAGGCGGAGCTACCCGGCCTGCTCACGCGCGCCGGCGCGGCCGGCGATCCCGTGCTCCTGATCGACTCGGTCACCAAGCGCTGGCCGCGGCAGGCGGCCCCGGTGCTCGACGACGTCGACCTGACCCTGCTCGGCGGCGAGCTCGTGTGGCTGACCGGCGAGAACGGCGCCGGCAAGACGACGCTGCTTCGAATCGTCGCCGGCATCATCGCGCCAGACCGCGGCGATGTGCGCGTGTGCGGACTGGCGGCGCACAGATCCAGGCGCGAGTACCAGCAGCGCATCGGGCTGCTCACGGCGGGCAACTCCGGCCTCTATGCGCGGATGACCGTCCGCCAGAACCTCGACTACTGGGCTCGCCTGGCGCTCGTTGCGAGCGAGCAGCGAAGCCCGCTCGTCGAGCGCTCGATCGAGGACTTCGAGCTTGGCGCGCTGGCGGCGCGGCGCATGGACCGCATGTCGATGGGACAGCGCCAGCGGGTGCGGATCGCGATGACGTTCCTGCACCGCCCATCGCTCGTGCTGCTCGACGAGCCCGCCAACAGCCTTGACGAGGAGGGGTGCGCGGTGCTCGTGGACGCGGTTGAGAATCACAAGCGAGGCGGCGGCGCCGCGGTCTGGTGCTCACCCGGCAATGACGCTCCGGGCGCGCAGGCACAGCGACGGCTGCGGCTCGCAGCGGGGGTGCTTGCGCAGCTATGAGCAACGTTCGCATCCTCGGCGCCGCAGCTCTCGCGGTGATGCGCCGCGACCTGCAGCTCTTCTTCAGCTACCGCCTGCGGTTTGTGTCACAGCTGTTCGGGACGCTGTTTGCGGTGACGCTTTTCTACTACGTCTCACGGCTGGTGGACGTGCACGAGTTCCCGACCCACGACGCATATTTCGCCTACGTCGTCGTGGGGCTTGCAACGATGGAGCTTCTCACCGCGACCCTGCACACCGTCCCCTCGACGCTGCGCGGGGAGCTCTTGTCGGGAACGTTCGAGCGAATGGTCGTGTCGCCGTTCGGCCCGCTCGGCGGGATCGTGTCGCTGACGCTTTTCCCGATGGCGCTCGCCCTGGTGATGTTGACAGTCACACTTGCGGTAGCGACCCTGGTTTTCGGGTTGCCTATGCACTGGTCGACGGTGCCGCTGATCATTCCGGTGATTCTGCTGGGAATGCTCGCGTTTCTGCCGCTCGCGCTGCTGATCGCAGCCGCCGTGCTGATCGTGAAGCAGGCCGGCAATGTCGCGGCGCTGCTGATCAGCGGGCTGGCGCTCGCGGGCGGATCGTTCTTCCCGGTGTCGATCCTGCCGAGCGCGGTGCGCTGGATCTCTGACGTGCAGCCGCTCACACCGGCGCTCGAACTTGCTCGCCACGAGCTGGTCGGCACGGCCATTGCAGGCTCGGCCTGGACGGCAACGGCGAAGCTCGCCGGCTTCGCGGTCGTACTCATTCCGCTTTCGGTCCTGGCGATCTCAGCCGCAATCAGGATCTGCCGCGCCCGCGGCACGCTGATCGAGTACTGACGGTGAATCGCGCCGCCCTCAGCGTTCGCAGGCTGTATTCCCGTATTTTGTCTGGCGGCCGAGCTCGCGGCCGCTCGGCGAACCCGCGGCGATGCGGGCGCGCCTGCACCACCATCACCTCTGCGCGCTCCACCCAGAAGAACAGGACGCGTCTTGCCAAACGCACAACAGCCACTGTCACCGCACAGCGCCGTGCTCGTCCCAGAGCACGTCGTCGTTCGCTCGTTCCCCGGCGAGACGATCATGCTCAACCTGCAAACCGGCGTCTACCATGGGCTCAACCCGACCGCCGGGCGGATGCTGGAGACGCTCGAGCGCCACGCTGTGATCGGCGACGCCGCAGCGGTCGTGGCCGAGCAATACGGTCGCGAGGAGCCGAGTGTGCTGGCCGATCTGCTCACGCTCTGCTCGGCGCTGCTCGAACGCGGACTGCTGGCCGTGCAAGTAGCCCCCTGAGCGCCCGCGCCGGCCGGCCGTCCCGCCCAGCGATGATCGCGAGCGCCGATGCCCAATAGCGAGCGCGACAGCGCCTCAACCGTGCAGGCCGCAGCGCCTGCGACGAGCGCGGGCCAGGCACTTGCTCCACTGAGCGTGCGCGAGAAGCTCGCGCTGGTGGCCGAGATCCTCGCTGCCTACGTCGTCGTTCGCCGGCGGATGATGCGGGAGAACGACATCCGCGTGATCGTGGCGCAGGTGCGCGGCGCGGGCGCCGGCGAGAGACGCTGCAACCGGCCGGTTGCGCGGCGCCTCGCCCGAGCCGTGACGAGAACCCTGACCCCGCTCCCGACCGACAACCGCTGCCTCGCGCGCTCATTGGTGCTGGACAGGCTGCTCGAACGACGCTCGCTGCAGAGCGTCGTCGTCGTCGCCGTGCGCTCCGAACCCGACTTCGCAGCGCACGCTTGGGTCGAGCACGACGGCCTGGCGGTGCTGCCGCCAGGCTCCTCGAGCTTCCAGCGGCTGATCGAGCTGTAATCACGTCGGCGCTGCCGCGGCGAGCCGGATGCGGCGCCGCTCAGCGGGAGCGGCGCAGTGCGCGAAACGCGGCGACCAGATCCGACGCGGTGGCACGCATGCGCGGCAGGCCGGTCAGCTGGCTGCGCCGCCCGCTGAACTCCTTGTAGCGCGAGAGGCCCTCGCGCAGGATCACCCAACGCTCGCGCCAGCCGGCGGCGTCGCTCAGCAGGCGCAACCGGACCGTCCCCCGCGGCGCACCCTCGGCGCGCAGCGTCCAGTAGGTCGTTGCCGGTGGAAGCTGCAGGCGCTCGGCGAGCTCGACGCCTCCGGGGCAGGCGCGAAGCCCGGCGGCGAACGCCGAGTCCCCGGACAGGCGAGCGCTCAGCTCGCGGGCGCCCGTCCAGACATCGAAGCTCAGCCGCTCGATGCCGCGCCGGAGGTCCTCGAGCGGCTGTCTGCTCGTGCTCCCGTGCTGGGCGAGGTGGAGCGCGAGGTGCAGCGCCCGCCCGGGCTCGCTCAGCGAGCGCATCTCGACGCCGCCGAAGCTGATCACCGGGGTCTGCGCCGAAAGCGCCGCCCAAACCTGCTCAGGCGTTGCGTCGAGACCGACGAGGGTCCAGTGCAACTCGACCGCGGCGTCGTCGCTCGCGCGCGTCCACACGACCGAGTGCACGTCGGCCAGCAGGGCGGGATCGTCGGGCGCGTTCGGCCGCCGCGCGTAGCCGAGGTCGTCGAGGACGGCGCCGGCGGCGTCGAGATGGGCTTGGGGCAGCAGCAGGTCGCAGTCGTTGTACCAACGAGGGTCGCCGTCGCCGTAGAGCCACTGCGCGAGCACCGGGCCCTTCAGCAGCACCACCGTCGCGCCGGCGCCCTGCAGGGCGAGCACGGCCTCGACCGAGGCGGCATCGACGACGCGCTGACGGGGCGCATAGGCCGTCATGCGCACGAACTGCATCAGCGACTCGCTGGCCAAGTGGCGATTGTAGCGCCGGCCCCAGCGGCGTTCGCGAGCACGCCGGGGTCCGGTGCTCGCATACGGCCGAAACGGGCCGCCACATCGCCTACTCTTGCTTGTTGCACCGCTTTAGGCAGGGGCGCCCGGCGCCGAAACACTAACCAGGGGCCATTTCCAGTCAGGTCACTTCGTGGCGCCCCGACCAATCGATGAAAATTCGCCAGCCATCCCCGGTCCCGGCCCGCGAGCGCAGAGCGCTGCGCGGCACGGCGGCCGTCGACGCGACGTGGGGGCGGCGGGCATGATCGAGCGCGAGCTGCAGGTGACCGCGGTGCCGCGGATGGTGCGCGTGCCCCAGCACGTCGTCTACCGCGACTTTGCCGCCGAGACCGTTGTGCTCAACCTGAACACCGGCCTCTACCACGGCCTGAACCCCACGGCGGGGCGCATGCTGAAGGTGCTCGACGAGCTCGGCGACGTGAGCGCGACGGCTTCGCGATGCTCCAACGAGTATCGCCGCCCGCGGGAGGAGATCGCAGCCGACCTCGAGACGCTGTGCCGCGACCTGCTGGCCCGCGGCCTGATTGAGCCCGCGCCGCCGAGCGCCTGACCGCGCTCTTGATCGCAGTCAGCTTCGATCCCGGCGCCCGCGGCGACGACGCCGCCCTGGCGGCGGCGCTCGCGCCGGCGGAGGCCACGATCAGCCGATCCGAGGCGCTTGCGCTCGCGTACGCCTCGCCGGCGCAGGCCGCGAGCGTTGGCGAATTGCAATGCGTGCTCCTGGGCGAGCTGCTCAATCGCGCCGCGCTGTGCCGCGAGCTCAGCGCCGAGCCGGGCAGCGACGACGCGGTCCTGGTTGCCCTCGCCTACCGCTCCTTTGGCCTCGCGGGCCTCACGCACCTGCGCGGCACCTTCGCGATCGCGCTCTGGGACAGCGAGCGCCGCCGCGGCGTGCTCGCCACGGACCACTTCGCCGTACACCCCTGGTATGTGCAGCGCGCGGGCGGAGCGGTTCTCGCGGCCACGACGATGAGCGCGCTGCTACGCATGCTCCCGAGCGCCCCCGAAGGCGACGGGCTCAAGGCGATCACCTGGCTGGCGACAAACCGCCCGCCGGGAGCGGTGACGTTCGCGCGCAGCATCGAGCGCCTGCCCGGAGCGTGCGCCGTCGTCTTCGAGGAAGGCCGGGCGACGACGGAGCGCTGGTGGCAGCCGGTCTACCGCGAGCCGCTGCGCGAGTCGCGCCCGGAGCTGGCCGAGAGGTTACGCGCAGCGCTGGGCCGCGCCGTGGGCAGCCGGATGCCGCCCGGCGAGACGACAGGGGTGATCCTCAGCGGCGGCTTTGACTCCTCGGCCGTGACCGGCGTCGCGGCGAGCGAGATCGCCGCAGCGCAGGATCTGCGCACATACTCGGCGGGGTTTCCCGAGGACCCCGACATGGACGAGTCCTCGCGGGTGCGCGATCTCGTCGGCGCGCGCTCGCTGCCCAACTACCTGATCGGCGTCGAGCCGGCCGGCCTCGTGCGCGCAGCGCTCGAGTACCAGCGGGATTTCGGGGTGCCGCTCGCCGGTCCGGGCTTCCTGCTCGAGCGGCCCCTGCTCGAGCGCGCGGCGCTCGACGGCGTGCGATCCATCCTCGACGGCCAGGGCGGCGATGAGCTGTTCGGCTTCGACCTCTACCTGATCGCCGACCGCGTTCGCCGGGGCCGCCTGCTCGGCGCGCTGGAGCTGCTCGCCAACATGCCGGACCAGTCGGGGTTGCCGAGCCGCAACTCGCTGCGCTACTGCGTGCGCGAATACGCCGTCCGCCCGCTGCTGCCGACCCGCCTCGAGCGGCGGCTGCGGCTGCGGGGCGACCGCACCCGCGGGATGCCCGTCTGGCTGCGACGCGATCAGGTTGAGCTGTTCTGGGCGGCCGATACGCGCATGGACTGGAAGCACGCCACCGACGGGCCGCTCTGGTGGCGCCATCACGTCAACCTGATGACCAAGGTGCGCGGCGGCCTGACCGAGTACATCGGCCATCGCGCCAGCGACCTCGGACTGGCAATGAGACCGCCCCTGCTCGACGTCGACCTGGTCGAGCTGGCGCTGCGGATACCGCCCGAGCTGCACTACGGCGGCATCAACCGGTCGCTGGCCCGCGACAGCGTCGCCGGCGACCTGCCCGACTCGGTTCGCCTCGCGGCGAAGAAGAGCAACCTGCGGCCGTTCTACCACCGCACGCTGACCGGCGGCGACCTCGCCTCGATCCGCCTGCTGCTCGAGCCGGCGGACGCCCGCATCTACCGCTACGCCGACCGCGAGCGCTACCTCGCGCTGCTGGCGCGCCCACCGGCGGTTGGAGATCCAAACTGGACCGCCTGGAGCCTGCCAATATGGGTCGGCCTGACGGCCGAGATCGCGCTGCGGACGCTGGAGGATGCCCAATTCCCGCAGGCTTTCATCGACCGCCACAACCCTCCCATGCGAGGCCACAGCGAGCTTCGCTGAGCTCCGGGCCCCGGCGGCTGGTTCAACCTTTTTTCAGCCTTGGGAGCCCCGGATGGTTTGTATATTTTTCGTCCAAGCACGGACACGAGTCCAAGCACGGACAAAGGAATTGGATCATGGACAAGATGAACGAAGGCCGTGACGGCCAGCTCGAGTACAGCGCCCCGACCGTCGTCGATTACGGCAGCCTGGTCGAGGTCACTGCAGTTCTGGTGCGGAACGACCTGACGGACCTGCCCGAGGGCAGCCCTCCCA
>Ga0182016_10005461_pt1 | contig 13685 bp, 16 predicted proteins | sample 712S2MmetaG_FD_120491 | JGI IMG/M metagenome (GOLD analysis project Ga0182016, IMG submission 120491) | Permafrost microbial communities from Stordalen Mire, Sweden - 712S2M metaG | ecosystem: Environmental > Terrestrial > Soil > Wetlands > Permafrost | place: Sweden: Stordalen | collected...
GAGAAAATGGTGCATATAAAACAGGCGCTACACATTTGAATCCTCAAACAGGATTAGTTGAACCTACATTAGCATGCAGAGAAACAGTCAGTGTAAATCAAACAACAGGAGCACCTGAGAACACTAACAATTCATATATAAACTGCGCCCAAGTTGGATTAGGTTATATAACTGGAGGATATGGATGTACTTGCCGTCCAGGCCAGAAAATTGGCGATCTAGTTAAATATTCAAATACTAACGATAAATGTGTAGAATGCCCCTACGGCTTAGAGAACGATAATTTAACATGTAAACAACCACCTCCATCAACATCTATTGCATCAGAACCCGCATGTGAAGCATGTTCAGAAGTATTCGATTGATATATAATAATAATTGAATATTTAATTAAATAAATATAAATATTTAATTAAATTATGGATTCCAACAACGATCTTTTGAGCACTCTGACTACTCTTTCGAAATATATTAATCTTCGTCAGAACAACGATGAGACTTTCACCAAATTAGCGAAAGATGGTCATGTGGATTTAGTCGAAGCTTTTATCAAATTAGGAGCCGATATTCATGCTAAGAATGATTTATCACTTATAAATGCATCTACTAATAACCATTTAGCTGTTGTTGAATGTCTTATTAAGAATGGTGCAGCCGAAGTGCTGGCGCCTTCTTGGCGATGCAGATGTTCATGCTTCTCATGATTGTGCACTTCGATGGGCTGCTTCAAATGGCCATTTAGCTGTTGTTGAATATCTTATAAAGAACGGAGCCGATGTTCATGCTGGTCTGGCTGCGCCAAGACCCGACGAAGTCGGTAATGATGATGCAGCTTTTCGTTGGTCATCACCTAATGGTCATTTAGCAGTTGTTGAATGTCTTATATCCCATGGAGCCAATGTGCATGCTGACGTTGATTCAGCATTTCGCGTTGCATCATTTAATGGTCATTTAGCTGTTATTGAATGTCTTATATCACACGGTGCTGATGTTCATGCTCTTGATGATTATTCACTTAGATATGCATCTGAAAATGGCCATTTAGCTGTTGTTGAATTTCTACTCAAACATGGAGCAAATGTTCATGCCGAGAATGATCAAGCACTTCGAGCAGCATCCGAAAATTATCATTTAGCTGTTGTAGAGTTACTTAACAATCATATAAAAAATGAAAAAATTGAAGAACTTCAAAAACAACTTATTAATATTCAAAATAAGCTCAATGAATTAATGAATACTCAATAAACATTTAATAATTATAAAAATAATTATTAATTAACAGAATCTAATATATTGTATAATTATATATTACTATGTCGTTTGAGACATTCAACAACAGCTAAATGTCCATTGGCAGATGCCCAGCGAAGTGCATAATCATCTCGAGCATGAACATCGGCTCCGTTCTTTATAAGATATTCAACAATATATAATTTACCATAAGCAGATGCGTGTCTAAGTGCTAAATCATTACGAGCGTGTATATTGGCACCATGTTTAATCACAGGTAAATATGATTTACGAGATGCTTCTACTAATGCCTCGTCATCCTCAGCATGAATATCTGCATCGCCAAGAAGGCGCCAGCACTTCGGCTGCTCCGTTCTTAATTAAACATTTAATAATATCTAAATGATACTTTTCTGATGATAAGCGAAGTGCCCAATCATTATTGGCGTGAATATCTACTCCATGTTTAATAAGACATTCAACAATAGCTAAATGACCATTCTCAGATGCCAAGCTAAGTGCTCGATCATTATAACCATGAACATTAGCTCCATGTGATAGAAGATATTCAACAACTGGTAAATGGCAATGTTGAGATGCCAGTCTAAGTGCATGATCATCCTGAGCATGAATATCGGCTCCATGTGCAATAAGATATTTGACAACATCTAAATGGCCATAAAAAGCCGCATTACGAAGTAAAAAATCGTTCCCAGTATGAATATCTGCACCATGATCTATAAGATATTCAACAACATCTAAATGATAGTTAATAGATGCCCATATAACTGCATAATTATTATAAGCTTGAACATCTGCTCCATATTTTATAAGTATTTTAACTATATCTAAATATCCATTCTCAGATGCATTTTGGAATGCTTTATCTATTCCATCCTTAATAATAATATCGACGATTTCAGAATGTGTGTGTATAGAAACAACTGTAATATTATTTAATATTTTATTCTTTCTTTTTATGCTATGAGAAATTGGAAATGTATTAATAAATTGGTTAAAATTGTCAACATGACTAATATCAACAAAAATAGTATCGACTATATCTTCAATTTGTTTTATAATTGGTTCAATATTAGAATCATTATTAATAATCTCCGTAATACAATTTAATTCTTTAATTCTATTATTTAATTTAGATTTGTAGTTATCCATTTCTAATAATGCTTGTTTTTTCCATTCTTCAACTGTGTCCCTAATATGTGATTCACTACATACAATATCACATTTATCACAGCATATACGATTGCATTGACATATAGTGATATTTTCATTATGTTCCGAACACATCATCTCTACATCCATTCTAGGTATTATATAATTATTAAATTTAATTATATATTATTCAGTTTTTATTACAAATCAGATAATTCTGATTCCGTTACATCAATATCATATTGACCCAAATATTTTCCAGATTCTGTAATAAAATATTCTTTATTTAATTTCTTATTACCACATGTATCAATGAGATACATCATTGTATGTGCAGCATCTTCTTTAGTAAGTCCTAGAATAGTCACTTTACATGATGAAGTAGAATGTACAAATGCATTCAAATTATATTTAACATTTAATTCTTGTATATGATTTTTAAGCACTGTTAATGCTTCTTCAGTTATCACTCTATCAAACTTAACAATTGAACAATATTTTTCAGACATTATTAATATATAATTTACGTATGTATATATTAAATATTCAATTATAATAAGTGTTAGTATACACGGCTCCATGCTCAATAAGATATTTAACAACATTTAAATGACCGTTAGCAGATGCTTCTCTAAGTGCTCCATTATTATCGGCATTAATATTAGCATCTGCGATGCTTGTCTTCGCAAGGCGCCAGCACTTCGGCTGCCCCATGTGATAGAAGATATTTAACAACATCTAATTTACCATATTGAGAAGCATATGTAAGAGCATAATCATCATTCGCATGAATATTTGCCCCTGTTCAATAAGATATTTAACAATATCTAAATGACCATTACGAGATGCATCACAAAGTGCGTCATCATTGTTGGCATGTATATTGGCTGCATATTTTATAAGTATTTTAACTATATCTAAATATCCATTACCTGATGCATCAATAAGTGCAGAATCGTTACTAGCATGAATATCTGCTCCATGTGATAGAAGACATTTAACAACATCTATTTTACCATTACAAGATGCTAAAGAAAGCGCATAATCGTTATCGGCATGAATATCAGCTCCATATTTAATAAGACATTCAACAATATCTAGATAGCCTTCATAAGATGAATGCTGAAGTACATATTCACCATTTGCATGAATATCAGCTCCATTATTAAGAATGATTTTAATCACTCCCTTAATGTCAATCATTTTTATTTCATTCGGAATATCTACCAATACATTAATTTTAGTATTTAATATTATATTTTTTCTCTTAATTAGATTAGAAATTGGCATATCATTAATAAATTTTTTAAAATTATCGATATGACTAATATTAACAAAAATCGTATCTATTATATCCTCGATTTGTTTTATAACTGGTTCAAATTCTTTATAGTTATTAACAATCTCAAGTATACAATTTAATCCTTTAATTTTATTATTTAATTCATCTTCAAATTTTTGCATATCTATTAATGTTTGTGTCTTCCAAATATCCTTATCAGGTATTGAGTCATCGCATATTTCATTAACCATTCTATTATATTCTACTATAGAGCAGACAATCTTGCAGATTATTTATTACAATTAATAAATAATATTAAATTCAATTTTAATTCACTGTAGATAATATTAAACAACATCTAAATGCTTCACAATTATTTGTGTTAGCATTAGCCCCGTGTTCAATTAGATATTTAACAACTGCTAAATGACCATTATATGACGCCCAATAAAGTGCTTGATCGTTATTGGCGTGGATATCGGCATCGCCAAGATGGCGCCAGCACTTCGGCTGCACCATATTTAGCGAGACATTCAACAACATCTAAATGAGCATTCATAGATGCGCAACGAAACGCATAATTATTATTAGCATTAATATCGGCATCACCAAGAAGAACGTCAATATACGTGATTAAATAATTACCTGAAGCTTTCAATAATTGATCTATAATATCAGGAATAACAAATTCATTATTTAATATTATATTCTTTCTTTTTATTAGATTAGAAATTGGCATATCATTAATAAGTATATATAATACCTGCATATGAATTACTATAGATTATTTATTATAATTAATAAATATCATCATTATTACATTTTCATCAAATCAATGATTTGATTTTGAATATCAATAAGTTGTTTTTGAAGTTCTTCAATTTTCTTTGATTTGAGTTCTTTTTTCTCATTGTTAATATGATTATTAAGATATTCAACAACATCTTTATGACCATTATGAAGTGCATAATCATTATGAACATGAATATCAGCTCCATGTTCAATAAGATATTTAACAACTTCTAAATGACCATTGTAAGATGCCCAACAAAGTGCACAATCGTCCTTAGCATGAACATCTGCTCCGTTCTCAATAAGATATTTAACAACATCTAAATGGCCATTATGAGATGCCCACCGAAGTGCATAATCTTCACGTTCATGAATACGAGCGCCATATTTAATTAGACACTCAACAACAGCTAAATGACCATTCTCAGATGCGCAATCGAGCGATTCGTCTTCATTTGCATGAATATCTGCTCCATGATTGATAAGTAGTTTAACAACATCTAAATGACCATTCTCAGTTGCATAACGGAGCGCATATTCATTATCAGCATGGACATCTGCTCCATTCTTAATAAGACATTTAACAACATCTAAATGGCCATTATGAGATGCCCACCGAAGTGCTCCATCGTTACCAGCATGAATATCGGCTCCATTTTTAATAAGACATTCAACAACTTTTAAATGACCATTCTCAGATGCATAACGAAGTGCATGATCATTATGTACATGAATATCTGCACCATATGATAGTAGACATTCAACAATATCTAAATGCCCATTACAAGATGCATTGCGAAGTGCATATTCTCCATTAGTATGAACATCAGCTCCTAACTTAATAAAAGCTTCTACTAATTCCCCATGACCATCTTTAGCTAATTTAATAAAAAGCTCATTATCATTATACTGAATATTAGTATATTTCGAAAGAATTGTTAAATTATTAGAAAGATAGTTGTTGGAAGCCATTATTGATTGATATAGTTAAATAATTACATTTAATTAAATATTCAATTATACATAATAATTAAAAAATAATTATTATTGAATGGGATTATTACATTTTCATCAAATCATTGATTTGATTTTGAATATCAATAAGTTGTTTTTGAAGTTCTTCAATTTTCTTTGATTTGAGTTCTTTTTTCTCATTGTTAATATGATTATTAAGATATTCAACAACATCTTTATGACCGTTTTGAGATGCATGACGAGATGCTTCATCATTCATAGCATGAACACCTGCCCCATGTTCAATAAGATATTTAACAACATCTAAACGACCGTGATAAGATGCATATCGAAGTGCGTAATCGTTCTGAGCATGAACATCTGCCTCATGTGATAGAAGATATTCAATAACCGCAAAATGACCATTGGCAGATGCCCAACGAAATGCATAATCATTACGAGCATGTACATCTACATAACCATGTGATACAAGACATTTAACTACATCAAAATGGCCATTCTCAGATGCCCAGCGAAATGCATAGTCATCAACTGCGTTAATATTTGCCCCATTCTTAATAAGATATTCAACAATATCCAAATGACCATTCTCAGATGCATAACGAAGCGCATAATCCCTATCAGCATGAATATCTGCTCCATATGATAGGAGACATTTAACAACAGCTAAATGACCATTACAAGATGCATTGCAAAGTGCATATTCTCCATTAGTATGAACATCAGCTCCTAATTTGATGAAAGCTTCCACTAATTCCGCATGACCATCTTTCGCTAATTTAATAAAAAGTTCGTCATCATTCTCACGAAGATTGATATATTTCGAAAGAATAGTCAGAGTATTAACAAGATCGTTGTTGGAAGCCATTATTGATTGATGTAGTTAAATAATTACATTTATTTAATTAAATATTCAATTATACATAATAATTATTTTTAATTATTATTAAATGGTTTATTACATTTTCATCAAATCATTGATTTGATTTTGAATATCAATAAGTTGTTTTTGAAGTTCTTCAATTTTCTTTGATTTGAGTTCTTTTTTCTCATTGTTAATATGATTATTAATACATTCAACTACATCCTTATTACCATTACGAGATGCATGACGAGATGCTTCATCATTCATAGCATGAATGTCAGCCCCATGTTCAATAAGATATTTAACAACCGCCAAATGACCATTGGCAGATGCCCAGCGAAATGCATAATCATTCATAGCATGAACATCTGCACCGTGTGATATAAGACATTCGACAACAGATAAATGACCATTACGAGATGCCCAGCGAAGGGCATAATCATTATCCACATGATTATTGTCTCCATTCTTAATAAGATATTCAACAACAGTTAAATGACCGCTCCGAGCTGCCCAGCGAAGTGCATAATCATTCTTAGCATGAACATCGGCACCGTGTGATATAAGACATTCAACAACATCTAAATTACCTTTTTCAGATGCACGACGAAGTGCATAATCATCAGCGGAATGAACATCAACTCCTAATTTGATAAAAGCTTCAATTAGTTCCACATTATCATCTTTCGCAATTTTAATAAAAAGTTCATCATTATTCTCGCGAAGATTAATATATTTCGAAAGACTAGTCAGAATATTCATGGCTATTATATAGTTAAATATCTATATTTATTTAATTAAATAATCAATTATCATTATTAGAAACAAAATATAATAAATACAATCATCAATAGAAATATAACAATTATACTAACTCCATACGTATATTTATCTTCAACTGTATATGTATTAATAATATCGCTAACAGTTTCTGATGGACCAGTGGGAGACGGATTAGGAGGAAGAGGCGTATCCGAAAAATTACAAGATATCGTATTTTCATAGCCTTCCTCAAATTTAAACTCAATTTCTCCATCTACATATAAGTTATATATTTTAGCACATGTTTCAGCGCAAGTTTCTGTAGATACTCTAGCTTCATCTCTAAATGTAGTTAAATTAAGACTATTTTGACATGGGGCATACCAACAATAATCAGGACTATTCACTTTAACAGCTTGATAATTCTCATCTGACGATCTAGTTAAACATTCACATTCTTTCGCTGTTGGATTTTTGAAACAATACCCCTCTTTCACACTATCTATTATAGATTGAGTTGTCACATCACCATTCAAATAAGCATTTTCCGACCATAATTGACATATCAAGGCTTCAGGTTCAGTCGATAAAAATCGAGAACATTCCTTCTCTCCATTAATACATTCATATACAGGATTGGGAGTATTAGTATTAGATATATAAAATGTACATCCTTTCAATGTAGGAAAAATAACATCAATTGTTATTGGAACAGGTGCATCGTTAATTAATAACGAACCAACTATAACATTCGACCAATTAGAAATATCATCAGTATCACCAACAAATGCTAAATAAATAGTACTCAAAGATGGATAAGGTTCAATTAATTTATACGTTCCTGTTATCTGCGTATATTCACCAGACGTATCCTCAGCAATAGAATAATTTTCAGTTATATTTTCTAATTTACTATCATATATAATCGGATGATCGAATACAAGATTAGATATACTAACAGGATAATCAAACGCAAACGAGAAATTCTTAACACTTTCTAAATAATTAACAGCTTCAACTTGATCATTAGGAACTACATACTTTTTTCCACATACTGTAGGTAATAATAAATTATTATAAAGATACGAAGCTTCAACACAACTATAAGGATTATTCGTACAATCAGCTTGAAATGCACTAAATTCAGTCAAATATAAATGCGTATCTACTGAATTAGTTATTTTATCTAAATCATAAGTACATGTAAATATTCCCGTTCCTGAAACAGCATCTGACAATTCTCGATTATTAACATAATCATATACACCATCTCGACCCATAGTAGCTCCCCCACACATCCCAGTAGAATTAACGACATTATATGCATTCCATTGAAACCAATATCCAACATTCGAAAATCCCTGTACTGTATATGTAGAATCTTTTGCTAGAAATACTTTCCTCAAATCTTCATTAGGAAGTGCAAAAAATACACTATAATCAAATCCATTAATCAATCTAGAAATACGAGATGGATCACAACCTACAGAAGGTTCCTGACATACCGGATCTATAGTAGTAGGACATTCACCTATACACGAATAATCATATGGAAGTAAAAAATCACCAGCATCTATATTTAACGAAAACGTTTCCATATTTTATATAATTTATATAAAATATTATGAATATATCAGCTCTTATCTTAAATACCGAATTTCCAAATAAAGTCATCCAAAATCAATACGATAACGATATCAGGATAATGCCATGCAAAGATAAACCATTCATCTACGAACACGGAAATCTTGAAGCATTCACCGCTAATTATAGCGACAGACTTTACAGTAATACTATATGTGCAGATTTTAATAATGAAATTTGTCCAATTATCAATACACTCAACGGAAATCCATTTCCTTCATATAAACCAATAGGGCAATATCTTCCTCCAATTAGAGGAGATAATATAGATATCCCACCATATATAGACAATTGGTTAACTCCAAGACTCAACGAATTAAAACAGTATCCTGTAACATGCTCATACCCCTTATCATCTTTTGCAGACGTCAACAACGTCCAAACATTCTACCAATCTTTCTTAACAGATAAAAACGCTTCAACTAACAACTACAATTTCAATGTTTACAACGAATATATCATGCCTTACTTTTGCTCGTTCGAGTCAAATGAGTGCCCAGTTGATCCGTTCAAGACTGACGGATCAGTTCTATCATCATGTAGTAACTTCATATCTACTAGCACTGGAGGAACATTCTGCAGAGTTTGGAGTGCATCTAATGAAGATCTCGCAGATCAAGTAAAACAAGCATATTGTGCGCAACGTCTCACAGCGAATGAGTGTCTCTGCATTAATAAGCTTTACGATCCTAATTATTACATTTTAAAACAAGATATAATGGCTCCAGACTTCTGTTGGTATTCCCCTTGTTCGAACTCCTCGCAGTACTTAGTGCCAAAATATGAACAGAAGGTTGATAGCTGCCCTGATGTGTGCGGGATTATTCTCAACACTTATAATTATAATGATTCTTCTGTAATTATCGACCTATCTAATGCAAATATCAGTATAGACTGTAGTCGTTCTGTTGATAGTGCTACATTGAACCCAGACAACCCTTCGCTTAAATCAAAATCAATAGAATCTTCTGTATCACTAATAAAAAGTTTAGTAACAAATGTTAATACAATGTCATCTACTTCTATAGGAGCTATAATAGTTATTGCTATTTTGGCGGTATTCATAATAACATTTATTAGTATTGGAATTTTTTCGATAGTAAGAACCCATAATATTTCATAAATTTTATGTTTAGGTGCGATATCATCTTTTTGTTTCCATTGTTTAATTAATTCGTGATATTTATTAGTGAATACGTCCATTTTTTACATTAAATTAATAATGTAAAATATTAAATTATTCAATTGACATTTAACTCTTTTTTATTCTTGTTATTTCTTACTACTAATATAATAACTATAATAACAAATAAAACAACAAATATGATTATAGCGATGATTATATATGTTGTAGTATCGTCATTAGTATTATTAGCTTTATCTAATTGGAGAGCTCTATATACTGCTTTATTATTTTCAGTGTCATTACATTTTATATAGATGTTTTCAGGCGGTATAATAGTTACATTGTCATTAGCATTTGTAACATAAATTCCGCACTTATCTTCACATTCTCCATTTACTTGGAAAGGATCAGATAGATAGAACGAAGGGTTGGCGCACGGGATAAACCAGCAGTGTGTTTGGTCATCTGATACACAGTCGCCACCTGACGGGCATGTTATATTGCCATCCAATGAAGTTTGGCAGTCTCCACCAACAGGACATTTTACGGCTTTATACAATGGGATGTAGCTCTTATTGATACAGTCGCACTCTTGTGGTCCAGTGTATACATTTGTGATTGGATCGATATATTTATTAATATCACAGTATTTTTTTTTTACTTCATACGACTCCGATGGGTTTTCTGCAGACCATACTTGGCATTCTGGATTTATAGTATTTAGGAATGATGAGCACGAGTTCATAGGGCCTGTGTTGCCTTTTATATACTCGTTTGGATTAGGCGGACATTCTGAACTGCTTAAGGATTGTAAGCAGTATGTTGGGTATACAACAGTGTTCAATATATTGAGTGCTTGTTCGTAATTGTTACTCCTATTAAATAAAAAAGTATTTTTATAATTAACTATATCATCCGCTGACATGTTTTGGAGTGTTTCTTTAGTATATGAACATTCATAGTAATCGTAATCAATGACGCTAAAAGAATTCCTGAGAATTCCTTTTTGATTGATAGCTAAAGATTCTCCCGAGCTAAATTCTGGACATGTTGTATATCCATAAATCGACGGAATATTCTTATAAGATACTGTGTATACATCCTCCATTTTTAATTATTAATTAAAAATAATTAATAATTCTCAAATAAAATGAATAACGGATGGGTTATTGGAATAAGCGTAATACTCTTAGTGTTAATTATTATTGTTGTTATTGTTATTATAAGTGTATATAGTGATAATCCTGATAATAATGATAATAACATTAACACAAAGAGTATCACCAAAAAGACCAATAATATCAAGAACACAACGAGAGCTATTTCATTTCTACCGATATTTCCGAGAAATACATTATTTACGTTGGCGATAAAAGCGACGGATAGTGATTTATATAGTACTGTGTATTGTACATCTAATTTGAATAATTATTATTTACAGTATGATGTAAATACACCGTATTATGATAATAATAAATTTTATTATGATGATTCTAATATTCTTACGTATGATGGAAAAAAAATAGGAATTCAAGGAGGTACGAATATAGTGTGTATTCAAGATGGTACTCCACAAAATATTATATTTAATAGTGAAGGTCAAATGATAATAGGGGATATTATTGTAAAAAGTAGGTATTTGAGTGGTATAACGAGATGTTTCACTACTATTAATGGTGATCAAGATGCGTATTTTGGTGTAAAACAGATAGTTGTAACTGACTATGATTATTTTGTAGATACTACAAGTATTTCATGGACTCAGAATGTTGGTATATTCACTACATATTATTATTATCAACATAGTGATGGAACTATTGAACGATTGATAACTAATGAAGGATCAGGAGTTGATAAACTAATAGAGTTTAATGTACCTATAACAATGGCATGTTTCGTTATTGATTCGTATAATAGTCCTCAAGGTATTGAATTAGATATACGTAATTTGACTATTAATGATGTATTGTTATCATCAGATAATTCTCTTACAGTAAGGTATCCTAATGAAATTTATACAGTTTATTTTGTATTTAAACAGTTCGGTGAATTGTCGTCTTTCTTAGTTAAAAGTGCTTATACAAATTTACAAAGTAATTATTATTCAACATTACAAGATGCATATGCTAATATTACTAATGAAACTCAAGGGATAACTATGTTTTATTCATCTGCTACATCTAGTGAGGAATTCCGGTTTTATTTAGGTACTTCATCATCTGTATTGGAAGATAAAGAAAGTATGGTTATAAATAATAAACAATTTAATTATGTTGTATCATTCCCATTGATTGAACCACAACCTCCACCTGAAGAGTATCAATCTGTTCCACTTAATCAACTATTTACTATGTATGCAAAAGTAGGTGATAATTATTATACTGTATTTGCAACAAGTTCATTGGATGAACCTGATAATTATTATTTATTTTATGATGTTGTATTACCTACATTTATATCTAACAAATTCTATTGGGATGGAACTTACTTATATTATAATGATAATAAAATAGGATTAGATACAAATGGAATTTATGGACAATTATTGTATCCCTCATCAACTTCATCGAGTATTGTATTTTCGTTAAATAATGAAATGATTATTGATAGTATAGATACTGTATTTTCGTCGAGAGCATTTCCTGTAGGTGATGAAAATGTATATAGTTTCTGGGTTAATAATAGTAATTCAGAGAATATCCCTGTTACATTCTATGCTACTGTATCTGAAGCTCCTCCTCCACCAGTATATACATGTAGTAATACAGATATAGCAAGTAATGATATATCTTATTTGAATGTGTTTATGTATCAACCGAATATCCTACAAAAAGAAGTATTTGAATGTAATTCATCAAATCCTATTAGTTTTCCTATTGTTGATAATTATATTAAATTATTACCTTCTGTATCTTCAGAAAATGAGAATAAATATGAATTTGTATTACATAATACGTTAGATATTAACGAATCGTCGAATATGTTTATTGATAATGAGAATAATTTGAGAATTGTTAATAATGATACGGGTGATATATTGTATGTGTTCCCGAATAGTAAGACTCCAACTCGAAATACATTATTAGTAGCGTCATTAACTGCTCCTAATTATGATATAACCAAATTTTATTGGGATAATGTGAGTTTAACTCTTAAAAATTTGTGCTTTAATACCTATGTACAGTACGGAAATGGTACACCCCAAAATTATGATTTTTATAATTATTTTTTGGGGTTGAATAAAATATCATATCCGGCCGTGGTCGTCTTTAGTAATAGGTTAATATTACAATAAATGAATTAAATAAATAATAGTTTTATTTATTTATATTAAGATTTTTTATTCTGTTTCAATATCTACAAATTCGAAATTATCGTCGATAAGATCAGGAATTTCATAATCATCTTCATCATTGGAAGATATAAGATCAGGAATTTCTTCATCATTATTAGTATCTGGAATGTTTGAATTAGTATTCACCCTATTTCCAGAATTCATGAATGAATTTAGAGCTTCTTGTGTAAGCACTGGAGTGGCTTCAATAATTGGTGTGGTATCTTGTGTAAGCACTGGAGTGGCTTCTTGTGTAAGCACTGGAGTGACTTCTTGTGTAAGCACTGGAGTGACTTCTTGTGTAAGCACTGGAGTGGCTTCTTGTGTAAGCACTGGAGTGGTATCTTCTTTCATTAATTCATTAAGCTTATTTTGAACAACGAGAATCATCGCTTGAAGTTCTTCAATTTCTTTCGATTGTTTCTTTTTATTTTCAATATAATCTTCTAAATATCTGACAACATGAGTATGTCCATTTTTCTTTGCAGTTACAAGTGCGTCA
>Ga0182016_10005462_pt1 | contig 13681 bp, 14 predicted proteins | sample 712S2MmetaG_FD_120491 | JGI IMG/M metagenome (GOLD analysis project Ga0182016, IMG submission 120491) | Permafrost microbial communities from Stordalen Mire, Sweden - 712S2M metaG | ecosystem: Environmental > Terrestrial > Soil > Wetlands > Permafrost | place: Sweden: Stordalen | collected...
CTTTAACGTAACCAAAAGTGATGTTAAAGTCAGAAACGCAAAAGTAAATGAAAAGGCTGTAAACATTGGCCCCAATTAGATTCTCCCACCGGTCTTCGCGCCGGACTTAAGTTACAGAGCCCGGGGCGCTAGGAGAGATTTGTTAGGACGGCCTCTTTGGCTACCCGCCCGTCGGCCAAGCCCGTGCAGATGCCGCTGAAAAAAGCCGTGCAGGTGCTGCAGTGATTACCGCGATTTCAATGTGCGATACATTCACAATAAGTTGGGACTGAGCGGGCGTCACGTCGAGCGATCCGTGGGTCAGCTGCGCTACGCAAACGGGGACCGGGAATTCTTTGCGAGGCAGAAAAAGCGCGGCGTCAACCATGACAACACGATGTGTTGGGTCCGCAAGCTGTATTTTGGAAGCCGCTGGGCTGGTGACGCAGCGTGGCCAAGTTCGGGAGCATGTGGATGGCTGAATGGCCGATAAAGCGAGCGCTAAGGCCGCTAGGCGGTCGACCGCAATTCTCGTCAAGAATTTCAGCATCCTTGAGTCTTTTGGTTGGCGTCTTCATCTTCTCGCAAAGAAGGCTTGGAAGAATTCTCCAAAATTAACGCCGAGCTTTTTAGCCAAAATTGTCAATTGTGGAAGTCGTTGCGTTCATTTGCAAGGACTTGCGCTCACTCTAAAGGCCGTTTTCCCCATCTTACTTGGGCGATTCTTGACGCTTGCGGGAGTTCCAGTCAAGATATTCCGACGGTTCGGCCACTGCTCCGATCGGAAAGCGAAGCCATCCGCGCTCGAAGATCGTGGATCGGGCGAAGAAGGACCGCCCCACCGCTCTCAAGTGGAAGCATTAATTTGTCTTCAATGCCTAGAAATCCGAAATAAAAGGAGGATCGGTGCCTGGTAAAAACAAGAATCGCCCTTATGGCAGATGCCCAAATCAATCTGCGAAATCGCTGGAAAATCCTTGACACATGGTAATCCGAAGTTCTATTGTCGTGCCTTGTCCCCAGAAAATCCTAATGCCTATGAAAAAATCGAAGAAAAAAATGAAGTTGAGTCTGAATGCATTGCGGGTCAGAAGTTTCGTCACAGTGCTGGATGACAAGCAAAAGAAGATGCTGATGGGCGGTTATCACCTTTCAGTGGGAGGCTACACTTCTTGTAGCTACAAATGTACGTGCCAACCCGACTATGGGGCCTACGCATGTTATTCCGGTGCTTGTACTCACAAGGTGTACACCTTCAATTGTCCATTTGCCTGTTAATTCTCTGGAGTTAGACGTTGGACTTTCATACTGGCGAACGTGTGTTGCTGATCGTGTGTTAGTAACCTTGGCGGTTGCTGCAGGCAACACTCGCTCGCCGCAAAGAGATTCGGCCTTTGCCGTATCGCATGGTCACTTGTACGTTTGTACAATGGCAGGGCCGATTCGTGTCGGCGCAGAGCGAAGCGTTGTTGCTAACGTCTGAGCGGGAAAGTTGTCCTGTCATATTAAAGGTTTGATCCCGCTTTTACCATCGTCGTACAAATCGAGCAAAAGAATCCATTGGCTATAATGGCTTCAAAATCCCAATTGAGCCTGTTTCCAATGGCATTAGTGCGTGTATCGGGCTTGCCCTTTAACGCAATTCGAAAGCTCGCGCAGCGTAAGTTGGCTTTTCGGACAAACGAAATCATTTCTCTTAGAACTGAAAGAGCTAATCTTCGCGAAAAGTTGATCCAAGCGTTACATGATCTAATTGGCGGCTCGTCCGACGCGCGACGGCGTCATCATTTGCTCGGACTGAAGCGATCATTGACCGCTGGAAGATCTCTGCCCTCCCTAACGCCCCATTTCCAACTTTCTAATGTCTGCCAGGCAGGACTGTTCCGCTTACATGCCATTGACGAAAAAGAAAGGCAACTCCTTAGGGACTTTCCCTCTCTATATTGCGATCAGAAGTGCCGATCTATAGCTAGCCTAGCGAAGATTGCCAAAAAACGACAGGTGCGCGACGGAGTGTTGTTAACAAGCCCTGGTTTTTATGACAAGGTCTATTCCTCTGGCGACATTCAAGTTCGGCTTGCCGAATCTCCTGCGTTGGCTAAGGGCCTCATCAAATACGCGTCGCGAGCTTGCACAAAAACCTCTCCATTTAGCTCGCTTACCAGTGTCGCTTTTGCAAATGCCACAGAAAATGCCGACGACCATATCGAAGCCCCAATCGTAATCAGCAAAAAGTCTCGGATAAGGCTGGCGCGAAAAGTATTGCTTAACAATGAGGTGTTAAAGTTTCTTAGTACACTACTATACCTCAACAAAGATATCGCCAGGCATCTGTATGTCAAACCTAACAGTACATTGAGCCTTGACGGTCGTTACTTTCGATTCTTAATTAACATTCACAACGTGGAATCGTTTCAATGGATGGATGAAACAGAGGAGCTCCGTTTGGTATATCAGATTCTTCGAAAGCGCCGGGATTCCCAGTTGCGGTACGATAATCTGATTGACGCTGTATTAAACTCCAAGGTCGTTGTAAGCTCGCGTGAAGAATGTGAAGCCTTCATAGATAGTCTTTTGAGCTATGGTTTTTTAGAGCTTGATTTACAGGTTTCGTCGATGGAACCACAGTGGGACACTCAACTTCGGAATAAACTTTTATCACTTGCGAGTGAAGCGCCAATACTGACGGAGGTGTGTAATTCCTTATTGGTACTTCATGATTGCGCAAAGAGTTTTGAAAGAGCGAATCCGGACGGTCGCCGTTCGCTTATGGACCGTGCTTATAACCTCCTGGAAACACTCTGCATCAATCTTCACGCAAGGGCTGGGCTTCCTGCGGAAGAAAGGCAACAACCTTCAGAGAGAGAAAAAAGCGGGGAGGAATATCATTTGGGAGTAGCCAAACAGGTTGATGAGATTTTAACGTCGGGAAGCTTTAAGCGATTTGAACAGACGAGATTTTATTCAGCGTTTAAAAAGGAGCAGATTCTCTACGAAGACACTCGGCTTCTTGCAGACCTTTCTTTTAGCCGCGCTGCCTTGAACAGATTGGCACTGACGATGGAGCGCTTATATGATTGTCTGATCATGTTTGATATTGCAAGGGTTGAACGTGAACGCATGCGCGCGTTCTTCGTCCGTCACTATGGACGTGACGCAACTCTCCCTTTGCTAACGTTTTATGAAGCATATTACACGCATCTGAAGTGCATGGCAAGTGACGATGCCCAGGAAGTGAATAAAGAAACTCCCTCAGTAAATGAACGGGAAAAGCGCAAGGAATGGATTCGAGTGTGGTCGCATGAGTTCTCCAAGCTTCCATTGGAGATAGATTGTGACAACGTCGTTCACATTCGATCGGAATCCCTTGCAACAATAAAAGAATCAATCGGGTATCCAACTGATGGAATGGCTCCTTATTCGAGTGCCGCCGTGGTCCAGTTCTTCAAGCCAAAAGCCGGTAGCCCTATTCAGTGGGTGCTAAATTCTGCGCCCCCAGGTCATGGTAAAATGATTAGTAGATTTTTGCACTTGTTTCCTCACAAAGTTACCCACTTTCTTAGATCGTGGAATCAAGCGCTGTCGGGTGATATCCTCTTTGCCGAGGCCTCAGACGCGACTTTTTTCAACGCGAATATGCATCCAGCGTTGATGCCCTACGAAGTTTCGATGCCCGGAAGTCAAACGCACTCAAGTGGCGCACGAAGTATTGCGATTCAATCCCTGGTTGTAATGCTAGGGAAGGACGATCAACTTCAGCTTAGACACACGCCTACTGAACGTCGCACTTTTGTGTTTGATTTAGGATTTCAAGGACAATACGGGAGAGCGCCTTTGTACTGGCTTCTTTGTGAATTCTCGAACAATCGATACCTTTTAATTTGGGAGATGCTTGAATGCCTTAACTCGATCTTCCTTCGGAATCAGAACATTTCTTCGGATAGTGAACCGACCGCCCCGATTAGATTACCTCGAGTCGTGTTTGATGAATGTGTCGTTCTGCAGCGAGAACATTGGATTGTTCCATTAGGTGCTCTTCCAGCTAATAGTCGACATACGGAATGGCAGCATCACTTGGAAATTAATTCCTGGCGTCGAGAATGGTCAATGCCGATGGAAGTGTTCGTGACGGCTACAAATGTCGGATTCCCGATTTCATCGCGTGACCGAATATTGCCGGAGGCACAACGGCGTTCTAAACCGCAATTTATTGCATTTGACAACCCATTATTGACCAATTTATTTAGTTCGTTCCACAGCCGATCCAGTCCCTATATACGAATTGAAGAAGTGCTTCCTGGATCTGAAGACCTCTTGCCAATTGGGCGAGATGGTTATTGTGCTGAGGTAAACGTACAATGGGGCATTTCATGACCGCAAGAACAGGAACTAAAAGTCACGACTGGCTAAGTTTTCACATTTTTTACTCGGGTTCGTTAGATTATCTTTTGTTACGAACTATCGCCCCGATCCTCGTTGCCACAAGGAAGTTAGATCTATGGCGAATGTTCTTTTTTGTTCGATATTCTGAAGGCGGCCCTCATGTGCGGCTTCGGCTTTTGCCGCAAAGCCCCGATGGGGCGAAGAGCTTGCGACAGTTCGTTATGACTGGCATTGCTAAATCGCTTTTGAGGCTACAGCGGACGGACAAACGGAACGGCCATGGGGCAAATAAAAAGTCTTGCGACAACTATGAGATTCGCGATATTCCTTACGTAGCTGAAACGGAACGTTATGGTGGTCCAAAGGGAATGCGACTTGCCGAAGAGCATTTCTGGCACTCCTCTGTTGCCTGCTTAAGTTTGCTAAGAAACTTTCCTGACGCATCACAAGACCTGCGAGTTGCGATGGCCATTCAGCTGCATATACCGTTTTTCTGTGGGTTACGACTAGGCCGACCTGACATGATCAGGTTGCTGGAAACATTCACGCTTCAATGGTCCCACTTGCCTATGCTGGTGCGACTAGAAGGTCAAAGCGACGCCGCGAATCCGGAAAATCCTTTAGCATGGTTTGAGCGCTATTTCGCCCTTCTGGGATCGGATACAGCGACTGAGATTCAACAATTTGTAATCCATTGCGAGGGTGGCGGCGTACGTCGACCGCGCTTTTTAAAAGAATGGTTTCGCTCCTGTCAATCAATTGCTAGCCAATTGACCGCTCGAAAGTTTCTTTTGGACCTTCAGGTTTCCGGGGAGCTACTAGCAGGCGCGAACTGCTCTAAAGGTAGCCGAGTATCCGAGTTGCTTCTAAGTTACATGCACATGACCAACAACCGCCTGGGAGTCCACAACCTAAACGAAGCTTTCTTGGCTTTCGTACTCAAGAGATCGCTTGAATTGGCCGATAACGATAAGGCATAACGTATGACGAATCTTCCAGATACACCCTTATCGTTGAAAGACGACGATCTGCGGGAACTCTTGAAAGAGGAAGTCAGTCGAATTACTGCTGAAATTTTGGGCCTTGCACGTTTCAATGCCGACAATTGTGACTGGTTATGCGGTTACGGCGGTCAGAAAGGAGAAATCATAAGTGATATATATGGTGGCTGTGCCGGCATTGCTTTGTTTCTTGCTGAGTCCTATCAGGTTACACCGAATAATGCCGCGTTGGAGTGTGCGATCAAAGCAGCCCGAAGTCTTAAATTTCGCTACGAAAGAGATCGTCCAACCGATAAAAGCATTTATACTGGGTGCCTTGGCCTTTCGTACTTGTTTATTCGCCTTTCGTCGATAACTGGTGAAGCCTCGTTTCTCGACGATGCCTTTAAGATTGCTTCTGATCACGTAGACCCCGACGCAAACAAAGGGGTATCAGTCAGCGACGTTTTGACGGGGGCTGCAGGTATCATATGGGGATTACTCCATCTCTACGCCATTAAGCAGGAGAAATGGGTGGCGAAATTAATTGCTGCTTACACGAGACGGCTTTATCGGAACGCAGAGTTCTACCACGGTGGCATTTTTTGGGATCGAAGTCCATTCAACACCGGCGGACTATGCGGTATGTCGCACGGTGCCTCTGGAATAGGTTTTACCTTCCTCGAGGTCGCTCGTTGGCTCGGGAAGCCATTTCTTTACGAGGTCGCTGATATGGCATTTGCGTATGAACGGATTGCATTTTCGGAGCGGGTGATAAACTGGCAGGACTTTCGATTCAATTACGGTTGGCCTGGCAAGCAGGAGGAAGCTGTGCAGGCTCTAATCCAAGGAAAGATGAATCATTTTACGCGACCTCGTTTCATGAATGCTTGGTGTCATGGAGCCGCTGGTATTGGTTTGGCACGGCTCAGATCTTATGAACTACGAGAACGGTTAGGGGACTTTGAAGAATTCGAAAAGTGTGTCGCGCGGGTCGAGCATGATAGAGCCGGAACATCAGACAAGCAAGTTCCTGGCGGCCTCTGCCATGGCGAAGGCGGTAACGGAGAACTCTTTCTAGAGGCCTACAGAGTGCTGGAGAAAGAAGAATATCTGCACAAGGCACAACAGGTCGCTGCAAAAATGATCGCTAAGAGAAAAAAAGTTGGATATTATCAAGCTGGTTTTGGGGGGAAGGGAAACCGACTTTTGACGCTGTTTAATGGTGACTCAGGGACCGGTTATTTCTATCTTCGGGTTTTGCTTCCTTGTGTAGTTCCTTCGCTTTTAGCGCCAGAATTTGGCGAACCGTCCAATCTTATCAAAATGAAACCGGACGATTCTCTTTTTACTGGCGGTATTAAAGAACTGCAAGCCTCCCTCATCAAGAGAGCATTTCCGCGAACGATTTCCGCTGTCAGATCTCTCGGGTTAACATTAAGATTTGACATAAATACACTTCCCAGATCTATCTCGAAGACAAACGATGACTTTGCGCGATGGCTGTCGAAAACTTTACGAGGGAAAACTAAAGCTTCCATTGGAGATCTGAACGGAATTTTTAACGTAGAGAAGCAGAAGCTAAGGTTGACTACAGCCTACAACAACTATGCGCTTCTGTTCGCTAAAGATTTGCTTCATAAAGCGGAACTGAGCCGCAACCTTTCGCTTTCGGTCAACAGCCTCTCCCGGCAAAGTCTTTACCTTGATCCTGATGTAAGATTCATTCGAATCAAGGGAAATTCAGTCCGCAAGGAGTCGAATCCATCACGGAGAACGGCGAAATCGAAAGTCTCCTCAATTCGGTACCTAATGCTTCGGCCAAATTGGGCTGGAGTTTCTGAAACAGCAATCAGTTCTGGAGTTTTCTTCCTACTACAGAGCTTTAAGCAAGGTGCTCGGGTATCAAGCATTGTGAGGGAAATGGAAAATCATTTCTCAGGTCGTAATACCGTAACCCGAGAGCGGGCGTTGCGCCAAATTGCGGAGGCGGTCAGCGGCGGCGTTTTGTGGCGAACTAATGTTATAGCACGATATGCGGTTTACCGCCGCAACAAAATGGGACGAGATAATTTGTTATATTATCCTTAATTATTGCCATAAAGCCAGCAAAGCGATTCCGTTAAGCATACAATGTCATCAGCTCCTATATTTATATTTGCGCAAGCTCGGTCTGGGTCCACATTGACGCAAAGGGTGCTGAACTCAGTCCCTCGCGTGATGATCGCAGGAGAGCATCTAGGAATATTAAAAGGACTCGCTGTGTCTTTTAAGGACTACTTCTACAGTCCGGAATTCAACTATTTTTGCTCTCGAGATGCATCAAGGCAGGACGCCCAGTTAAAAGCTCGACACCGTTTGAAGAATTCCCGATATTTCAGTGCTACCATCAATGGCTTGCATGTTGAGGACGCGATGGGAATGTATGATGCATTCATTAGACAAGTTGGTGACCCTTTCCAATTTCGTGGTGTATGGGGCTTCAAGGAGATCAGATATGGCTGGAAGGATGACTTCGTTTTTGACATGCTGCATCATCTCTTTCCCGCAGGCAAATTTATTCTTCAAGTCAGGCACCCCGTTGATCAGGTGATAAGCACACGACAGGTAATTTGGTGGGCGGGATCAATCAAAAGAACTGCGCAAAGGTGGGTTGGGCAAACTCGAATGTTCATTAAGTATTCCAAAGCAGCGCCTGAACACGTCCGTTTGCTTCGATTCGAGGACATCACTGATCCAGCTTCAAACGCGATCTCCGAAGTTTTTGCGTGGCTTGGGTTGCGTTTTGGTTCACGTCAGAACGACGTAATCCATAACATGGAAAGGGTGGGCGGCCGCTCATCACTTGATGTTTCTAGGATGATGATCAAACAGCGGAAGACTATCGAGAAGTTGTGCCTGCTGCCTGAATTCGTTTCACTCTATCGTTCTGATGATAGCGCTGCAAGTGGCTCTCGATACGAGAACTGTCGTAAAAAATGAAAGTACTTCATTATTTGGTCGATGCCGATAGGAGCGGAATGGCCACGGTCGTGGACGGTTTGTGTTGCGCTCAACCGGAAACAGTGTCTGGGGTGGTTGTCCAACGTTGGGGACCAATCGTGCCGGACTTTAAGAATCGCGGAATTGAAACTTTCGTTGTCGACGAGATCACCCGTTCGCCTGCTAATTTGAAGAGACTTAACGTAGTTTTGCGCTCAACCGATATTTTAAATATTCACTGCTGCTATTTTTGTCCCGCGGCGCATAGTTTTGCCCGAATATTTAGAATTCCAAAGGTGGTCACTTTACATTGGCGAACACGGCTGCCGCACCTTAGGTGCCCTATTATTTGTGTTTCAACCGAAACAGCTAGGATTCAACGTGAAGACAACCATTGCTTCGTAATTCTCAACGGAGTTGACTTGAAAACCTTTGCATACAGTCATAAACAGTTCAAAAGCCCGGTGATAGTTATACGAGTATGTCGACCAGAGAAGTGCGCACCGTACTTTTGGAATGCAATGGCATCTGTCCTCGAATCCGAAACTGCAGAGCTCTGGATAGTAGGAGAGAAGGGCCGATCAACAGAGAAAATTAAATATTTTGGTCAACAACAGAATATTCAAAGATATCTTGCAAAGGCGCACATATTTGGTTACACACCATTCCCTCGCGCAGGAGCGCACGACTTAGTTGTGCTGGAGGCAATGGCGATGGGAGTAGTTCCTGTTGTAGCCGATGTTCCCTGCATTGAAGATTCGGTTATTCACCGCAAGAATGGACTCCGCATTCCATTTGGAGATGCCCACGGCTTTGCACGGAATGTGCGACATCTTTGTGCGAATCACCGCTTTCGTGAAAATCTCTCACTCGGTGCCACATTGGCTGTCCAGGAACGGTTTGATATAAGAGGCGTCGCAGCAAAATACATTGAGGTTTACCGCAACATACTTGAGGGTAATGCGCCTTACAGAGGTTTCACCCGAAGGCACCCGGTCTCGGCAAAATAATAAAAAGTGTGATCGAACGTTTTTGAATATCTTTGTTTGCCGCGAGCAAGACAATGACCACAGTTTTTCCGAACTCGAATGTTCCATGACGCTCACATTGCTCCTGTTCATTGCGCATTTCCCGCGCAAGTGTCGCCAGGTTACTAGGTTTGCGGGTATGGACGGCTGTAAGCGGTGAAGGAGCGACCCTATTGACAAAGAGACGGTCAAACGAGGGATGAGCGGATGAGCGGTTCGGCGGCGCCGATGGAGTTCAAGCGGCCAGCTTAACCTGGCCTTGGCGTTCCTTCTGCCAATTCAAGGGCGTCAGGGATTGGATTTGCTGGTTGGTGGTGGTGGGCAAGCGCTCCAGAACGTCTTTGAGATAGGCGTGGGGTTCGACGTCATGCATCCGGCAGTTTTGGATGAGGGTGTAGATGACCGCGTTGCGCTGGCCCGCTTCTTCGGAGCCGAAAAAGAGCCAATTGCGTTTTCCAACGGCGGTCGGCCGAATGACGTTTTCGACTTTATTGTTGTCAATCTCGACCTCGCCGTGTGCGAGGAATCGTTCCAGGTTCGCCCATTGGTTTATGGCATAGGTGAGGGCTTGGCCCATCGGGCTTTGCGGCAGGTAGCGTGGGCGCAACTTGAGCAGGGCGCGCTCCAAGCGTTTGACAATCATCTGGCTGTGCGAACTTCGATGGGCCTGGCGCAAGGCGGGGCCGGCGCGGTTTTCCCGCAGTTCCTTTTCCCAACCATACATTTGCCCGATCTGGTTGAGGAACCAGCCAGCCACTTGGGGCGCTTGGTCTTGCGCCTCGAAAAATCCCCGCCGTAAGTGGGCCGCGCAGCCAAAAAGTGTGATGCCCTCCTTGCCCTTGGCAAAGGCAGGATACGCGCTGTAGCCGTCGCACTGGATTTTTCCGGCGTAGTTCGGGCCAAGAAGAGAGTCCAGGCAGGTGGCGGCCCGGCTGGCGTGCCATTCATAAACGACGCATTGGCCCGGAACTAATGCGGTCCACAGGTAGCCTTGTCCGCACTTGCCGGATAGGTCCGGGTCTTGGTAGCGGACCGGCGTTTCATCGACCTGCACATACGGGCTGCGTTGCACTTGCTCTTTGAGGCAGCGGGCAATGGCCGACAAGAGCCGCACGCTCTGGGCGGTCCATTGCACGATTTGCTGACGGCTGATGAACACCTCGTGCCGCTGGCGGAAAATCTGTTCTTGACGATAGAAGGGCAAGTGGTCGCAAAATTTGCTGACCAGCAACTGGGCCAGCAAACCGGGCGCGGCCAGGCTATGGTCGGCGACCTGCGCCGGCGCGGGCGCGATGACGGGCGGCAACTGGCGATGGTCCACCCGAACGTATTTGGGCCGGACGGTTTCCTGCCAGAAGAACTTGCCCGGCTGATAATCCAGGCGCCGGGCGACTTCCTGGCCGATGCGTTTCCATTGCTCCGGCTCTTGCGCCACCAGTTCCGGCTCGATGACTTGGCGCACCACTTCCAGGTTGTCCGGGGTGCGCAGGCGCTGGGAGCGGGAGGGGGAACGTGGCGGCGCCAGCCGCGCCGGAGGCTCCTTTTCTTCGGGAGTCAACGCGACGCTGTTTTCGGCCAGCCCGCTCAACAGCAGTTCCATCTGGGCGTCGCTGAGTTGCTCGGACTTTTTGCCAAAGAACCGCCGGGCCAGCGCGTCCAGCTTCTGGCGCAACAAGCTGATTTCGCGCTGGGCTTGGGCCAAGGCTTGCCCTTGCTCCTGCACTTTTTGCCGGAGCGCGGCGTTTTCAGTTTGAAGCGGACCGCTGTTCACTTGACTGTCATATCGGACGGCCCGCGCGCGGCTCTGTTCAAACTTTTGACAAAAAAATTTATGCTTTATGCAGTGGCTTCATACCAGGCGCGGCGGGCGCCGTCTTTGAGCTCGACGCCATCGAGCAGCAGTTGCAAGGCTTGCGGGGCCAGACGGATTTTGGCGTTGGGTTCGCCGGCGCTCTGCGGCCAGTGGAAAGTGCCTTTTTCCAAACGCTTGGTCAGAAGGCAAACGCCCGTGCCGTCAAAATAAAGAATCTTGATCCGATTATGCCGGCGGTTGCCGAAGACAAAGAGGGCGCCCCTTTTGGGGTCTTCGCCCAACTGAGTTTGCGCCGCGGCCCACAGCCCGTTGAAAGAAAGGCGCAGATCGCACGGCGCGGCGGCCAGAAACACTTTGAGTTGCGCGTGAAAACTCAGCATGGCGACGGAGCGTTAAGGGCTTGGAGCAAGCGCGCCGCCAGCGGAAGTTGCGCCAAACTAGTCAAGCGCAGCCGCCCCGTCGGACCCAATTCAATGACCAGTTCGCCAGCCGCCTCCGGCTCAACCAACTGAACCTGCACGAAGCCGGCGGGCGAAGGACCGGCTTCGGCTTGCCGCTGCCGCCAACCGCAGAACGTGGTGTAGTTGACGCCTTTTTGACGGGCGAAGGCGGACGCGGACAAACCGCTCCGTTCAAACGCCGCCAGAACTTGCGCGCGCTGGGCGGCATCGGTGCGCCGGGCGCGACGCCGGGGAGAAACAGTCAGACTCTTCATCGGCGCCGTTTCTATCACGACTACCCGCCGCCGCCTAGGCGGTCGCTCCTTCACCGCTTACGGACGGCTCACCAAGTCCCGACATGTCCGTAAGCATCACCGCTAACGTTTCAAAGCTGGAAGCCGGAAGTTGGAGAAGTGTCAGAACAAATGCTCTGACGTTTATGCTTCTTTTCGAGAGGGGTGATGAGACTTGGTCCAGGCTTCGGACGTGACCTTGGTATCTGATTGTTGGCCATTTTGGTCAGACGCGGCAGGACGTCTCAGAAATAGGCATCGGAATCGAGGTGTGGCGTCGACAGCTTTCGATAATGGAGTAGATTGCTGCTACGCGTTATGGAGTATTAACGCTTATGCGATGTGTATGTTATTGATATAATCTATTTGGAATGCTGCAACCGGACACCGGTTAACTTCCAGCAGGAGAGAATAAGTGATTGGAAGGCGCGGTCAGTCGAGCACGAATTACGTCAACTGGAGGCCAAAAGTGCCAGCAGAAGTGCCAGCAAACCCCATTGATTGGGAGTAAAATGGAGTTAGAAAAAGTCGGCTGAAGTTAAGCTTGACATAATACATAAACGCCTTTATTTTCGAGGCGACGGTGATGATTTAGACCGTTGATTTCGAGTGGCTTGTGGAAGGCGGGATGCGTCCGATTCCGACCCCCGCCTCCAACTCTAAATTGCTTAAAAGCAATGAGTTGCAGACTCCAGAGGAGGCAAGTGCCAGTGAAAGTGCCAGTGAAATCAGTACCGCGGTAAAACTCAAGTATTACCCAGGTATTACCCGGCAATCACTCGCGACGAAGGGATTCGCAGCCCGTTTGGTGTAGCTGATACACCCAAGGCCGCATTCAGTCTCATAGGCTTCGGACAAAAGGTCTGAACTTATGAAACGTCGTTACATCCTCTACCGCCGCAAGCGTGGCGGCATGTTTTACATCGAAGACACCGAAACCCGTAAGCAGGAAAGCACTGGCACGAGGAATCGCGCCGAGGCCACGTCGCTGCTTAACGCTCGCAATGAATCCATCCGTCAACCGCAACTGAACCTTCAAATCGCCAAGGCATATCTGGCCGGAACAGATTCAGGCATTTCTAGCCGCACATGGCAGGATGCGCTCGACTACATTGTGGAGTCCAAACACGGCCCCACCCAGGACCGCTGGCGGCGCGCCGCAAAAGAGAGCGCCTTGGACCTCATCCGCCATCGCATCATCATTGAGACACAGGCTGAGAACCTGTTCGCCTGCCTCAAGGCTGGAACCGTCAGCACAAATGTACATCTGCGGAAACTCCACAACTTCTGCCTTTCAATGAACTGGCTGCCGTGGCCGCTCATTCCCAAGCGCCTTTGGCCGGAAGTCATATTTCAACCCAAACGCGCCATCACGCTTGCGGAGCATCAACTCATCATGGAACGCGAGAAGAACCCGGAGCGGCGCAGCTTTTACGAATTATGCTGGCATCTCGGCGGTTCGCAGAGCGACATTGCCCATCTCAAAGCGGAGGATATTGATTGGCGCAACCAAACCATCGCCTACGCCCGGCAGAAAACCGGCAGTCTCGCGATGATTCATTTTGGCTCCGACATCGAATTGATTCTGCGTCGGCTTCCGACTGAAGGCCCACTGTTCCCTTATCTCCAAACCGTCCGCTGTGGTGACCGCGCCACGGAGTTCAAGCAACGCTGCAAAGGACTCGGCATCGCAGGCGTTTCCCTTCATTCGTACCGCTACGCTTGGGCGGAGCGAGCCAAGCAATGCGGCTACCCGGAACGGTTCGCCCAAGAGGCGCTCGGC
>Ga0182016_10005463_pt1 | contig 13681 bp, 10 predicted proteins | sample 712S2MmetaG_FD_120491 | JGI IMG/M metagenome (GOLD analysis project Ga0182016, IMG submission 120491) | Permafrost microbial communities from Stordalen Mire, Sweden - 712S2M metaG | ecosystem: Environmental > Terrestrial > Soil > Wetlands > Permafrost | place: Sweden: Stordalen | collected...
ACCGTGAAACTCCAGCTTCAAACGACTATCAAAAGCCATCCGCAGACCCGTTTTTTTGCCTGCACCCGTTGGATTCGCCGCTTTTTGCTGGTTGGACTTAGAGGAAAGCCTTTGTTTATGAGGCTTTATTGTAAGTAAATAACTTCAGCTTGCAAAGTTAATCTGGGAAATCCGGGTTTAAAGTGCTTCAAGGGGAGCGGACGCGGTAGTAGCGGATTGAGTTGTTGGTTGCCTGCAGGTCTGTGAACTGGAACTGGCCGGAGCCGACGGGGGATTCCAAAGCAGGGCCGAGGTTCCACCAGATGCTCATCGGCAGGGCTAGATTGGTGCTGGCCAGCACGGTGTAGGATGTGTCCGTGTAGTTGGTGAAGGCGAATTTGAATGATCGATTGCCCAAACGAGATGGGCCGGTTAAACGGCCCGGCCCGGCGGCATTATAAATTCCCTCCACCGCGCCGATGTCAGGCGCCAGCCCGAGAGGGCGGGGAAAGCCGCGCTGGTCGATGTTGAGCGTGGGGGGAAGCGCGCTGTCAACGGCAGGCGAGCCAGGGAGCGGAGGCATGGTTTGGGTGGGTCCGCCATAATTTCCGAGAGGTGCAAGGAGCGGATCGGCCGCCAGGATGGATCCCGAGCCTGTGACCGCGCCGCCGTCATCGACCAACGACTGGACAATATTCGAGCCTCCGGCGGAGAGGGCACTGCCGCTCCAGCTGTATATGTCCCCGCCGTTGTTCGCGGCCAAGATGGAATTGGTGACGTTGAGCTGGCTCAGATAATTGTCAATTCCGCCGCCGCTAAATGCGGTGCTGTTGCCGTAACACGTGCAATCAAGAACGTTCAAGGTGGCACCATAATTATTTTCGATGGCGCCCCCGTTGTTCAAAGAGGCATTGCCGTAGAAGGTGCAGTTCTGCAACGAGCAGATGGAATCGTTACGCAAGGCGCCAGCATCACCCGCGATGTTCCCAGAAAGAGTACAACCCCATAAGGTCAACGTGCCTAGATTCTCAATGGCTCCGCCAGACCCGCTGCCATCAACCGCGTCGCCGGCCATTGTGCAATTGGAGACTGTGAGCGTGCCGTTGTTAATCAGGGCGCCGCCCCAGTCGTTGGCATCGCTGTGCGCGTTCGTCAGGGTAAGTGAGTTCAAAACCACGCTCGCGCCGCCCGCAACGTTGAAAATTCGAGAGAGAAAACCGGCGTCCAGCCGGATGCCGTTGGTGAGAGGCGAAGCGTCAACGATGAGGTTGCCGTTCAATTGCATTTCACCGTTGGTGACTGAGATAGTTGAACCGGACAGGTAAGGTGCGAAGTCGATGGTTGCGCCGGAAATGCTGTTGGCAATGGCTTGTCGCAGGGAGCCTGGACCGCCATCCGCGTCGTTGGTCACCGCGTAAAAGGCGGGGAAGTTCATTACCACACCCGCCGAGGCAACGCCGTTAACCACGACTTGGACGGTATTCGTCTGCGAAACCCCGAGCGGAACGGTGCATTCGGTGCTTACCACCAAGTTGGTCTTGAGAACGCCAGTGCTGGTCCAATTATAAGTGCGGCCATAACGGACGTTGCCGTGGGCATCCGTAAACCGGACGAGCGGAAAATTACTGTCCATCTGCTCGTCGTCGCCATAGGACGCCCCTGCCGAAATTCCGTTAAACAAGATGCCAGTGAGGTGCAACGAACCATCGGAATTCGTGCTGATGGAGATAATCGTGGGCTGCGCCTCCGCCAGCGGAACGCCATCCGGTTGATAAACGTAAAAATCCGTGCTCCGGTGGCCGAAGAGTACCGTACCATCGGGTAAATCCAACAGAAGGGTCGGATAGCAGACATCGTCAAAGGTGCTGCCGCCTCCAGGCGCAGAAACCTGGGAGAAACTGTTGCTGAGATAATTATACTCGTAAAAACTGATCGGGGGATACCATTCCGTACTGTTGGTGCCCACCTGTGCCACGACACATAAAATGTTTCCATTTACCAGCATGGCGGCCGGGGCATCGGGCATTCCCTGAGTGTTGGGAAAATCCGGCCCGGCCACCCAATTACCCTGGTTCGTCGTGCCCGTAGGCGTGTAAATCGCGGTGTGCCCGGAGGCACCGAAGCAGATCACATTTCCATTCGGCAGCAGCATGGCTGGACCCAGCTCCTGCTCAAAGGTGTCATACAACTCGACCGGGATACTGCCATCGTTAACCCACTGGCTGAGAGCGGGAATATATCGCTCGGAATTGGTACTGAGCACGCCTGCAAGCCAACTGGTGTCGATGACAAGGACGCTGTCATCGGCCAGTTTAACCCAGGACGCCTCATCCTCGTCGTAGCCCCGGACAAGCGTTTGGGTGGACCAACTGTTGACAGCGGGATTATAAATCACCGTTGTGCCGGCGTTCGCGGGATAAACTGGGGCCATGAGAACCTGACCGCCACCCACCAGAATGGCGTTGCAATCGGAAAAACCTGCGCTGTTTTGGCCGTCCGAATAGGGCTGATTGTCGGTGGTGATAATACCGTCGGGAATGCTCAACTCACTCCATGAACCATACACGGGATCGTAAATTTCCGCGTTGGTCGTGCCGGGGCCATATTCACCGCTGGCGACGAAAAGATCACCGTTGGTGAGGACCACCGAGGAAAAATCCAGCCGGACGTTCTGCATCGGCGCGATCGAGGACCAGGTGCCATTGGCATAACTGCCATGAATGTCCGGTGTGAGTCGGAACCAGCCAGGACCCCAATTGGTGCCAAGGTTTTCGGCGAGGACAGTGCCATCTGAGAGCAGAAGGAAATGCCCGGCCGAATCTGGAGGACTGTTGGATAATGGGATCCAGGTGCCCCCAGCCAAAGCACCCCAAGGCAGGCAGATAGTAGCAACCAACGCCAACAGAAAGCGAATTCTCGGTGTTTTCATAAGTGATTAGGGGTTGATCCTGAAACGCGCATTGACATGCAGGTGCGGTTACCGCGATCAAAAGGCAGGGAAAACAGGCGGTAAAAAAGCTTTAGCCTGAAGTAGTTGAACAGACGATTCCAGGTTACTTCCAAATTATCACCGCCAACTGAGTGCGGACGGATCATGGGCTTATGGTATCAGTTATGTGCTGAACTTCATAGGAGAATAACCGAGGATTATGTGAAATTCAGGTGACAAGGGGCCACTGGCCTGGTTTGTAAAAAGACACCAAGCTTTTATTTAAGTTAGATCTGCCGGCAAGATGCCGGCAGTACGTTTCGGGGCGATGGCCAATGCCGAGCCTCGTCCTGTTGGCTCATGCGTTATTGAATAAATCCAGGAGTGAACGGAAGTTTGGCCGTGGTTTGACGAGGGGGCGCGGGGCAGTTAGATTTTATCATGATTGATTTGGCTGACATCCAACCGCGCGGCAGACTGGCTTCCGAGAAGTTTACGCCGTTGGCCGAGGAAATTGCCGTGCTCAAGAAGCGGCTGAACGCGGTCATCCTCGCTCACAATTACCAGGTGCCCGAAATCCAGGATGTGGCGGATTTTGTCGGGGATTCGCTCGGCCTGGCGCAGGAGGCAGCGAAGGCGAAAGCCGACGTCATTGTTTTCTGCGGCGTTCATTTCATGGCGGAGACGGCCAAGATTTTAAATCCGCACAAGATCGTGGTGCTGCCGGATCGCGACGCGGGCTGCTCGCTGGAGGAGAGCTGCCCTGCCCCACAACTTGAGGCGTTGCAGAAAACGAATCCCAATTTCTGGACGATTGCCTATATCAACTGCAGTGCGGCAGTGAAGGCATTATGCGATGTCATCGTGACAAGCGGAAACGCGGAACGGATTGTCCGGGCAGCTCCAAAAGACAGGGACCTGCTGTTTGTGCCGGACGAAAACCTGGGCCAATGGGTGATGGAACAGACAGGCCGGCCGATGACGTTGTGGCGCGGAAATTGTTACGCGCACGTGGAATTCCAGCGGGACCAGGTTTTAGCGGCACGGAAGCAATTTCCTGACGCGAAGATCGTGGTCCATCCGGAAAGTCTGCGCGAAGTCCGGGAACTGGCCGACGTGGTTTGTTCGACGGAAAAAATGATCACATTCTGCAAAAACGATCCGGCGCGGCGGTTTATCATCGTAACGGAGTCTGGGATTATTCATCGGATGAAGAAAGCGTGCCCGGACAAGGAGTTCCTGTGCGCGCCGATTTTTGACGCGATGCGCGCGCCCACGGACAACTGCCGGTGCAGCGAATGCAAATTTATGAAAATGAACACCTTGCAAAAAGTGCGGGATTGCCTGAGGAATCTTTATCCGCGAGTGGAATTGCCGGCGGAGATTCTGGAACGCGCGCGTCTGCCGATCGACCGCATGCTGGAAATCTCGTCCCGACCGATGGATAATGCGGGTTAAGGACTGGGAAAGCCGCCCGAGTGAGCCGTTGGAAGCTTGCGGGAACCTCTCAGCTAGTGGAAACTATCAGTAAGCGACGGTGTTTACTTCTGAACCGTTCAACTGGTTTCCCCTTATGAAAAAAACAATTAGCCTCATCTTGTCGGCCGGAACGATGGCTTTGTCGGTTGCCGCCGATCCGTCCCTCACCATCTACAATCAAAACTTCGCCGTGGTTCGGGATTCCGTGCCGTTGGACTTAAAGGCAGGCGTGAATGAGGTGCGTTATTCCGGCGCGACCGCTCAACTGGAGCCGGACTCGGTCATCCTGCGCGATCCGAGCGGCGAACATTCGCTGCAGATCCTCGAGCAGAATTATCGCAACGATCCGGTAACGCAAGAATTACTGCTCTCGCTCTTCGAGGGCAAGACGATTGATTTCCAAAATGTGCGGACAAGGGACAATACGCAGGTCACGGAGTTGATCCCCGGCAAAATCGTACGGAGCGGTTATGTGCCCGGCGGCGAGGCGCAGCAACCGATTATTGAGGTGAACGGCAAACTGCAATTTTTTTTGCCCGGGCAACCGTTGTTTCCGGATCTTGGCGATGACACCGTGCTGAAACCGACGCTGAACTGGCTTTTGCAATCAGACAAGGACGGAACGTTTGACGCGGAGGTGGGTTATGTGACGGAAGGGATGAACTGGAGCGCGAGTTACAACCTGGTTTCGCCGGAGAGGGGCGACCTGGTGGATCTGGTGGGCTGGATCACAATGGAAAACAACTGCGGCAAGACGTTTGAAAACGCTTCAATCAAATTGATGGCAGGGGATGTGAATAAAATCCAGCCTCCGGGAGAATTTGGCGGCGAGCGGCGGATTTTTGCCATGGCGGCGATGGGTGGCGCTGCCCCACAACCTGCGGTAACCGAAAAAGCGTTTGACGAGTTTCATCTCTATTCAATCGCGCGGGCGACCACGCTACACGATCGCGAGACGAAACAGGTGGAATTTGTCCATGCCGAACGGTTATATGCGCCCACGATTTATGTTTACGACGGTGCGGAGGATTTCCGTTTTTACGGCGGCTTGAATTCCGACCAGAACTGGGGGCAAAGCGACAACAAAAAAATTGTGGTGCAACGTGAATTTGTAAACGCGGAAACGAATCATCTTGGGATCGCACTGCCGGCTGGCAAGTTACGATTCTACCGGCGGGATGACGGGGGACAATTGCAGTTTGTAGGCGAAAACACGATCGATCATACTCCACGCAACGAAACTATCCGGGTGACAACCGGAAATTCCTTCGACCTGGTGGGCGAACGCAAACAGACGAACTTCCATCTGGACTCGGACAACAAATGGCTGGATGAATCCTTTCAAATTAAATTGCGCAACCGCAAGAAGTCGGAACCGGTGACGATCCGGGTGGTGGAACATCTTTACCGCTGGAGCAATTGGGACATCACCGACAAGTCGGATGATTTTACCAAGACCGACTCGCAGACGATTGAATTTCGGGTGCCCGTCAAGCCGGATGAAGAAAAAGTAGTGACTTACACGGTGCATTATTCATGGTAAAAGTGCACCTGAATCAAGTTGCCCAACGAGTCGAAGCTTAAGCGGCAGGCAGAGTCAGTCGAAGCTTTTGCTGAATTTCTTTTCGCCAGTTGGTTGAGACCCCGGCCTGCGCGGCGTAATCCGGCCAATTTGCGACGGCGGCACGAACCTCCTCGATGATGGCTTCGGCGCGGCCGCGTTTCATCAGTGCGCTCCTTGCGCAGGCGCTAAAATCCGCCAGGGTAAAACCATCGCGCTTCCCGTTCATGGACATTTGATGGGTGGCAGTCCAATCGCCGGCCGGATTGTGGCTGTAGGTCACATCAAAGGCGGGGGCGAGCGACCAGCTTCGGGACTTGTCCATCAGGAAGGCAATGTTCTTGACGTGATCATCCTGATTGCGGGCGAAAATATTGAAGGTCATTCGCCGGAACTGTTCTTCCACTGACGACATGGGCAGATTCAATTGGCGGATGACCAGCAATGCCTGTTCATAAGAATAAACGCCCGCCTGATTGAAATCATAATGCGCCAGCGCACAAAGTGACTGCATATGTAATTTGGCACCGCCCTCGATCCGGTCGAATCGCCTGGTCATAAAATGCCGGCGCCCATTTTCCTCAAGCAGACGGCACTCGTTCATAGTCACACCCGCCGCCCGCGCCATGAGGAAGTAAGCAAATTCGATCGCGCCGTAGCCTTTGGGGTCTTCAAGTTCCTTATCCTTGTTGCCGGTCACGCCATCGAATTTCAGCAGCCAGTAATCGAATCCCTTGCCGGCTTCGACCTGCCCCGAACGCACTTCGTTGGTATCGCGGTTCCAGGCAATGACAGCTTTGGCCCTCGCTCCCCCGGCGGAGGTGCCGACGCGCAAAATATCGCTCAAGGCATTCTTCCGGCTGGCAGCGGCAAAGGTGGCCTGCAAGTTTTTGCGGTGGCTTAGAATTTCGGAGGCCAGCCTGACGAGGGCATCGATCTCGATTTTTTTGGTCCGCTGCGGCTTCGGCCCCGTGGCGGGTGCAAATTCGATGGCACCCATACCACGCGTACCGATATAACAGAGCCGCTCCACGGCGTTGAAACTTTCCGGTCGTCGCCCTTGGGTGGCAAGCCACGCATCAATCAGGGCGTTACCGAAACGGTCAGGCAAGGAATCCGCGAGCAATCCGGGCAGGCCGTGAAACGTCTGGAGCGGCAATTCTGGAAATATATACACACGGTCGCTCGACGGCATGCTGATGGGCGAAACCTGGATGCCGCTCCGGGCAAACGCCGGATCGTACTGGAACGCGGCATGGCTGGCTCCATCCTCCAACGTCACCGCCCCGATGGTTCGGCCCCAGAGCTTTACTTCGGCCAAGGTCATGCTTCATTCCCCCATTGCCATTTTGGGGTGGAAGGTTTGGCAATCCGGGGAGCAGAAGCCCGCCGACGTTTCCGGCCGGCAAGTTTCAATTGAGCCATGGGGCCGGGCACCGGTTCCGGCAGCAATAGATCGAATCGCTCCAACAGACCAAGCACGCGGCACACACGGATGAAACCAGACAACTGCGTCGCCACCGCCCCGGCTTCCAGCCGTTCGACCGTACGCTTCGAAACGCCAGCCTGTTCCGCCAATTGGGCCTGGGTAAAATTACGGTCAAGCCTGATTTTGGCCAGCCGGCCGCCTAACTCGGCCAGCACACCGTCATCCGTGGCTTGCTTTTCAATCTTCATAATGCGTCATTTATGATGATTAATAATATATTTGTCAATTTATTCGTCATGTATGACGATAAATAACAAAGCATTTAACTCGCCACTTATGGCGAAAAGAGATATAAAATGGCTTTAATTCGCCATTAACGGCGCCCCCGACGGTTACATCCGGCAGATCAATAACTCGCGCTCGTAGATGAGTTCCTTGGGGAGGCGATCGTGGAGATCGAAGAAGAATTCCTCCTGGCCAATGATCTCGGTGCGCCAGGCGGCGCGGTCAAAGGTTTGCAATTCATCGAATTTGGCCTTGGGAAATTTCAACCCAGTCCAGTCGATGTCCTCGTAGCGCGGCATCCAGCCAATGGGTGTTTCTTTTCCGAGGGCGCGGCCGTGGACGCGGTCGACGATCCATTTGAGCACACGGAGGTTCTCGCCAAAGCCGGGCCAGAGAAACTTGCCATCGGCACCTTTGCGGAACCAATTAACGTGAAAAATCTTCGGAGTTTCGGAGAGGCTGCGCTGGATCGTGATCCAGTGGCGGAAATACTCACCCATGTGGTAGCCGCAAAACGGAAGCATGGCCATCGGATCGCGGCGCACCTTGCCGATGGTACCGGCGGCGGCGGCGGTCATTTCCGATCCCATGGTGGCGCCGGTATAAACGCCACTGGACCAATTAAAGGCCTGATAGACGAGCGGCAGCGTGGTGGCGCGACGTCCGCCGAAGACAATGGCGCTGATGGGCACGCCCTCGGGCTTTTCCCAATCCGAATCGATGGTGGGACATTGGCTGGCCGGGGCGGTAAACCGAGCGTTGGCATGGGCGGCCTTGGCGCCGGTCTGTTTGGCGATTTCCGGAGACCATTCCCTGCCCTGCCAGTCAATGGCGTGCTTGGGCGGTTCATCGGTCATGCCTTCCCACCAAACCCCACCTTCGTCGGTGAGGGCGACATTGGTGAAAATGGTGTTTTTTGACAGGGCGGCCATGGCATTGGGATTGGTGCGCTGGCCGGTGCCCGGGGCCACGCCAAAAAAGCCGGCCTCGGGATTGATGGCAAACAAGCGGCCTTGGGCATCCGGCTTGATCCACGCGATGTCGTCACCCACGGTCCAGATTTTCCAACCCTTTTGCTTAAAAGCGGGCGGCGGGATCATCATGGCAAAATTGGTCTTGCCGCAGGCGCTGGGAAAGGCGGCGACAATGTAAGTTTTTTCGCCCTTGGGATTTTCGACGCCAAGAATGAGCATATGTTCGGCAAGCCAGCCTTCGTCCCGGGCCATGGCACTGGCGATGCGCAGGGCGAAACATTTTTTTCCGAGCAAGGCATTGCCGCCATAACCGGAGCCGTAGCTCCAGATCTCGCGCGTTTCGGGAAAATGAACAATGTATTTTTCCGAATTACAGGGCCAGGGAACGTCTTTTTTACCCGGTGCCAGCGGGGCGCCAACAGAATGCATGCAGGGAACGACGCGGCGAAAATCGTGATCAATCAGCTCGAACACTTTCACACCGATGCGGGCCATGATGCGCATGTTTACGACGACATAAGGCGAATCCGTCAATTGCAGACCAATCTGCGACATCGGCGAACCAATCGGCCCCATGCTGAAGGGCAGCACGTACATGGTCCGCCCGGCCATGCAACCAGTAAACAAGCCGCGCAAGGTTTTGCGCATGGTGTAGGGATCTGACCAATTGTTGGTGGGGCCGGCGCCGGACGGAGACAGCGAACAAATGAAGGTTCGCTCCTCGACGCGAGCGACGTCGCTGGCGTCCGATCGGGCGAGGAAACAACCCGGCCATAATTTATGATTCAGGCGGGTTAACGTGCCGGTGGAAACCATTTCTTCGCATAGAGCATCGTTTTCCCGCTGGGAGCCGTCAACCCAGTGGATTTGGTCCGGCTGACAGAGCGCGGCCATTTTATTGACCCAGCGGATAAGGTGAATGTTTTTGCTTAAGGGTTTGTTTGATTTCATAGAATCAGTGGGGGTAGATGACCTCACTAAATTCATTCAAACAAAAAAGCCGGAAAAATGAAATGATAATTCAGCGCAGGAAGCGAGAAATTGTCAATCTTGACAAGGGCAATTTCGGTTCGTTAAATGGCAACCAATGATCAGAGGGATGAAGGGGGGGGATTCAATTTTTCTTCCAAGCCAGGATTCAATCATGCCAACCGGGCATTCCTTCTACTGAACGTGTAATTTAAGAAGTCTCAACAAGCCAAAGAAGGAATCACTGAATGAATATGTTTACCTGTGCAAAATGCGGCGGGGAATGGCCTGAGAATTATTGCCCCCAATGTTCGCAGACGATTGACCGGACGATTTTGCCGCAGAGTTCCACCGCTCCCGCCAATGGATTGCCGCCGCCGTTGTCAGCTTCAAACGCACCGCCAACGGACTGGCAGGCGGTTCCACCAAAAATAACATCACTCGGTGAATCGCCGCAAATCGCAGTGAAACCAACAGAGATATCTTGCGATGGCAACTTTCTGGTGTCTCAGTTGGATGCGCGAAAACGCAGTGGTTACCGCACGGTTGCCAGCACGCGCGGAGGATTGACAATTGGGAATATTTACGCGGGAGCCGGAGCGATCGTGCTGCGCAAGCGGGCAAGTTTCGCCGTCAGTGTTTTACTTTTTATCATTTCCTTGGTTGGCGCCGGGTTATTGCTGGCGCTCGCCAATGCAATCCTTGGCAGCCGGTTACCCCAGATATTTACACCGGAATGCATGGTACCAGCTGCATTAATCATCGCGAGCGGCATACCCGCCGCGGTTGCCTGGCGAGTGGGGCGTTTCCAACGGACAATCGAGATCAACGAGCTTACCCGAGTCGAGGCCGGTATCACGCAAGTTCGATTTGAAATCCAGCGAAGTTCAGCGGCAGAGGTTGGTTCGACAACGATTGCAGGAGGAGGGTATCCAACCGAAATGTCTGAAAAGTTGATTTTTTCACCCTTCAAAGAAAAGTTAACAACCGAGCTCGTTCAGGTGCTGCAAAATCTCGGGATTCCGGTTCATGAGCGCGGCAAGGCAGAGCAAGCGGAATTTGCCCAAAGGCTTTCTGACGCGACTCCAAGAGCTTGGGTCACGCCGGTGATATTGGGGATTAATGTGATCGTGTTCCTATGGATGGGTGTCTCCGACAGCGGGGCCTTTCAGAATCCCTCAATCAATTTCCTGCTGCGTTGGGGGGCAGATTTTGGACCATTGACGGTGACGGGCCAGCAATGGTGGCGACTTCTCACCTGCTGTTTCGTCCACGGCGGCTTTTTCCATATACTCTTTAACATGTTGGCCCTGTGGCAAGCCGGCCGCACTGTGGAGAAACTGCTGGGAAACTGGTTTTTTCTGGCGGTCTATTTGGGTTGCGGTTTGGTGGGCAGCCTGACGTCAATTTATTTTCAGCCGCAACTTGTTTCTGTAGGAGCTTCCGGAGCCATTTTTGGAGTTTACGGCGCGTTACTGGGTTATAGCGTCCGTCAGCACGAGGCCATGCCGCGGGAAATCCGGAACAATTTGATAAAGTTTGGTGCCGTGTTTGTGCTCTATAACGTGATCTCCGGAATCAACTCATTCGTGCAAAGCATGTCGCAGGGGCAAGGTCCTCATATTGACCTCGCGGCTCATGCCGGGGGGCTGGTATCTGGACTCTTGTTCGGCTTCATGGCTGGGCGGCCCCTGGAACTGGCGAGCCGACGGGCCGCGACCAAGCAGCAAGCCCTCCAGCTGGCCGGCAGTATGGTCGCAATGGCCGTTTTGCTGTTCCCGCCTGTGTTTAGGAATGGGCAGCACAATCTGGGCAATTACCGTGAACTAGCCGGTCGATATGCCGCCGGCGAAGGAGTGGCGAAGGATTCCGCATCCTTCGCATATTGGTTGCAAAGAGCGGCCGAGCTGGGTGACGTGAGCGCGCAAAAAACCCTCGGGGCCATTTACTACCGGGGTGAAGGGGTCGAGAAGAATATCGATGAGGCGATTCGATGGATGACGAAGGCAGCTGAACAGAATGATACGGACGCCGAGAAATTTCTGGCGGGAATATATTTTTCCGGCCAGGGGGTGCCGATCAATACGCCTGAAGGAATCAAGTGGCTGACGAAGCTCTCGGACCAGGGTGCGGACCAAGATTGCAATGACATAGAGAAGGCCTTGGGGCTTGCCTATTGTAGCGGCACCGGGGTGCCTCAAAATCTAGCGGAGGGCGTGAAGTGGCTGACGAAGGTTGCCAACCGGGGTGATGAGGATGCCCAGGCAAAGCTAAGAGCCTTGGGCTCCGCAGCAGCGGCGGGTCCACCTAATGGACAATAGTAATCGCTGAAGACGACAGCCGGCTGCCGGTTCGCACTTGCCAAAATTCCAAGCTTTGGCATCGTCGCAATATGGAATCATACGAACTGCTGCGTGAGGTCCTGGACAAAAAAAACGCCAAGGAAGTTTCGGCCGATCTACAGCTGTCCACCTCAATGATCTACAAATGGGCGCAGCCTTCGGCGAACGATGGCGGGGTGGAAAACCCGCTTGACCGGGTGGAGGCGTTGTACCAGAGCACCGGCGACCAGCGATTAATCCAGTGGCTCTGCCAGCGGGCAGGCGGCTTTTTCATCCTCAACCCGAAGAACGCGCCGCACCCGCACTACATGATTCCGGCGACGAACCAAATCGTCCAGGAATTTGCCGATTTGCTGCATGTGATTGCCATGGCGACGGCGGACAACCAGATTTCACCGGTGGAAGCCGCTCAAATCCGGGTGCGTTGGGAGGAATTGAAAACGGTGACGGAGGGGTTTGTGGCGGGATGCGAGGAGGGGGATTTTGGACCGATGAAGGACGGGATCGCGACGAAAACGATCGAAGAACGAAAGTAAGCAAGAGAGAACTTTTTGCATCATGACGCAACGCCTGCCTCACGTGTACATCGCCCGCCACGGGGAAACAGCCTGGAGCCTGTCCGGACAACATACCGGCTTGACCGATTTACCTTTGACGGAGAACGGGCAGAAGAATGCTCGAAATCTGGGCGAGCGGTTGCGCGGAATGAAGTTTGCCAAGGTGTTTACGAGCCCGCTGCAACGCGCGGCCAAGACCTGCGAATTGGCCGGCTTTGGGGCCATCGCCCAGACGGATGCAGACTTGGTGGAATGGAATTACGGGGATTACGAAGGATTGCGCCGGGAGGAAATCCTGGCGAGGAGACCGGGTTGGGAAATTTTTCGCGACGGCTGCCCCGGCGGCGAATCGCCAGCCGAGGTGGCAGCACGTGCCGACCGTGTGCAGGGGCGATTGCGCAGGATTGAGGGGGAAGTGCTGATTTTTTCGAGTGGCCATTTCCTGCGGATGTTCGCCGCCCGCTGGCTTGGGTTGGAGCCGGTGGCGGGAAACTGGTTTTTGCTCAGCACCGCCAGCCTAAGCATATTGACCTACGGCCACGAGTTGAGCGAACCCGCCATGCAATTGTGGAACGACACGAGTCATGTCAGCGGGAGCAAACCATGAAACAAACGATTTAAACCGGACGGTACGATCCGCGATGAACCAAAGGAGATTTTCGCGGTCGAATGGCGAGCCTACCAAAGCACCAAACTTAATATGAAATCAAAAACCAAATTCTTGAACCAGCGACCAGCCTGGAAAGCCCTGGCCGCCCACCACAAACAAATTCAAAAGCTGCATCTCCGCAAACTTTTTGCGGATGACCCGAAGCGGGGACAACGTTTTTCCACCGAAGCCGCCGGGTTGTTCCTGGATTATTCCAAGAACCGGATCACGGAGAAGACTTTAAAACTGCTCTTGCAGCTCGCCGACGAGTGCGGGCTGCGTGCCAAGCTGAACGCGATGTTTGGCGGCGAAAAAATCAACGTCACGGAAAACCGCGCGGTGCTCCACGTGGCCCTGCGCGCGCCGCGGGATGAACAGATCGTGACGGACGGCAAGAATGTGGTGACGGAAGTGCACGCGGTGTTGGACAAGATGACGGCATTTGCCGGCCGGGTGCGCAGTGGCGAATGGAAGGGCCATTCCGGCAAGCCGATCCGGAATATTGTCAATGTGGGCATAGGCGGTTCA
>Ga0182016_10005464_pt1 | contig 13680 bp, 10 predicted proteins | sample 712S2MmetaG_FD_120491 | JGI IMG/M metagenome (GOLD analysis project Ga0182016, IMG submission 120491) | Permafrost microbial communities from Stordalen Mire, Sweden - 712S2M metaG | ecosystem: Environmental > Terrestrial > Soil > Wetlands > Permafrost | place: Sweden: Stordalen | collected...
CTCTATGTGAGCGTCGACGCGTTGATCCCGAGCCTGGCGCGCGAAGATTACGACATCGACGAGAAGCAGCGCACGGTGAGCCTGACCGAGGCCGGCAACGAGCACGTCGAGGCGCTGCTGCGCGGCGCCGGGGTGATGAAGGAAGGCTTCCTCTACGAAGCCGCCAACGCCACTCTCGTTCACCACGTCAATCAGGCGTTGCGCGCCCACAAGCTGTTTCAGCTCGACAAAGACTACATCGTCCGCAACGGCGAAGTCGTCATCGTCGACGAGTTCACCGGCCGCATGATGCCCGGCCGCCGCTATTCGGAAGGCCTGCACCAGGCGCTCGAGGCCAAGGAGCGCGTCACCGTCCAGCCCGAGAACGTCACCCTCGCCTCGATCACGTTCCAGAACTATTTCCGCCTCTACAAGAAGCTCGCCGGCATGACCGGCACCGCAGCGACCGAGGCCGACGAGTTCGCCGAGATCTACAAACTGGTCGTGGTCGAGATTCCGACCAACATGCCGGTCGACCGCCTCGACGAGGACGACGAGGTCTATCGCACCAACGACGAGAAGCTGCGCGCGGTGGTGCGCGAGATCGAGGACGCCAACGCCAAGATGCAGCCGATGCTGGTCGGCACGACTTCGATCGAGAAGTCGGAGCATTTGGCCGAGGTGCTCGAACGCCGCGGCTACAAGAAGATCGACTTCGCCGGGCCCAACGCGATGACCGCCCTCTACGCGGCGGCGCGGGTCGGCAAGCCGTCGAAGAACTTCGCCGTCCTCAACGCCCGTCACCATGAGCAGGAAGCGTTCATCGTCGCCGAAGCCGGCGTTCCCGGCGCGATCACCATCGCCACCAACATGGCCGGCCGCGGCACCGACATCCAGCTCGGCGGCAACGTCGAGATGCGCGTCAAGCAGGAACTCGACCCGGCGGCGACGCAAGAGGAGCGCGACGCCAAGGAGGCGGCGATCCGCGCCGAGGTCGAGGTCTTCAAGCAGAAGGCGATCGAGGCCGGCGGTCTCTACATCATGGGCACCGAGCGGCATGAGAGCCGCCGCATCGACAACCAGCTGCGCGGCCGAGCGGGCCGCCAGGGCGACCCCGGCCGCTCCAAGTTCTACCTGTCGCTGCAGGACGACCTGATGCGCATCTTCGGCTCCGAGCGCATGGACGCGATGCTGAAGCGGCTGGGCTTGAAGGACGACGAGGCGATCGTCCACCCGTGGATCAACAAGGCGCTGGAGAAGGCGCAGCAGAAGGTCGAAGCGCGCAACTTCGACATCCGCAAGAACATTCTCAAGTTCGACAACGTGATGAACGACCAGCGCAAGGTCATCTTCGAGGACCGGCGCAAGATGATGGCGCAGGAGTCGCTCGAGCCGACCATCGCCGACATGCGCGCCGACGTGGTCGACGATCTCATCACCCGTTACATCCCCCCCGACGCCTATCCGGAAGCATGGGACGTGGCCGGCCTCAAGGACGATATCGCCGCCAAGCTCAACCTCGACACGCCGGTCGACGCGTGGGCGAAGGAAGAAGGCATCGGCGGCGAGGAAATGGCCGAGCGCCTGCTCAAGGCGGCCGACGAAGCCTATGCCCAGCGCGTCGAGCGCAACACGCCCGAGGCGATGCGCTACGTCGAGAAGCAGGTGGTCCTGCAGTCGCTCGATCACCTGTGGCGCGATCACCTCGTCACCCTCGACCATCTGCGCCAGGTCATCGGCTGGCGCGGCATGGCGCAGCGCGACCCGCTCAACGAATACAAGTCCGAAGCGTTCGAGCTGTTCCAGAAGCTGATCGTGCAATGGCACGAGGCGGTCACGGCGCAGATGATGCGGATCGAAGTTCGGTTTCAGGCCCCGACGCCTGAGCCGCCGCCGCCGATGCAGTTCCAGCACGCCGACGCGAACGGCGAGGGTCCGGCGGCGCTCGGCGGGCTCGGCGAACCGCTCGACGACAACCCGTTCGCCGGCGTCGCGGTCGCAGCCGCTCCGGCGGCGGCGCTCGCGGCCGTCGTCGAGCGCGACCCCAACGACCCGGCGACCTGGGGCAAGGTCGGCCGCAACGAACCCTGCCCCTGCGGATCGGGCAAGAAGTTCAAGCACTGCCACGGACAATTGGTCTGACGTCGATTGGACCTTCGACGAGCCGCGCCGCGGCGCTCGCCGCGTTGACGACGGCGCTCGAAGGCGTCGCCGACGCGCCGCGCGAAGCCGCGCTGATCCTGCGCGCCGCCGCCGGCCTCGAGGCGAAAGATCTGATCGTCGACCCTGACGCGCCGCTCGGCCCCGCCGCTGGGCTCGCCGAGCGCCATGCCGCGCGCCGCGCCGCCGGCGAGCCGCTGTCGCGCATTCTCGGCCGTCGCGAATTCTGGGGTCTGAGCTTCGCGCTTTCTCCCGACGCGCTCGACCCGCGGCCGGAAACCGAGACGATCGTCGAGGCGGCGCTCGCAGCGATGTCGGCGCGACGCGCCGAGTCGCTGCGCTTCGTCGACTTCGGCGTCGGCTCGGGCGCGCTGATCGCCGCGCTGCTGAGCGAATTTCCCGCCGCGCTCGGCGTCGGCGTCGATCTCAGCCCCGGCGCGGCGGCGCAGGCGCGCGCCAATCTCGCCGCGCTGGGCTTCGCCGATCGCGCCGAGATTCGCGTCGGCGACTGGGGCGACGGCCTCGAGGGCGCCTTCGACCTGATCGTCGCCAATCCGCCCTATGTCGCCAGCGGCGACATCGCCGGCCTGGCGCGCGAGGTCAGGGAGCACGACCCGCGGCTTGCGCTCGACGGGGGACCCGACGGCTACGACGCCTATCGCGCGCTGATCCCCCATGTCGCGCGGCTGCTCGCGCCGCGCGGGCGGTTCTTCGTCGAGGTCGGCGCCGGCCAGGCCGAGGCGGTGACGGCGATCGCCGCCGCGGCAGGCCTCAGCGATCTCGCGACGCGGCGCGATCTCGCCGGGATCGAGCGCGTCGTGTCGGGCGGGCGCGCGCTTTAGACGCGCGACGCTCGAGCCGCGCGATGCTTGCCTCGCCGCTGCGCGCGCTGCACATTCGCCGCCGTCAAACGATTCGAGCGAAACGCATGATGTCGACAGTTGAATCCGCCCAGGACCAGCCGCACGGCGAACTGACCGTTCGCCTCGTCGCCATGCCGTCCGACACCAACGCCAACGGCGACATCTTCGGCGGCTGGGTGTTGAGCCAGATGGACCTCGCCTGCGGCATCGCCGCCTCCGAGCGCGCCCAGGGGCGGGTGGCGACGATCGCGGTCGAGGCGATGACTTTCATCCGCCCGGTCAAGGTCGGCGATGTGCTGTGCGTCTACACTAGCCTCGATCGGGTCGGCCGCACCTCGATGAAGATCCATGTCGAGGCCTGGGCGCGTCGCTTCCACACCCACGAGCGCGAGAAGGTCACCGACGCCCACTTCACCTTCGTCGCCATCGACGAGAACGGCCGCTCGCGAGCGTTGCCGCCGGAACGTTAGCGCGCATTGCGATTGATCGGAATCACCCTCGGCGTCATGGCCGGGCTTGACCCGGCCATCCAAGCGGCGCCGCTCGGTGAAAAAGACCGCTGCGGAAGCGCGCTCCTCGATCCTCCGACCGCCATTGCCTGGATGGCCGGGTCAAGCCCGGCCATGATGGCGGTTCGGCCTGAATGCTGAATGTCCCAGCTCAGGCAAGCGTCGGCGGTCGCTCGGCCATCCTTCGACTCGCCTGCTCACGCAGGCGGCTCAGGATGAGGGGCGAGGCGAGGCGCGCCGCTCAGGGCGAAGAATGGGCGAAAATGTCGATCGCGGCGAAGCCGGCGAGGTCGAGCCGCGCGCGCTCGGGCAGATAGGCGAAGGCGGCGCGCGCGAGGGGGTCGCGCCCCTCGCGCGCCAGCATGGCGTCGAGCTTCTCGCGCAAGGCGTGGAGATGCAGCACGTCGGAAGCGGCGTAGGCGAGCTGCGCCTCGGTGAGCGTCGCGGCGCCCCAATCGGACGATTGCTGCTGCTTGGAGACCTCGACGCCGAGCAATTCGCGCGTCAGGTCCTTGAGGCCGTGGCGGTCGGTGTAGGTGCGCGCGATCTTCGAGGCGATCTTGGTGCAATAGACCGGCGACGCCATCACGCCGAAGGCGTGGCACAGCATCGCGATGTCGAAGCGGCCGAAATGGAACAGCTTGAGCACCTTCGGATCGGCCAACAGCTTTTCGAGATGGGGCGCGCGCTTCTGCCCGGGCGCGACCTGGACGAGCTCGGCCGAGCCGTCGCCGCGCGACAGTTGCACGAGGCACAGCCGATCGCGTCCGACTTCGAGGCCAAGGGTTTCGGTGTCGATGGCGACGATCGGACCGAGATTGTGGTCGGCCGGCAGGTCGCCGGCGTGGAGGCGGATCGTCATCAATGACCTCGAGACCTGGCTAACTCTTTGATTATCGTTCATTTTTTGCCAATCAACCGCGCCGACATGATTATCAGCCGCCCTTAGGGGCGTCAAGCAAACCGCGGCGAAGCCAGATTCCGGCGCACCACGCGTAGCCGCGATCCTCCCAGAAGCCGCCGCGACCGCGACCGAACGCCGCGAAGCTGTTGATCGCTTTGCTGCGCTTCGCGCGTCGTGTCTACGGGCTGGCGCTCGACCCTCTGCCTCGGCCGCACGCCGTTTGTCGCATCGGCGAGCGTCTTTTGCGGCGGGACGAAGCGCGCGGATGTTTCGCCCGGCCCCGCCCGGCCGAGGATTCTTTTCGCCGGCGCTGAAACCTTGGCGAAGGCGGCCCGTATCTCCTCACGTCCCGTCTGAAGGGACGACCAACGAAGGCCTTCGGGCCCAAGGACACGGAGACCATCATGCATTCGAGGTTTTCTCTTCGCGCGATCGCGCTCGCGGCCGGCTTCGCCATCGCCGCGCCGCTCGCCGCCGTTCCGGTCTACGCCGCGATGACGGTGATGGTCGGCGGCGCCCCGATGGTTCCGACCAAGAACATCGTCGAGAACGCGGTCAACTCGAAGGACCACACGACGCTGGTCGCCGCGGTCAAGGCCGCCGGCCTGGTCGACACGCTCGAGGGCCCCGGCCCGTTCACCGTCTTTGCGCCGACCAATGAGGCGTTCGCGGCGCTGCCCAAGGGCACGGTCGACTCGTTGCTCAAGCCGGAAAACAAGGACAAGCTGACGGCGATCCTCACCTATCACGTCGTGCCGGGGCGCCTGACCGCCGCCGACATCGCCGGCAAGATCGACGAGATGGGCGGCAAGCTGACGCTCAAGACCGTGCAGGGCGAAGACCTCACCTTCGCGCGCATGGGCAAGTCGGGGCTGACGGTGACCGACGCCAAGGGCGACGTCGCCCGCATCACCATCGCCGACGTGCTGCAGTCGAACGGCGTCATCCATGTCGTCAACAAGGTGCTGATCCCGGGCTGAGTCGGAAGCGCGGGCTCATGAACGAGCGGCGGGCGGGCGTCCCTCGGGGCGCCCGTTTTGCTTCCAGGTTCGGCGCGCCCTAGACTTGCGCGATGTCCAGCGCAGAAGCAGCGCCTGCCGCGACGGAGGCGAAGGCCGCGAGCGACGATCTCGCCCGACTGCTCGCCCGCGTCGCGGCGCGCGACACGGCGGCGTTCGCCGCGCTCTATCGCGCGACCCATGCGGTTCTCTACGGCGCCGTGGCGCGCATCCTGACGCGCGGCGACGCCAGCGGCGAAGCGCTGCAGGAGGCCTATGTGCGCATCTGGGAAAAGGCCGGCGAATTCGATCCCGCCAAGGGTTCGCCGCTGGCCTGGATGGCGACTATCGCCCGCAATCGCGCGCTCGATGAAGTCCGACGCGTCCGGCCCGTCTCGCTCGAGGAGATGCCGGAAGGGTTCGAGCCCGCCGCCGACACGGTCGACCCGCTGGCGGCGCGCGACCGCTCGGAGCGGCTCGCGGCGCTCATCGCCTGCCTCGGCAATCTCGAGGCCGACAAGCGCGAGGCGGTGCTGCTCGCCTATTACCGCGGCTTCAGCCGCGATGCGCTGGCCAAGCGTTTCGCCGCGCCGACCGCGACGATCAAGACCTGGCTGCGCCGCAGCCTGATGCAATTGCGGGACTGTCTCGAGTCATGACCTTCTCGCCCGACGACGATTTTGCCGCCGCCGAATACGCGCTCGGCACGCTCGAAGCGGGCGAGCGCGCGGCGCTGGTGGCGCGCCGGCTGCGCGAGCCGGACCTCGACGCGGCGATCCGCGCCTGGGAAGCGCGGCTGTCGCCGCTCGCCGAAGCGACGCCGCCGCTCGCGCCGCCCACCGACTTCCTGCCGGCGATCGAGGCGCGCATCCACGCCGTCGCGCCGGCCTCCGACGCCGTCGCGACGCTGAGAAGGCGGCTCACGCGCTGGCGCGCGGCGGCGATCGGCGCGACGGGAATCGCGGCGGCGCTGGCGATCGGAATCGTCGGGCGCGAAGCGACGCGCCCCGCCGCGCCGGGGGAATTCGTCGCGGTGCTGCAGAAGAGCCCCGACTCGCCGGCTTTCGTCGCCACCGTCAATCTCGCCAGGGGCGAACTGACGGTGCGGCCGGTCGCCGCCCGGCCGCAAGCCGGCAAGTCCTATGAATTGTGGATCATCGATCCCAAGCTCGGCGCGCCGCGCTCGCTCGGCGTGCTCGACGCCTCGGCGGTGACGCGCAATCCGCGCCTCTCCGGCTACGACCGCTCGGTGGTCGAGGACGCGACCTATGCGGTGACGATCGAGCCCGAAGGCGGCTCGTCCGACGGCAAGCCCTCGGGTCCGCCGGTGTTCGTCGGCAAACTCGTCCCGGTCGAGCCATGAATGCGCGCGAGCCGATCCCGCTTCATGTCGTCACCGGCTTCCTCGGCGCCGGCAAGACCAGCCTGATCAACCGCATGCTGAAGAGCGCGGCGCTCGCCGACGCGCTGGTGATCGTCAACGAATGGGGCGAGATCGGCCTCGACCATCTGCTCTATGAGGCGGTCGAGGGCGAGGTGATCTCGCTCAACTCCGGCTGCTTGTGCTGCTCGCTGCGCGGCGATCTGGTCGACCGGCTCAACGATCTCATCGACCGGCGCGACGCGGGGACGATCGCGCCGTTCGCGCGCGTCGTGCTGGAGACGACCGGCCTCGCCGATCCGGCGCCGATCCTGCTCGCGCTCGCCGCCGATCCGCGGCTGGCGGCGCGTTTCCGCGTCGCCGGGGTGACGACGCTGGTCGACACGGTCAACGGCGAGGCGACGCTCGCCGCCCACGTCGAAGCGCAGCGCCAGGCGGCGCTGGCCGACCGTATCGGCCTCGCCAAGAGCGACCTCCTGCCCGCCGGCGAGCGCCCCGCCCGGCTCGCCGGACTGTGCGCGGGCCTGCGCGCGCTCAACCCGGTCGCCCCGCTGTTCGACGTCGCGGCCGGCGAACTCGACGCCGAGACCTTCCTCGCCGAACCGCTCGCCCTGCGCCCGCTCGCCGACACGCCCCCGATCGCCCATTCCGCTTCGGTCAGGAGCCATGTCTTCGAAACCGAGACCCTGATCCAGCCGCCGGCGCTCGGGCGCTTCCTCGACCTGCTCAGCGAACTGCTCGGGCCGCGCCTGTTGCGGGTGAAGGGCCTCATCGGCCTCGCCGACAATCCCAATCGGCCGCTGCTGATCCACGGCGCGCAGCATGTCTTCCACGCCCCGCGCGTCCTGCCCGCGTGGCCTGACGGCGAACGGCTGAGCCGGCTGGTCGTCATCGCCGACGGCGTCGCGCCGGCGAAGATCGAGGCCCTGTGGGCGGCTCTGACCGGCGCGCCGCAGCTCGACGCGCCCGATCTCGACGCGCTCAGCGACAATCCGCTGGCGCCGCGGCGCGCCGGGCTGCTGGGATAGCGCCGCGCAGCCCCAAAACAGGCCGGCGCCAAGGGCCGCCTTCGCATTGAAGAGTTTGGCGGGTCTTCGCCCAGCGCTGAAATCCGCGCGGCAAGCGACGGCTGGGCGGGAAGTGGTCGCCTCTTCCGAGGCGGACGCGACTGGCTGCCGTTTGCTGACTGCAACCTCGACCGAACATCAGCGCAGCGCCAATTCCCTACAGGCGGCGATCGTTCTCTTTGCTGCAAGAACGCTGCGCCAAGCTATCCGCGACAGGAGAAACACGATCGTCCGCGCTCTCGAAAACATTTACCGTGCAGACTCTAGGCAGAGAGTCTTGATTTGAACTTCGCGTTTGTCTACAAGCGAGGAACGTGCACTTGCGGCGCAAAACGCCGCAAGGAAGTGGCGCGAGCGGGGGCCGCGATGAAGCAGACTTTGATCCTCTCGACGGCATTGTCAGCCATTCTGGCGCAAGGCGCCTTCGCCGCCGATCTGCCGACCAAGAAGGGTCCGCCGCCCGCTCCCGCCGTCGCCGCCCCGTTCTCGTGGACCGGCTTCTATCTCGGCGGCAACCTCGGCTACGTCTTCGATCCCGACCGCGTTTACGACCTCAGCGGACAATATGGCCATCTATTCAATGGGGGCAGCGACACGCTCAATCCGTCCGGGATCGTCGGCGGCCTGCAGGCGGGCTACAACTATCAGATCCAGAATTTCGTGCTCGGCGTCGAAGGCGACCTCGACTGGACGGGCGCCACGCAGAGCCGGTCCGGGGTTCTCGGCGGGGGCGAAACACTCGGGCAGCCGGTTCACTCGGCGAGCCTGCCGTTCTTCGCCGATCTGCGCGCCCGCCTCGGCTACGCCTTCGATCGCCTGCTGCCCTATGTGACCGGCGGCGTCGTGGTCGCGGACATCAACAACCATCTCAGCGACACGGGCCCGGAATATGAGGTGGACACGCCGTTCTCGCTCGGCCGCAGCAGCGCGGTCGGCTGGGTGATCGGCGCGGGGCTGGAATACGCCATCGACGCCCATTGGTCGGTCAAGGCCGAATACCTCTTCATGCAGTTTCCCGACGTGACGAGGAATTACGAGAGCTACGCCTTCAAGTTCACCGATTCGGCGCAGCTCGCGCGCCTCGGCGTCAACTATCGCTTCTGAGCGTCGGCGAGCCGGCGGCGCGCGAATGGCCGGCTCCTTCGCCGAATTCATCCTGTTTCATGCGCGGTCCGAGCCCGCGAAACCGGCGATCATTCTGGTCGACCGGGTGGCGACCTACGGCATGCTCGCGCAGGGCATGCTGCGGGTCGAAGATCGGTTGCGCGCCCTCGCCCTGCCGGCCGGCGAACTCGTCTGCGTCACGCTGGCAAGCCCGATCCGGCACTTGATTGTCGCAGCGGCGCTGTTCCGCCTCGGACTGCCGGTCGTCTCCGCGGCGCGCGCCAGCGATGTCGCCGGGCTCGGCCTGCCGATCCGCGCCTTCCTGCATGACGCTGGCGAGCCGATTGTCCCCGGGCTGCGCCAGGCGCTGGTGAACGAGGCGTGGTTCGCCGGCGGAGACCGGACGATCCCGGCGTCCCGTCCAGACGGCTCGACCGATCCGGATGCGATTTGCCGGATTGAGATCTCCTCCGGGACGACTGGCCGCCCGAAGGCGATCTCGCTCACCAATCGCGCATTCGAGCAGCGCCAGACCGTCTGTTACACGACGATCAACGCCGGCGCCTGGAACCGCCTCCTGAGCCTGCCGGGATTGAACGGCGCTTGGGGATTCGTTCTCGGCGCCCACGCGCTGCGGGCCGGCCGAACGCTGGTCGTCGCCGAATCCCCGCGCGACGCCCTGGACATGATCTCGCTCTATGGCGTCGACGCGCTGGCGGCGTCGATCCAGCAGTTGCGCGACATGGTCGGCCGACACCAGCGTTCGCCGGTTCCCTGCCATTCGCTGCGCGTGACGTTCGCCTCGGGGGGCCTGTTGTCGCCGGGTCTGGCGCAGCAAGTGCAAGCGCGATTGTGCAGCCACATCGTCGTCCAGTACGCCTCGAGCGAGATGGGAGCGACGGCCGCCGGTCCCTTCGACGACCTCGCCGACGGCGCCATCGGCGCAATCCTCCCCGGCGTCGAAGTCGAAGTCGTTGGCGATGAGGGAGCGATTCTCGCCGCCGGGGCCGAAGGGACGTTGCGGATTCGCACCCCGTGGGCCGGCGAGCCTTACCCGCCTGGGACCGCGGCCGGACATGCGGGCTTCCGCGACGGGTGGTTCTACCCGGGGGACCGCGGCCTCATCACCCCGGCCGGGCGGCTCGCGGTCAGCGGCCGCGACTCGGAAGTGATCAATTCCGGCGGCGTGAAGAAGGCGCCCGAATTCGTCGAGGAGGTTGTGCTCCGGCACGAGAGCGTCGCCGATGCGGCGGCCTTCGGCGTCGTCGGAGCGAGCGGCGTCGCGGAGATCGCCGTCGCCGTCGCGCCGCGCGCGCCGATCGACGAGCGCACGCTCATCGACTGGTGTCGCCGACGCGGGCTCGAAGTGGCGCGCGTCTTCGTCGTCGATCAGATTCCCAGGACGCCGATGGGCAAGATCCGCCGCGACGAACTCAAGGCCAAGCTGCTCGCATGACAAATGCTCGTCAGCGACGAAGGCCGTAAGCCGATGCCGGTCTCGCTCGACGCCGCCCCGCCGGACAAACAGCCAAGTTTCGACCAGGCGATCGACGGGGGCGCCATCGGGCCGCTCCAACTGCGCGTCTTTGTCTTGTGCGCGATGGCGCTATTCGCTGAAGGCTTTGACGCGCAGGCCACGGCTTACGTTGCGCCGGCCGTCGCGCGCGAGTGGCGCCTCGCGCCTGGAGCGCTCGGCCCGACTTTCGCCGCCAGCGCCGTTGGCCTGTCGCTCGGCGCGGCGCTCGTGGCGCCGCTCGCCGATCGATGGGGACGCCGCCCGATCCTGTTGTGGTCGACCTTCGCCTTCGGCCTGTTGACGCTCGCGACTGCCTTCGTCAGCGATCTGACGGGATTGCTGGCGCTGCGCCTGTTGGCCGGTTTGGGTTTCGGCGGCGCGATGGCGAACGCAATCGGGCTGGCCGCCGAGTACAGTCCGGCGAGGCGCCGCAACGCGATCGTGGCCGTCGTGGTCTGCGGCTTCGGCCTTGGCGCGGCTTCCGCGGGCGGGCTCGCGGTGTGGCTGATCGGCGCCGAGGGCTGGCGTTCGGTATTCGCCGTCGGCGGCGTCGCCACGTTGACGCTCGGCTTGGCGCTGGCGGCCCGACTGCCCGAATCCTTGCGGTTTCTGGCGTTGACCGGCAACCACGCCGAAGTGGCTCGTCTGGCGCCAGAGTTCCGCTTGACGACGTCGACGTCGCCGGCGGCTGAGCCGGCGCCGCTTTCCTTCGCGCCGCTGTTCGAAGACGGCCGAGCGGCCGCGACTCTGCTCGTTTGGGGTCTGTTTTTCGCCAGCCTGCTTGACCTTTACCTGCTCAACGCCTGGCTTCCCACGACGATCAACATTGCGGGCCGTCCTGAGCGTTTCGCCATCCTCGCCGCGACGTTGATGCAGGGAGGCGGCGTCGCCGGCGCGGTTGCGCTCGGGCCGCTGATGGACCGCTTCGGCCCGTTCGCCATTCTGCCGCCGGCGAACCTGCTGGCGGCCGTTTGCATGGTCGGCCTTGGAGCAGGGGAGTCTTCAGTTCCGCTGACGCTGGTGAGCGCGTTCGGCGTTGGCGTCGGTCTCATCGGCGGCCAGAATTGCAATCACGCGATGCTGTCGGACCTCTATCCGACACGGATGCGGGCGCGCGGCATCGGGGTGGCGCATGCGTTCGGCCGGCTCGGCTCCATCGCCGGCCCGTTGCTCGGAGGCGCAGCGCTGAGTTCGCATCTCGACATCCGCGTGCTGATTTCCTGTTGCGCAGCGCCGATGGTGGTCGCGGCGGCGTGTTCGGCCGGGCTCGGCCTGGCGACACGCGGTCCGGGCCGAGCGCAACCGAATCAGCGCTAGACCGTCAAGTCCGGTGATCGGCAACCTCCACTTCGGGTCGACAGGAGCTATACGCCTTTCGCCGATGAAGGTCTGCTTGTCCCTCCGCTCGCTCAGAAACCGGCCCTTCCGTTCACGGCCAGCTGCGGTCGTATGGCGCGGCTGGCGGAAGGTTTCGTGTCGGACGGAACTCCGCCTTCGGAGCTGTGCGCGTTCCGGCGCCGTGTCTCAGATTTAAACCTTTGGCGCGAGAGCAAAGCATTGCAATCTGGGATTGACGCGCCGCCGCGCCGGCGCTTGTCAATTCGATCTGGTTCAACCATGAACTGAGGAAAAGGGAAGAACGACAGAGGGAGAGAACGTCGGCATGCTGGCGCGACTGAAGAGCGAGATCGCCTACGTCGGAGGCATCCTGCGCGCGTTGAAGCGCACCCGGCCGATCGCCGAGAACCGCGGCCTGACGCTCGGCGACTATCTCGAACGTTGGGCCACGACCTTCGGCGACAAACCCGCGCTGCTCAGCGAGACGGAGACATTCACCTACCGCGGGCTCGACGCGCGCGCCAACTGCTACGCGCGCTGGGCGCGCGCGCTGGGGCTCGGCAAGGGCGACGCGATCTGCCTGATGATGGCCAACCGCCCCGAATACGTTGCGATCTGGCTCGGCATGGCGCGCGCCGGCGTCGCGACCGCGCTGATCAACACCAATCTCGCCGGCCCGTCGCTCGCCCATTCGATCGCCATCGTCGGCGCCAAGGCGGCGATCGTCGACGCGCATCATCTTGCGCCCTTCGCCACCGGCCTCGCCAAGCTCCCCTCGCCCGTGCCGGTGTTCGCCCACGGCGAAAGCGCGGGCGGCGAGAGCCGCGTCGATCTCCAGGTCGAGGGCTTCTCCGGCGAGCCGCTCCGGCCCGACGAGCGCCCGGCGCTGACGATCGACGACCCGGCGCTGTTCATCTACACGTCCGGCACCACCGGCCTGCCGAAGGCGGCGCGCATCACCCACTCGCGCGCCCTGCGCATCATGTATGGGTTCGCCGCCGCCGCCGATGCGCGCGCCGACGACCGCATCTACAATTGCCTGCCGATGTATCACAGCAACGGCGGGGTGATCGCGGTCGGAATCGCGCTGACCGCCGGCGGCTCGTGCTACATTCGCGAGCGATTCTCGGCGAGCGAATTCTGGAGCGACACGATCCGGCGCGACTGCACGATGTTCATCTATGTCGGCGAATTGTGCCGATACCTCAACAATGCGCCGCCCGGCGACCAGGATCGCGGCCATCGCCTGCGCATGGCGGTCGGCAACGGTCTCAGGCCGGACATTTTCGCCCCGTTCCGGTCGCGCTTCGCCATCCCGCAGATCCTGGAGTTCTACGCCGCCACCGAAGGCAACGTCGCGCTGTTCAACTTCGATTCGCACCCCGGCGCAGTCGGTCGGCTGCCGTTTTGGGCGGCGAGGCGCTTCCCGATCCGCACCGTCGCTTTCGACGTCGACGCTGGTGTCGAGAAGCGCGACGCCGCGGGCCATTGCCTCGAATGCGGCGTCGACGAACCCGGCGAGTTGCTCGGCGAGATCAGCGACGACCCCGGCAAGCCGGCCGCCAAGTTCGACGGCTACTGCGACCCCACGGCGACGCGGGCGAAGATTCTGCGCGACGTGTTCAAGCCCGGCGACTCGTGGTTTCGCACCGGCGATCTCTTGAAGCGCGATGCGCGCGGCTATTATTATTTTGTCGACCGCATCGGCGACACGTTTCGCTGGAAAGGCGAGAACGTGTCGACGACCGAGGTCGCCGAGACGATCTCCGCCTACCCCGGCGTGCTCGAGGCGACCGTCTACGGCGTCGCCCTGCCCGGTCACGACGGCCGCGCCGGCATGGCGGCGGTAGTGGTCGACAAC
>Ga0182016_10005465_pt1 | contig 13678 bp, 9 predicted proteins | sample 712S2MmetaG_FD_120491 | JGI IMG/M metagenome (GOLD analysis project Ga0182016, IMG submission 120491) | Permafrost microbial communities from Stordalen Mire, Sweden - 712S2M metaG | ecosystem: Environmental > Terrestrial > Soil > Wetlands > Permafrost | place: Sweden: Stordalen | collected...
AAAGGCACCCGCAAGGGTGCCTTTTTTTATTGTTTCCAGTAGGCAACAGTCCTCTCGACAATCTCTTCCAGCGGGGTACCGGGCCGAAAACCAACAGAACGAACCAGTTTCTCGATAACGGGCTTGCGCCGCAACATGTCCTGAAACCCCGGCCCATAGGCTTTTTCGTATGGAACATATTCAATCTTAGAGGGGGAATGGAGCCGCTCAATTACTTTTTCCGCTAGTTGGCCAATGCTAATCTCTTCCGGATTTCCCACGTTGAAAATCTCCCCGCGCGCCGCCGCGCATCCCTGCAAGCGCACCAAGGCTTCAACCGTGTCACCAACATAACAGAAGCACCGGCTTTGGCGGCCGTCGCCGAAAACTCTCAGGGGCTCTCCGCGCAGCGCGGCTTGAATGAAGCGCGGCAACACCATCCCGTATTGCCCTGTTTGCCGCGGCCCAACCGTGTTGAAGAGCCGGGCCACGACCACCGGCGTCCCGCGCTCTTTGGCGTGAGCCAAGGCCAGAAATTCGTCCATCAATTTAGAGCAGGCATAGCCCCAACGACTCAAATGCGGCGGCCCAATCAGCAAATCATCCTCCTCCGCGAACGCTTCCTGCCGGCTCTTGCCATAAACTTCGGAAGTGGAAGCAAGCAAGATCGGCGTCCGGTGCGCGCTGGCCGCGTCCAAAACCAACTGTGTTTCCTTTAAATTGGTCTCGATGGTGCGGAGACCATAAGCCATCACCAATTCAACCCCGACCGCCGCCGCCAGATGGTAAACGCCTTGGCTCCTCCGCGCCAATTCTTCCAGGTCGCCGCACTGCGAAATCTTCGCTTCGATCAGGACAAGGTCCGGGTGCGAAAGCACCGCCCTGAGGTTCTCCCGGCGACCGGTGGAAAGATCATCGATCACCGTGACCGCATGGCCGTCCCCCAGCAAGCGCTCCACCAAATGGGACCCGATAAAGCCGGCACCACCAGTGACGAGGAAATTGGACTTGCCGTTCACCGCGATGCCAGGGCCGTGCGCGCCTCGCTCTCCGCGCTCTTCTCCCCGTCCTGCCAGACGATCTTCCCCTGGACGATGGTGGCTTTGACCCTGCCTTTGAGGCGCCAGCCGCCAAAAGGGCTGTTGCGCGATTTGCTCGCCGATTCCTTCACGTCATACACCCACTCCCGCTCCGTATCGATAATTGTCACGTCGCCATCTGCTCCCACGCCCAAGTGGCCTTTATCGCGCAGGCGCAACAAATTGGCCGGGCCAACCGTAAACTTGGAGATGACATCGGCCAGCGGCATCAATTTGGTGTGGAACAGGCGCATCAAGGAGAGAGGCAATTCCGTCTCAAAACCAATGATGCCAAAAGGAGCGTAGTCGAACTCCACTTCCTTCTCATAATCGCAATGGGGCGCATGGTCGCTGCCGATCAATTCCACCGTGCCGTCCGCCAGCCCTTCCAGCAAGGCTTGGCGATCCTCGGCGGCGCGCAAGGGCGGGTTCATTTTAAAATTAGTATCGTAGGAGGGCCAGCGCGGCCACTCCCGCAAAGCGCCCGGCTGCAAATCCGCGCCATCGCTTTCCCAGAATTCATCGCTGCCCGCCAACACCGTGTCGGTGAGGGTAAAATGATGGGGGCAAGCCTCTCCGGAAATGGGGACACCGCGTTTCCTGGCCTCGCGCAAAAGCCGCACGCTTCCGGCTGAACTCAAATGCTGGCAATGGACCCGCGTCCCGGTTAATTCCGACAACAGGATGTTGCGCGCCACGATCATTTCTTCGCCCGAGGCTGGCCAACCCCGCAACCCCAGGACCGCGCTCCAGTATCCCTCATGCACCACGCCGTCCGTGACAATGGAATAATCCTGGCAGTGATCCATGACCGGCAGGTCGAACATGCCCGCGTATTCCAACGCCCGTCGCATCAATTCATTATTCTGCACGCAATGACCGTCATCAGTGATGGCAATCACGCCGGCCGCCTTGAGCGAGCCAATGGGCGCCAATTCCTCTCCCGCGAGGTTGCGGGAAATGGCGCCGGCGACAAAGAGATTAATGACGCTTTCGCGCGCGGCCCGTTCATGGATCAGGGCCACCGTGCCAGCGTTGTCAACCGCGGGTGCGGTGTTGGGCATGCAGACCACCGAAGTGAACCCACCCCGCGCAGCCGCGGCCGTGCCTGTGGCGATAGTCTCTTTGGCGGATTGACCGGGTTCGCGCAAATGGGCGTGAGCGTCAATCAATCCCGGCGTGACCACCAACCCGGACGCATCAAACCGAGGGAGGTCCAACGGCGCGCGCCGCAGCAGATCAGGCCCAACTTCTCGGATTTTCCCATCGACAATCAGGACATCAGCCAGAGCATCAAACCCCTTGGCGGGGTCGAGCACTCGTCCACCGGTGACAAGTAAGGAATACACGAGCAAGGAGGATACACAGGCGGATTGACAACGCAAGGGCGCACGCTAAGATGAAAAGCACGGAACGCGGGTGTAGTTCAATGGTAGAACGGGAGCCTTCCAAGCTCCACACGAGGGTTCGATTCCCTTCACCCGCTCCAATTATACTCAACGACTTGCGAAGCAGTGCAGTAAATTGAGGCGATTTATTTTGTTTTTTCCGGCCCCTCCTGTCCCTTTGCTTCACCAAACTGGGAAACGTAGGTCGCTTTATTTTGGAGAGCAGGCTGACTGTGGAGTTTCCGGCCAGGTGTGAGCTGATAAATTCAACTCCATCCGCGACGGCGGAAGTTCAGATTGGAAAGACGATGCGTTTCGTAATCGGGAGTAGTTTGCCCGCAGAAACGATCATCCTCCTTTGCGTTTGCGATCTGCTTCCTAACTGCATTTCAAGGACAAACAAATGGCCCAATTACTTCCGAGGGACTGTTGCTTTTCCGGTTTGCAAAAACAAGTCCCGGCTGGCGCACACGGTTTCGTTTAAGCCAGCCGGGAATCGGTTCCCGCACACGCGGGAAATTGTGACGGCGTGTTGGGTCGCCGAACGGTGTTGTCCGATCACTGGGACACAACGCGGTAGAAACGTTGCGGATAGTTGGTCCATGATGAATCCACGAAGGCACTAGAGCCGTTGACGAGTGTGTTGGTGCTGACTGGCGTCCAGTGGTGCAAATCGGTGGAGGCTTCCACGACGACGGAGGTGTTGGTGGCCCAGGAAATGGTGAATTGAAAGCCCTGGGGCCCCGCGCCCAAGCCGTTGTCGCCGCCGAGGATTTGAGGCTGAGGCTGATAGGATTGTGCCGTGGGCCAACCGCCGAAGGTCGCGCCCCAGCCCGTGGTGCCCGGCGCGTAATACACGTTGCCCGTTCCGTTAAGAGAGAAGACCGACGTATCCTCGCTGCCGACCACGCCATCCACGCTCGGCGCGTTTCCTTGGAAGTATACCTGGCGCAGGCTCGCGCACTGTGCGAACGCCTCTTCCCCAATGCTGGTGACGCTGTTGGGGATCACCACATTCGTCAGGGCACATCCTTCAAACGCATAATCGCCAATGCTGATGACGCTGCCAGGAACGTCCACGGTTATGCTCTCCAGGGCGGAACAATAACCGAATGCCTGATCGCCAATGTTGATCACGCTGTCAGGAATCGACACACTCAGGATGGAGGAACCCCAGAACGCGGTAGCGCCAATGTTGGTGACGCTGTCGGGAATCGTCACATTCGTCAGGGTGGCACTCGCGAACGCGGAATCGCCAATGGAGGTGACGCTGTTGGGAATTGTATAACTGCCGGCTCGCCCGCTGGGATATTGGATCAACGTGTCAAGGGTCTTATCGAACAATACCCCGGCAGCGCTGGCGTAGCTCGGGTTGGATGCATTCACGGCAAACCCCGTCAGGGCGAAACAATAAAAGAATGCCCCATCTCCAATGTTGGTGACGCTGTCAGGAATCGTGACAGTCGTCAGGGCGTAGCAAACCTTGAAGGCAGAATCGCCAATGGTGGTGACGCTGTCAGGAATCGCCAGAGTCGTCAGGGCGCAACCGGCAAACGCGGAATCGCCAATGGTGGTGACGCTGTCAGGAATCGTCACACCAGTCACGAAGCCGTTGCCTTCAAACGCATTGGTTCCAATGGCTGTGACCGAATCATCGTTGATGGTGCTGGGAATGGTCACATTCCCGCCGGAACCGGTGTATTTGGTTATGGTAACCTGGCCGTCGGCAATGGTGTATTGGAATTGCGCCTGAGCGGCGATCGGCAGCGCCAACAGCGGCACGGCCGCCAAAATGACCAGAAGATTTAGGGGTTTTCGCATAATGTGCCTTTGATTTGATTGAGATTTCTTTTTTAATGGGCGGTTCGTGCCATCGGCTGACCGTCACGTTTTGCTTTATCACCTAATCAAGGCGGAATCCGCGGACAAACCTGGCCATGTTCCTGCAAAAATTCTTTGGACGGAGAAGGAGGGACGTCGACACGGATGATGCGCAACGCGGGAAACGAAATCAGCCGTTCGCCCGATAGTATCAACGCGCCTTCGATGCGCACGTGGGCGCATCGCCACCGGCCGGCTTCTACTGTTCCTAGCCGCCCTTCTGCAGCGTCGCCGGGGCGTACCACACTTTTGCCGCAGCGTTAAGACCGGCCATGCCCGTAACGATCCGAGTGCCGTCGTGGCTGAAAGCCACGCTCCACACCGATGTAACGTGCTCCTTGAAGGTGAAGGCTTCCAGGCCTGTCACGGCGTCCCACAACTTCGCTGTCCGGTCGTCGCTGCCCGTGACGATGCGTGTCCCGTCCGGGCTGAAAGCCACGCTGCGCACGCCGCCTGTGTGCCCCTTGAGAGTAAGGAGTTCCTGGCCTGTCGCGGCGTCCCACACCTTCGCCGTCTTATCCTGACTGCCGGTGACGATGCGCCGGCTGTCGGGGCTGAACGCCACACTGGATACTCGGCCGGGGTGGCGAAGAACGAGGAGTTGCCGGGCCGTCGCGGCGTCCCATACCCTGGCCGTTTGGTCAAAACTGCCGGTGACAATGCGCTGGCCGTCGGGGCTAAACGCCACGCTCGACACGGCGTTAGAGTGCTGGAGGATGAGCAGTTGCCGGCCTGTCGCGGCGTCCCACACCTTGGCCGTCTTGTCTTGGCTGCCGGTGACCAAGCGTTGGCCGTCGGGGCTGAACGCCACGCTCGACACGGCGTTAGAGTGCTGGAGGATGAGCAGTTGCTGGCCTGTCGCGGCGTCCCACACCTTGGCCGTCTCGTCCTGACTGCCAATGACGATGTGTTTGCCGTCCGGGCTGAAGGCCACGCTCCATATCCCCGCCCCCAAAGGACTCCACGGCTGGGCTGAGGTACCAAGGGTAAGGACCTCCTGGCTGGTCGTGGTGTTCCACACTCTGGCTGTCCCGTCCCCGCTGCCGGTGACGATGTGTTTGTCGTCAGGGCTGAACGCGATGCTGCTGACGAAGTCAATGTGTCCCTTGAGGGTGGGGACTTTCTGGCCTGTCGCCGCGTCCCACACCTTGGCCGTCTTGTCCTGACTGCCAGTAATAATGCGTTTGCTGTCCGGGCTGAACGCCGCGCCGCACACCTCGCCCGCATGCCCCTTGAGGGTGAGGACTTCCCGCCCCGTGGCGGCATCCCAGACCTTGGCTGTCCCGCCCCAACTGCCAGTGACAATCCGTCGGCCGTCGGGGCTAAACGCGACACAGTTCAACATCTCGTCGGGTCCATTCAGGGCGAAGGCGAACACTACTTGGCCTGTATTGGCATCCCAGACCCGCGAGGTCGTGTCTGCGCTGGCGGTGGCGATACGCTGGCCATCGGGACTGAACGCCACGCCGCGCACCACGTCCTCGTGCCCCGTGAGGATGAGAACTTCCTTGCCGGTGATGGCATCCCATACCCGAGCCGTACGATCGACGCTGCCGGTGAGGATCCGTTTGCTATCAGGGCTGAACGCCACGCTGCGCACACCATTGCTGTGGCCCTGGAGGGTGAGGAGTTCCTGTCCCGTCGCGGCATCCCAGACCTTGGCTTCACCCGGGCCATACGCCCAATCACCGGCACCGGTGACGATGCGCTTGCCGTCGGGGCTAAACGCTGCGCTCCACACGCAATAGTTGTGGCCCTCGAGGTCAAGAAGTTTCTGGCCTGTTGCGGAATCCCACACCTGGGCTCCGCCCGTTCCTTTACCCTCGGCTGGCTTGCCGCCACAGGTGAGGAGACGCTGACCATCGGGGCTGAACGTGATGCTCAACAACTCAAAGTCTTTGCGCCCCTCGATGGCGAGGACATCCCGGCCTGTCACGGCATCCCATACCTTCGCAGTCCCGTCATGGCTGGCGGTGGCGATGCGCTGGCCATCGGGACTGAATGCCACGCCGCTCACCACGTCCTCGCCCGCCAGCGTCAATTTGGCGTTGATTCGGTTCCAAAGATAGCGATACTCCCAGCCGCGCAGGTCTTCCTGGCACTCGCCAAGGTAATGCAGCATCAGCCGTCCATTTCCGGATTCAAGATCGGTCTGCGCCAAAGTCAGCTTGCTCGCGTAAAGCAGCCACTCCGCCCGCCTCAACTGCTCCCGGGCTTTCTTTCGCTCCTCCTCGGCCTTCTGCTGTTGCGCCACCGCTTCAGCCTGGGCGTCTTGAGCGGCCATCCGCTGTCTGACTGCCTCCTGTTGGGCACGCCGCGCCTTGATCGCTTGCACGCTGCTGACGATGATGCCCAGCACCAATGTGGCGGCGACGGCGATACTTGCGACAAAGGCAAGTTTGTTACGGCGAACCATTTTCTGAAACCGATAAGCCGTGCTTGGCGGACGGGCCACAACGGGTTCATTTTCCAAGTGCCGCTTCAGGTCCGACATTAGGCCATTCGCGGTCTCATAGCGCCGCGTCCGGTCCTTCTCCAGGCATTTCATCACGATCCAGTCCAAATCGCCCTTGAGCTGATGAATCAACTTGGGCGCTTCTACGGCCCTCCGTTTCGCTGCCGTGGTAAGTTCATCCCCTTGCAACGTCGCCAGCCGCGTGCTCGGCCGGACGGGTTCCTTTTCGCGAATCGTTTTGCGCATCGCGTCGATGCCCAGCGACATTAACTCTTGCGCGTCGAACGGTGTTTTGCCCGCGAGCAGTTCATAAAGCAACACGCCCAGGCTGTAGATGTCGCTGCGCGTATCAATGTCCAGGCTGCTCATCTCCGCCTGCTCCGGACTCATGTAGGCCGGCGTGCCGATGAACTGGTTCAACTGTGTATAAACGGTGGCGTCCGTCAGCCGGCCTTCGATGGCCTTAGCGATGCCGAAGTCAATGACTTTGGGCACCGGCACGCCGTCATTGAGCGTTACGAGGATGTTCGATGGCTTGATGTCGCGATGGATGATGCCCTTTTGGTGCGCGTGTTGAATCGCCTGACACACCTGGATGAAGAGGCCCAGACGTTGTTTGGTGGAAAGATTGGCCTGGTCGCAGTAGTCGGTGATTTTGATGCCGCGCACCAGTTCCATCACGAAGTAGGGGCGGCCATTTTCTGTCGCACCGCCGTCGAGCACCTTGGCGATGTTGGGATGATCCATCATCGCGAGCGCCTGGCGTTCCGCCTCGAATCGCGCCACCACCTGCTTGGTGTCCATCCCCAGCTTGATGACTTTCAGCGCGACGCGCCGACGCACCGGCTCGGTTTGCTCCGCCACATAGACCACGCCGCAGCCGCCTTCCCCGATGCGCTCAAGGATTTTGTAGCGCCCGATGCGATCCGGGTCTCTTTCCGCGACCGGAGTAACCGCAATGGTACCCCTTCGCGTCGGGTCTGCCAGAAAATCGCCCGCGGCGGCGTCGGACCGCAGGAGTTCCTCGATTTTTGCCCGCAAAGCAGCATCACTGCCGCAAGCCTTGTCGAGATAGGTCTGGCGTTCCCCGGGTGGCAATTCCCAGGCTTCATCGAATATCTCGCGGACTGACAAACGCGGTTCAGGCATATCTTATCATGCGGAAATTCGCAGTGAATGTGGCCACAATTATTTTAGAGCAGTATAAAAATGCTCTACTCACTGAATTGCCGTTGAATTTCGTCGCGTAACCAGGCTCGCGCAAAGCTCCAATGGCGCCTCGCCGTTCGTTCGGGGATGCCCAGGGCCTGCGCGGCTTCGGTATTCGTCAGCCCGACAAAGAAACGCAGTTTGATAAACTCAGCCGAGGCCGGATCTTCCTTCACTAATTTATCCAGCGCCTCATCCACGGCTAGCAGCGTTTGATCATCAGCCTCTATGGCGAGTTGCAGATCCTCCAGGTTCACCCGCTCCGCGCCCGCGCCGCGCTTCAGCGATTGCTTCTGACGCGCGCGGTCGATCAAAATACGGCGCATGGATTCGGCCGCCGCGGCAAAGAAATGCCCTCTCCCTTCGAAGCGGGCGCTCGGGTCTCCCGTCAATCGCAGCCACGCTTCATGGACCAGCGCCGTCGGTTGCAGCGTCTGGCCCGGGGACTCTTGAGCCATCCTGTAGGCCGCGAGTTTGCGAAGTTCGTCATAAACTAACGGCAGAAGTTCCCCGGCCGCCTTGGCGCCGCCGCTGTCCATAGCCTGAAGCATCCGCGTGACTTCGCTCACGGGCTGAAGGGTATCCGGGGTCGGGGCCATTAGCAATGAAATCGCCTATTTACATTGCGGTTGTCAAACAATTTCCGCGCGCCGGTACGCGAGTTGAAACAAACGACGCGAATCGTTTGCTTCAAGCGGACTTGGCTCGCAAGTCAAGGCCGATACCCCACGGTAAAGGGCATCTTCTTGACTTCATCACCATGTCACTTCAGGAACGTAAATCGTGAAGTAGCCGGTAATGACTCCTTTCTTGTCGGAAACGAAGTATCCATTCAACTCCCCGTAGGCCATTCCGTAGTTCGGAGCAGCGGAATCCATCACCATCACCGGCGCATAGACATGAAGACGATTGGGTCCAGGGCTGCTGAAGATTAAATCGTCGGATGTAACCGACAATCCGGAGTCCGCCGCGAACGCAAATCCTTCCTCCGTTCCCATCAACATGCTACCCATTCCACCCATTTCCATTACCATCGGAGGCGCCAAGGTCCCCGAAGCAAGCGTGATCGCGCTGCCGTGCGTGATCTTTAATGCAGCGAAATCGCCGTTGGCCGATTCGACGACAGCGTTTGTCGAAATTGTCAACGTGTTGGCGTCACCAACGGTGGTGGTCGGCATTTCCATGCCGCCCATGCTGGCGTCGGGAGCCGACGCTGCGATGTCGCCGCCCACCCGAAACGTCAGGTTGCCGTGGAAGGCGGGCTGTGCTTGAGCGACCGGGGAAAAAGCCAGGTAACTGCCGAGGATGACGAGGGACGTAATTAGTTTGAATGGATTTATATTTTTCATTTTCGTCTTATCTTTCTTGATTGAGATTTTTCTTTTTTTATTGGCGGTTTGGCCTCTTTGGCCGCCCGTCACCTAACCAAGGCGGAATCCGCGGACAAACCTGGCCATTTTTTCTGAAAAATTTTTTTTACGAGGGAGCCGGACGAGGTTGTGACGCAAATGGGGCCAAAAAAAAGGAACTGAAATCAGCGGTTCACGTAAACATGTCTTCCTACAGCAGAGGCAAATAATTACGAGGGTTCGATTCCCTTCACCCGCTCCAATTATACTCAACGACTTATGAAGCAATGCAGTGAGGTGCGGCGCTTCCGACCGTCTTTTGAGGAATAAAAGGCTCTCATTTTGTTCGGTCGCTTGACACTTCGTGAAATCAAAAAACTCAACCCCTCAGATCATTTTTTTTGCGGTCCAACCGCTTTGGTCCCATCGGCCTGAAATCCGGGGCCTGGGATTAAACAAATCAAGGATTCCTAATTTTCTCCATGTTCGTATTAACCCGGTCATCCTACGGGCGTGCAAAAAACACCCCGGCGCGATGGAACACGTGCGCGGTTTAACGCCGGCGGCATACTTCTCATGGGGTTCGGCGTTTATCTAGAAAATACACAGGCTTTGTTGCGGCGCAGGGAAGCGCCCTCGACCGCCGCCTGAGAGCAACTTACTGAGGGGACTACAGGATAGAGGACAGTTTGTTGCGTTGCTCCGCCATTGACAGTCCGGGCCGGGGCGCGTTAGGAATGTTGGCGTCATGATTCCACCGGCGTGAAGCTGCACAAGATAGCATTGGGTCTGGCGGTGGCACTGTTGCTGACGGGTTTGGCCATGGTCTTCGACGGAAAGGCGCCGGGCTCAGGTCCATGTTTTGTGGCGTTTTTTATCGCGCTGGCCATTGGGGTGCGCGGTTGGCCGGCGATTAAAGAGCTTTCATACACCGTTTGCATTTTCGCCGCGGTCACGGCATCGATGTTTCGGCCGGAATACTTCACCCGTATCGGCGCCTTTCAATTTAAGACGCTCATTAATCCGCTGTTGCAGATCATCATGTTCGGCATCGGATCGCAGATGAGTTTCGCCGACTTCACGGGAGTGATCCGGATGCCGAAGGGAGTGATCATCGGTGTAGGCGCGCATTATATGATCATGCCGCTGGTTGGCTTCGGGATCGCGCATCTCTTTAACTTTCCGCCGGAGATCAAGGCGGGGATCATCCTGATTGGCTGCGTGCCGAGCGGGTTGGCGTCGAACGTGATGTCATTCATTTCGCGGGCGAACCTGGCCTTGGCGGTGACCATCGGCGCCATTTCCACGCTTCTCTCTCCATTATTGACTCCCCTGTTGATGAAGAAGCTCGGCGGCGGCTATATCGAGGTGAATTTCTGGGGCATGATGCTGGATATTTTGAACCTGGTGATCCTGCCGATCGTGGCGGGGTTCGTTTTCAATCTTTTTTCGAGCAGAAGCGAGACGCGGCAGAACATGATCGCTCAATTGGCGGGTTATCTCGCCATCGTGATTGTGACTAACTTGGTTTTCGTCCAGGCCAAGAGCGCCAGCCTGGCACAATTCCTCTCCCATTTCGGCCGGTCGATGGGCTGGTATTACGTCCTGCCGATGGCTGGCGGCGCGACGCTGCGGAGTACGCTGAAAGGCAACGCCGAGTTGATGGGCCGCGTGCTGTCTTTGGTCTCGATGACCGCGATTGCCTTCATCATCACGATCATCACCGCCGCGGGGCGCGAAAGCCTGCGGACGGTCGGCATCCTTCTTATTGTCACCAGCACATTGCACAATGTGGCCGGATACATCCTGGGTTATGCCGTCGCGTGGCTGCTTGGCCTGGTCGAGCGAGATCGCCGGACGCTGGCCTTCGAAGTCGGCATGCAAAATGGCGGACTGGCGTCGGCGCTGGCGCTGAACATGGGCAAGGTGGCGACCGTCGGTCTGGCGCCGGCCATCTTTGGGCCGTTGATGAACGTAACCGGCTCGGCCCTGGCCAGTTGGTGGCGCAACCGCCCGCCTCCTGGCGAGGATGCCGCAACCGGTGGATCGCCGTCCACCGGTCGGGACCTGGTAAAGGACGAAGTTACGGCCTCCTGATTTGGCCGTCGTTCTGGCGCACCGTCCACTTGGAGCGCGTGCCAATCGGATACTTGGCCGCCTCAGTTTCGTTGACATCCACGCCCAGGCCCGGAACTTCGTTCACATACAAATAACCGTTCTTGATGGTCGGCGCGCCGGGGAAAACTCCCTGGGCTTTCGGGCTCCAGGGATGGCGTTCCTGGATGCCGAAGTTCCAAATCGCGAGGTCAATGTGGGCTTGCGCTGAATGGCCAATCGGCGAATTATCACCCGGACCGTGCCACGCCGTCCTGACGCCGAAGAACTCGGCCAGGCGCGCCACTTTCATGGCCGGAGTAATGCCGCCGATTTGGGAGACGTGGCAACGGATGTAGTCGATTAACTGGTCCACGATGGCGTCGCGGAATTCGTTGACGTTGTTGAATAATTCCCCCATGGCGAGGGGCACGGTGGTGGCGGCGCGGAGCTGCTTGAACCATTTCATATTTTCCGGCGACAACGGGTCTTCAATGAAAAACGGTTCATAAGGCTCGAGTTGCTTGATCATGACAATGGCGTCCCGCGGCTCAACCAATTCATGCATGTCGTGGATCAGTTCGATTTTTTCGCCGCATTTGCCGCGCACATACTCGAACATTTTGGGGACTTGGCGCAGGTAGGCGCGGGGATCCACGGAGGAATCGGAACCCTTGCCAAAGCCGGCCTTATACCAGTCCGGCTGAGGAGCGGCGTGATCAGGAGAGACCGCCGCGCCATAAGCGCCGGGCTGAATGCGCACGTGCCGGTAACCTTGCTGCATGAATCCCTGCACCTGGTTGACCAATGCGTCAAAATCCGGGGAAGCGGCGTGGGCGTATAGATCCACCGCGAAACGGGCTTTGCCGCCGAGAAGCTGATAGAGCGGCATGTTGGCGCGTTTGCCTTTGATGTCCCACAAAGCCTGGTCCACGCCGCTGAGGGCGTTGCCTTCAACCGGACCGCCGCGCCAGTAGCTGCTGACATACATGGATTGCCACAAATCTTCGATGTTATCGACGTTCTTGCCCCGGCAGAAATCGTCCAGGTAATCATTGACGACCGTGACCACCGCTTTGGCATGCTGGGTGTAGGTGGCGCAGCCCCAACCATACAATCCAGGCTCCGAAGTCTCCACTTTCACTACCACAAGATTGGCGCCCTCCGGCGCGGTGGCGACGGCTTTCACCTTGCGAATGGTGATGGGCGCGCTCCCTTTGTTGACGTCTGGAACGATCGGGGCGTTGGTGGTCGAACCGGCAGCCACGGCGGCGGCGTGCGAAGCCGCGTCCTGAGCGTTGAGCCGCCCACCTAGCAATCCAAACAGGCCAACGGTTGAGCCGGTGGTGAACAACTTCATCGCATCGCGGCGCGTGAAACCATTTTTGGCGAGAGAGTCTTTCATGAGCTTGCGGTTGAATTGCGGCGTACTAACGTCCGGCGATTTATTCACTGGGATTTGATTTTCGGAGCTTAACGAAGGGGCTGCGCCCGTCAACCCCCAAAAGCCCGTAAGGACAAAAAACTCTAATTCAGGCATGGGGGGATGCCGTCCCGCTTGGGTTGCAGGATGGTGCCAGACCCCCAATAAGCCACGGCACCTCATCAGTATGCGCGGCTTAATCGGAGTTGCCACCAGCCCTAATTTGACGGCAGGATGCCGACGATGAAACGCGCATTGCTGCGGCTGGCCCTATTGTGCATGCCTCTCTTGATGGCCAGCGCACAGGAAGACAAACTCCCGAATCAAGGCGAAGCAACCGTGCTGAGGCTGGAACAGCGTTGGGAAGACGCGTTGACCAAATCCGACACCGAGGCACTCGCAGAGCTTTACGACGACACACTCATCTACACCCATTCCAACGGCAAAGTAGATACGAAACAGACCTACCTCAGGACGATCAAATCTGGGGCAACGCGCTACGAGTCCATGAAGCGAGAAGACATCAAAGTCACGATGTACGACAAGACCGCCGTGGTGACCTGCCATTGGGAAGTTCACCTTCTTGCCGGAGGTAATAAGACCGATCTGGACGCCCGCTATCTGCACGTTTACATCCAACGGAAAGAGGGCTGGAAACTGGTGGCGCATGAGTCCACTCGGGTCGCTCACTAGCCCAGACTAGCAGCCTGTCGGACTTATAGCCTAATACTTAACATAAGTATATTGAATATATTTTCAACTCTGTGGTCTAAATCATCATGTCATCGCGCTTTGTCAATATTGACCGGCAGACTCCGATG
>Ga0182016_10005476_pt1 | contig 13650 bp, 10 predicted proteins | sample 712S2MmetaG_FD_120491 | JGI IMG/M metagenome (GOLD analysis project Ga0182016, IMG submission 120491) | Permafrost microbial communities from Stordalen Mire, Sweden - 712S2M metaG | ecosystem: Environmental > Terrestrial > Soil > Wetlands > Permafrost | place: Sweden: Stordalen | collected...
AGCGGTCGTTCTCGAGCGAAGTGGGTGCGGCGTCGGGCGCCGCACGGCCGCGTCCGCCGGCCCGTACGTTCACTTTGAGCGTGGATGGCAGAGCTTCCGCGGCCGGCTCCACGTCATAGACGGCGTAGCCAACCGATGGCGCCTTAGCCAGAAAGAGCACCTTGCCGTCTTCGACCTGCGCGGGGACCTGCTTGCCGTCGGGCCCCGTGACGCGCACGTTCTGAGTGCCGGCGGGCAGAGCGACGGCAGCCTCGACCACATCTTCGCGCTCGATGTTCAACGGGTTGTAAACCACGATAGCCGCGCCCTTCGTGCGCGTGTCGAGGGCCGAAACGAGCGTCTGGGTAGCGTCCGTGAGTACGCCGGCGAATTGGTTCATGGCGATGACATCGTCGTTCCAGGCGAACTCGTAGGAGCGAGGCGTGGCCGTGCCGGCGGCGGTGTCGTGGAACTGGCCGCCCATCACAAGAGTCCACGCGTCATTGAGCCGCTGCCGCGGATAGGGACGGCCGTAGCGCAGCCAGGAGGCGGCCAGCGATGCCTTCTCGGCGGCATCGGCCAGTAGTTCGTTCTTGCGATTCCAGCGCTTGTGGTAGGCCTCGGAGGTGAGCGATCCGGCGGAGTGATTGATCAGTTCCAGGTCGCCCTTCCAGCGCGGCATGCGCGAAGTCATCTCGGGTTTGATGTCGAGGAACATCTGGTCGGCGGTGGCGGGGATCACGGTGAGCGGTCCATCGCCCACTCTTACAGGCGCGGCGGGCGTTGCCGGCGCAGCATTGGCGCGGCCTGCGCCGCGGCCACCGGTCGGCAGCACGATCTCGCTCTTCGTGACCATAGCTTCCAGCATGCGCGCGGTGAATTCCTCGGTGGAGCCGCCGGTGTCGCCGGTGCCGACATATTTATAGTCGGCATAGACGCCGGTGACTTCGCCATCCAACTCTACGCGCTTCACCCAGTTCTCTTCGCCGCGGCGGCCGGGGGCCGGTTCCTTGCTGATGTCGGTGAAGATGTTGCTGCCGTAGTCGCCGGGGTTGAGGGCGGCGAGGATGGTCTTGCCATCGGGACCTTCCCAGATGCCCACGTTAAAGGGAATGCCCACGGGGGTCTGTTCGGGCGAATCGGGACCGCCGACCTTGGGCGCCGGCTGCCACCCCGAGGACAGCTTCTGCGTGGAGAAGCCCTTCACGCCGGCATGCGCCAGAAGGCTGGGCAGCGAGGCAGGGAAGCCGAAGCAATCGGGCAGCATATATTCGGCGCTGGCCTTGCCGAATTCCTGGCGGAAATAGGTGTTGCCATAGAGCACCTGGCGGATGATGGCCTCCGCGCTGGGCAGGTTGACGTCGCCCTCTTCCACGGACGATCCGGCGGGGAACCAGCGTCCGGCGGCGACGTATTTCTTGACCTTGGCGTAGTCGGCGGGGAAATATTCCTTCATCAGGCGATAGCGATTGGAGCCGGTCCAATTGAAAACGTAGTGCGGATATTTTTCGATGAGGTCGAAGTTCACACGCATGGTCTTCAGCAGGTACTCGCTGATAGTCTGCGGGAACTCCCAGCGCCACTGGGTATCGAGGTGGGCATAGGGCACGACGTAGAGCGTTGGCTGTTTGGCGATGTCGGGGGCTTGCACAGTCTGCGCCTGGAGTGCGGCGAATGCCGCGAGGCAGGCAACTGCCAACAGTGGTGGTCGAAGGGACATGCGTTCAGGCTACCTCCTGGGGAACGGCGGCACAAGGCCCCCGATTGGGAGGGGTCACTTCACTTTCAACCAGGTCTTAACAGACAGACGTTACAGTTACTGCCCGATACGGGAACTATACTCTCCAACCGGCGGCGGGTACGTTTGTGACTCAAAAAGGCCGGGCCGGGCTTCCGCGATTGGAGCCTTGCAGCTTTCCCTGCGATACTCCTTCCGATGGGGTAGTGTGGCGCAGGCACTCCTGCCTGCCGGGTCGAGACTCAGAACTCCTGATGTCGTGGAATTTGCAGTGAGCCCGCAGGTGGGGCAGGCGGTGCTCGCCTTCGCTCGATCCTATTCGAACAGCGGGCCTAATTCAACGCGCGCGGGCAGGCGAGCACCGCCTGCCCCACCTGCGAAGCTCTGGCCATCGAAAGGAATCGCTCAGCCCATTTTCCCCGCCAGGCAGAAATTGCGGGGCGAGATCAGGAGTCCAGAGACTCATCTCGACCCTCTTCGAGAGCGGCAGCAGGCGTCCCGAAGCGCCGAGAGGAGTCTCGGCGCCGCAGACAAGAGTGTCTGCGCCACGTCGTAGCAGTGGAGGAGCACTTTACAGCGAAGGGTGCTGGTTCCGGGCGGCTACCCGCGCTGCAGCCACCCTGAATGCCGGCGTGTGTTTGAGATATAGTAGTCGAAACTGCCTTAATAGAACCATTGAAGAGGAGTTTCGCTATGCATCGTCAAATCATGCGCATTGCCGTTGTGTCGGGCGGCCTCGCGATCTTACTCGCGGCGTCTTTGCCTGGGGCCGGCTCCGATGAGCCGGCGTCCAACCTTCCCTCGAAACCTACCAAAGCCAACTACGAATTGGCGGCCCGCTGGACGTCGTCCAAAGTGGCCAAATTGGTCTTCGACATGGCCGTGACGGCGCATTGGCTGGCCGATGGGAGCCGCTTCTGGTACACCTTCGAAAGCAACGCGGGGCGCAAGTTCTACGTGGTGGACCCGTCTAAGAAGACCAGGATCTTTGTCTTTGACGCCGTGAAACTCGCCGCCAGCCTCACGGCGGCCACCGGGCTGCCCTACGATTCGCAGCACCTGCCCATCACCACCATCCGGTACGTCAAGAACGACGGCTCCATCCAATTCGAAATCAACGTGCCGCGCGACGCCGTAATTCCCGGCGAAAAGAAGACCACCGCCGTTACGTCGGCCGATGCGAATAACCAGCCGGACCCCGCCGCGGATGACGATGACGACAACGGCGATCCGCAGCAGCAGGGCGGCCGCGGCGGGGTCGCCTTTGCAGCGCCGCCGGGACGGAATCAGAAACAGCTCGCCTTCGAATACGAGTTGACTACCGGCAAGCTTGCTCTGCTGGACGAGCCTCCAACGCGCAAACCGGCGTGGGCCAGTGTTTCTCCCGACGGGAAAACCGTGGTGTTCACGCGGAACCACAACCTTTACATGATGGACGATGTGAACTACGCCAAGGCGCTGAAGAAAGCCGACGACACTTCCATCGTGGAAACGCAGATCACAAAGGACGGCGAGGAATATTTCGGCTACGGCGGGCGCGGCGGCGCGGGCGGCCAGCAGCAGGATCAACAGCAACAGCAGCAGGACAATAACGGCGATCAGCAGAATGAGGCCCAAGCGGCACGCGCGCGCGGCGACGCCAACGTCAGTTGGTCCAGGGACTCGAAGAAATTCGCCCTCACGCGGCAGGATACCCGCAAGGTGAAGCCGCTGTGGGTGATCAACTCGCTGGCCAACCCGCGGCCCACGCTGGAGACTTACAAGTACGAAATGCCGGGCGACACGGACTACCCGCAGGCGCACCTGGAGGTCTTCGACGTGGCCACTAAGGCCCGCCTGGAGATGAAGGCCGATGTCTCCGGATTCAAAGACCAGCGCATCCGCCTGGAGACCGATCGACCCTCGGCCTACGACCGCGACCATGAGAAGACCGAGACCACCTGGGCCGGCGCCGTCGGGTCCGACAAGCTCTACTTCACGCGATTGAGCCGCGACGAACATCGCCTGGACGTCTGCGTGGCCGACACGGCGACGGGCGAAGTGAAGCCGATCGTTCAGGAGCGCATGAACGTCTACATCGAAGAAAAGCCCATCAAGTTTCTCAGTAATGATTCGGAACTGCTGTGGTGGTCGGAACGCGACGGCTGGGGCCACTACTATGTATATGCCGCCGACGGCACTTTGAAGGGCCAGGCCGATAAGGGCGAGTATGTCGCGGAGGATATCTCTTATGTCGACGAGAAAGCCCGCCAGTTCTATATGACGGCGTCGGGCCGCGAAGACCGCGAGAACCCCTATTTCATGCATAACTACCGGGTGAATCTGGATGGCAGCGGCACGAAGCTGCTGGATCCCGGCGACGCGTCGCATGCGGTGGTGATGGCCGACAACGGCAAGTATTTCGTGGATAACAGCTCGCGAGTAAATAGTGCGCCGCAGTCGCTGCTCTATGACGCGCAGGGCGCTCTGACCATGCCGCTCGAGAAGGTGGACGTGGGTCCGCTGATGGCCGCCGGATATAAGTACCCCGAGCCGTTCACGGTGAAAGCCGACGACGGCATTACCGACATCTATGGGGTGATGTACAAACCCTTCGATTTCGACCCCAACCGCAAGTACCCGATCATCGAATACGTGTATCCCGGCCCGCAGACCGAGAGCGTGACGCAGACGTTCTCCCCGCGCCATGCCAACGTGGCGCTGGCCAACCTGGGCTTCATCGTGGTGGAAGTGGGCAACCGCGGCGGCAACCCGCATCGTTCGAAGTGGTATCACACTTATGGCTATGGCAACCTGCGCGACTACGGCCTGGCCGACAAGAAAGCCGCCGTGGAACAACTGGCGGCGCACTATCCGTGGATCGATATCGACCGCGTGGGCATTACGGGCCACTCCGGAGGCGGGTTCATGTCTACCGCGGCCATGCTGGTGTACCCCGATTTCTTCAAGGTAGCGGTGTCGGAATCCGGCAACCACGAAAACAACATCTACAACGCGCCTTGGAGTGAGAAGCATCACGGCGTGAAAGAAGTTACCGATAAGGACGGGAAAGTTACGTTCGAGTACTCCATCGAGAAGAACTCGGAGATCGCCAGGAATTTGAAGGGACACTTACTGATTTCCACCGGCGATATCGATAACAACGTTCACCCCGGTAACACGCTCCGCCTGGCGGATGCGCTGATTAAGGCCAACAAGCGGTTCGATTTCGTGATTCTGCCGGGCCAGCGGCACGCGTATGGGCCGGAGGCGGAGTACTTCTCGTGGATTCGCGCCGACTACTTCTGCAAGTACCTGTTGGGCGATTTCGACCAGAGCGTGGACATGTGGGAACTGAATCGCGAGAAGCCGCAGGAGGGCGAGCGGCCGACGCCGCCGGCCGCGGGTCGCGGGACGCAGACACAGCAGAACGGCCGGGGAGGACGCGGTGGTAGAGGGGGCGAGTAACCCCGTGGCACAGCCGCGGAATACGCTCCCTAACGGTCGCGGCTCCGTGAAATGCGCATGCCGAGCCGCGCGCGGGAGCAAGCGGTTGGGTCTGAGTGCACAGGATATTTCTTCGCGGCTCCTAAGAACCGCTTGCTGGCGCGCGCGGCTCGGCATGGTATTTCAGTTGTTTGTAGGTGTTTACCGAACCGGGCCCAGAGGGCGCCCCGCGAGGGAGCGGTCGTTCAGAGGCGTGCTTCCCGAAAACATGTAAGCACCCGGCGAGTAACCGTCCCCCGCGCGCTCCGCTATACTGATTGCCGTAATGCGGTGGATTCCTGTAGCTGTCTGTCTGCTTGCGAACGTTGGCTTCGCCGCCCGTCCGGTGATCTTCGATACCGACATGGGCAACGACATCGATGACGCCCTGGCGCTCGCCATGCTGCACGCTTTGAGCGATCGCGGCGAGTGCGAGTTGATCGGCGTCACGCTCACTAACGCGAATCCGGCGGCGGTTCCGTATATCCGCATGATCGATCGCTTCTACGGCCGCGGCGATTTGCCGGTAGGCGCCGCGATCAAAGCGCTCAAGGACGGCGCTCAGGATGGCTATATGGCGGCCGCTTTGCGCGCCATGCCGGCGGAGAGTTCCGCCCCCGCCGAAGCCGCGCCGGCGCTTCTCCGGCGACTCCTCGCGAACGCGCGGGAGAAAGTGGTGATCGTGCAGACCGGCTTCAGCACCAATCTCGCCGCTCTGCTGGATTCTCCGGACGGCGTCGCGCTGGCGAAGGAGAAAGTTGCGCTGGTAGTCGCCATGGCGGGTAACTTCGCCGATGGAGCACCGGAATACAACGTCAAAATCGACGTAGCTTCCGCCCGGGCTGTCTTCGAGCGCTGGCCCACTCCGATCGTCTTCAGCGGCTTCGAAATCGGGCGCGACCTGCTGTACCCCGCCGACAGCATCGAACACGATTTCTCGTACGCCCGTCCGCACCCCATCGCGGAATCCTATCGCGCTTATCATAAGATGCCTTATGATCGGCCCACATGGGATCTTACCGCCGTGCTCCAGGCGGTGCGGCCGGCGCACGGCTACTTCGACCTGTCCGACGCCGGCACCGTGCAGGTGGAATCGAACGGCGTCACACACTTTACCGCCGGCCAGGGCGACCGGAAGTATCTTCGTCCGGACCCGTCCAAGCGCAAGGAAATTCTCGAAGTTCTCGCGCTCCTGGCTAGCCAGCCGCCGGTTCGAAGGTAGTACACTATTGAAACGAGGGGCGCTCATGAGAACGATTCTGTTGGCGATCTCTTTCGTCTGCGTTTTCGAGGCTCAGACGAGTGTTACGAAATCATGGGACCGGAAGGCAGCGGCCGCCTATCTGGACGGTCGAATGAACTGGTGGGAAACATGGCCCGCGGCGGCGCGCGACCACGACACTTTCTGCGTCTCGTGCCACACCACCCTGCCGTATGCCCTGGCGCGGCCCGCGCTACGTTCCGCTTTGGCCGAGCACGGTCCGTCGACTGGCGAACGCGCATTCATCGATAACATCTCCAAACGGGTCTCGCTATGGCAGGAGGTGCTGCCGTTCTATAGCGACGCCAAGAACGGCGTCCCGAAATCCGCCGAAGCGCGCGGTACGGAGGCGGTGCTGAATGCGCTGGTGCTGGCCCGCTACGAAGCGCCCGCGGCCAGAGACGCGCTCCGCAATATGTGGGCGCTGCAATTGAAGACCGGCGAAAAACGCGGCTCGTGGACCTGGTTGAATTTTCACAACGAGCCGTGGGAAGCGGACGATTCGGCGTTTTGGGGCGCGTCGCTGGCTGGCTTGGCGGCCGGGTGGGCTCCGGAGGCATACCGGAATAGTGCCGAGGTCCAAGAGAATCTGGCGTTGCTCGGCGAATACCTGCAGCGGGAGCAGCAGAGCCAGTCGACGCTGAATCGCGCGGTGGCGCTTTGGGCGGCTGGCAGGTTGCCGCTGCTGCTGACGGCGGAGCAGCGGTCGGCCATTGTCGAAGAGATCGCCGGAAAGCAGCGTGAGGACGGTGGCTGGAGCGAGTCCTCGCTGGTAGTGAAAGAGTGGAAGCGCCGGGACGGCACGCCGCTGGACGCCGGGAGCGACGGTTACGGCACGGGGTTGATGGTGACGGCGCTGGAGCAATCGGGGAGCCCGTCGGCGAAGGCCGCGATCGCCAAAGGGGTAGCGTGGCTGGAGCGCCACCAGGACCAGTCGGGCGCGTGGCTGAGCACGTCCATGAACAAAGAACGCGATCCGGCGTCGGATGCCGGCCGCTTCATGAGCGATGCCGCCACGGCGTATTCCGTGCTGGCTCTCAGCGGAAGATAACGCCGCTCGCGTCCGGGCCGCTTCGGCCTTATACTGCAAGCATGAGCCTCAAGACTGCCGCGTTCTTCGCACTGATCGGAATGATCTTGTTGACGGTCCTGGATGCTGCCGGCTTCCTGCGCGACTTGACTGCTTTCCTGCGGGAGGCGGTGGCCGCGATGACTCTTCTAGCCGCGGCAATTCACGTGCTGGCCAGCCTTAGTCTAACCGTGTTTCTGTACGTGTTCTATCGAGCGCAAGCGTGATACGGCGTCCATAAAAGCGTGTTGGATGGTACCAGGGGCGAGACCCTCCCGGCATTCCAGGCACTTCCAGGTCTATAATGCCAGAGATATGAGAATTCCATGGAAAGCTGGCCTGGTTACAGCCGTTGCGCTGGCAGCGCTGCCTCAATTTGAATTGGCGGCGCAAGGCCGTCACCCCCGCTACATTCACGCGCGCGCCGATTTGCGCCGTTCCATTCTCCTGATGCGGATTCCCGACGAACCCAACGTGATGCGCGACATGCGGGAAGCCTCCGGCATGGTGGAACGCGCCATCCATGAACTGGACGTCGCGGCGATGTTCGACCGCCGGGACCTTGACGACAACCCTTCGGTGGACACCCGCCTCGGCCGCGGCAGCCGCTTCCGCGAAATCCTGCGATTGCTCGGCAGCGCGCGCGCCGATATCGAAGGCGAGGAAGATAATCCGCGCGCCCGGGAATGGCGGAACCGCGCCTTCGGCTACGTGGATGGAGCCATGGCCAGGGTCCGCCAGGGTGGCTACGATAGATTTACCGACCAAATGGCCCCTCCGCCTCCGGGACCCTCGATTCACCCCCGATACCTGAGCGCCATTTCCAATCTGCGCTACGCGCGGGCCTTGCTGTGGAGGCCGGATTTCCGCGACGTGATGCGCGACCAGCGCGCCGCGGTCGAGGAGATCGACCACGCCATTGGTGAAGCGAAACGCGCGGCCATCGATGACGGCAAGAACATCGACGACCATCCGCCGGTCGAGACGCGTACGGGATGGGAGGGCCGCTTTCGGAAAGCCATGGAAGTGCTGGATGCCGCGATTGGCGACCTCTCTTTCGCCGAGGCAAATCGGGGCGCCATGCCCTGGCGGGATGCCGCCCGCGGCAATGCGGAGCGTGCCCGCGCCCTGGTGGCGAAAGCCATGCGCGATTCCTGGTGGCGGTAGCCCGCCGGCGCGGGATTTTACATTCCTGGTAACGTAACCCCGATCCCGCGCATCTCCCTACTCGAAGTGTCGATCGAAAATAAGCTTACGAGGAGACGGCTGCTCTCGGCCCTCTCTCTGATCCCCGCCGCGCGCCTGCTTTCCGGCCAGGAGAGCCCGCCTGCCGCACAAACGCCACAGTACTCGGCAGACGTCAAGCTGGTGAACCTGTTTGCCACCGTTCGGGACAAGTCCGGGAAGATCGTGAAAGATCTGACCAAGGACAACTTTACGCTGGACGAAGAGGGGCATCCGCAAACCATCAAATTCTTTGAAGCGGAGAGCAGTCTTCCGCTTTCCCTGGGCCTGCTGGTGGACACCAGCGGCAGCCAGGGCCGGGTGCTGGGCGACGAGCGGAGCGCCGGAATCAAGTTTTTCGACCAGATTCTGCGAGCGGATCGCGATCAGGCTTTTGTCATCCATTTCGACTACGAAATCGAACTGCTGCAGGATTTCACCCCGTCGCGCGAGAAGCTGGACAAGGCGCTGGACCTGTTGGAAGTGGCCCGGCCGCAGCAACAACAGCAGACGCAGCAACAGGGGGGCGGGAATCCGCAGGGTGGCGGGTATCCGCAAGGCGGTGGGTATCCCGGCGGTGGCCGGCGCTATCCACAAGGCGGCGGATATCCGCAAGGCGGCGGGTATCCATCGGGAGGACGCAGCGGCCGTGGCGGGACCAAGCTATACGACGCTATTCTGCTGGCTTCCGACGACATGATGAGCAAACAGAAGGGCCGCAAGGCGCTGGTCCTGCTGACCGACGGCGTGGATACCGGCAGCAAGGTCACGTTGTACGAAGGGATCCGCGCGGCGCAAAAGGCCGATACGCTGGTCTACTCGGTGCTCTTTGCCGACCCCAACGCTTACGGCAGCCCCGGCTATGGCAGCCCCGGGATGGGCCGCCGGGGCCGGATGCCCATGCCGCCGCCGGGCGGCGGGGGGCAGGAAGTGCCGGACGGCAAGAAAGTACTCAAACAGATCGCCCTGGAAACCGGCGGACGCTTCTTTGAAGTGGGGCGGTTTCACTTTCCGCTGGATAAGGTTTTCGCGGACATCGAAGAGGAACTCCGCACCCAATACAACATCGGCTATACGTCCGATCAACCCGGCGAGGCGGGCGCCTACCGGCACATCCATCTTACTGCGACGGCCAAGAAGAAAGATCTGGTGGTGCAGACCCGCGCCGGATATTACGCACGTTAGCCGCAAAGTGATAGAGTGGACCCGTGGAAGCTGAACCAACCCTGGTTGCGGCCTGCGCCGAATGCGTCGAGACGACGGTGCCGGCGCTGCCCGGCGCTGCACTGGCGTCATCTGTCATCAGGCGGTTTCGCTCCGCCGACGGCCGGCTGCGCGTGGATTTCGAAAGCTTTTCCATTATCACCGACCCCGCCACCGGGGAGCGGATTGTGCTGAACCACCTGGCGCTGGAGGCTCGCATCCTGGCGGCTGAAGTCCCCACTCCGCCGCAGTTGTCTGTGCCGGGCATTCCCGGGCTGCCGACTGCTCCCGGCCTTCCTCCGGAACCGAACGTGATCGCGCTCGGCAAGGCTGTTGTCGACGGTCTGGAGTTGGAAGGCGTGCGCCACGTCTTCGCTGCCATCGACGCGATATTGCCGCCTCCTATTACGAGTTGGGAAACGTGGGTCAGCACCAAGCTGCAAATGCCCGTATTCACGCGGACGATAGGCAGTTTCGGCGTGCGCACCTGCATTTGTAAGTGCACGCCGGTGGAACCTCCCGCGTCGGCATTTCAGATTCCCGAAGGTTACTCGGTAATTCGCGGGTAGGGCACGGGGAAGATATGGCTGCGACCAAACCGAACATCGAACGCAATGGCGATGTCCATCCATATACTTCCGCGAATGGACACATGTTTACTTATCTCGATCAGACCGGCACGTTAGGCATCCGGCTGCTTGAAGAGGAAGTAGAAGCCTTTCTAAGAAAACACAAGACCGCTCTGTTCGAGTCATACGGCGTAGTCAAGAAGGGCTGGGTAACGGCGCCCGGCGCACTGCTGAAGAAGACCGGGCAGTTAAGTAAGTACCCGGAAATCAACCCCGGCCGATAAACGGCATCCTGGTAGCCATCACGGTCATGAATTCCACGTTGGCATCGAGGGGCAGGTTCGCCATGTACAGCACCGCTTCGGCAACGTGGCGGACGTCCATGCGGGGTTCCACCATAATAGAGCCGTTGGCCTGCGGGACACCGTCGCTCATGCGCCCGGTCATTTCGGTGGCGGCATTGCCGATATCGATCTGCCCGCACGCGATGTTGAAATCGCGGCCGTCGAGTGAAATGCTGCGAGTGAGTCCGGTGATGGCGTGCTTGGTGGCGGTGTAAGGCGCGGAGTTGGGGCGCGGGACGTGCGCGGAGATGGAACCGTTATTGATGATGCGGCCACCCTGCGGGCGCTGCTCTTTCATCATCCGGACGGCCTGCTGCGCGCACAGGAACGCGCCGGAAAGATTAACTCCGACCACTGCGCTCCACTGCTCGAACGTGAGGTCCTCCATGGGAATGGCCGGCGCGCCGCGGCCGGCGTTATTGAACAGGAGGTCGAGACGGCCGAAGGCTGTTTTGGCGGTGGCGAACAGCGCCTTCACGGAGGCGGGGTCGCTCACGTCCGCCGGCGCGGGAAGCATGATGCCGCCGTCAGACGAGGCCATGACCGCGGTGCGCTGGAGTTCTTCGCCGCGGCGTCCGGCAAGCACCACGGAGTAGCCGGCCGTCTGCAAAGCCAGGCTCACGGCCCGCCCGATTCCACTGCCGGCGCCCGTGACCAGGGCGATCTTACCGTTCATGGCTCCAATTGTGGCACAACGTGGCTTTGACGCAGGCGGTGCTCGCCTGCCTGTGGGCCCGCGCTGAACCAGGACGGCTGCCCAAACGGAATAGCGGGCAGGCGAGCACCGCCTGCCCCACCTCGGGAGTCATCTCAGGGTCTGACTAAGAATAAACGGCTTATGGGGCCCGGACGAAGAATGCGCCCCCTCCGGCGGCCTCGGAATCCGGCTGGATCGGCGATTTCGAACAGACGGGTGCCTCGGGGCGGGTGCTTAAACAGTTTCGGGATTTTGGTTAAGAACCGCTTGCTGGCGCGCGCGGCTCAGAATGGCGTCTCAATGTTTGTAAGTGTTTACAGAGCTGCGACCGCGAGGGAGCGGTCGTTCAGAGACGTGCCTCCCGAAACCGTTTAAGCACCCCCTCGGGGCGGGTGGGGCGGTGCAGTATACTAAGGACCATTAAGTCGTAGAGGAGGGTTTATGGGCGCATACGTCACTCGCTGGGAACAGCTCAAGCAGGACTTCGAGACGGAAAGCAATCAAAAGAGACCGCTGGACACCGTCAAGAACGCTTTGCTCGGCACCGTCGCGAAGGCCAGCGGCGTCACGCCGGTATTGAAAGACGTGGATTCCGCGCTGCAGAAGAAAGAGAGAAAGCCGCTGGAACAGGCGATCAACAAGTTAATGGTTCAGCGCAGCTCGTATTGCACCTTCCTGGCCAAAGAGCAGGCAAAATACGACCACGGGGGAGACATTTGGATGGCCTATCAGGGGCTGATCAAAGGTCTGGAGAAGATCGAAAAAGATGCCGGCGACGCCGCCAAGGCACTGCAGGAAGCCAAGAGTCCGAACCAGAAGGGGATCGAGTTCTTCGCGCTCGAAGGGGATATCAAGGGGACAATCGTGGCCGCTAAGAAGAGTCTGGGCCCGTACGCCGCGCTTGAGAAGAAGTACGCATTGCTCAAGAAGTCCGAAGCCGCCGTGAAGTTGGCGGAAACCTACACCAAGACGGCCGCGCGCACGCAGGCAAAAGAAGCGCGCCAGGCTCTGGAAGCCTTTAAGATCGCGTGCAAGAAGTGCGCCGATGAGTTGGCGAACGTGCTCGCCGCGGAAAAGGATCCGGGGTTCCACAAGGCCCTCCAGGCGTATCATGACGCCATGAAAGCGCTTAGTACATTGGCTCGCGTCGACGCACAGATCAAGAATTTGAAAGCGATGGAAGCGGACGCGTAGACGGGGTCGAAGACGAGAAACTCCGCTAGGCCGATTCGAGCGACGTGGCCTTTTCGGCGTCGCCGTTTTCCAGCCTGATCGGCAACTGCGGCGGATGTTAGCCTTGAATCGAATACTCCGCTGCCATGCTACCCCCAACGGTCAGTTCGCCCGAGACATCCAGTAGACGATTACTGCCGTGGCTGGTCGCCGTCGCGTTTTTTATGGAGTCGTTGGACACGACCATTCTGAATACGGCCGTGCCCGCTATCGCCGGTGCTCTGAAGGTGGCGCCGCTGAGTATGAAGTCGGTGCTGGCAAGTTACACTTTGAGCCTCGCCGTGTTCATTCCCATTAGCGGGTGGATGGCCGACCGGTTCGGAACCCGGCGGGTATTCGCGTCCGCCATCGGTCTGTTCACTTTGGGTTCATTCCTCTGCGGAGTGTCGAGCGACATCCACCTTCTGGTTGCCTGCCGCATTCTGCAAGGTTGCGGCGGCGCGATGATGGTGCCCGTGGGCCGGCTCACCCTGGTGCGCACGTTCGACAAGTCGGAACTGGTCCGCACCATGAGCTTTGTCGCCATTCCCAGCCTGGTCGCTCCCATGCTTGGGCCCATCGCCGGCGGACTGATTGTCGGATACTTTCACTGGCGGGTGATCTTTTTCGTCAACATCCCCATCGGTCTGACCGGCCTGTACATGGTCTATCGCCACCTGCCGGACTACCGCGAGGAGCACACCAATCCGCTCGACGTTACCGGGCTTCTTCTCTTCGGCTCCGGCGTGGGATTGCTCTCGTATGTGCTGGAAGTGTTCGGCGAGCACACCTTGAGCGGTGTCGAAATGCTGGGGATGCTGGCGGGTGCCGCCGTGCTGCTGGCCACCTACGGATTTCGCGCGGTCGGGACGCGGTTTCCGCTGCTGCG
>Ga0182016_10005479_pt1 | contig 13643 bp, 29 predicted proteins | sample 712S2MmetaG_FD_120491 | JGI IMG/M metagenome (GOLD analysis project Ga0182016, IMG submission 120491) | Permafrost microbial communities from Stordalen Mire, Sweden - 712S2M metaG | ecosystem: Environmental > Terrestrial > Soil > Wetlands > Permafrost | place: Sweden: Stordalen | collected...
AGAAACTCTTGGATCGTTCTCTGGTCCAAGACACTACAACAAACGATATGCCCGAGCGAAAGCTCATGTCGTTTGCGAGGTCCGAAACACTGGAGCGAAGAGAACAGAAGACCCCGGCGCGCTTCGGCGCGACCGGGGTTTTTCTTATTGCAATTTGTCAGTCTCAGAAATATCACGTTTCTGCCGATAACATTTTTGTGGCCCTGTTCGGGCACAACCACAAAAATATTCACGATAAGGATAGTAATCATCTCATGAGTTTCGTACCAACCACGGGCAATATTACCGGTCACGTGATCGGCATCGCCCGCGAGCTGCGCACGCGGGACGGCAAGACCGTCCTCTCCTTCCACCTCGAAGGCACAAAGAAGTCGCCCGCGTTCCGTGGCGGCAACTACGGAGTCGAACGTCGGCGAGAAATCTTTACCTGCCTGACGCATGCCACCAGCGCACGCGATCTGACCTCTGGTCAGAGAATCACCATCGAATCGGCAACCCACCCGACGACAGACCATCTGTCGGACGCCCCGGGGCTCCCGACCACCATCGAACACGTCAGCGCCATCCTCGTAAACGCCGTCAACTGATGTTGGCGGCACTGCCGGAACTCGCCATCGTTGGCATCACCCTGACAGGTTTACTCCTAATCATACTACGGCTACGGCCGCAGCCCACGGAATAAACCTCGAACGACGGCCCCCGGAGCTTCGCGCCCGGGGGCTTTTTCGTTGTCTTTTCACAAACGAAACCACCGTCAAGCACACCAGCTACGAAACAAACTACTTTTTTGGGCAGAAAACTCTCCGATCCGCCCAAAAAGAGAAGAGAACAAATGATGTACAACATCGACGACTGCGACCTCCCTTACCGCCAATTTCACAACGACACTACCATGGCAAGTTGGATTCACGCAGTCCACGACAACATCGCTCAAGCAAAGGCTCTCGACGAACAGGAACGTAGCATAGAACACCGTCAGAAAAAGCAAATCGCAAAACCCATTGCAACTTGCGAAGTATCGCGATACCGCTTTTGGGAACCCATCAAGCACTAAACAACAAGCCCTGCATGCTTCGGCGTCGTGGGGCTTTCTTGATGGTTTTGCAATCAGCAAAAAGAAGAACATTTTTATGTCGATCCCTATCATCAGTTTCATTATCGGCTTTGTGATTATTGCAATCGTATCGTTCGTCCGCACGATGCGACGGCCTCAAACGATCCGACACGTGTCTACGCATCTTCATCCCGGTACATCGTCCGCTCGATGCTCGATATGTCGGCATCAGGAGCGGCACCAAACCGAATACGATTGGAGTGTGTGCCCGCACTGCATTTCCGATGCCCGTATGCGATCAGTCTCTGAACGAACTCCCTGGATATACGGGCAGAAGTCGTACCGATAAATAGTACGCAAACCATGCGCACCAACCGATAACCCACGAAGAGGCACCCGAAATTTTGGGGGCCCGGAACGGGCAAAACCCCCAAAATCTCAGAAAAGAGCGACGGACATGGCAGCAATCATCAACCCCGAAGGCGTTCTCACCGGCAAAGTCATCGAACTCGCTCGCGAGATCGTCGGCAGCAACGGCTCACGCCTCCTAGTGCTCAAAGTCTCGGGAACCAAAAACTACGAAATCGCCAAAGGCGGAGCCCCAATCACGAAGCGCGGCTTCTACACCTGCGCGATCCCGGACGATCAGGCCGACGAAGCAAAAGCCCTCGCGGTCGGCGCAGCCGTCGAAATCATCTCGACGACAAAGCAAATCACCGCCCTCACCGAGAACGGCGTCGAGTTCCAGACCACCATCGAGCACGTCGAACTGCTGGACGTGGCGGCCTAATGGCCGCCCTTCCGGGCTCCGTCGGCTTCGCAACCCTCGCCATCGCGTTCCTCGGAGCCGTTGTGTTGATTGCGATCAACGCGTACGACTCCTACCGGACCAACCTCCTTGTCGATCTTGTCAAACAAATCGACCAGGACCTAGCTGCATGATCGCCGCCTACGGAGTGACCCGGGCGATCGCCGCCCGGTTCGACCACGCCGACTACTGCGTCGCCTGCGACGACGAAGCCAACGCGCACTACGGCTATCGCCGGTCGCGCTTCCATCAGTTCAAAGTGTTCATCATCGGGTTCTTCACCGGCAAATGAACCGATATCATCCCGATCGAACACTAAAAACTTCACAGCGCGGGTCGCGGCCTTTTCGTGCCCGCAACCCGCTCAGATAAAGAAAGTGTCATCACGATGATCCTCGAAAAAACCAAGAAACTCGCTCCCGTTGGTCGCTTCCCGGCCGTTACCCACCCGGCGTCTGTGAACGTCAATCCGACCTGGCACGCCGAAAACCTCGGATCGGTCCTCGTTCCGAAGACATCGGTCATACACGCGTCCTATTTCTTCCCAACCGTCCGCCTCGGCAGCGGATCTGGCAGCCACTAAATCTTCTCAAGGAGCACCTCACACAATGATGGTTATCGATCACGACAAAACCTGTCCGCACGCGGACACGCTCGATCCGTCGCACATCTGCCACGGATTCCGCGCGTCAAAATGGTTCCTCGATCACACCCAAGGCAATTTCTTTGCTCGGTGCACGGGCGGACACGTCGTCGAGTTCGGCAAGTGGATACCCGATCCGTCACTCCCCACAGCCGAAGACATGGCCGCAACCTGCGCTGCATACGACGCAGCGCATCGGACGCCCAACACGTTCGACGCGAACGCGCCGTTCTAAAAAGAACAAAACACCCCGACGCACTCCACAAAAACGAGAGCGCGCCGGGGTAGCAAAAACAAAAATCCCAAAGCAACCTCCGCCATTCAAAAACTCGGAGGTTTTTCAACATGCATACAATCGGAAACATCGCGATGAGCCTCGTTCTCAGCATCATGGTTGCCTGCACCGTCATCGCCGCACCGATCACTTCCGCAATCCATACCAACCCTACGGTGCTGAACATGGGCAATCCGTTCTCTCAACTCGCCGCCGCTCTCGCCGGCGGCCAATAGATTCGAACTTTTTCAAGACCCCCGGTGCCATGGCACACGGGGGTCTTTTGCTTTCACGGTGCTTGCGCGCATCTTTCACCTCGACTAACAAGAAACTTCATCGATCCTCGGTGCTGCGGCTCCGAGGATCTCTTTTTGATAATCCCAGCACAAAAAATTTAACGGCCCTTGGGGTGCGGCTATAACGAGCCCCCCAAGGACTAGGAGAAGAACAGCATGTCTGACTTTTATTCGAATCCCTACGAAAGTGCCATCCCGCGTCTTCGCGCCATTGGCGAAAAACTTACGGCCGCTTTAGCCGCCGCTCTCGCACGCCAAGCAATGCCCGCACGAGAAACACTTCCGATCGAACTGCGTGCGCAGCCCGATCAGCTCGCCAGCCTCACGGCGGCGCTCGCGCGCAGTTAATACCGCGCCTCTCAACTCACGCCGTACTCCCGTACGGCCGATAACCATCTCGTGAGGACTGGTTTTAGAAAAACCAGCCTCAGATTCCATGGAGAATCGCGCGTGCTCAATCATCCGATCCTCGCTCACGATCCGATCCCGGCGAGCGTCAGCCACTATGAACTGTGCTGGGACACCGGCATCTGTGGTTTGCCCCATAACCACCAAGGCAACCATGTGGCCGATCACCAGATTTCCGAATGCAACGCCATTGAGATCTGCGTACTCTGCCAGTACCGCACGCGACGGAAATTCGCTCGTACGGCAAACGGTACCGGCATCCTTGCACTGATCGCTCAGATACAGCAGGAGTCGCTCCCTTCCATCGAACTCCCCGATCCGAATTGGCCGATCCAAACCACCTGCGCAAACTGCCCCGTGTGCCACGGAGAGAAATTTAACCGACACGAGAGACCAGACATGATCGCTGAACACTTTCAGCTTGTCATCCTTGAAGAATGGTATCTCCGACCAAACAATTGACATAAATACCCCGCTTTGCTTTCGGCAGAGTGGGGTATTTATGTGCCAACAATTCAATGACACAAAAATCAACCCCATCGGACGGCTCTTACGAGCCTACGTGTCGGAGGAGAAAAATCACGATGGAACACCCGATGTTGAACCCCAATGCTCCCCATCCGCTAGTCACCCATCTGTGCTCGGGCGGAGCCTGCGGCTTCCCGGAAAAACATCCGGGCGACCATATCGTCGATCACGCGCTCGTCTCGTGCCTCGACCCAAACTTCTGCGCGCTGTGCGTGTACCGCTCGCGCGGCCGCGCGGCCCGCTACGGACTCACACCCAACGGTCTCCACGATATCTTCCTGCACGCCCAGGAGCGACAAGCCGCACGAAATGCGCTGCGCTCCCCGGCCGGATGCCTCAACTGCCCGGTCTGCCATCCCAACCACGAACCCATCCTCGGAGAACGAGTCGAAATCAGCAACGCTTGTCTGCGGCTGATACAACTACAGACTGCCTTCGAGCGGGGCTAATCCGCCCAACTCTCATCACTCCGCCACCAAAGGCCCTGAACGGGCCGAACATCCCTCCTGGAGATTTCCACCAATGGCCACCGCCGAAAAACCTATCTACACATCCGCATCATGCGACAACTGTGACTACGTCAGCGCCACTGGCAGCTCGTCGATTCTGCCGTTTGCCCAAGAACACGCAGACTTCCACGATCACCACGTCATTGCAAACGCCTACGACGGCGATGGTCGCCTCATCAACAACATCGAAATCATCCCGGCCCCCCGTCCGGCAGGCCGTCGTCCCGCAGCCCACATCAAAAATAGCTCGGCGTGGATCACAGGTCAGTGAATCCTGAATACACTTCTGCTGCCTGCAACAATTGCGCATGGATAGCCGCAACCGGCGGTTGGTCCATACTCCCGTCCGCACAAGACCATGCAAACGACCGCGACCATCGCCTAACAGCGAATGTGTGGGCTGACGGTGAACGCGGCGCGACCGTCACTGCGACCGTCACCATTGAGCCGACCACGAACGAACAACCGGTCTACACCTCGGCCGACTGCAATGACTGCGACTGGCTCGCCGGAAGCAGCGAAAGCAACGGCCCTTCCATTCTGCCGTTGGCTCAACATCATACCGACGTCAACGACCATCGCCTGACAGCGAAGGCATTTGACCGAACCAACCGGTTTGTTCATGTCATTGCTACGCTCGACGTCGAACCCAACATGACCGAAAAACAGCGTACGTTCTAATCGAATGAGCGTCGTCACGGAACTTCCGATAATCCGCACCGTCGAGCGAACGCAACACTGGGACTATATCAAGCCGCAGTTTTAAAAACTCGAAATCGCGATCGGCCGGTTTGGCGAACCGACCGCGATTGAAAAGAGAGAGGGATCCCCTATGACAACTGCCCTGATAAATCTCCCGGCCGCTATCGAACTCATGGCGCGGTCCATGGGCGTACGCCAAGCAAAAGACATGATGTACGTGCGCGAAAACCTGGAGTCGTTCGAGGGCTCGATATTCTCGCAGAACGCACAAATCTTCCCGGCTGGCGCCTGTGCCTCAGCGATCCTCGCGATCGGCAAGCACCTCGCCGATCGCGGCATAAACATCGAACCAATTCTCGAACTGGTGCGGGGGTTCGACGACACCCCGACACGCTGGACGAATCCAATTGACCAGCTCCGCGTGCTCCAGGACCTCACATGCGATCCGCACCACGCCGGATTCATGATCACCCGTGCCGAGCTAATCGGCCTAGACGCAGCGTTCGACATCATGCGGGACGCGCTCTTAGAAGAGCCGCGTCCGACAACCACGCTCAGCCCCGAGCAACAAGAACTCTGGAACAGATATGTTGACCAGGGCGTTCTCGTCGCCGAAAAGTTTGTGATCTAGCGATCACCAAAGCGGTCGGCACTCTGCGGAGGCCGGCCGCTTTTTCACAAATTCCCTCCCTACCACCGAGCATCGTAAATTTCTCTTCCCAAAACACGCCTCCGCCATACCGGCCCGAGGCGTTCTTTTGATTCCACTTCTGCCGATAACATAAACAAAGAACACGGTCAGTCGGTACAACGAACCGACCGTGTTCCAAAGATAAAACAAGAACGCCCGCATCGCGTTCGCGTTATCACCCAGGAGAGAAGGCACCACGATGAGCATCACTCAATCCGAATCGCTCAACCCGCTGCGCGACGTACTCGCGGCCAACCTCGGGACCCACATCGAACTGCGCTGTCAAATGCAAAATCCCGGAATGACAGTCATCTGGACCTTCGGGCTCCTCGCAACCACGATGCACCCCCATGTGCGTCGGACGCCAATCAGCGAGCACTACGCACTCACCTCCGCCGAAGCAGACGCTCTCGAAGTCCTGATCGCAGACCATAATACCCTGGTTCGCCAAGCCGCCTAACCAGAGGCAAACCACGATCCGAAGCCGCAAGACTTTTCGTATCATGCGGCCCTTGGCAAAACACCTGCGACGGAGAACCAAGAATGAGCCTCCCATCGGTTCCCTGGAAACCAGAAACCCTCCGCGATCAGCACTTTTCGGATGCGCTCAACATCGGCATCAAAGTTGGTTTCGATCTACCAACCCATCTGATGGATCGTCAGACAAACACGATCATCGGCGCTGCGTTGCAGCGCGATGAATCGACGCTCCGGCTCCGGCTTCATGCCGCGTTGCTCGACCATTTTGACGCCGATCCGATCGCGGACCGGCACAAAGTCGAAGCGGCACTCGACCTCATGAGCGAACTTCTCGAAGACCTTCTCGAAAAAACAAAGACTAACGGGTGACGACTCTGACGAGCCACCCGTCAGTTTCCCAAAAAAAGAAAGGATTTCAAACTATGTTTCGTAGCGGATCCGGGGAAATCAAATCACGTGAAGATTGGATTTCCCGGTTTTGTATGGAATTCGACATGCTCCCCGATCAAGCCGAAAACTATTTTCTCGCACTCGTCGACACAAAGACTCTAATCGAGATATAGTTCTCTCCCATCAAAACAACGAAAAGAACGACTAACGGGTGACGACTCTTACGAGTCACCCGCTAGTCTGAAAAACGGAGTCACGCATGGACGAGATCATTAAAACCTGCACGCGCTGTAATACACCGATTGATACCACGCCGGATTCGGTTACGCGATGCGTCCCCTGCGAAGAAATCGTCGCGGCCGCTGCCACCTGGCTGAGCGAACAAGACCCAAACATCGTCGCGGCAACCGAAGCGGCCGAAGCCGAACGCTACCATGCCTACCGGTGCGCAACGTGCTTCGAGCACGGATCCGGCTTCTGCCCATCAACTGACGGACACGAAGCCGACGAAGCCGAAGCCGCCTACCAGGAAGCCGCCCGAATCGCGGAAGCCGCAGCGTTCATCGGGCCGCGCCTGCCCGACTACAATCATCCCTACTGGGAAAGTCAAGAAATCCCATTCTAAAAGAAACCCCCCGCGCGCCAGCCGGCGCTGCGGGGTTTTTCGTTTGTTCTCGTTCAACGGAAACGGAAAATTAAAAAATGAAAACTTGTACCGAGTGTAAGAAACCTATCACTACCGGTTCTCTCACGCAGCAAGCCCAATCCCATACACGAGGATGCCGATCCATCAACATCCCCGTAAAAGTGATTTTTAGTAGTGAAAAAGGCTGCTACGATTTCACTGGATGGACCGGAACCATCGCTTTCGTCGACGCACAAAAGCTCTGGGTAAGTTTCGGAGACGACAACAGTCTCCACCCATTCACAGAACACGACCTGATTAAACAATAATTCGTACGGCTTGCTTATGCACGAGCAAAGCGTCGTCCAAACGAGGCCTGCTTGATCTATCGCACGGAGCAGTTGCGGTTGCTCAAGAATACACCTAGACCCAACGTTCAGGGGAACCTCTCTGCGAGTCCCCCCGAACTTTTTTATAGATGAGGAATAACACCATGGCGAACATCGTTGCCGACGCCGACGGCGTAACAATCCAGGCAATTGACCAAACCACGTACATTGACGTACGCTTAAAGACTGGCGAAATCGTCACCATCAGCATCCGCCAGTTCATCGACGGCAAGCCAATCGTCTATGTCCATCCCAACGTCGGACAAGCCGTCAGCATCTTGGCGACCACGACCGTCAATAACGTTCCATTGCCGCTCATTGTCGGAGAACACGGGCAAATCCCGGAAAAATTCGCGATGGTCAACGAAGTCATCGCAATCGCCTAAAGAATAACCCGAATTTTGGTGGACAACTCTTACGAGTCCACCAAATTTCTGTGAGGAGAAACGACCATGGCAAAACCGCGTAAAATTGTGTACGTCGAAGTTGCGAAACCGCGCACCGGCGCACAGGCCGACATCGGCCTCAAATCGCGCTCGACCCACATCGACTCACGGCCGCCGTGGGCGCGCACACGCAAAGGCCGCAACAACCACGAGATTAACATCTCGCGGCAGGGCGGCGAGTAGGATGCACATCGAAATTCTCGCTCTGATGTTCATCCTCTCAACCATTGCGCAGATTCCGCTCGCATGGCTCTTCTGGAAGTCGATCTTAGCATGATACGACATCCGCTCATCCTCATCATCGGCCTGGTCGTCACGCTCGCCTCTGGCGTCGCGACCTGGCGCTGGGCAAAGAACGACGGGTTCCTGCAATTTCCAATCGACTTCTGGCTCCCCGGGGTCCTCGTCGGGATAATACTGACCTACTCCTCGTTTCACTAAAAAACAGTAATCACAAATATGGATAACACGACGAAACAAACCGACCCCGTAGTTCTTGCCGAACGCCTTGCGGCCGCGGAGGCCGCTCTCGTCAAGATCGGCCAAATGGTCTCTCCTTGGGCCATAATCGATGACTATCGCGCAACAACCCGAGAAATCGGCAAAATCGTAAGCGATTATCAACATCCGCATCAAACCACACAGCAATAATTCATACGCCAGCACGCGAGGCGACCAACCATAGGACCTATATCCCCGAAGCTGCGGCTCCGGGGACTTTTCTTTGGCGTCTCTTGGAGGACTGACTTGCGAGTCCCCCAAGAAACGTGGAGAAATCATTTCAATGCCGAATTTCAACTCGTCCGCCACCCCAGTCTGCGGCGCTCTCGGCCTCTGTGGCCGTCCCTTTGGGCATATGGGCGGACACGTTCCGCAGCATGACCTGGCAAACTGCCTCGATACGCTTACGTGCCAGCTCTGCCAGTGCACCCCAAAATTTATCGAACAAGACCAACCGAAAGTCGTCGTAGCCAGCCTTACAAAGATCGCTCGCGCTCAAAAAGCCGTACGCGACGCTCAAGCCACGAAAACTGGCTGCACCAATTGCCCAATCTGCCACGGTGCCGATTTTCAAACCAAAGGTTACTCGAAAGTCCAGCCGGACCACATCCGGTTGATGCTGCTCGAAGCCTGGTTCAAACGCTCGTAATCAACGAAAACGAACGACGTATTGAGCGATAATCCTTACGGATCGCTCAACACTGTGAATGAGGAGAACGACATGGCGTGTTCGGACTGCTGCTTCGGCGAAGACCCGTCGGCCCACGAGATTCTCACAAACACCGGTATCCGTCGCACGACATGTGCCGACCGGGTCTCGAAAGACCTCTCCACCGGAATCTTGGTCATGACGACCAACGAGTGGTCGCACTCGATCACCGGCGTCTCGGTTGTCGCTTCGGCGGCTCCGCGTCACCGGTCCGGCGCACACGAAGCCGGACTCGCGGTTTGGGCCGCTCGGCTTGCCGAGATGCAGGCCCGCGGCGCCGCCGGCTTCGCCGTCGATCGCCTCACCGCGATCTTCGCGGATCCCGCGAAAGTCGCGCACTACCTGGCGAACGGAAAGTTCGCCTAAACACAATAAACCCCGCACACCATCAGGTGTAGCGGGGTTATCTCGATGACATTCCACCGCAACCGCAGGAGAAAACCATGCACGCGAATCTCGCCATTTTCAGTCTCTCAGCATTCTTTACGCTCTTGGCGGGAATCGCGTTATGGCTCGGACTCCCACGCTACTCGCAAGTCCCGACCATCGAAGACACCGAGCATGTACACCCTGTCGAGATACTCATTTGCTTCGGCGTTATGATGGCTATTTTCGCCATCATCTCGTTACTATTCGTGTTCGAGCACTAAGAAGCGAGAATCCCGAGCTAACTGGCGAACGGAACGTTCGCCTAGATCCAACCCAAACATTCGGCCGCCGTTTCTGGGTCAGCCGGAATAACAACTATTTAGGAAATATCAATGTACGACGATTTCCCTGAAATGAAATATTCATACTCCGAAGAACCCCCACTCGGATCACATGGAGTATGTCCCGCACATTCGCCCAACAGCGACGCCTCGTGTCAAGCCTGCGCTCACGCATTCATGGGAAACCTTTCCTATGACGAGTGGATGAAAAAGAACCAACATCGCTCACATCAAGTCTAAAAAGAAGAACATCGTGAAAGAAGACATGAAAGCAACCTTCCAAGCCGACACCTATTTAAATCCCTGTCATTGGGCAGGATACCAACAAGGCTGGAAAGCCTTCGTCAACCTCGAAGACGAACGTCTCGCAACGTTCGATTGGTTTATCGCTCAAACCCTCGTCATTGACGAGCCCGGGCAAATCGGTTGGCACGCAGGCTTCCGGGCAGCGAAGGATCACTTCACGCTCCACATCGCCGCCTAAAGCAAAGAGCCCGCCGCACATCAAACGCAGCGGGCTTGAGCCATTGGCCAAGCGGCCAACCATCCTCTGTGCAAGAGCACAAACAAGAGTTGCAGCCTTTTCGCGACGACCCTTCTGGGTCGCGAAAAAGCGACCAACTCTGAAAACGAACCGTCCGTTAGACGAAAACCCGTGACTGCGTATGTACGTCCTGCGCAGGGCGCGAACTCGCCTTGCTGACTCTGTCCCCGAGATTCGCAAGACTCGGGATCGGCACATATCCATTATCGGCATGATCCCCCGATAATCGATAACGCCATGCTTTGAACACAGTGTATTCCGGTAGCGCGCAACCCCAGAGGCCACCACTCGGCCTCGTAAGTATGGGTCAACAGGACGGCCATGTAAACGTGGGTCTTGTGTAAGTCGTGGCGTGGATGGTATTGGGCGACAGACGAGAGAAGCCGGTGCGCGACGGTTCGTTTTCTCAGTCTTCAAGCTTTGCGAAGATGTCTCCGGGTTGAGCACTCCCGGTCCGACTGCGGCGCGGCAGAGCCGGACCTGTTCCGGCGATCACCGAGGAGGCCCAGATCTTCGCACTCCCGACCGACATTGATTCCATAATTATGTTATTCCGTTGCGTCCCGATCATCCTGATCGGTCCGTGACCCGGTTCGCTTCCCGGGCCATTAGCAGCAGATTCTTCAGGCAGCCTTAGCGTCCTGAATCGAGAGTTTTAACACGACCAATCCACGTTTCCGTTGATTACGGCCGGCATTAACGTCTGCATGAATTTTGAGCCCGCATTGAGTGCAAACGAACCACCCTCGCTCAACACGGCTTTTTGAATCGACATGATCGCAACGCGAACACGCCTGAGATGTGTACGATGGGTTCACCAAAACTATTCCGCCACCAGCTTCCACCGCTTTGTATCGGACCTTTGTTCTGAGATCGCCCCAACCCACATCGAGAATCGACCGGTTTAAACCGGCCTTCTGAGCTACATTCTTACCTGGCTTTTCGACGGTTCCTTTCGCTGATTTCGTCATGTTGAGAATTCGTAAGTCCTCGAACGCAAACCATGAGTGTGTGTCTACGAGCTTACGAGAAATTTTATGTTGCCAATCGTCGCGGCACCGAGCAATCTTTGACGTGAGGCGTCCAAACGCCGCGCAGACCTGCTTGTAGGGAATTGACGACCTCTGGCCCGGCTTTGGTTTAAGGCGAGCCATTTCGCGTTGCAGATTTGCGGTATCGGCTGCATACTTCTTTAGAAAGCGGGGATTGGCAATAAGCCGGCCATCAGATAAGCCGATTGCTTCGATGACACCAACATCGGCACCAAGCATATCTTTGGACTTCGCTCGATTGTTGCGGACCTTTGCGTTACGCTCTTGAAGTTCGAGTGCTCGCTTGTTTGGGTCGATTTCATGCTGGAAAAAGGCGTACCACTTGCCCTGTTTGAGAGATATTTTGACATTGGCTATCACATTGGGTAACTGGGTGCGGGTCTTACCTGCTCGCCACTTGATACCGCCGAGTTTTTTCATTGACTTTAGGTTGAAGCGTTTTTTGACATGATCGAAGTCGACACACCGCATCGCATGGTCGATCGTAAACGTCTTAAAACGGTGCCACGGTCTAAATCGCGGAAACCCAGCGCTTTCGCCACTTGTTTTTCGTTTGATGAAACGCATCATTGCGTTATCGAGTCGCTTTAAAATCTCTGTGAGCGTTTCGGCATACACATCGCCGTCGATCCAAGCATATTCGTCCCGGAGAGCAATCATCTGGTCTCGTTGACTCTGGAACGTCGGCCAGTGTGGTTGATACCCTGGACGGTCGCGGAATCGGCAATATTCAAGATAAGCACCGCGCCGTTCGGCAAGCGCCGCGTTCCAGACATTAGCACAAAGCCATAATATCTCTCGGAAGCGTTTATCTTGAGCCGCGTTGAGATACAGGCGCACTCCAAAGATACGCTCGCAACCCGAACGTTTTTTGAAGGCACGACCTTTCGACTTCGACTTAGGACGCTTTGCCATAATTATTATACCTATTGTAGCACAAACGAACCGGCAACGGAAGCGCAATGTAACACGCGTCCGTTCGATGAATACGCGTTACGTCTCACGACTTCACACTTCATCCTCGCGGTAAGCTCGCGGACGGGTTCGCTCACATCCTATTTCGCTACACCGGATTTATGGGTTCAGGTGCGTCGGGAGCTTGCTCGGATTTCTTCGAAAATCGCAACGGGAAGAGGTATACTATGTGCTCACAATACCCGAATCCCAACCAAAATCAAAAGCGCTTCGCACACGCCTTGCTCAACTCAATCGTGCACACGATGCGATGGGGACCAGAGCCTGATCCGGTCGCGCAAGATATCCTCCGATCACCGTCCTGCAACGACATTCTCGCTTGCATACCCAACGGATCGACGTACCTTGATTCGGGACAATCGGCACTCGTGATGCTTCTGCCTAATCAACACAGCGTCATGCGTATCTCTACCATACAAGAGCGCGCGTCAATCGCTGAAATGCTGCAACCGACCTCGCGTACCATCCATGGATATTGGCAGGTCGAAGTCCTGCCACGCGTCACGATGAACGCAACTCAGCACGAAGTCGATGCACTCAAAGTCACTATCGAACAACGCGGATACACATTCGCAGACAACGCAGTTGACAATGTTGGACGCACGTCGGACGGCAAACTCGTCGTCGTAGACGCCGAAACCGTACGACCAATGCGATCTGCGATTCCACATAAAGCGAAGGCGTAGCGCCACCGAAATAACCAAAAGACGACGACAAAATTTTTCACGACGACCTTGCGGGTCGCGAAAAACTTCAAGAGATAACGAAATCCGGTAACGAAGAACGAAAACTTCGTCGGCGCGTTTACACATACTCCCACTCGTTGTGGCCCGGTGTAGACAGTCGTGACGTTCGGCTATGTTGACCGATACGCGTTCCGGGTTTTCTTCTCTTCGTTCAAACGACCAA
>Ga0182016_10005480_pt1 | contig 13642 bp, 10 predicted proteins | sample 712S2MmetaG_FD_120491 | JGI IMG/M metagenome (GOLD analysis project Ga0182016, IMG submission 120491) | Permafrost microbial communities from Stordalen Mire, Sweden - 712S2M metaG | ecosystem: Environmental > Terrestrial > Soil > Wetlands > Permafrost | place: Sweden: Stordalen | collected...
ACTTCCTGGCCGCAGGAGGCATTTTTCGCAAGCGTGCAATCCAGACGCTACTTTGTACAGTCGCACTAAGCTTGCTGGCCATTCTTTGGGTCCGCCAGACGAGCCCAGATTGGATGACAGAATTGTCCCACAATCTAACATTCGCTTCGATGCGCGGCGGATTCAATGATCCCGGACCCGCCGGAGTTGAGCCTCAACTCCATGGTGCAATCGTAATCAGCCTGCAGTCGGCCATCAGTTTATTTCGAGATGAAGCAAGCTTCTACAATCGCTTGAGCTACCTGATTTGCGCCCTGCTTCTGATCATCTGGATCATCATCGGCGTGCGTTCGCGTTTTTCCCCATCACTGGCCCCGTTGGCCCTGGCAAGCATCTCTGTACTTGCCATCCTCCCGATCTATCATCGCCAACACGACGCGGGTCTCTTGCTGCTTACTGTCCCCGCATGCACCCTGCTCTGGTCCAAGGGCAGATGGATCGGCAAGTGTGCGGTGGCAATCACCGCGGCCGCGGCGATTCTGCTGAACAACCTTTCACTTCAGATCCTGGCGATCGCTTCCGCACCGATTCGCGCTGCCGCTAGCGGTTTCTATGGCCAAATATTGGCGCTTCTTCTAACTCGGCCCGCCCCAATCGCCTTGCTCGCGCTTGTCACCTTTTACCTGAGGGCATACTCCATTGAAGCGCGGAAGATGCAAGTGCCAAGCCGTCGATCGTCCAAGTCGCTCGCCCGCGAACATGGCCCTCAAGAAAGTGGAGGCTAACCGGAGATGATCCTTGTTTCCACCAATGAAAACGGGCCTTCGCTGATCCTCATCGAAGCGGGGATCACGCTCGTCTCGATCGCGATTGCCCTCGCGCAACCGCGGCTTGGTGCATCGGCGCTTGCGCCTCTCGCCCGCGCCTTTGGCCGGCTCGCGCGCAGAAAGCGCCTCTCCGTTTTTGCCGTCGGTGCCGCTGCCCTGCTCCTCCGCTTGGCCATCCTGCCCATTTGCCCCATTCCGCTGCCATTTGTGCAGGACGACTTCAGCTTCCTTCTCGCCGCCGATACCTTCGCCTCAGGACACCTCACCAACCCAACCCCTGCGATGTGGATGCACTTCGAAAGCATCCAGATCACCATGCAGCCAACTTACATGTCGATGTACTTTCCCGCGCAGGGGTTGATCCTCGCAGCAGGCAAGCTGCTCTTCGGCCAGCCCTGGTTCGGTCTTCTCCTGGTCAATGCGCTCATGTGCGCGGCCCTCTGCTGGATGCTCCAGGCATGGTTGCCGCCTAAATGGGCTTTGCTCGGCGGGGTGCTGGCCATCCTTCGCATCTCCCTCTTCAGCTACTGGATCAACACCTACTCCGGCGCCGGGTCCATCACCTGTCTCGGAGCTGCCCTCGTGCTCGGCGCACTACCCCGCATCACCCGCAGCGGCGGCAGATTCCGCTACTGCATCTTGCTCGCCATTGGCATCGCCATTCTCGGCCTCAGCAGGCCATTCGAAGGACTGCTCGTCTGCCTGCCTTCCCTCTTTTTTCTCGTTCGCTGGATGTTCATTGGCACAAATCGCCCGCGCGCAGGGGTGCTCATTGTCCGCAGCATCCTACCGCTGGCCCTCATCGCCACCGCCATTGCCTGGCTCGGATACTATGACCTGCGTGCTTTTGGTAATCCGCTCACGCTGCCCTACTCGGCCAATCGGGAAGCCTATGCGATCGCGCCCTATTGGATCTGGCAATCGCCGCGGCCTATGCCGGTCTACCACCACACAATGATCCGCGACTTCTACGTTGGGGTCGAACTCGCATACGCGAACCGGCTCCACATGCCCACCGGGTTCCTCACAGAGACCTTTCTGTTCAAACCACTACGCGCCATGCTCTTCTTTTCTGGCGTCCTCTTTTTGCCGCTCCTGGTTATGACGCGGCGCGTACTGCTGGACCGTCGCATTCGATTTCTTGTCGTATGCACAGCGCTGGTGATCGGCGGCGTGCTGCTTGAAACGTGGCTCATTCCCCACTATTGGGCTGCCATCACACCCAGTCTCTACGCCATCGGACTGCAGGCAATGCGTCACCTGCGCCAGGCTCGCTTCAATGGCCAACCCGCAGGCGCGGCTTTGCTGCGCATTTCGCTTGCGTCATGTGTTTCCCTTGCAGCAATTCGACTCTGCGCTGAGCCCCTCCACCTGACGCTCGCGCCGTGGCCGAGCGCAGCCTGGGTCTCACAATGGTATGGCGCCGGCAGACTGGGCCTTCCCCGTGCTACGGTCGAGCGCGACCTCGAAGCTATGCCCGGCAAACAACTCGTCATCGTTCGCTACGCGCCCGGCCACAGCCCTATCGACGAGTGGGTCTACAACGCCGCTGACATCGATGGCTCGAAAGTCATCTGGGCGCGCGATATGGACGCAGCAAACAATGAGGACCTGCTTCGTCACTACAGCGACCGAAATGCGTGGCTCGTCGAACCAGACGCAACCCCGCCGCGAGTAACGCCCTACCCCGGGCCGTAATCATCCGAAGCTCTAGCGAATGCCCAGAAGCTTGTGAGTCTGGAGGCTGAGACGCCAGCGCGGGTGGTCCAGGCAGTAGCGCAATGCGAGTTGCGTGTTCTCGTCCCGGCGCGGACCATCCATCGGCTGCAAGAGAAAGTGCTTGTAGCGCAGCCCCTCAAATCGGGCAGGATCAGCTTCGGCTTCGATCTGCGGAAACACCAGCTTCAGCTCGTCACCGCTGCGTTGCACGAGTTCGGTCTCGGCCTTGGGGCTCACGCAGATCCAGTCGATCCCCGGTGGCGCGGCAATCGTGCCGTTGGTCTCGACGGCAATTTCGAAGTCTTGTTCGTGTAAAGCCGCAAGCAATGCTGCGTCGAGTTGTAACAGCGGCTCGCCACCCGTACAAACCACGAAGCGATTTCCAGCGAAATCCGCAGGCCATTTGACGGCCACGGCCGCCGCAAGCGACTCCGCGGAGTCGAATCGTCCACCGCCCAGCCCGTCTACACCGACAAAGTTGGTGTCACAAAACCGGCAGATCGCCGAGGCACGATCCGCTTCGCGACCGGACCAAAGATTGCAGCCCGCGAACCGGCAGAATACCGCCGGCCGGCCGGCCTGCGCGCCCTCGCCCTGCAACGTGTAGAAGATTTCTTTAACCGCATAACTCATAGAAATCAGTTCTCAGTTATTAGTTTTCAGTTCTCAGTGCGTCGTTCATATTTCGCCGCTCATGACTACGTTGCGTACGGGTTACCGGGTTCAGCCTGGTTCAATCACGCAGAAAGCTGGGAGCGGAAAGCCAGGAACCTTTCCTTTGGCGCGACAGCGGATCTTCGATGCCGACCTCGCTGAATCCCTTGTGGCGCAGCAGGCACGAATCGCAACTGCCGCATGGTTCGCCGCCGGGCGAGGGATCGTAGCAACTGCTGGTCAGGCTATAGTCCACGCCGAGTTCGACTCCTTTGCGAATGATCTCCGCCTTGGACATTGCAATCAGCGGCGAATGAATCTTGAGAGATTGACGCCCTTCAACTCCGGCCTTCGTTGCCAGGTTGGCCATCTTTTCAAAAGCTTCAATAAACTCCGGCCGGCAATCCGGATAGCCTGAGTAGTCAAGCGCATTCACGCCGATGAAGATATCGCTTGCACCCAGCACCTCGGCCCACGCCAGTGCGAAGGACAGAAAGATCGTGTTACGCGCCGGCACGTATGTGATGGGAATTCCGTGCGACATCTCGCCGCTGGTGCGGCCCTTGGGAACGGCAATATCGGCCGTGAGTGCCGAGCCGCCAAACGCGCGCAGATCAACCACCGCCGTGCGATGTGCGGCGACGCCGATGGAGTTTGCAACACGGGCCGCTGCCACAAGCTCAAAGATGTGGCGCTGTCCATAGGAGAATGACAGTGCGTAAAGGTCGTACCCCTGGCTGCGTGCGATCGCCAGCACGGTGGCTGAGTCAAGGCCGCCGCTCAACAGCACCACCGCTTTTTTCTTTTCCGCGGACACGCTCACTTCAGGTCTCCGCCTTTGCCAATGTCCATGGATGGCGGCAGAGGGTTGCCCTCGTCGATCGACGCCTCAAGGCACTTCTCGAGCAGTCCTTTGGCCTGGAGTATGAACTCGATTGCATCGCGACCTGCCCCGTCGCCACCACGATGCGGGGTAACGTAATGCGCCTCATCTTTCACTTGCTGGCGCGCATTGGCAACCGCAACCGCGAACCCGCACTGCCGCATAACCGGCAGGTCGATCACGTCGTCGCCCACATAGGCGATCTCATCGAGCGTCACGTTTTCCTTCTCCATGATCTCGCGCACCGGCCTCATTTTGAACGCCTCGCCCTGGTAGACGTACTCGATCTTCAGGTCGCGCATACGCAGGGCGACCGTCTCGCTGATGCGTTTGGTGATGACGCCGAGCTTCATGCCGCCAAGCCGGGCGAGCGTCATCCCTGCCCCATCGTGCGCGCTGAAGCCCTTCACCTCAACCATCCGCGTCGAAACACTTCCATCCGGCGCAACCAATGGCACCGGAACAATCCAGATGCCGCCATCTGTCAGTACGCCATCCACGTCAAACAAAACGATTTTGATGCGCCGCGCGCGTTCTTCGGCTGTCAAACTCATACTTTTATTCTACCTACTGCTCTCAGGCCCTCCCCCAAGCCGCCGAATGAAGAGACAATATAAACATGGAAGGCAGCCCAGCTACTCAGCCCAATTCGCCAGCTTCTCTGGAGCCGGAAGACTTCTACTTCGACGGCCCCGACCTGGTGTTCACTGCCGTCTACCACCTTAAACGCGGATCGTGTTGCGGCTCCGGCTGCAGACACTGTCCTTACAAGCCATCGGATTCCGTTGGCCATCCTTGAAGCCATCATGGTATAAACCCGTTCGAGTGAATGAACGGCCCGGGCAGCGCGTCTAATTCCTGCGCGGGATCGTTCGACGGCTCGCAGCACAAATCCCCTGACCTGAATCGCACAAAACGAAAAGGAGAGTTTCATGACCATACTTTGGTGGATCATCGTTGGACTTATCGCCGGCTGGGCAACTGGAAAGATCATGAGAGGCAGCGGCTATGGGTTTTTCGCCGACATACTGATCGGCATTGCTGGCGCTCTGGTGGGTGGCTTCATCGCCCGTCACCTTGGCCTGGGCGGCTGGGGCGCCCGTCACCTTGGCCTGGGCGCCCACGGCGGAATGATCACCACCATTCTCGTTGCCATCTGCGGCTCAATCATCCTTGTGTTTCTCTTCCGCCTCATCTCCGGAAAGAGATAGGCGCGGGAAAACAGGAAAGAAGACAAGAACGCGCTCTGCCACGCCTTCTGATCGGGTGCAGCAGAGCGCATTTTTGCTTCAGCCGCTTACTCCGATCCGGTTCCAGTTGCAGGCCCAGGGCTGGGCGGCGCGCCGGCAGGCTGCTTGAGGAACACAGCAAACCGCGGAAACTCGAAAGCCCCGCCCGCATCATCGATCACATTTAGCTGGCAGAGATACTGCCCCGGCTTGAGGCCGGTAAGCGGCACGTCTAGCTCAATGGCAACCGCGTCCCTGCCCTCCACATTGATCGCCTTAGCCTGCACAATTGGCGTCTCGTAGACCTTGGTCGCACCCTGAATCAGCTCAAGACTGCTCAACAGACTGATGCCCGGTTTGGTCCCTTTGGGCTGATTTTCGGCTGCCTTTTCACGGGTTGGGCTGTAAATCTCGTAATAGAGATAGAGATGCTGATCCTGGCGGAAGACGTGGCTGATGTTGGGCACGTACTCTTGCCCCTCGCGCACCAGAGGGGTTGTCTTCTTGCTGGGCACGCGCGAGGAGGCCAGCAGAATCGAGCTCATCTTGAGCGGCGACTTCTTCATGTCGGGCAACGTGATCGACGCTTCAAAGGATCCCATGCGGCCAGTCTGATTTTCGCGGACCACAAACTTCATCTTGTACTTGCCAGGCGGCAGGTTAAAACTGGTTGTGTACTGGATGTTCTTCTGGCGCGCCTGGAGACCCTCGTCGAGATTCAGCTTCACTGTTTCGCGCGCGTGGCCGATGGGCCTATTCACCTCGTCGATGACGGAGCCGATGATGTCGAGCGTGGCCTTGTCCTTGTCGCCGCCCTTCACAAAAGGAATCTGGGAGCCGGGAACGATGAGGGATACGGGAACGAAGAACCGATTCTCATCGAGCCGGAAATAAAGCGCATCCATGTATACCGCCATGTCCGTGGCCGGCAGATCACTGGCGAGCTGGTCGTTGAGTTCCTGCTCACGATCCTCGTGGCCCGAATGCTGGAAGTCTGCCGGCGCGTAGTAGCCGGGCCGGTACTCAAGCTTGATTCCGGGGCGATTGAACTTGATGGTCAGCTTGCGAAATCTGCCGTCGCGCGCGGGATTGGTGCTGTGAAAGCCAATGGCGTAGTAGGCTGAGGTGTCGGCTTGAACCTTGGCAAATGCCGGCGCAAAGTCGTTGGAATCGAAAAACGCCGTGCCGCCTGTGTCATGGCTGAGCGTGCCCATGACTTCCTGCGAGGCGAAGTTGGCGTTCATGTTGTTCATTAGCGCGCCGCCGTTGGCTGCTCCGTTGCCGCGCAGGCTGCCGACAGAGGCATCCCCGAGCGGAGAGATCGCTTGCAGGCCGCGAGTGTCGACACTGTAAATCGCAAGATTGGCTCGCACTGCCGAATTTATGGCCGAGCGAAGCGAAGCCTGGTTCTCGATGCCATCGCGTGATATACCGCCGGAAAAGTAGAGCAGCGACTTTTTCTCTGTGATTTTCTCCAGAGATTTTGAGACCGCACGGAGCGCGAAGAGCTCACGGTCGGTATTCAGGTCGTTGTATTCGCTCTCGTCGGGCGTGTATCCGGTGGTGTCTTCAACCTGGTTGGAGTTGGCCATGGCTCCGGCGGCAAAACCCAGCCCTTCTGTACCGTTGTAGACAGCAACTTCGTTGATCAGCGCCTGCTTGTCGGCGGTAAAGTCCTGGTCAACCTTGAGAGTGTCGCCGAGCGAAACCAGCGCTACCAGGTCCGCGGGCTGCATCTTGGTCTTGAGAAAGTCTTGCGCGGCCAAAACGCAGCGATCCAGATCCTCCGGCTGCATTGAGGTCAGGTCGAAAAACATTACGATGAGCCGGTGATTGCGCAGGTCTTCCGGCTTGGCGACAACGGCCTTCGAGCCGGGGCCGGTTGTGCCGATTGCAAGCCCGCCTACCGTGGCCTCGTTGAGTGGAGTAGCTTTGTCCACGGTCTCAAAGTCGAAAGTGTCAACGCGCTGTGGCTTGCCATTCTCCAGAATGGTGAAGTCGCTTTGCTTGAGGCCAAGCACGACCTCACCAGTCTTCGCGTCGCGCGGCACGACGTTGGTGAGCACAAGCTCGCCATTCATCTTCAAAACGAAGCCGCCCTGCGGCGTGTTCGAGACCTGGCCTGAGCTGTCTTGCGGGACTGGCGTGCTTTGGCCAAGGGCAGCAGGGCTGGCCGACAGCATCAACGCCAGTGCTGCCGCTCCTGCCCCGAACCTCTGCACGGCATGCCTCATGTTGTTGCCTCGAATATTCCGCTCACTCGCACCCCTTAGAACCTGAACCGCGCCGTGAAGTTGAAGCTGCGCATTGCTGCCACCGATGTGACCTGACCCGCAGTGGGCGAGTTCAGGCTGGTGCCTACGCCCGAATACTGCACGGTGTTGAATACGTTGTTGGCCGTTGCACGAATCTCCATGCTGCGCGTGTCGCCAAGCTGCATTGTCTTGGACAGCGACATGTTGTTCTGCACCGTCCCGGGGCCCGTGATGGAGTTACGCGAAACGTTGCCGAAGGCGTTGCCAAAAGCGTCGGGCGTGGGCTGAGTAAACGCGTCGACGTTGAACCACTTGTCCCTGGTGCCGCCGCCCGCGGTGGGCGAGATGCCGGGCACATAATTGGGGCGCAAGATTCCGGCAACGCCGCGTGAAACGTCGGAGGCTGCTGCCGGATAGTAGGGAGTCAAAGGTGTCCCCGTAGCGAATGTGTATGAGCCGGAGATCGAGAACCCTTCCAGGATGTGGGCGCCGACACCGCTTGTAACCCAACGCTTGTCCTGGCCGAAGGGAAGCTCGTAGAGATAAGTTCCACTCACCTTGTGGCGCACATCGAAGCTCGAGTTTCCTTCTTCGGCAAGGATGTTTTGCCAGTTCTGAACCGTGCCGGATGCGTCGTCGATGGAGTGCGAGTACTGGTAGTTCGCGCCCATCGATACGCCGCCTGTGAGCCGCTTGTTCACGCGCAGAGTGCCTGCGTTGAAGCGCGAAAACGCTGCGGCCTGGTCGTATGTGAAGATCGCGTAGGGAAGCCCGGTGGCCGGGTTGTAGTTGGTGTTCGGGCTGCTCATGCCGCGGCGCGGCGTGCTCTTGACATCGAGCCGAGTGCCGATCGATCCGTTGTATCCCACGTTGAGCACGATGCCCCACGGTAGAGTTTTTTGCACATCGACGTTGTATGCCTGCACGTAGGGCAGCCGATAGTGCGGGTCAATTGCATACGTGCCCAGCGTGCCCGCGGTCGGCGTGGCCGGGAATCCATTGGCCAGCGTGTACTGCCCCGGCTGCGCTGCCTCGTTGGTTTGCTCGTTTACAAAGGCTGGCTGGAGGGCCATGGGCTGAAGTGCAGTGCTCGAGGCAAAGCTGCCATATTGGCCTACGGTGAAGTTTGTGCCGTAACCTGCGCGCACCACCAATTGCTTCAGCTTGGGAACGCGCCAAGCCAGACCCAGGCGCGGCATGAGCGCGAGATGAAAAGGATAGACCAGCGACGCAGGCAGTGCTCCGCCCACGAACGGAGCAGTGCTGCCGGACTGAAACTCGGCGAGTTGGGTAAAGCCACCAGCGGGGTTGGTGTCGACCACTGATAGTCGGCCGTATTTTTCCGTGTATGGCGCGAAGAACTCGTAGCGCAGGCCGTAATTCAGCGTCAAGCTGGGCAGCGCACGCCAGTCGTCGGTGGCGTACATGTCCCAAACATTGTCGCGGAGATAACTCTTCGAAGTGGGCGCGTCGATGTTTGTCTCTTGGGGAAACCCGAGGAGGAAGTCGGCCAGCGCCGATCCAGTAGTTGGGTCGAGTGCTGCATCCTCAGTGAACTTGCCGCTGAAAGTAAAGCTGCCGGTGGAGTTGGACCCGCCGAGGAAGTTGCGGTGCACGCGGCGATAGTCGCCTCCGAAGCGCAGATTGTGCTTGCCATGAATCCAGCTCAGGGTTTCGCTCAATGAGATTGTTTGCGAAAGCGAGAAGGTCGGCTGAAGCTCGTTCAGCCCCTGAATTGGGCCAAGCGAGATATTTGGAATACCGTAGTTGGTGGGAAGCGTGTTGAGTGGGCCATCGGGGCCAAGAATGCCGAGGTTCGTGGAAATATCTGTCGCGTTGGTGAAGAAGTTCGTTGTCTGACTTGTGGCGCGATTCCAGTTGGCGTTGACGATATTGGTGAATTTCTTGTAGCCGACTGTGTAGCCCGCCTGAAGGCTGTTGGAGTTGCTCGAGTTTTTGCCGCCAAGCTGGGGGAAGATGTTCACATTGTCAGCCGCGTTGCCTGCCCAGTTGTAGTTGAAATTGATGCTCTGGCGAAGCCCCTGATTCTGATTCCTGCCACCCCCTCCACCACCTCGTCCGCCTCCTCCGCTACGTCCGCTGCCAGTTAGCGTCGCGTTCTTGCCGAGCGTCCTCAGATAGCGGACGCCGAGCTGCGTCGAGTTTGTTTGTGCTGTCGTCAGCTCGTGGTAGTTATACCCGCTGGCGTTTGATCCCGCGGCAAGATTTGGCTCAGGGAAATAGTTGAGTAGCGCGGTCGCCTGGGAAGCTATTCGCGTTCCTGGAATCACATTGCCGACGCCGTTGGACACGAAGGGGAGCCCGGTTGTTGGATCGTAGATTGTGGGCAAACCCGAAGCGGAAAAATCGCCACCCCGCTCCGGATCTGTAGGAACTGTCGCGTACTCATCCAGCGGACTCGACTGGCGCGTTCCGGAAAGCGTCAGGAACAGCGTGTCCTTACCGCTCGGCTTTGTGAAATGTGGAATGTATGGCGCGCTCATGAAAGTGATGCCGAAGCGATTGGATCCCGACGGGGGCTGATTTTGCGGCTGTCCGTTCAGGGCGAATGGCTCGGCATTGAGCGCTGAGTTGCTTCCGTACCAGAAAACAGATCCGTGCGGCTGCCCTGGATTGAAACCTCTGAAGTTGCCGCGCGCACCGCCTCCAAAACCTCCGCCACCGAAACCGCCGCCTCCAAAGCCACCGCCAAATCCTCCACCACCGCCGCCGAAGAGTCCGCCTGCTCCCTGTGGCAGAGTGCCATTCGCACGGGCCGTCTCCATCAGGTCACGAATCCGATCCACATCCACACCAGCCATTTGGCTCACCTGCCCAGCCTGTCCACTGAACGCAACTGAGTCGCCGCCGAAGTCCGCATTCCCGGCTACAGAGGGAAGCGCCGCACCTGCTGCAACGCCTGTGCCTTGCTGATTTTCTGTTTCGGCGCTCATTGCGGTTACAAGGCTCAATGTTTGCGCGCCATTGGCCGCGAGTTGGCGCACGGCGTCGGCAACGTTGCCGCTCACCGGGGCGGCTGCGCCCTCCTGACGGGCCTCCTGGGCCTGCTGTGCGGCCGCGCGCGAGGCAAGAATGAGGGAGAACGTCAACGTCTGGTCGTGGCTGCTGGTGGCGTTGAACACAGCCTCCTGCGAACCAACTGCAAAGGCCGCGAACTGGGTCCGCACAACATAGCGGCCATTCTGCGGGACGATCAGCAGCCAGGCGCCGGTGATGTCTGTTGTGGTTGAATAGCGCTTGCCGGTCAGCGTGTTCTGCGCAGTCACCGTGACGCCAGGAAGCGGCGTATTGCCACTCTTGACAATGCCATGGAGCTTGCCGCCAATCACTGGCTGGTCCGCGGGACTCTGGGCGGCGCGCAATGCGGGGCTTTGAGACGCAGCTGCCGCCCCTGATGTGTTGGAGTTGGGAGATGTTGGCGCGGTTTGAGAAACGGCAGGAGCGGCAACGCCCGGAGCAGCCTTTGCGCCAGCCGGCGAACCGCACACAACCATCCCCGCCGCGATCACCCAGCCTGCCACCTGCTTCATTTGGTCTCCACCGACCTCGCCGCTTGTATTGAGTCAGACGGCCCAATCGCCGCGAAGGTTTACGATGGCGACTCGACTGAACTTGATCGTACACTTAGGCATGGACGCCCAGTCGACGGCGACAAAGCACATTCAACTTGAAGAAATCACTGACAATAGCTCTGCCGGCTCTCTGACCGCAGCGCGGGAATTGCTGCTTGAATATGGCCAGTTTGTAATCGCAAACCCAGAATCGGCGGGATTTTGTTATGGAACACTTGAGCAGGAGGTCGCGCACCTGCCATTCTCCTACCTTGAAAAGCAGGGCGGGTGCCTGATTGCGCGGGTGGACAACGAGGCTGCCGGATTTGTTGGCTGGCGCGCGGTCCCAGCCACTGTCGCGGCGGACGCATTGGAGTTGAAGCGTCTCTGGGTTCGGCCTTGGGCACGCGGCCTGAAGCTGGGCCGGATTCTGACCCAGGCAGTTATCGACCGCGCGGTCAAAGCTGGCCGCGACGCAATATACCTCGACACCGTACCTGCCGCCATGGATTCAGCCCACCGACTGTACATATCCATGGGATTCGAAGCGTGCGATCCGTACAACAACACCCCTGTTGAAGGGCTGGTGTGGATGGTCAAGCGCCTTTGATCGCCGTATTCGGCAACCCCAATTTATCTATGTTTGAACGTATGAACCGCACACATCGAATGCTGTGAATCGCTCTTGCATTCTTCCGGCGAGCATGTTAACTATTAAGCCATTAATCTTTTAATAGCTGCCAAGGAAGTAAACACGAGGCCAGCGGACAGAGAGCAATATCCCATGAAAATCGGAACAACGATTCGGGCGCACAGGCTGCAAAAGGGTCTTTCCCAGGGTGACATTGAAAAGAAGACGGGGCTTCTGCGCTGCTATCTGTCCCGTGTGGAGAATGGCCATACGGTGCCTTCGCTTGACACGCTGTCGAAGATCGCGACGGCACTTGACTTGCCCATCGCCCAGTTCTTTTCCGATGACTCGCTGAACCACCAATTCAACACGCAGAAGCTGAACGACGAGGAGTTGCGGTTCCTTACGCAAATTCGCCGATACTCGTCGAACCTGAACGAGAGCGACCGGAAGCTGCTGCTGGCGATGGTTAAGAAGTTTGCCGCGACGGCGGTCCGCTGAGGGGGTCGTTAGCCGGCGAATTTCGTCAAGTAGAACCCGAACAGGACCAGTACCCCAACGACCAAACCAACCGCCGCGCGCAGGCGTGTCTCAAAGACCCTTCGCGGCGAGCCAATGCGGGGAACCATTGGCGCGGCGAACATCAGCCCGCACGCAAACCCGCCCAGGTGCGCGTAGTTGTCGATGTCCAGCCCCGAGTGAATCAACATATTCACCCCGCTAATGGAGAGCCCAAGAACCAGATTCAAGCCCGCAAAATAAATCACGCTACGGCGCAGCTTTTTCAGCTCGCCTATCGGCACCGGGAGCCGGTTCGACTTTAACAAGACAATCAGCGCCCCGGCGATCCCGAAGACAGCGCCGGATGCACCCGCTCCCGGTGGAAACACCTTTAACATTTCCAAGCCGCCGCCGGCGTGGTAGTTCGCCCAATCCTGCCCGTATTTCGCCCACCCGAAACCCGTGGAAAGCAAGTTCCCCGCCGCGCCGGTCAGGATGTAAACCGCGAGCAGGCCAAAAGACCCGATCAGCGGCTCGGCGAGCAGCCCGAGGTTCCACAAGCACCACATATTCGTCGCTAGGTGCAGAATGCCGACGTGCACAAACATTGCGGTGACGATTCGCCACCACTGGCCATTGATCAGGACTGACCCCGCATTGTTGGCACCCCAATGCATCAGTTGCTCAGGCGTTGGCGCCCACAGGCTAAGCCCGCGCGTCAACATTGCCACAAAGACCAGGCAATTAATCGCCACCAGTGCATTCGTCCCCGGCGCTGCGGCCCACATAGGCCTTGGCCGTCTCACCGTTTCTGGAGGAGACGCGTGCCCGGCTGTTGAGGGCAAGACCTCCGGCTGGGCGAAGTCGTCCTCATGGACTAATTCATTGGAGGGAGATGGCGGGGGATAACTGCCCATTGAATAACTCTAAAGCATTTCTGAAAGCTGCGTAGGTTGCCCGAAATCAGGCCAAGACAATAGCGCAATCTACCCGGCTTTTCCACCTGTCGAGCGCCGCGAGAACGCGTTGTACTCTGAAGAAGAAGCATTGCGCGGCTCGCAACCGCTTACCGCAATGCGAAGCGAAATACCCAAAAGGAGCAGTCTTGGTGAGCGAATCTGTCACTGGAATAAAGCCAATCCGGCGAGCTTTACTGAGCGTCACAGACAAAACCGGACTGGTGGAGTTTGCGCGCGCGCTGACGAGCTTTGGGGTCGAGCTAATTTCTACCGGTGGAACCGCGGCGGCGCTGCGGGCGGCGGGCCTTGCAGTGAAGGACATCAGCGAGTTGACTGGCTTCCCGGAGATGCTGGATGGCCGCGTCAAGACTCTGCATCCGCTGGTGCACGGCGGCCTTCTCTACATTCGCGGCAACGCGGAGCATGAGGCGGC
>Ga0182016_10005484_pt1 | contig 13632 bp, 12 predicted proteins | sample 712S2MmetaG_FD_120491 | JGI IMG/M metagenome (GOLD analysis project Ga0182016, IMG submission 120491) | Permafrost microbial communities from Stordalen Mire, Sweden - 712S2M metaG | ecosystem: Environmental > Terrestrial > Soil > Wetlands > Permafrost | place: Sweden: Stordalen | collected...
ACCGCATATTCGAGGATCAGATCCCAGCCGATGATCCACGCAAAGACCTCGCCGAGAATCGCATAGGCGTAGGTGTACGCGCTTCCCGCGACCGGAATCATGGAAGCCAGTTCGGCGTAACAAAGCCCCGCGAACAGGCAGGCGATGGCAACCAGGACGAAGGAAAGTGTGATAGCCGGACCAGCACCCGGCCGGCCCAGCATGGAAACCGCGTGACGGCCGTTCAGCGCCAGATCGAGCACCGTCGCATGAAAGACGGATTCGATTTTGTCAACTTTGCCGGCTGCGGCGGTCCCGGTGAGAGTGAAAATGCCCGAGCCGATTACGGCGCCGATACCGAGCGCCGTCAGGCTCCATGGACCCAGCGTCTTGCGAAGCCGCCGCTCCGGTTCTTCCGACGCAGCGATCAATGCGTCGATGCTGCGGGTGCGAAGGACCGTGCCCATGGTGGCGTTTTCTAATCAGCTAGCGTTTGCGCTGGCCCTGCGTTGCGCGGCGGATCTTTTTCTTCTTTTCGCCGCGCGCCACACCGGCTGCTCGCTTGGCTTTCGGCGCCGCCTTCTTGCGGGCTGCGCGCTTCAGTTTCTTTCGCTCTTCAGGTGCTTCAACAGTCTTCGTATTCATCGTTTAAGATTCAGGCTTTCTTCAGGCTTTTTTCAAAGCCGCGTATTTCTCCACTAATTTCTTCATCCCGTGGCGCTGGAAAATGACGACCACTTTGGCGTCTTCGCCCTCGCCCTCGCGCCGGACGACTGTTCCCCTGCCGTACTTGGGATGCTCTACTACTGTACCTGTTCGCGCTGGCTGGTTTGGGGCTGGGGGTGTTTTGGGTAAAACCGTGCGCGGCTGGACGGGCGGAACGATGTTCTCGGTGAACAGTCCGCGCTGCGGACTTGTTCTCTCCGGGGGCCTTTCAACGGGGGCCTGGACTGGCTGTTTGAGCGGTACGTTGAGGCCGCGTTCCTTGAAGAACTGGGCGACGTTTTCAACCGAGTTGTAGGTCTTGCCGGTGTAGAGGTTCTTGCGCGAATCTTGTCGAACCTGCCAGCGCTCGGCGGTCAGATCGACTTGCGGCTTGTCGTCTTCTTCTTCGACGCCCATCGCCATCGTCAGGCCCGACGGGATTTCTTTCAGGAAGCGCGAGGCGATAGTGCGCTCCTGTTCGCCGCCGCCGAAGCGCCGCCGGTATTTGGCCCAGCTCAGCACCAGCCGTTTCTCCGCGCGGGTCATTCCCACGTAGCAGAGACGGCGTTCTTCTTCCATGGCGGCTTCGCTCAATAGAGACCGGCTGTGCGGGAACAGTCCGTCTTCCATCCCGGCCAGAAACACCACCGGAAACTCCAAGCCCTTGGCGTTGTGGATGGTCATCAGGGTGACTTGCGATGTTTCGTCCAATGCGTCGGCCTGGGCTACTAGCGCGGCATGATCGAGGAAGTCGCTGGCGGTTTCGCCGCGTTCCACGGCTTCCGCCGCAGCGTTCATCAATTCGTTGAGGTTCTCGATGCGAGCTTCGGCTTCGGGCGTGTTTTCCTGTTCGAGCATTCGGCGATAGCCGGTTCGCTCTTCGATAAATGCGAGGGCCTCGTGGAGCGGTTTGGTTTGGGAGGCTTCGGCGAGATCCTCGATCAGGTTGCGGAATGCCATCACGGCCGAGTGCGCGCGGGTGCCGAATTGGTTCTTCTGGAGCATCTCTCCGATGGCTTCCCACAATCCGATGCCGTTTTCGACGGCATACTTCTCCGCTTGTTCGACCGTGGTGCGACCGATGCCGCGCGCCGGCACGTTGATGATGCGCTGGAGGCTGATGGCATCCGATTGTGACTGCGCCAGCTTCAGGTAAGCGATGATGTCCTTCACTTCGGCGCGCTGGTAGTAACTGATGCCGCCGACCACGTTGTATTTGCGGTTGTAGCGGCGGAACGCTTCTTCAATCTGGCGCGACTGGGAATTGGTTCGGTAAAGAACCGCGACACGGCGATCAGGGTACTGGCGAAGAATTTTCTCCGTGGAGTCGGCGATGAACAGGGCTTCGTTCTCGGCGTCGTGAGCCGAATAAATGGTGAGCATGTCACCTTCATCGGCGTCGGTCCAGAGCCACTTGCCCTTGCGTTCCTTGTTGTTCGCGACCACGGCGCTGGCGGCTTCGAGGATGTTCTTCGTCGAGCGGTAGTTCTGCTCGAGACGTATGGTTTTGGCGCGCGGGTAATCCTTCTCGAAGTCGAGGATGTTGCGAATGTCAGCGCCGCGCCAGCTATAGATCGACTGGTCCTCGTCACCAACCACGCAGACGTTGTCGTGATGCTGCGAGAGCAAGCGAATCAGTTCGTACTGGCTGCGGTTGGTGTCCTGATACTCATCGATCATGAGGTAGCTCAGGCGGCGATTCCAGGCCTCGCGGGTTGGTTCGTCGTGAAACAGGAGGCGGACGCTTTCCAGCAGCAGATCGTCGAAGTCGAGCGCATTGGCCTGGTGGAGGGCCTTCTCGTATTCTTCGAATACCGCCGCGACTTTGGTGACACGGGGATCGGCCGATTCGTTGTACATCTCCTGCGCGGTTTTCTTCTGATTCTTGGCGGTGCTGATTTGCGAGAGCGTCGCGCGATACGGCATCGCTTTTTCGTCGAGGCCCATGCGGCGGTATGCCGCTTTTATAATTGCCAGCTGATCTTCGTCGTCGTAGATCGAGAAGGTCGTCTTAAAGCCCGGGCGTATACTGGCGAGGCCCGCTCCATCTCGCCGCAGGAGACGCACGCAGAAGGAATGGAATGTGGAGACAGCAGGATTTGTGGAAAGGGCGTATTCTTCCAGCAAGGCGGAAACCCTCTCGCGCATTTCGCCCGCGGCCTTGTTTGTGAACGTGACCGCGAGCACCGCGGACGGAGGCACGTGATTGGCGCTGATCAGGTGGGCGATGCGATGCGTAATGACGCGCGTCTTTCCACTGCCGGCACCGGCCAGAATCAGGACCGGTCCTTCGGTGGTTGCTACCGCTTCACGTTGTTGGGGGTTAAGGCCCGCGAGGAAATCCACTAAGGGACTATTTTCGCATTTGCACTACTGCATTACGCTTCGGCGGAGCGCACCTTTATGAAGGTTGCCAGCGCAAGGAGCGGGAAGTAGATGCGGTAGTAGTGGTAGTTGAGATAGAAAACCTTTGGGAAGCCCGTGCCCGTGGCTAGTTCTTCTGCCCAGGTTCCGTCTTCCGATTGGGTTTCGAGCAGATACTCGATGCCGTGCTGCACGCTTGAACTGTACGTGTCGCCGCCAGCCATCAGACCCATTAGAGCCCACGCGGTTTGCGAGGGAGTGCTTTCGGCTGGCGTATAGAGATCGTTGTCGTAGCTTGAGCAACTCTCTCCCCAACCTCCGTCCGGGTTCTGGATGGAACGTAGCCACTCATTCGCCCGCTGGATGTAAGGCTCGTGGTCATCCTCATTCATCGCCCTCAGGCCACGAAGCGCGAAACATGTCCCGTAGATGTAAGCGACGCCCCACCGTCCATACCAGCTTCCGTCCGACTCCTGTGTGCGGATCAGATAATCAATGGCTCGTTTGCAGGCCGGATGATTGCGGGTGAGTCCGTTGGCGGCCAGACCTTCCAGCGTGCGGCCGGTGATATCGGCGCAGGTGGGGTCGAGCATCGCGTTGTGATCCGCGAAGGGAACGTGATTCAGAAACTCCCAGTTGTTATCCACGTCGAAGGCGGCCCAGCCGCCATCGCTCGACTGCATGGCGAGCAGCCAGTCGATGGCACGCTTCGCCGTTTCCGACTGCGCACGCGAATTCGATGCGCGCATGTACGGGAACGAAAGCATCACCATGGCGGTATCGTCGATGTCGGGATACCAGTCGTTCTGAAATTCGAAGGCCCAGCCGGAGGGTTCGGTATAGGGGCGCTTGACGGACCAGTCGCCGTTGCGATGGATTTCGCGGGCCAGCAGCCAGTCCGCTGCCTTAGCGAGCGCAGGGGATTTCCCGTATCCAGCTTCGCCAAGTGCGTAGGCGCCAATCGCGGTGTCCCAGACCGGTGAAAAGCACGGCTGGAAAAACAGCGTCTTGCCGTCATCGACCATCAGATTTTCAAACTGGCGGACGGTTTCGACGCGGACGGGCGAATTTTCCGGATAGCCAAGGACGTCGAGAGCCATGATCGCGTACATCATTGGCGGATAGATGGCGCCCAGACCGTCGGCATGCTTCATACGTTCCAGCATCCAGTGCTCGCATCTGCGCACGGCGGCTTTCCGGATACGCGTGAAGCCATAACTATCCCAAAGCTTCAGAATCTTGTCGGACTGAATGAAGGTTTTGCGCCAGCTCAGAAAGGAATCGTTGCTCTCAAATCCCGTGCTTTTGCCGGGGACGAAGAGTTCTTCGAGATTGAATCCGGCGGGTACAGGGCGTTTGGGATCGTTGGCATGCACGATCGCCAGAGCTACGATAATGGCCCGGGTCCACGAGGACATTTGATAGAGCACCTTGCCCGGGAGCAGCATAATCTCGGGCGGGATGCTGGGCGTGCCGTCGCGCGGATAAAGGTCGAAGAGGCTGAGGTTGACCTTGGTATAGCTGTTGGCGGCCTGGATGCCGCCGAGCGCCATGATCCGTTCACGGAGGCGAACGAGTCGCGGATCATCGACGGCGTAGCCGGCGACGGGTGCAGCAAGTTTCAGGGCGAAATAGGCTTTTACGCTGGCGCTGATCTCGCTGGGACCTTTGACGTAGATGTTGAAACCACCATCGGGCAACTGGCGCGACAGAATTCTTTCGGCGGCTCGTTTCACGCGGCCGTGGTCTGGCGGATTCCACACGCCGTTTACGGGCGGGTACATCCAGAGCTGCAGCAGGATGAAATCGGATTCGAGCGTGGTGTCGGCGGTTAGCAGCGCGCACCAGTAGCCATCCGGGTGCTGAAGCGAGACGAGGTGTTCGGCAGCGCTGCGCAGCTTTTGTTGAGCGGCAGTAACGAGAGTGTCTGTCTGATGCAGCGTAGGGCTCATCGGCTGATGCTGTAGAGTTGCGACGAGGCGGCGCTGGCAAGCTCCGGGGGCAGCGAGAACCGCACGTCTTCCTCTACCATTTCAACTTCTTCCAGTTGCGAAAAGCCCCGCGTTTTCAGGGCTGCCACGATTTCTTCCACCAGGTGTTCCGGAGCGGAAGCGCCCGCCGTGACGCCGACATTCGTAATGTCTTCAATCCATGCCGGATTGACATCGGACCAGTCATTGACAAGAAAGGCCTTCACGCCGTAGTTCTGCCCTACTTCGACCAGCCGTTTGGAGTTAGAGCTGTTCGCGGAACCGACCACGAGCATTAACTCGCAGAATTCGGAAACGCCCTTAACTGCCATCTGCCGGTTTTCGGTTGCGTAGCAGATGTCCTGGGATTTGGGTCCGCGAATCATCGGGAATCTCTCTTCAAGACGCGCGATGATGTCCGTGGTTTCATCCAAACTCAGAGTTGTCTGGGTCAGGTAGGCGACGCGGGAGGGGTCGGCGATCTCGAGAGCATCGACGTCTTCCACCGACTCGACCAGAATCATTTTGGTCGGTGCTTCGCCCAGGGTACCGATCACTTCGTCGTGATTCTTGTGCCCGATCAGGATAATCGTATAGCCTTCGCGGGCGAACTTCACGGCTTCCAGGTGGACCTTGGTGACCAGCGGGCAGGTGGCGTCGATGATTGCCAGGTTGCGTTCTTTACCCTGTTTGCGGACTTCGGGAGAAACGCCATGGGCGCTGAAAATTGCGCGGCCGCCGGACGGCACTTCCGCCAGTTCTTCGACGAAGATCGCTCCAAGGTCTCGCAATTCGTCTACTACATGCTTGTTGTGGACGATTTCCTTGCGGACATAAACGGGAGGGCCGTAAAGGTTCAGCGCGATCTTGACCACATCGATCGCACGCACCACCCCGGCACAGAATCCACGGGGTTTCAGAAGGTAAATCTTCTTCTCTCCCGTGACGTTTTCGACGATCGGTCTTAACGGCATAGTAATTTTTGGATTGAATCCTTGAGTATATCATCGGAACGATCCGGTACTGCCGGTCGGGCTGGGTTTCGGCGCTTGCCGGGATAAGGAGAAAATAATGCCGAGAGCCTGGAGTTATCAGGATGCTTTTGGGGTGGAAAACCTGCGGATTGTGAAACTTCCGGAGCCGACGCCGGGTCCGGGGGAGGCGGTGGTTGCGGTCCGCGCATGCTCTTTGAACTTCCGCGATTTGACTGTCGCACGAGGCGGCTACGGGCGGGCTGTCAGGACACCTTTGGTTCCGCTTTCCGACGGTGCCGGTGAGGTTGTGGCGACGGGACCAGGAGTTACGCGCGTAAGCACGGGTGACCGCGTCGCCGGGATCTTCATGCAGAAGTGGATCAGCGGGCCCGTGGATGACGAAAAGGCCGGGTCCGCGATGGGAGGGGCCATCAACGGCATGCTGGCCGAGCGAGTTTGCCTGAACGCTGAAGGGCTGACGCGGTTCCCGGAGCATCTCTCGTTCGAGGAGGCGGCTACGCTGCCTTGCGCTGCGGTAACGGCTTGGAATGCGCTATTCCGGTCGGGTGGATTGCGGCCGGGCGAATCGGTGCTGGTTCAGGGTACCGGGGGCGTTTCGATCTTTGCGCTTCAGTTCGCAAAAATGGCCGGGGCGCGGGTAATCGCCACATCCAGCAGCGACGCGAAGCTGGAACGTTTGAAGCTCATGGGCGCGGACCATCTGATTAATTACAAAGCCACGCCGGAGTGGGACAAGGCGGTTCGGGAGTTGACCGGCGGCGTTGGGGCGGACCACATCGTCGAAGTCGGGGGCGCGGGGACACTGCCGCATTCGATTCGGGCAATCCGGCGGGGTGGGCACATTGCACTGATCGGCGTGCTTACGGGCGGGGGCGAGATCGATCCAAGGCCTATTCTTATGAAGGCGATACGGCTGCAGGGGATCTATGTTGGTTCGCGGGAAATGTTCGAGGAGATGGATCGGGCTATCGTCCAGAGCGGCCTGCGGCCGGTGATTGATCGGGTCTTCGGATTCGAGGAAATCGCGGCTGCGATGAAACATATGGAGAGCGGCGCGCATTTCGGCAAGGTTTGCGTCCGGTTATGACTGGTATGAAACGGGCCGATATCCCCGCGCGCAGGCATCAGAAAGTTACCGTCGCTGGCGGAACGGGGCTATAGTAGTAGCAAGGACGAGTCTGCAATGAATTCTTCGGCAAAGTCTGGTTTGCGGTTGCGGGGCACGACGCTCTGCGCGCTTTTAGCTTTTGGGATCCTTGCCTTCGTGGCTGTTCCGGCTTTCGCGGACGACAAGAAGACTAACCCTGACGAGATCGGCAATCGATCGGTCGACAAGGGCATTAACTTTTACTCGATCGAGAAGGAAATTGGCATCGGCAAACAGATGGCTCAGGAAGTGGAGCGCCAGGCCAAAATTGTTGACGATCCGATCATTGCGGAATATGTAAACCGGGTTGGGCAGAACCTTGTGCGGAATTCCGATGCGAAGGTTCCTTTCACGATCAAAGTGATTGACTCCGAGGAGATCAATGCCTTCGCTTTGCCGGGCGGATTTTTCTTTGTGAATACAGGCATTCTTCTCAACGCTGACAACGAAGCCGAGATGGCGGGTGTGATGGCGCACGAAATTGCGCACGTTGCGGCGCGGCATGGTACGCGTCAGGCTACGCGCGGCGACATGATCAACTACGGCAGCATTCCGCTGATCTTCCTTGGCGGCTGGACCGGGTTCGCGATTCGCCAGGGCGCTGGCCTTGCGATTCCGATGGGCTTCCTGCAATTCAACCGTGGCTTTGAGACTGAAGCGGATATGCTTGGCCTGCAGTATATGTATAAGGCCGGATACGATCCGGTTGCGTTTGTCGACTTCTTTGAGAAAGTGCAATCGCTGGAGAAGCGCAAGCCGGGTGCGATGGCCAAGGTTTTTTCAGATCATCCGCCGACCGGCGATCGCATCACGAAGTCGCAGCAGATTATTCAGAAATATCTCAAAGAGAAGCCGGAATACGTGGTGAGTACGAGCGAATTCAATGATGTGAAGGCGCGTACGGTTGCCATGCACAATAGCCGCTCCATCATTAGTTCGAAAGATTCGGGACGGCCTACGCTGCGGCGGAATTCCAGTGGCCAGGTGGATTCAAATGGATCCAGTTCTTCTGCGGATTCGGATGATCGTCCTACGCTGAAGCGGCGGGATAATAACTAAAAAACTGCAAGGCACCGGCGGGCAAGACCGTCGGCGTTACACGGGTTTGGCTATGTCCCGGTGGGTTACTTTGGCGTTGTATCCCGCGCTGGCCAGGTTTCTGCGTATCTCTTCGGCAATCATCACTGAGCGGTGATGCCCGCCCGTGCAGCCGAATCCAATTGTCAGATAGCTCTTGCCTTCCTGGATATAGTGCGGCAGGAGATAGGTCAGCAGCTCCGTGATCCGCTTCATGAATTCGGCGGTTTGCGGAAATGAGCGGATATACCTCGCCACGCCGGGATTCTTCCCGGTCAGCTTCTTGAACTTCGGGATGTAGTTCGGGTTGGGCAGAAACCTCGCGTCGAAGACGAGGTCGCAGTCCTGCGGAACGCCGTGCCGGTATCCAAAACTCGTGATATAGACCATGAGTTTCGATCCGCCGGAGCCACCCTGAAACTTGTCCTTGATGAAGTCGCGAAGATCGTGGACATTGAACTTCGAAGTGTTGATGGTCAGCTCAGCCAAAGCGCGGATTGGCGCGAGCACCAGGCGTTCCTTCGCGAGGCTGACGCGGATTGATTGTTCCGCGCTGAGCGGATGAGGCCGACGGGTTTCACTGTACCGGCGCATGAGCGCTTCGTCGTCTGCTTCGAGGAACAGCAGGCGCGTATTGACGCTGGTTTTTATGCGTGCGAAGATTGCGGGAAATTTCTTCAGTCCCTCGCCCTCGCGGACATCCACCACAAGCGCAGCGCGCCGGATGGAGGCGGAATCCCGCACCAAGTCGGCGAATTTCGGAATCAGATCGACGGGAAGATTATCGACCGAGTAGTATCCCAAGTCTTCCAGGGCGCGGAGAACGGAGGCTTTTCCCGAGCCGCTCATGCCTGTGATGATGACGAGTTCGGACGCGACTCCGCCAGTCGGGGGAATGGCTTTAGCCGGTGCTTTTTTGAGCGCCGCTTTCTTTATCGGAAGCTGTTTCCTCTGTGTCAACGGTATCCCTGCCCGGGACGCGTTTGCCGTCCCGCCATTTCCCGCGTATCTTGATCGCTTGTCCTTCGAGCTTATCAAGAGCGGCGTGAAAAGCGCTGAAAAGATCCGTGTGGGACCCGTGACCGACCAGTTCGTGGTCGTGATAAGGAACTGTTATTTCGACATTATTCGTCTGGCGCTCATGCGCGAGAATTACATGCGCCTGGGCCTCACCACGCCCGTTATCCAATAATTTCCCGATTTTCTCGAACTCGGCTGTCAATTTAACGGATTGCTCCGGCGACAGCTCCATGTGACGCCCTGTATAGGTTACTTTCATAAAATCAGTCGCGAACGCGGCGCTGATGCGTTGACGGAATTTTCATGTCTTCCCGGTACTTGGCAACAGTGCGGCGGGTGACATCGATGCCTTCGGCCTGCAGCTTTGCGGTGATATGGTCATCGGTCAACGGGCGTCGTGAGTCTTCCTCCTCGATCATTTTCTTGACCCTGCGCTTCAACAGTAGCAGAGGGGTCCCGCTGCCCGAGGGTCCCTGAACAGCTTCGGAGAAGAAATAACGCAACTCGTAGACACCGTGCGGAGTGTGGGCATATTTGCTGGAAACCGCGCGGCTCACGGTAGAGGGGTGCACGCCGACTTCTTCGGCCACATCCTTGATCATCATCGGCTTGAGTGCGTCGATGCCCTGCGTCAGGAAGTCATACTGTCGACGCCGGATGGCTTCGCAGACCCGCAGAATCGTATGTTTGCGCTGCTCGATGTTCTTCATCAGCTGGATCGCCGATGAATAGCGTTCGCGGATGTATTCGCGAACTTCCTTGGTGGCGCCCTGATCGCGGTCCAGCATTTTGCGGTATTGCGCATTGAGACGCAGTTGCGGCAAATCGTCATCATTCATCTGAATGATGAAATCTTCGCCGTCGCGAATGAAGTAGACGTCTGGTTCAACAGCTCGGGCGCCTGCGCCTGAGAACTTAACGCCGGGGCGGGGATTGAGCCGGCGGATCATTGCCAGGGCAACGTCGATATGCTCTTGCGGCCGGCCCATGATTTTGGCGAGTTCCTTGAACTGGCGCATCTCAAGGAGACGCATGTGATCGGAAACAATGCGCCAGGCAACGCCGCCTTTGCCATTCAGGCTTTCGATCTGGAGCAGCATGCACTCTTTCAGATCGCGTGCGCCTACGCCAGCCGGGTCGAGGGACTGCACGGCTTTTAGAGCCGCCTGCATTTGCTCGCGGGTGAATTCCCCCTGCTGGCCCATTTCGTCGAGGGTCGCGATGAGGTAGCCGTCTTCGTTGAGGTTGCCGATGATCGATTCCGCGGCATCGCGCGTCACATCGTCGATCAGACTCACGCTCAATTGGGAGCGTAGATAATCGGGAAGCGTCTGGGGCGAAGAAAGGAATGTTTCGAAGGAAGGCTTCTCGACGGATTCGGAAGCCGGGCTGCGGTATCCAGGATCCAGATAGTCGTCGAAAAACGAGCCGAAATCGATCTCATCGAACGGATCGGTGGTGGAAGAATCGCTCGCCTCCGGTGCGTCACCCTGGGCATCACCCTGTGGCACATCCGATTCGGCGAAAATTGTAGCTTCACGACCCAGTTCGGGAGATTCGCCGTCCAATTTTATATCTGCTGCGTCGAGCAAAGACTGATCTGCCGGATCGGATGATCGTTCGCCTTCCAGCAGAGGCTGGAGTTCTTCAGGTGTGATCTCGTCGCCCGCTTCGAGCGATTCTTCGAGGACCGGATTTTCGACGATTTCCTGGTTGATCATCTCCTTCAGTTCCAAGCGGTTAAGCTGAAGGACTGTGACCATCTGCACGAGGCCGGGCGTCAGAACCTGTTTCTGCGCGACTCGTAATTGCAGCTTCGGTGAAAGCGTGCTCACAACGTCATTATAGTCCCTTTGTAAGGGATTTTTCTGTGGAGAAGTGCGGAAAGTTCAAATTTGGAACTAAAATTGCTTAGAAGAACGCGCAAGGCGCTGTTTCTGAGGGATTTAGTCCTCATCCGGCAGTCCCGGATTTGCAAGATCATCCGCTATTTTCTTCTGATCGAGCATTTCCATCCACGCAGCGAGGATTTTTTCCGGGCCGCCGGTAAGATCTATCAGGGTCCGGCCTGTTTCATTTCCTCCGTCCAGATAGACCACATCGACGCCAGCAGGTGCTGGTCGCAATTCGAGGTGGAGGCCACGGGCTTCAAGGCGGAGGGTGGTTCCGATCCAGGCGAGGTGTATCTTCATGCGTCGGGTATGACCTGCGCGAATCGATTGCTGTATCAGGGCGGGAGCGTACGGGCCATCCTTCAATCGTTCGGCCCATGGGGCGGCGGCGATGGCATTTTCCCGATCGGCTGCGCGTCGCTTGCTCTCGTCGAGACCGCCCGGTTCGAGCGATTCCAGTGCCTTGAGATTATTTTCGAGGCTGTCGAGGAAACTCATACTTTCTAGTTTCTCCTGTGGGGTTCATTGGCGAACAGGCGTCGACACGATTGTCGGCGCGGCACGCCGAGTGCGGCGCCGAGTGCGTGCGCCACGTCATTTTGCGGGGGCGCTTATGCGGTTTAGTTCCTGGAGATAAAGCTCGTTGTTGGGAAACCGGTTGTGCAATCCGGATAGCAGTGCTTTGGCTCCGGCCCGGTCGTTGTCGCGGAGAGCGGCTACGGCGAGAAGCAATTTCGCAAAAGGTTCCAGGTAGTGACCGTATTGCGCGGTCATGCGGAGTTGCTCCAGACCTTTCTCGCGATTGACTTGCGAGCCCGTCATCCAGAGGAGCGCTCGCATGGGCGCGGGCTTCATGCTCAATAGATAATTCTCGAGACCGGTTCCGAGATAAGAATCGTAGGCCTTCGGATCGAGGGTTCTCTGCTTATCGGCCCAGATCCGGCCTTCTTTCGTGAATTTGAGGGCGGTAAAGTCCTGCTTCTCGATCAGAGAATAGAAATCCGCGCGCAGCCCGAAGGTCAGCGATTTGGCGAACAAAGCGTTGGCGTCGTTCGGCGATGCGCGAAGCGTGGTGTCGGCGAGTTGTTCGGCGCGCGCGATCTCCCGGTGGAATTGAGCTTTCATCGCCGGGTCGGGTTTGGGCCTGGTGCGGTTCAGGAACCGCGAGTCATCCGTGAAGAATTCGGCTTCGAGAATTCCCAGTCGGGCTAGTTCGGAGAAGAGGTAAGCCGCCGCGTCCGATACAGGACCGAGCGAATCCGTCGCATGGTTTTGCTTCCATTGCCCGAAGATCTGATGGGCTTCGTCGAACCTGAGATCGTACATTTTGAGCCAACCCGAGTAGAGGTCCTGGGGCTGCGAGTCAAGGCTGGCGGCGAATCCTGACGAGGCCAATGAGACCGTCAGGACGCAGAGTAAAGCCCGGCGCTCAAACCTTGTGCGGAAAAATTTGCAAATCGATCTCCAGTTCATTTTTTACTTTGATCACGCCCCCTACATTGATGGGCTTGATTCCGAAGTCAGTCTGTTTGCGAACGGTATGTGTTGTCCAGAAATCGCCTGCGCGTTTCACAGTCAAGCTGACCGGCTTCGTGACACCGTGCAGGGACAAGGTTCCATCCACCTTCCATTGTCCTTCCGCAAGCTTCTCGACGTGCGAGGAACGAAATGAAATCTCGGGAAATTTACTTATCTCAAGTGTCATTTCTTCCATATGCTGCTGGATTGTGGCTTGCGTCTTCGCATCAATCGCTGCGTCAGGCTTGACGGTCATCTTTGCGGTTTGCACGACGAACTCGACGTGCGGATCGGGGGATTCCCGGACGGTGCCGGAGGCGATGGGTGCATTGACCCAGTGTTCATGGGCGGCGGCTGAGAGCAGACCGGCCTTGCCTACGTGGATGGTGATTGTGCTGCGTTGAACGTCGATGGCATCGGGGCCCTGAGCTGAGGCAATGCCAGATGCAGCGAGAAGCATTACTCCTAATCGCGCGGCGCTAAGTCTCATACGAGTAAGTTCTCCGTAGATTGTGTTCGAGCAGCGCGGCCGGAAGCATTCTGGTAACGGCGCGACGGCCAGCGACAATCGCGCGATTTTCCCATTGGCCGATATTTCCCATCAGGCGCGATCTTTGCTGGATGTGGCTTGTTCGTGTTCTGCGCAGCGATTCATAGCGGTTCAGCGCGACGCTGGTGGAACGGTTGTTCGCGAAGCACTTTGCGAGTACCATCGCATCTTCGATTGCCATTCCGCCGCCCTGTCCGAGATTCGGCGTGCAGGGGTGGGCCGCATCGCCGAGCAGAGTAACGCGTCCTGAAGTCCACTTGGGCAAGGGAGGAAGATCGCAGGCCGGATTTTCAAGGATAAATTCAGCTGCTTCGATCAGGTGGGGAATCGGCTCGTGCCAGGTTGCGAAGCGGTGAGCGAGGTGCGCTTTCAATTCGCGGATGTCATTCGCCGGGGATTGATCCCGCTGCCGAAT
>Ga0182016_10005486_pt1 | contig 13630 bp, 12 predicted proteins | sample 712S2MmetaG_FD_120491 | JGI IMG/M metagenome (GOLD analysis project Ga0182016, IMG submission 120491) | Permafrost microbial communities from Stordalen Mire, Sweden - 712S2M metaG | ecosystem: Environmental > Terrestrial > Soil > Wetlands > Permafrost | place: Sweden: Stordalen | collected...
AATGTTAAAATCATTAAACTATGTTTTAAAACTATTATACATAAAAATAATTATATATTTGGAACGCAAAAAATTGAAAAGTAATCACTCAATGAGTTGGATTTTAAATAATTATGGTAATAATATATTTTGCACCGTGTTTCTCATATTCTATAACATATCCATGTCCATTTGAAGCAATGAACGTGGTGTCGTCATCAGATACGATACCCCAGGCGTTAACTAAATTTGGATCCTCATGTTCCGAGTGATACACGAGACTATTATTTGATATTAGGTTAATTTGTTTATATGTTTGTGTCATCTTTTTTATTATACAATAGTATCATACAATAATATATACAGTGGGAGATGTTTTATTATTTTATTTTTGACCCTCAGCGTATTAATATATATGAATACTCAAAATATAATAAAAATTTAACTGGGTCTAGCTCCAGTATGTGTATCTCTTGCTATCGTGTTTGTACTTCCCGGAACAACTCCACTTCTCGGTAACAAACACTTTTGCGTCACCTGCTCTTTCAAAACATTTAATAATAATGGTTGCAAAATAGCCGATTGTGCTGTCGCAAATGCCGGGCTTGCTAAGTTTTGTTGTTCATAAGGATCATCTGTCAAATTATACATTTCGAATTGGTCAGCTTCTGGAACAGATTTTGTAATAGTCGTAACCATATTAACAGATAGATTTGGACTTGGTGAAATACCCGGTTGTTGTGGAATGCTTATGACATCTTGAAAACCTGGATTACTCCAAAATTGTGGATTATCAAAGTAACGTGAAAATTTATACAATTTTTCTCCCAAATGGGTTGGGACTTTTACAATGACTGTTTGAATACTTGTTGGTTGAACAACAGATTGGTAATATGTACCAGCAAATGAAAGTTGGTTTGGTCCTTTTAAAACATTATCATTTGTTATAAATAATACAGGCTCATTGGCACGTAGGATAGGACCTTTATTTAAAATGAGTTTAGACAAATCACGTCCAACGAGGCGGTGCACTTCATTATGCGATGCAGTTAATTCTAACTGAACTTTATCAACATTTATTTTAGCAAGTCCGAGTAATGTAGGTAATACATCTACTGCGCTGGTTAACATATCTGTAGATTTTCCCCTATTAGCAGATTTTGGTACTTTAATAATGAGAGGAATCTTTATTGCTTCTTCATAAGCGGTATACCATTTTTGGAAAAGACCGTGTGCACCAGTATAATCTCCGTGATCAGATGTAAATACAACAACTGTATTTTCGTTAAATTTCGAATGTTCCAAAGCCTCCAATATTCTGTTAATATTTCTGTCAACAGTCAAATTCAATGAATAATAAAATTGTCTATATCTATTAGTGTCTTGGGTTGGTTGAAATCCTAATTGATATTTTGCTTTATAATCTGCCTGGCATGTCGGCTTGGTTGATAAATCCTCGTTAGCAGTTGGTGCTGGAGGAATAAATGGTACTGATGGATCGATAACAAAATTAAAATCAGGATTAATGCTTGTAAGATCGCCAAGTAATGCAATATCATGTGGATTAACTAACGATGCAACCATAAACCATGGATTTTCAGTATGCAATTTATCTAACCCCTGGATCAAATCTATTATTTCTTCCGTATAAACAACATCGCGACCGCTTAAACCTGTTGAAGCACTTGATCCACTATTACGACTCGATTGACCATGAGGTTCCGGACCAACCCATCCTTCCCATCCGAATTTTTTGAGACGATTAGCTTTTTTATAGGTTTTAGTTGCTTCGGGATTTGGGATACCGTCAGATTGGTAGTAGCTGGGATAGGCATTCTTTGTTCCTGGAATAAGAATATCTTCATCACTAATATGCCATTTACCTTTATAAAATGTCAAATATCCAGACTTTGCAAAATATTCACCTGCGATAGGCACAGTATTTGGATCTAACCAAAACATATCCGGGTCGAAGGCAGATTTCGCGGCTCCGTCCGTAGAGGTTACTCCGTGAAGTGTTTCATATTGACCTGTAAATAATGTTGTTCTAGCGGGAGCACATGCAGTTGATCCTGTATAGTGATTTAAAAATTCGAATCCTTCAGCACGTAACTTATTTTGTGCGACTAAATTTTCAGCACGCCATTTTTTTATTTCCAGATTTTCATATGATGGTGGGAATCGTAATTCATCAGCCATTACAAACAAAAAATTTGGTCTAGAGTGATCTCTGGATGATTTTTCTGATTTTTCTGATTTTTCTTTATTCATGATATTATAATTATTTTCGAATTAAATTGATAATGTGGTTGATCAAATTAACTAAAAATAAAAAAATTATTAAATTAAAAATTGAAGTTTGTTAAACGAATTATAAATAATATAAATACTATAAGTAACAGAAAATAAAATAAAAAATAACTATGGGAAACAGATTTTCTAGTTGTACAAATCGATCACAAGCTAATGACGACCATAGAGAACATTTGATAGAAAAAAATATAGAAAAAAATATAGAAAAAAATAGATGTGTAAATTGTGATTATAATTATATGGTGAAACTTATATTATGTGGACCTTCAGAGAGTGGTAAATCACTATTCAGATATACCATTGAGGATAAAGAAATGTATAAATATGAGCCAACGATAGGTGTTGACTTTTCGTCATCAATATTTACGTTTCCATATATTAGTGAAAAATATAAAATTCAAATGTGGGATTTAGGTGGATCAGAACGTTTTCATAGTGCTACACAAGCTTATTATAAAGGATCATCAATTATATTGTTCATATATAAAAATAAAGATAATATAGAACAGTTTAATTCTATATATAAAAATGCTGCAACACATAGCGGTGAAAATCAGGATAAAATAATTTTTGTATTTAATAAACCTACTCAATATCTAGAACAAATTAGAAATATGGAAATGAATGGTTATGAATATCAACAGTTTATGATGGATGTAAAGAATAAACAAAATATTAATAAACTTTTTGAAATTATTATCCCAAATTGTAATCATATTCACAAAGTATCTGATCATATAACACACATAAAAAACGTTTATTAAACTAATTATTTATTATTTTTGAGTGATAAATATTTTAGTTTGTATTTCATATATTTTTTATATAATTTAGATCCACCATCTTGTTGTGGTTTGTTTTTTTGCACTAATTTATCTTCGTGTTGCGGTGGTGAATATAATGTATATAATTTCAAGAGTTGAGTATCACTTGAATTAATTATATTATGCCATGTATTCGCTGGTATTACAATAGCAGATCCATCGACTAATTTATAAATTGTTTGGTTTGTTGAGATTGGTTTTATGGGACTATATTCATTTCCTATAACTGCTATACCATTTCCTTTTTCTACTCTAATAAATTGGTCAGCAGTTTCATGGCGTTCCATTCCAATTTCTTCTTTTGCTTGTAGTGACATAACAACTAATTGTGTTTTTTTACTCGGACTAGTAAATAATACATTTCGGTAATCTGTATTATTAAGTGTTAGATTTTCTATATTATCACAAAATACATGTGTTTGGTTCATTATATAAACACTCGCGATAAAAATTTTTATTATTATATTATCTGTCTTTTTGCATTTTTTTTATCATATTATCCATTTGATTTATTTCTTCCTGTTGACTATTAATAATATTATGTGCTAATTGTCTCGTTTCCACGCTGATATTTTGTCTCAATAAAAGTTTTCTTGACATATTAATTGCCATAGCATGGTGTTCAATCATTCCTTCTAAATACTCTTTTTCTGTTATTCCTATTTGCTCGATTATAATATATATCATGACTAATGACAATATAATTAAAATTATTAAAATATAAATTGCTTGCTTATAATTCAACATATCCCACACCATATATAATTCTATAAGGCCCATTAAAAAACCCATTAATAAAGATCCGTATACTTTGTTGAGATGTATTCTTACATATGGTGAAACTCCTAATATTATCGGCATCGTTATATAACCAATAATAATACTGGCAATTATCATAATCAATATATCTTTAGTTGCATTCATTGTATCAATATATATTAATATATGACTTAATTTACTAAGATAATATATTTTGTATTTAAATACACTCTTATTCAAATATATTTTATATATAATTATATTCAATGTCTCAAAACTGGTATGATATACACCAGGTTATTCAAAATAATGATAACCTTAAAACTGTATTGACCACAGCGAATTGTTCCGCCGATAATATAAATCTATTACAAAATTTAATCGGTCAGCAAACTTTCATGGCAAACATGAGCCAACACAGTCATCCATTAACTTTTTATTTATTTCCAACCAATATTACAGTGAATAATAATGGTTTTAGTTTTGCACCCGCATCTAATTTATCAAACACAAATATGGATAGTTATTTTTTAGGTAACTCTACATCCGGCAACATAATAAATTTCACTTGTAGTAGCGATTTGGCATGTATTATATTATATTTCTTACACAGAAACCCCAATGAATATGCATGTCCATTAACAATAAGTTTAGACGGAAATAATGTATATACGGGACAAACAACACATGATAATTTCCAATTTTTCCCCATTTCAATACAATCAACAACTTCAACTCCAACAACAATTAATATTCAATTAGATTTCTCTATACAAATGTTATGTTTAACTAAAATTGTTTATATAACACATGCTAATTGGGATCAAAACATTAAATTAGCAACTACTGCACAAACATTAGCAACAAACAAAATAAATACATTTTGGACTAATTTAGATAATCAGGTTGCAACAATCAAAGCAATAAACGTTGTGCCTATTATGGCATCAAATTTTGCTCCGACAAACTATTTAAAACTACGCGGATTATTTACAGATACAACACAAACATTAGATAAATATAAGGCATTTCTTACTGACAAACTTACTAAACCAAATTATTATGGATTACATCCTTTTTTGGTAAATAGTAATATTGTCGGTGATGTTACATTTTATCTTTTAAAAAGAGCTGATTCGTCACGTGCAGATGCTTATATGACAGATACTGTCGATATTATACCCACAATTAATAATGGTATTCGCGTAAATAATTTTTTGGTTTTAAATATGGCCTGTTTGATCGAAAAAGCAATGGAAACGGGTGATGTAAATTATATTTCAAAATGGTGTGATTATATGTATAAATGGTTATGTTTTACACCACTTAGTAATTGGGATGATATACAGGATCTTGAACAAGGACAAATTTTAGATATTATTTATTTGTATAGATATTTTGGTACATTAGCCAATTTCTATACTAATTTATGGCAAGCTATTCCCACTGATCTAATTGTTCGTATTATATTAAAGCACATCACCTTCCAACTTCCTTTATATATTCGCTATTTTCAAAATAATGCTCAAAATTGGTCCACTGATATTGCACCAGTATTATTAAGTCATGCATATTTACTTGATGAATGGAATGTAGGACCCTTCTGTTTCAATGTAGCTATAAATGCAATACAACATTATATAACAAATATAGTATTACCTGACGGATGCCAAACTCAACCAGATCCATGGTATAATTACATGTACTATAATTTTATTAATGTAATTTATTTAATCAAACAACGTCGATTTGCAGATTTTAATCTTTGTGCTTATGAAACATCTATTTATAATACTGCTATTATTGAACAAACATTACAAAATATCACCGACAAAATTAGTAATTTCCTTATTTCTATCGTTCAATATAATAAACAATTTCCTGCTTGTGCAAGAACAGATGCTCGCAATACAATGAATTCAATATATTATGGCGGTTATTGTGCAGGAATAGCAAACTTATCGCCCTCATTATTAAATAAACCAATTCCAGATAATGTATCATCTTCTTTTGTATATGGAGGCTTTCATTTTTCTAAAACCGATCATTCATATGTATTTTTGTATAATAGTCCAAAACCACCTGCTGGTTCAGGATATCGGGGAAAATATAATAATAACACAGTAACATTCTCATGCAATAACCAGGATATTTTAGTAACAAATGAGATTGGTAATTATGATTATATTCAAACACCTGTGTCTATAATCAATAATGAATCTATTTATGAACAAAATTTTTATTTAAATGTTCCTATTTCTACTGCCGTTGGAACTGCTCATAAAGGTTATATTGTCAATTCATGGAATACAAGTAGTAATGTATATACACAATTTAATGATTCCTTTGATTATATTGCTAGTATGTATAGTGGACCATTCATGACAGCGACGGGTTCGGTTAATACTTCTTTTAAGCACCAAAGAAGTTTATACCACGACAAACAAGCTGATACATTGATAATTCATGATAATATTTTCGGTCAATCTGGATTACAAAGATTTTGGCTTCCTGCACCTCTCAATCCAACTTTACAGAATGATGGAACAATAAAAATTGGATCATATTATATATATGCAAGTAATAAAATTACCTTGATTACACAACCCCCAATTACTGGTCCGCATGTTATTTATAATTTTGTAGCAATGAATATAAATTTCACTGATAATACGTACGTATTATGCTCACCAATTCCAATCACACAAAATATCATAACAAAGTATGAAACATTAATCAATAATTTAGATTCTATTTTAACATATCCAGTAAATGTCACATCCCCTTTTTCTCTTAATTTACCAGTTATTACATATCCTGCATTAAATGGAAATCTTACGCCAACAAATCAAACAACATATTATCAAGCAGAAACATTCCCGGAATTAATTTCTCGATTTTATTATGGATCAGAATCTTTGCAAACAATACAAACTCCTACAAATACACAATTATGTTTACGATATGATCTTCAAATAAATAACTTTGCTACCGGACAATATATTATAAAATTGCCAGACAATTATTGTACATTAAATGTTTATCAAACATTTATGATTTGTGTAAAGATCGACAATAAATTTATATACTTCGATGTTCTCAATAACCAGGCAATTTTTAATTTAAATACGGGTTTCCATCAAATTGAATTTTATCAATGTTGTTTGTCACCGGTCAGTTTGTCGATAACTAAAATAAATTAGATTAAAAGATTGAATGTTTAAATTGGTTATATATCAATTTATATTGATTAATTTAAATATCAATATTAATAATCATATATTTTATTCTGAACAAAATATAAAAATGTCATCAAGAAGTTTTTACATTATGGCCCATAGAGGTGATCAACAGAACAAAATAGAAAATACTCCCGAAGCATTTGAAAGTCTTTCCAGATTTACTGACGGTACCAGTAGTTATGGCGATAATTGTCAATTGGGTGTGGAATTTGATATTCAATTAGTTGAGGACCAATTAGTTTGTTATCACGATGATTCTTTCAGCAGATTACATCCTCAATTTAAAAATGAACCATTGAATATGAATGCCATCGTCAAAATTAATGATTCAATCGAAGATGCACACATTCCTTCTTTTGAAGATATATTAAAAATTTTCAATGAAGAACATATGAGAAGATTTTTCTTAAATATTGAACTAAAAGGTTTTGAAATAACGCTCGCGATTAAAGTTATCGAACTAATTAAAAAATATAATTATCAATATCGAGTTATTTTAACTAGTTTTTATCCACCTCTTGTCGAATACATTTCTATTCATCATCCACAGTTATGCACAGGATTTCTTTTGGACGATGTTAGAGCATTGGCTAAATATGCTAAAAATAATTCTTGGGTTCATAAAATTAATTATTTGATTTTTAATGTCAAGTCTCTGTTGGACAAGAATAGTAAAGATTTATTAAAAAATTACAGTAACAAATTAGGGGTTTATACTGTCGATAATAAATCTTATATTACTTCAGCAGAATTGTTCAATGTTATCGAGGATTATCCTGAGTTGGACTTGATGATGACTGATAATATGGATGAAACAATTAAAAATGCACCTAAACATTCATACTAATTTTTTTATAATAATTGAATTAATTATTCTGTGCCACATACATTAAAATAAAATATATGTATAAAACCATATATTTTATATAATATGTCCGAAAATATTAAGCAAATACATAATGATGATACATTCGGTATTTTCATTGAAACAGGTCCATTTATTGCTCCAGCTTTATTGAACGTATCTGGTGCATCGAAGACAATTTATTTTAGTGAATGTCCTTATAGCAAAGAATATGTAAAAGAAAAATATGGAATTAATTTAGATGTAACAAGAGCAGTTGGCATTAATTACGTGTCGGCTATTATGAATTATTACTCTCATTTAGTTGAAAAAAATGTTATAAATAATATTTTTGTGGCAACATTTCAAGTTGGAGATATTGACCAGAACATTGTTACGCATGGATGGATAGGGTTAAGGTATAAAAATAAAACAGTCTATTATCACATCACAATAAGAGACAAAATTAGCAGGCTCGAATACATTGATAAAATTAAAAATATTGCTATCCATTTGCTGATATTAAAAAATGAACCATTGGGCAATTACATGAACTTATATGTCGATAATATCATTTGTTCAAATAATTTATACAATGTATTCAATTACATGAATAAAGATGATGTAATTTGTGTCGGTGTTAATGGCCAAATTTGTCGATCAGAAGATATTTTTAGAACATCAAATAAAGATATAATTGTTTGTATGGACAACAGTGCAAATAAGTATCAAACAAAAAATATATCATATATTATATCATACACAAGTTACGGTAATAACATAAATAAAATTATTGAGTTAATAAGTAACAGTTCTTGTTGTGTCGTAACATATGATTATTGGGATAAGGACAAAATAGAAAAATTTTTTGCAGATAATTTTAGTAATTCCAAGTTGACAATAATATCTGAATAAAAAATCATTGTAGTATATTTTGAATATATTTTCAGAGTTAATTTAAAATATATTAGAATAAAAAAATTGATTAAAAAAACCCATCACTTGATCTTTTTACATTTATTTTATTTTCATCAGTCTTTGTTAAAATTTCAACATATGAATAATGACATTCATAAAAAATTTGTTTCCGGTCTTGGTGCTGGAGTTATAAATACAATTTTATTCAATCCGGTCGACAAGGCGATTTATCTTATGATTAAGGACAACAAATCATTATTTGACTCATCTGTATGGAGAAATCCATATCGTGGTGTTTCACAAGCTTTCTATGGCAGAGTTATGGGATACGGAATTTATTTTACACTTTTTGATGTATACAGAGAAAATTTTAACATGAATGTACTTGCTTCCAGTATAGGTACAGGTTGTACGACGGCAGTTTTAACGAGTCCAATAAATGTGATTAAAATGTTCAATTGGAATCAAGACACAAATAATAAAAAACTACGAACATTAGGAATGGAAATGTACAAAAAATATGGATACAGTGTATTCTTCAAAGGGTTAGAATGTACAATGTTACGCGATTCATTGTTCAGCAGTATATTTTACGGACTATCTACAAAATATAATCAAGAAAAAAATATGATCAAGGATATATGCTTTGGAACTATTGGAACAGTAGCTGCATCACCGATTAATTATGCCAGAAATCAAAAATATTTTAATTTTGACAATAAAATTACAGCGGTTGATGTCGGTAAGGAATTATTTACAGATATTAAAAATGGCAATATTAAAAATCTTGTCTTTCATAAATTAAATATCGGTTGGGGTACATTGCGAGTAGGTGTCGGTATGGCTTTATCAAAGCAAATTTATGAAACCATTTTAACTAAAGTTTGAATTTATTTATATTAAGTAGATATTTTCCTTGTATATTTAAATATTTTAATATAAATATATATATATCCATGTATTTAGTTTACGGAACAGTTATTGGCGCGGCCTTGTACGGATTGTATTATTTTTTATTAAGTAATTTTCAATACATAAATTATTTACATGAATCTTTGAAAGTTAAACAGAGACCTAATGTTCCACTACCCCCTCCATATCCAAATGGGTGGTTTAAACTTTTACATAGTCATGAACTAAAAATCAAAGAAGTAAAATATGTTGAAATCTTGGGACAAAACTATGCAGTGTATAGAGGAGAGGATGGTATTGCCTATGCTGTTGATGCATTTTGTCCTCATTTGGGGGCCAATTTAGGGATTGGTGGAACAGTAGAAAAAAACTGTATAACATGTCCGTTTCATGGTTGGAAGTACAATGAGGATGGAAAATGTGTGAACAAGGTAATGACACAAGATAAAAATAAAAATGATAATTGTGACCAATATGAAACTAAAGATATATATTCATGTAATCATGTCAATAATGAATGTGTCGAAAATTATCAAAATCAAAATCAAAATCAAAATAATAATAGGAATATTTATATTAAAAAGTGGGATGTATATGAGGTGAACAATATGATATTAGTTTGGTATAACGAATTAAATGAATCTCCAACATATTTTCCAAAAGAAATACCAGAAATAAAAAATTCTATATGGAAATTGCGGGGTAAAACAGTGCAATATGTACAATGCCATATATCGGATATACCAGAAAATATTAGTGATGTAAGACACTTTGATTTTGTGCATAGTAAACATTCGAATTTGTTACCGATACATTACAAATGGAAACCGATATGGAAAGCATCAGATGATGAAACAATTGATGAGTTATTTGACGATATTAATGAAGAGGCTAAAAATTTTAAAATGAGCAAACTACAATATTGTGAAAAACCCTTTACATCTGTGCTATATTTCGAACATTTAATTCAACTCAAATTATTTAGTAAATATTATGATATTCCTTTGGGAATGAAATTGATAGGATTTCAAGTGGGTCCCGGAGTTGTGTATTTATTTTTTTCAACAATATTCGGAAAGGCTATGTTTGTTCAATCTCTTGTACCGTCAGGTCCTAATAAACAAGAACTAACGCATGTACTATATACGGAAAATAAAATGCCATATTTTATGAGTGCATTTATGTTGTATGGAGAAGCGCAACAAGTGCTTAACGACGCTTACATTTGGTCAAATAAATTACATTTAGAGAAACCAATAGTTTGCACCAATGTAGATAAAATATTAATAAAATGGAGAAAATGGTATTCACAATTTTATACTAAAAAAAACAAAATTAATAATCTAAGTTGGTAATTTTTATTTATTCAAATTATTCAAATTATTCAAATTATTCAAATTATTCAAAATATTTAAATGTATAATGAACCTTTGATATTAATACCACTACCTAATTTTCGGGAAGAAAATTTATTAAAACTATTTAGTATACTATGTAGATTATCAGCGTGGTGCTTACCTATTAAAATTATCAAGTGATCTATTTGAAGATCTTTTCTAACAATAATCGTCATTGTATACAGATCTGTTAATTTCATGTAAACTCTACGTAATATTTCTATGTAATGAATCGGATTATTAATAGTATATTTATCGTGATCTGATGCCTTTGTATAAAAAATTTTCTCAAAATCCTTTATAGTAATATTACTGGGTAAATTATTGTGTTGAATGAAATTTGTGATAATATTTTTTTGGTTATCTAGTATTTGTTTATCATTGTTAATATCGTTATAATTTTTCATTAAGTAATCCATCCAATTAATCGAGTATCGTTCCGGAATATTAACATAACTATCGAATATTTTTTTTATTATGTCATTGAGTATATTCATATATCTCATTATATCAGTTATTAATGTATCATCATGTGTATAATATAATTCGCTCATACCAGCAAATGTTTCACGGATATCGATTCCAAATAGTAAATTACTAAATTTATTTTTATCTGCCGATTGAACAATATCTTTAATATTTATAGAATTTAAGTCGGTATTAGGATATAAGTTAGTACCTGTATTATATTCCAATAAAATAAAAGTTTGTGAATTTTTGTCTTTATTTTTAAGTATAATATTTATATAATCAGTTACTGTAATAAATCGTCTTGTATTTGTATTTATATTTATAGTTTTATCGCGTACTTCACTATGAATTTCACCCATGATTGTAGCTAATCTAAATATGTTTGTTTCATCGATTGGAATAACATATTGATCAAATGATTCGATATCGTATAAATTAAAATCCTTAGTTATATTCATTAACTTACTACTTTGTAAGAAACCACCATATTGATTATTAAAATTACTGGTATTACATAAATTAATATATTTTTGTTTGTACTTATGATACTTTTTTTTATTATTTTTATTATTTTTATAATAATCAATTTCCATTGTTATATACTTATACTTATTGCTAATAAATAAATTACAACTTAATATTTTGTAATAAAATCGTAAATCTTCATCCATTCTTCTTGTGATGGCATCAACAAATTTGGGTTTGGTGGGGTATCCCTTTCGATTTGTGATTCTGAAAAATTATCGGTGACTCTTGCAGCACGTTTGTCTTCGAGTAGACTGTAAGCCATCAAAAGTTTTTGGCTCATTTCTCTCTCTTGAGATGGACGTAGACTGTTGGACAATGTTCTTAGCAATGGAAGTAAATCATCAAAATAAAGTCCTTTGTTGTTATCCTTGTTGAACTTGTCCATTGAATTCTTTTTCTAGGGTTGGATCGTTTGCAAATGGAATCGATGAACCATTATTTTCTGGGTTAAACGCCAATTTATGTGTCAAAACCCTTTGAGCCCGGTAATTGAATCCACATTCACCCGAATCATGTACAGCATATTTCGATGAATTCGATTGTGACATTTTTTATTAGTTTTTAAAGCAAATACAATAATATATTATTAATTTGTGTCGGTAATTTGTATTGATTAGTTCAATAATATATTGGATAGGTTAATCCATTTAATTTTCAACATTTATTAAATATATTTATCAAATTTTAATACTTCAAAAGTTTGTGATAAAATGATGATAAAACGTCATATTTTAAATATGTATTTTATTAATTTACGTCATAAAAAACATAAATTTTAAAAAAAAATATATAAATCATAATAGTTTTGTACATAAATGTTTGTGTTAAAATAATTTACACAATTTTTTTAATTTTTTTATTTCACTCCCCCCCTCCCTCAACGACTTAATTTATTTAGCCAAAAAGCTTAATAATTAAGTGGTTACTACACACTCATTTCGACTTAATAAATATGTTGGACGGCTTACATATTAAGTCAAAAAATCTATTTAAAGTTAAATTAATTTCAATACACATAATATATAATCTTGAATGATTGAATATAAATGTAATAAATGTAATAAAACATTTAATAAAAAATCGAATTTTGATACACATTCGAATAGAAAATATTCGTGTATAGTAAACATTCAAAATGATCCAAAAAATAGCCAAATAGAGCCAAAAAATAGCCAAAATATTGCCAAAATAGATAAAACTAATAAACTAAATAAGTTAGACAAGACTGATGAAAAGATACAATGCAACTATTGCAAAAAAATATTCACATTAAAAAGTTCATTAAATAAACATCTTAATAATAGATGTAAAATTAAAAAGGAAGATACAAATAAAAAAGAAGAAATATATCAATCATTAATAAAACAAATGGACGAAAATAGGAAGTTAATTAATGAGTTAAAAGAAGAAAATAAACAACTAAAAAAAGAAATGGCCAATAAA
>Ga0182016_10005488_pt1 | contig 13629 bp, 13 predicted proteins | sample 712S2MmetaG_FD_120491 | JGI IMG/M metagenome (GOLD analysis project Ga0182016, IMG submission 120491) | Permafrost microbial communities from Stordalen Mire, Sweden - 712S2M metaG | ecosystem: Environmental > Terrestrial > Soil > Wetlands > Permafrost | place: Sweden: Stordalen | collected...
TCGCGCAGCCCGCGCTGGGCGGTGGCGCACAAGTTTCCCGCCGAACGCGCGACGACGACTGTTGAAGCGATCGAGATCCAGGTCGGCCGCACCGGCGCGCTGACGCCGGTGGCCAAGTTGCGGCCGGTCACCGTCGGCGGCGTCGTCGTCTCCAACGCCTCGCTGCACAACGAGGACGAAATCGCGCGGCTCGGCGTGCGGGTCGGCGACACGGTGGTGGTGCAGCGCGCGGGCGACGTCATCCCGCAGATTCTCGAAGTCGTCGCCGACAAGCGGCCGGACGGGGCCGAGGCCTATGTCTTCCCGGAAGTCTGCCCGGTTTGCGGCTCGGCGGCGCTGCGCGAGATCGACGAGAAGACCGGCAAGGCCGACGTCGTGCGCCGCTGCACCGGCCGGCTCGTCTGCGCCGCGCAAGCGATCGAGAGCCTCAAGCACTTCTGCTCGCGCAACGCCTTCGACATCGAGGGGCTCGGCGACAAGCAGATCGAGCTGTTCTTCAAGGAAGGCCTGATCAAGACCGCCGCCGACATCTTCACCCTGCAGAAGCGCGACGGCCAGGGCCGGCCGCCTTTGCGCGAATGGGAGGGGTTCGGCGAGGTCTCGGCGCGCAATCTGTTCGCGGCGATCGACGCGCGGCGGCGCATTCCCTTCAACCGCTTCCTCTACGCGCTCGGCGTGCGCCACGTCGGCGAGACCAACGCGCGGCGGCTCGCGCGCCACTACCAGAACTTCGAGGACTTGCAGAGCGCTGCGACGAGCGCCGACGCGTCTGCTGCGCTCGGCGGCATCGACGGCGTCGGTCCGACGGTGATCGAGTCGCTGGTCGATTTCTTCGCCGAGCCGCACAACGAGGAGGCGCTTCGCAAGCTGCTCGACGAAGTGAAGATCGAGCCGATGCCGGCGCTCGAAACCGGCCATCCGCTCGCCGGCAAGACAATCGTCTTCACCGGCTCGCTCGAACGCATGACCCGCGACGAGGCCAAGGCCTACGCCGAGCGCCTCGGCGCGAAGGTGTCCGGCTCGATTTCCGCCAAGACCGACCTCGTCGTCGCCGGCCCCGGCGCCGGCTCGAAACTGACCAAGGCGCGCGAACTCGGCGTCGAGACGATCGACGAGGACGCGTGGCTTCGGCGCGCCGGGCGGGAGTGAAGCAGGGGCGCGGAGCGCAAGAGCATTCTGCATTCAGGCCCAACCGCCGTCATGGCCGGGCTTGACCCGGCCATCCAAGCCGTGTCGATCGGAGGATCGATAGATGCGCTTCGGCCACGGCCTTATGTGCAGGGCGTCGACGCATGGATGGCCGGGTCAAGCCCGGCCATGACGCAAAGCGTGATTTCTATCAAATCCAACCCGCTCTAGCGATAAAGGTCCGCGCGCGTCGGCGGCAGGCCGCTCGCGCCGCGCGCGCGCTTGCAGACCAGCGTCTGGAAGACGCCGCAGGCGTTGCGCTCGAACACCAGCGAACAGGCGGCGAGATAGGCGAGCCAGACGCGCGTCGTCGCCTCGCCGACTTCGCCGCAGGCCTCGTCGTAGCGCGCCAGCAGTCGATCGTGCCACATCCGGCAGGTGCGCTGATAATGCTCGCGCCACCCCTCGACGTCGCGGACCTCGAAGCCATGCGCCTCGAGGTCGGCGAGCGTGCGCCAGAGATAGTCGAGTTCGCCGCCGGGGAAGATGTAGCGGGTCAGCGCGGCGAACTCCGGACGCTTCTTCGCCGGTTTGATCGTCACGCCCTTGCCGGGGCGGGTGATCGCGTGATGCAGGTAGAGCCCGCCGGGCTTCAAGAGCCGCCGCACGGTGCTGAAATACGTATCGAAATGAGCGGCGCCGATCGCCTCGAACATGCCGACCGAGCTGATCTTGTCGAAGCGCGCGTCGCCCTCGAGCCGGGCGTAGTCGATCAGTTGGAAGCTTACCTGGCCGGAAAGCCCGAGCCGCGCCGCCTTGTCGCGGGCGAATTCGATCTGGCGCTCCGACAGCGTGACGCCGACGACGTTGACGCCGTAATGGCGCGCCGCGTGGCAGGCCAGCGAGCCCCAACCGCTGCCGATATCGAGCATCGTCTCGCCGGCCTCGAGCCGCAGCTTGCGGCAGACCATGTCGAGCTTGTTGGCCTGCGCCGCGTCGAGGCTGTCGCTCCAGTCGTGGAAATAGGCGCAGGTGTAGACCATGTCGTCGTCGAGCCACAGCCGATAGAACGCATTGGAGACGTCGTAATGATAGGCGATGTTCTTCTTGTTCTCGGCCTGGCTGCCGTCGCTTTCGCGATCCTGGGCGACGCCCTCGAGCGGCCACGGCCCGCCGCGCGGCGTCAACAGGAACGACAGGGCGACCCGAAGCGCAGCGGGCGTGAGCAGGCTCTTGCGCAATTCGCGGCTGCGCGCCTTCGGCCGCCTGGCGGCAAGGTCGAACAGCGCGCCGTTGACGATGTCGATCCGTCGCGCCGCCCACAGATTGGCGAGCGTCGTCAGGCGCGGCGAACGCACAAGCCCGGCGACCGCGCCTTCGTCGGCGATGGCGATCGTCAGCGCGTCCGCGGGCCAATCGGCCGGGACGCGCGCGCCGTTCCACAGCCGAAATCCGAATTCGAGGCCGAGGCGGCGATGCGCCTCGGCGAGCAGCGCCGTGAATCCCGCCAGCCTTTTTTCCGCCCCGTCCATATTGTCTCCATCACGGCGACGCGCGAGGATCGCTCCCGCGCGGACCATAATTAGGCGCGACGCAGCGTGAACGGCAAGCGGGCCGGCGCAAAGGGATCCAGTATGAATACGCATGTCGCCGGCGGCATGACGATCGGCTCCGCTTCGCTCGGCGATCTCGACGCGATCGAAGCGCTCGAAGCCGCGGCTTTCACCGGCGACCGACTGTCGCGCCGTTCGTTGCGCCATTTCATCCGTTCGCGGCGACGGCCGCTGATCGTCGCCCGGTTCGGCGACCGGGTCGCCGGCTACGCGCTGTTGTCGGCGCGCGAGGGCGGCCGCACGGCGCGGATCTATTCGCTCGCCGTCGACCCCGCCCAGACGCGCCGCGGCGTCGGCCGCGCGCTGCTGCAAGCTTGCGAGCGCTACGCGCGCGGGCACGGACTCGACGCGCTGCGGCTCGAGGTGCGCTACGACAACCCGGCCGCGATCGCGCTCTACGAGAAGATCGGCTTCCACCCGTTCGGCCGTTATCCCGGCTATTACGAGGACGGCGCGACGGCGTTGCGTTTCGAGAAGCGGCTGGTCCCGGCCGCCGACGCCACCGCGGCGTGAGGCGTCGAGTTTTCGTCGCGCCGGCCGCCCAGCGGCTTGCGCGGCGGCCTTGCGCGACGCATGTTGACGTCGTCCGTCCGGCGCGCGATTCGCATCGCGGCTTTCACGACGGGCGCCCGTCCATCGTTCGGCGAGGGAGCCGATCGGCCGTATGTTCGCTTCGCTTCGTGACCTCGCGCCGAGACGCGACGCCGCCCCCGCGGGGACGCCATGAACGGCTGGGTGATTCTGGTCGACCACGCGCGCGACTTTCCCAACGCCGAGACCCCGCACAAAGTCATCATCACCAGCGACTATCTGGCGCGGCCGAAGCTCTTTTCCGGCGGCGGGCGCGCGAAGATCATCAACCTGTCGCGCTCCTACAACTACCAGTCGAAAGGCTATTACGCCTCGCTGCTCGCCGAGGCGCGCGGCCACCGCGTCATTCCCAGCGTCGAGACCATGCTCGAGCTGCGCGAGCGCAAGCTCTACGAGCAATCGTTGCCCGACCTGCAAGAGGCGCTGACGCTAGCCGCCCATCGCGCCCGCGCCGACGAGACGACGACCTTCGATCTGCTGTTCTGCTTCGGCTTCTGCCAGGATCCGCGCTTCGAGTCGTTCGGCCGGCTGCTGTTCGATTGGTATCGCTGCCCGGCGGTCGAAGTGACGATCACGCCCGGCAAGCGCTGGAAGATCGACCGCCTGCGCGCCCGCCCGCTCGCCAAGCTCGGCCAGGAGGAAGCGGACTTCTTCCGTGACGCGTTGCACCGCCACACCGAGCGCGACTGGCGCAGTCCGCGCGCGCGCGCCGTCGCCAAATACTCGCTAGCCGTGCTCCACGATCCGGAGGAGACGCTGCCGCCGTCCTCGCAGGAGTCGATCCGCTATTTCCAGAAACTCGCCGAACGGCATTCGGTCGACGTCCAATTGCTGACCAAGCGCCAGCTCGCCGAACTCGCCGAATTCGACGCCCTGTTCATCCGAGCGACGACCTCGATCGACAATTACACCTATCGTTTCGCCCGCCGCGCGCTGCAGGAAGGCATGCCGGTCATCGACGACCCCGTGTCGATGATCCGCTGCACCAACAAGGTCTATCTGCACGAGAAGATGGAGGCGCTCGGCGTGCCGACCGCGCCCACGGTGATGCTCGCCGAGGATGGGGACCTGGAGAGGGCCGGGCAATTGCTCGGCTTTCCGCTGGTGGTGAAAATCCCCGACGGCTCGTTCTCGCGCGGCGTGCACAAAGTCGACACCCCTGCCGAGCTGAAGGCGCTGACCGACAGGCTGTTCGAGGACACCGACCTGTTGCTGGCGCAGGCGTTCGTGCCGACCGCGTTCGACTGGCGGGTCGGCGTGCTCGGAGGCGAACCGTTGTTCGTCTGCCAATACCACATGGCGCGCGGGCATTGGCAGATCATCAAGCATGGGCCGAACGGCGTGCGCGAGGGGAGCCATCACACGCTGGCGATCGCCGACGCCCCGCCGCAGGTGATCGAGGTGGCGCTCAACGCGGCGAGCGCGATCGGCCACGGGCTCTACGGCGTCGACGTCAAGGAAACGCCGAACGGACTCGCGGTGATCGAAGTCAACGACAACCCCAACCTCGACCACGGCGTCGAAGACCAGGTCGGCAAGGAAGAAATCTGGAACCGCCTGCTGCAGTGGTTCGTCAAGCGCCTCGAAGCCTGACGCCCATCCTCCCCCCGGCTTGCCTATCGGATTCACCCATCGCAACTCGAAATCTTCTTGGCGCCCCGCGCCCGATCCGGGCTCGGCGCAGTCACCGCGAAGCGGACGAAGCATAGCGGAGCAGCCGCGAAGCGGCTTGACGGCGACGGGCCAATGCGGCCGCCAGCCAGAGATGTGTGAATGTCACAGCCCGGCTTGCGGGGAAGGATGAGCGGGCCTACCCGGTCGCCACGCGCCGCCCCTTCTCGTCGACCACCCGTTCGCCGCCCTCCTTGAAGAACTCGCCGCGCTGCGGCGGCAGGAGGTCGATGACCAGCTCTGACGGGCGGCACAGCTTGACGCCCTTGGGCGTGACGACCAGCGGCCGTTGCAGCAGGATCGGATGCTCGGCGATCGCCCCCAACAGTTTTTCGTCGGTCAAGCACGGATCGTCGAGGCCGAGGCCGTCGAAGGGCGTCCCTTTCCTGCGCAGGACGTCGCGCACGCTCAAGCCCGCCCGCGCGACGAGGCGCTTGAGCAGCTCCGTGGTCGGCGGGCATTTCTGGTAGTCGATGACGTGCGGCTCGACTCCGGCGTTGCGGATCAGCCCGAGAACATTGCGCGAGGTCGCGCATTCGGGGTTGTGGTAGATGATGACGTCCATCGCCGCCTCCTCAGCCCCGGCCCGGTCTTTCGCTTCACTTTAGGGCCTGCTACCCAGCCGGTCCATGACGCGCGAAACATCGGCCTCCGGCCCCTCGACCGCCGCGACCTTGATCGGCCTCGGCGCAATCGCGCTGTGGTCGGTTCTGGCGCTGCTGACCGCCTCTGCGGGGGCGATCCCGCCGTTCGAACTGGCGGCGCTGACCTTCGCAATCGGCGGCGCGCTCGGCCTCGCCTACACCGCCTGGCGCGGCCGGCTCGCCGCGCTCGTCCAGCCGTGGCCGGTGTGGGCCGTCGGGATCGGCGGCCTGTTCGGCTATCACGCACTCTATTTCGCCGCGCTCAATCGCGCGCCGCCGGCCGAGGCGAGTCTGATCAATTATCTCTGGCCGCTGTTGATCGTGCTGTTCTCGGCGCTGCTGCCCGGCGAGCGGCTCGAGGCCCGCCATCTCGTCGGCGCGGCGCTCGGCTTCGCCGGCGCGGCGACGTTGTTCGCCGGCAAGGCGGGCGGCTTGTCCCTCGCAGCGATCGAGCCGCGCGTGCTGTCGGGCTACGCCTTGGCGCTCGCCTGCGCCTTCGTCTGGTCGAGCTATTCGGTGCTGTCGCGAAAGCTGAAAGCCGCGCCGACGGAGGCGGTCGCCGGTTTCTGCGTCGCCACCGCCGCGCTCGCCGCGCTCTGCCATTTCGCCTTCGAGGCCAATGTCGCGCCGGCGGGAGCGGCGCAATGGGCGGCGATCGTCGGCCTCGGGCTCGGCCCGGTCGGCCTCGCCTTTTACGTCTGGGACTTCGGCGTCAAGCACGGCGACATTCGCCTGCTCGGCGTCGCCGCCTACGCAGCGCCGGTGCTGTCGACGCTGATCCTGGTCGCCGCAGGCTTCGCGCCGGCGACGCTGACGCTCGGGCTCGCCTGCGCGCTGATCGTCGGCGGCGCGGTGGTGGCGACGCGACGCCGCTGAACCAAAATAGCAAAAGGCCGGCGACGTCGCCGGCCTCGCTCAATGCAAACGTCCGCTGAAGGAGCGCTCACGCCTCGACGGCGGGCGTCTTCGGCTTGAGCACCTGGCGGCCCTTGTACATGCCGCTCTTCAGGTCGACGTGATGGGGGCGGCGCAACTCGCCGGAATCCTTGTCCTCGACATAGGCCGGCGCCTTGAGCGCGTCGGCCGAACGGCGCATGCCGCGGCGCGAGGGCGAGGTTTTGCGTCTCGGAACAGCCATCTTTAGAACTCCAGCCAATCAAGCGGCGACCGGCGGCCTCGCCGAGCGCGAAAGGAAACGGGAAGCGCGGCTCTTACACGCAAAAACGCGCCAACGCCAGCCCTGCGGCGAATGGCTTCGACAGGCCTCCGTCGTCAGGTCGGGCTCGCCCCCGTAGGCGCCAAGTTTGGCGCTAGGCGCTTGCGTTCGCTCTCGCGGCGTCATGACCGGGCTTGTCCCGGTCATCCACGCGGCGCCGCTGCAAAAACCCTTGAAGGTTTGACGCCGCCCTACGGCGTGGATGGCCGGAATAAGTCCGGCCATGACGGCAAACAGCACTGACTCAATGTTATATAGTTTGGGCGCTCGACGCCCGTCGGCGCCGCTCCCCCAATGTCCAGAGTCGCGCGTCTTTTGGCGCCGAACGCCTTGATATCGCCGCCGCGCTCAATGGAATTGTGCTCGCGGCCTCGGGCGGCGCGCTACGCCGTGCCCACGGTCTCGAACATCGCGAGGTCCATCGCCTCGCGCGCGCTGCGGCCCGCCCACAGCACGAACTGGAACGCCTGGAAATAATTCTCGCAGGCGGCGAGCGCCGCTTCGACGATGGTGCGGCATTGGACGTCGCTCGGCTGCGCGCCGCCGGCCAGGCAATGGGCGTGGCGGAACATGACGATGTCGTCGCGCGTCCAGATGTCGAAATGGCCGATCCACAATTGCGCGTTGATGAGTTGCACCAGTTCGACGATCTCGGCGCGCCGCCGCTCGGGAACCTTGAGGTCGAACGAGCAGCTCACGTGCAGCGACTCGATCGCCGGCAGCCAAGTGAAGGAGACCTCGTACTGCGCCCACACGCCGGCGACGAGCATCGAGATCTCGTCCTCGTCGGCGCGGTCGAACGCCCAGTCGTTCACCGCCGCCAGCCGCTCGACGACGTCAACCGGATGTTCGGGGCGATCGAGAACCGAGTTTTCGTCAGCGATCATCGACGGGCTTCCGTGTCGGTGGCGGTTGGCTTCGACGCTTACGCACGGGGGGCACTGCGGCCAGCCTAGAATTGGACAGGATCGCTTGCGCGGGCCTGACGCTGTCGAGCCCCCGCGCACCGGCGAGACTCGATGATTCGTGGTCCGCGGTAAACCCGCCGCGCGCATTCGTCCACAGAATCAGCGAGACGAATCAAATGCGTGGCCGGAATCCGGGCAAAATCCGGGAATTACGGCTGGCCGCCGCCGAGCTTGGCCTCGAGCGCCGCAATCCGCGACCCCAGGGCGTCGTTTTCGCTGCGCGCCTTGGCCGCCATTTCCTTGACCGCCTCGAATTCTTCGCGCGAAACGACGTCCATCCCGGCGAGCAGGCGCTCGAACTGCGCGCGCACGATCGTCTCCACCTCGCGTCGCGCGCCCTCGGCGAGGCCGGCGGCGTCGGTGATCAGGCGCGACAACTCGTCGAACAGGCGACCGCTGGTCTGAGGCATGACGAAACTCCGAATAAGCGCCGCGCTTTTTTCTTGGCGCGCCGGTCCGCCGGCGAGAGCGCCGATTTGCCCGCAACTCAGGCGGTCAGCAGGGCCTTGACGATCGCGCTCGCCTTGGCGAAATCCATCTGGCCAGGATAGCGCTCCTTCAGCGCGTTCACCACCCTGCCCATGTCGCGCAGGCTGGCGGCGCTGGTTTCGGCGATCGCCGCCTTGGCGGCCGCCTTGACCTGGTCCTCATCCATCTGCTTGGGCAGGAATTCGCTGATGACGGCGATTTCGGCGCTTTCCTGCGCGGCGAGGTCGGCGCGCTTGGCCTGCTGGTAGATCGCCAGCGATTCCTGGCGCGATTTCACCATCTTGGTCAGCAGGGCGAGTTCGTCGGCGCGGCTGACGATCTTGCCGGCCCCGCGGGCTTCGATTTCGCGGTCCTTCAGCGCCGCGATCACCAGACGCAGCGCGCCGACCCGGGTCTTGTCGCCGCCCTTCATCGCTTCTTTCATCTGCGTCGAGACGAGCTCGCGCAACGCATTGGCTTCGGCCATGGTTCCTCTGGAAGCTGCCGCGCCGCGGCTTGACGCGCCCCGGCGGCCGCGATTAAGCACGGGGCCATGTCAGGCGCGACACCTTCTAGTCAAATGAGCGGCGCGTTTCAAGGCGAAGCGCAGGCCCCGGGCTGGCGCGAACGCCGTCCGACCGCCCTGCTCGCACTCGCCGACGGTCGGATCGTCGAAGGTTTCGGCGTCGGCGCGACCGGCTCGGCGGTCGGCGAAGTGTGCTTCAACACGGCGATGACGGGCTATGAGGAAATCCTCACCGATCCTTCTTACGCCGGCCAGATCATCACCTTCACCTTCCCCCACATCGGCGTCGTCGGCGTCAACGAGGAAGACATCGAGACCGTCAATCTCGCCGCTTCCGCCGGCGCGCTCGGCGCGATCTTCCACGCCGAGATCGGCGAAGCGTCGAACTACCGCGCCACAAGACGGCTCGACGATTGGCTGCGCGCGCGCGGCATCATCGGCCTGACCGGCGTCGACACCCGCGCGCTGACGGCGATGATCCGCGAAACCGGCATGCCCAACGCCGTCATCGCGCATGATCCCAGCGGCGAATTCGACCGCGCCGCGCTGACCGCCGAAGCCAAGGCGTGGCCTGGCATGAACGGCCTCGACCTGGTGCCGCAGGTGACGACGGCGCAGCGCTTCGACTGGGACGAGACGAGCTGGAAGCCCGATCGCGGCTACGGCCGTCGCGAAGGCGCCGCCGACTACCGGGTCGTCGCGGTCGACTACGGGATCAAGCGCAACATCCTGCGGCTGCTGAGCGATTGCGGCTGCGCGGTGACCGTCGTGCCAGCGACGGCGACCGCCGACGAAATCCTCGCGCTGAAGCCGGATGGGGTGTTCCTGTCGAATGGCCCCGGCGATCCGGCCGAGACCGGCAAATACGCCGTGCCGACCATCAAGGCGTTGCTCGACGCGCGCGTTCCGCTGTTCGGCATCTGCCTCGGCCACCAGATGCTCGGCCTCGCGGTCGGCGCCAAGACGCTGAAGATGCTGCAGGGCCACCATGGCGCAAACCACCCGGTGAAGGACTTCACCACCAACAAGGTCGAGATCGTCTCGATGAACCACGGTTTCGCCATCGATCCGGCGACGCTGCCGGCCAACGTCGAGCAGACCCACGTGTCGCTGTTCGACGGCTCGAACTGCGGCATCGCGCTCGCCGACCGCCCGGCTTTTTCGGTGCAGTATCACCCCGAGGCTTCGCCGGGGCCGCGCGACAGCCACTACCTGTTTCGCCGCTTCGTCGCGACGATGGCCAAAGCCAAAGCCGCTTCAGCGCGCTAGTTCGTCGGCCAAGCCGCGCATGAAGGCGATGCAGGCGGCGAGCTGCGAAACGGCGACGAACTCGTCGGGCTTGTGCGCCTGGTCGATCGAACCGGGCCCGCACACGACCGTCGGCAGGCCGGCGGCCTGGAAGTGCCCGGCCTCGGTGGCGAAGGAGGCGGCGCCGAGCGTGTTGGAGCGCGTCAGCCGCAGGACCAGCGACGCCGCCGCGTTCTCGGGTTGCGCCGCCAGCGGCGGCACGTCGACCTCCATCGCCGTCTCGATCGTCGGCCCGCTGACGAATCGCGTCAGGCGCGGCAGCGCGACCGTATCGACGAAGGCCTGGACCTTGGCGAGCGCCTCGGCCGCAGGAACGCCGGGCAGGCCGCGGAACTCCCAGTGGAAGTCGCATTCGCGGGCGAGGATGTTGCGCGCCGTTCCGCCGCGGATCTCGCCGACCTGCAGCGTCGAATAGGGCGGATCGAAACGGGGATCGCAGATCTCCGGCGCTTCGTAGGCGCGCGCCAGCCGGCCGATCTCGCTGACCACGTCGGCGGCGATCATCACCGCGTTGGCGCCGAGCGCCGGCTTGGACGAATGCGCCTCGAACCCCGTCACGCGGGTGCGAAAAGTCGCGACGCCCTTGTGGGAATCGGCGCCGGTCATCATCGTCGGCTCGCCGACGATCGCCAGCGCCGGGCGCGGCGTCTCGCGGCCGAAGCGGGCGATGAGATCGAGCGAGCCGAGGCAGCTCGTCTCCTCGTCGTAGCTGAGCAGCAAATGGATCGGCCGCTTCAAGCCCGCGGCGAGGAATTCGGGAACCATCGCCAGCGCGACGGCGTCGAAGCCCTTCATGTCGCAGGCGCCGCGTCCGTAGAGGCGGCCGTCGGCCTCGCGCAACGCGAACGGGTCGCTCGTCCACTTCTGACCTTCGACCGGCACGACGTCGGTGTGCCCGGACAGCGCGACGCCGCCCTCGACCATCGGGCCGATCGTCGCCATCAGCGCCGCCTTGTCGCCCGCAAGGTTGGGCGCGCGCGCGGTCGCGACGCCGAGGCCTTCGAGATAGGACTGGACGTAGTCGATCAGCGCAAGGTTGGGGCGGTCGCTGATCGTCGCGAAACCGACCAGCCGCTGCAGGATGTCGCGGGCGCGGGCCAATGCGTCGGCGCTCATCGCATCGGGCTCCTCTTTGCTCGCCCTAGGCTGCGTTCGACGCCGATCGGCCCGGCGCTTCGGCGTCTCGAGCCGACGTTCAGGACGCGTCCAGAGCGACGACGCAGCCTCCGCTTCCCTTCGCGTAACACATTCGCAGCGCGCCGCCAAAGGGCCGGCTTCACGCGTCGAGGTCGGCGACGACGCGATTGCGGCCTTCCGACTTGGCGCGGTAGAGCGCGGCGTCGGCGCGCTTGAACAGGTCGGATGCGCTTTCGCCGGCGCGGCGGCGCGCGACGCCGAACGACGCCGTCACCGTGCCGAGCGCGACGCCGCTGCCGAGCATCCATTTCTTCGACTCGAGCTGGCGGCGGATCCGCTCGGCGAGCCGCGCCGCCTCGATCGGCGACACGCCCGGCATGACGATGGCGAATTCCTCGCCGCCGATTCGCGCGGCGAAATCGTCGCGCCGTCCCGCCGTGTTGAGGATTTCGGCGAACTGCTTGAGCACCATGTCGCCGACGGCATGGCCGAACTTGTCGTTGATCGCCTTGAAACGATCGAGATCGCACATCAGCATGCAGAGCGCCGCGCCGTCCTCCAGCGCAACGTCGAGTTCGTCGTCGAAGAAGCGGCGATTGCCGAGTCCGGTCAAAGGGTCGCGCATCGCCTTGTCGTTGGCGTCGGCGAGATTGGAGCGCAGCTTCTCGATCTTGCTGACCGACTCGTCGAGGCTCCTCGACAGCTCGTCCATCTTGACCTGGACCTTGCGGTTCTCGTCGATCAGCGTCAGCACGACGGCGCGGATTTCTTCCGGCGTGCGCATCTGCGGCAGGTCGGCGTTGGCGCGGTCGAGCGATTCCGAGTAGCCGGCGTTGGCGGTCAGGTGACCCTGCAGCAGCTTGACGATCAGCGCGAGATCAGCGGCGAAGCGCTGCTCGGCGGCGTTGAGTCCGCTCTCGCGCTGCTCGACCGCGAGCGCGACCGCGGACGCGCCGGCGCTCTTGAATTCGCCTAAGCCGGCCGCGACGCCGAACACGCAGAACGCGATCATGCCGAACACGCAGGCCTCGATGAACGAATTGTCGGTCGATTGGCGCCAGATCAGGCCGCCGAGTCCGACGGCCCCGCAGATCGCGAGGAGCTGCAACGCGCGCCTGATGAATGATCTCAATGCTACCCCCCGAACCGGCGATGATAGAGCCGGTCTCGCCGCTTGCGCGCCGCGCCGAAGCGGGATCCCCCTCCGCTGAGCGCCCGTGACGGCTTTCCCATTCGTCCAATTGCCGCAAGTTACCGCGAAACTCAACTGGCGGCAGTCAGCGCGGCGCGGGCGCGGCGACGCAGAGGACCCCGCCGCCTGCGTCTGACGCAAGAGCCCAGCAAAACCAGGAGGTTGATCGAAATGGTGGGGGAGGTAGGACTCGAACCTACGAAGGCGTAGCCAGCGGATTTACAGTCCGCCCCCTTTGCCACTCGGGACACTCCCCCTTCGGCGCTTGGCCGGAGGCGAAAACGCCTCGGACAAGCCGAGGCGCTATCGGGCCGCCTTATCTTTCGCCCGCCCAACCCTGTCAACAGCTAAAAAATCCGCGCCCCGCGCCGCGCCTATTGGCCGGGGCGACCGGCCTGCCGGCTCGTGCGAGAGTCGGGGCGCGCAGCAGGGGAGACGCAAGGCGATGAGCGACGCCAAGGACGACGACGGCGCTGAAGCCGAACAGGCGGCGCGGCGCGTCGGCGGCCTGTCGGCGCGGTTCCGCGCCGGCGAGACGATCTATCGTCCGGGCGACGCGGCGCGCGGCTGGATCGTCGTCGAGAGCGGACGGGTGCGCGTCGGCCTGACCGCCGACACCGGCCGCGAGGTCGTGCTCTATCGCCTCGGCGCCGGCGATTCCTGCCTGTTGACACCTCGGCGCTGCTCAGCGACGAGAGGATGCTCGCCGAGGCGGTCGCCGAGACCGACGTCGCGGCGCGGCTGGTCCCCGTCGCGGCCTTCGAGCGGCTGCTCGCCGAGGATGCGGCGTTCCGCCGCGCCGTATTGCGCAATTACGCCGAGCGGGTCGGCGAGCTCGTCGTCGTCATCCAGGACGTGCTGTTCCACGCCCTGCCCGAACGGCTCGCGCGCCATCTTCTCGCCAATGCGCGCGACGGCGCGGTCGAGGCGACCCATCAGGCGATCGCCGGCGAACTCGCCAGCGCGCGCGAAGTGGTGACGCGGGCGCTCGCCCGTTTCGAGCGCGAAGGGCTGATCCGCGTCGAGCGCGCGCGCATCGTCATCCTCGACCCGGGCCGCCTCGACCGCATGGCCTGCGCGACCGGGTGACGAGGTCACAGACGAGTCGATGCGATCGTCCTAGGTTCCGACACGCCATCGGAGCCAGGAGCCTGTCATGACCATCAA
>Ga0182016_10005489_pt1 | contig 13629 bp, 13 predicted proteins | sample 712S2MmetaG_FD_120491 | JGI IMG/M metagenome (GOLD analysis project Ga0182016, IMG submission 120491) | Permafrost microbial communities from Stordalen Mire, Sweden - 712S2M metaG | ecosystem: Environmental > Terrestrial > Soil > Wetlands > Permafrost | place: Sweden: Stordalen | collected...
ACCGCGCGGTCCCACACGTCGTAGCCCTTGCTGAGCAGCGTCAGGTCGCGCACGCCGTCGCGATAGGCAGTGAACATGATCTCGATCAATACCGCTAGCAGAACAGCAGCCCAGGCCAGCAAGCTGGCCGAGACCTTGCCAAACGCGGCAACTGCGCCAAGCAGCACGGCGACCACGACCAGCGCCAGCCAGCCATATCCCGCAAAACCGGCAAACTTGTAAAGCGGATAGGCCGCTTGGCCTGCGAGCCCCGCTTTGACCGCAGCGGGCTGCACGCTGGCTGCCCAGATACCGGCGAGCAGGTAAACCACGCCGAAGCCCGCAGCCACCTTGCCGCCGAGACCTGCCAGAAAGCGCTTCTCGTCCGCAGTGAAAGTCGAACGGCCCGCGAGGTAAACCAGCCACAACCCGCCGATGAAGAGACCGCCAGCCATCATCGCCAGCCAGCGCGGTTCGAGTGTTGGGTCGCCGGTGGGCAGATAAGCTCCGGCGGCCGATGCGGAATACATCCCGCGCCAGACCTCGGGGCGCAGCATCAGCGTCATATTGGTTGACAGCAGGCGGGCGATGAAGCAAGCCAGCAGCCATGCGCTCAGACCGGCCCACCAGGCCTGTTTGCCTGCCTCAAGCCGCGCCGAGAACTGGTAGAGCAGCCAGTAGGCCAGCATGAGCAGGCCGATGATCGAGATCCAATAGAGGCCGATGAGCACGCTGCTGGTATAGAGCGCGCGGCCGTAGAGCACCTGGGCAAACAGCAGCGGCGGCACGGCCAAGTTGATGACAAAAGTCATGACGACGGTGAGCCTGCGGGCCAGCGCCCGCGCGGTAACCAGCGCCACCGGCGAAGTGCGGACGAGGCTGAGCAGAACCGCAAGCAGCAGCCCGCCCAGCAGCATTTCAACGGCGACAAAATGCAGCGACAGCGTGACGATATGGAGCAGCTTGAAGAGCCATATCGGAGCCGGCAAAGGGATGGGATCGACAGCGGGGTATGGGTGCATGACGCTCCTGAAAGCCTGGAGGCAACTCAGAGTCTAGTTGCGCGTGAAAAGGTCGGATGTGATCGGCCTCACATACCGTTTGCCGGCGGCTGCAACGGGCATCCTTTGAGCCGTCACGAAGCCACGTGAAGCCGATGCACTACGATGGCTTCATGGGAGCGCTGCTCGATATTCGCGATTTGCAGATTCGCTTTGGAGCGGCGGAGGCGGTGCGCGGCATCAGCCTGCAGCTTGACGAGGGCGAGGTGCTGGGGCTGGTGGGCGAGTCGGGGTCGGGCAAGAGCGTGACTGCGCTTTCGATTATGGGATTGCTGGGGCCGGCGGCGCGGGTTGAGGGGCGGATTCTTTGGCGAGGCGCCGGGGGCGACGCAGATCTTCTCCGGCTGCCCGAAAACGTACTAAGGCAATTGCGGGGCCGGGAGATCGCCATGATCTTCCAGGAGCCAATGACGGCGCTCAATCCCGTAATGACGATTGGCCGCCAGGTGGCCGAATGCGCAGAGGCGCATCTCCCCTCATGGACAGGCCGCGAGGCGAAACGAAAGGCGATTGCCGCGCTAGAAGCAGTCGCGATTCCCGAGGCGGCGCGGCGCTACGGCGACTATCCGCATCAGTTTTCCGGCGGGCAGAGGCAGCGCATTCTCATTGCCATGGCGCTCATCAACCGGCCCCGCCTCCTGATTGCCGACGAGCCCACGACGGCTCTGGATGTAACCGTTCAGGCGCAGGTGCTGGAGCTGCTCAAGGAGTTGCAAAAGCAGTATGGGCTTGCCATGCTGTTTATCTCGCATGACCTGGCCGTAGTGGGCCAGGTGGCCAGCCGCGTTGCCGTGATGCGCGCCGGGCAGGTGGTGGAGACGGGGGCGTGCAGAAAGCTGCTTACCAACCCGGAGCACCCTTATACCAAGAGCTTGCTGGCGGCGGTGCCCACGCTGCGCACAGATCGGAGCCGGCCGCTGGCGATGGTGGAGTCAGACTGAAAATCAGAAGAAGAGCGAATCGTATCCCCGGAGGAGGGATACCTAGAGTGCATTGGCGATGATTCATTCATTGAGGCTCTAAGCATTTGTAAACTTCCGGGCTGCCGATGATCCCGCTCTCCAGTCGCAGCCCAAAGGTCCAGCAAAACAATCCGTTCCAGCATTCCTGTGTCACCATAAGGGAAGCCAGTTGCGGGGCCTTCGCTTTATAGAAGCGGCCCGGCTTGGAGAAGGTCTTGATGCGCATCGCAAGCATAGGTCAGGCTGTCTTCGCCGTCATCATGATCCTGCTCGGCGTGTTGGGGTTTCTTCATCCCGATCTTGTCTCTCTGTGGAATCCTGTTTCAGTTCGCGTCCCCGCACACGAATTGCTGGTTCACCTCGTTGCCCTCATCTCCATGGTGGCCGGCGCCGGTCTACTTGTTCAGCGCACGGCGGCCATGGCCGCGCGCCTGCTGCTCGCCACTCTTTTACTTTGGTTGCTGCTGTTGCGGCTACCGGACTTTTTCCTTGAATCTGTCTTCTCGGCATGCTGGTCCGTATTCCCCCTCGTGCTCATGACGGCTGCCGCTTGGGTCCTCTATGTCTGGTTCGCAGCCGACTGGGACCGTAACCATCTAAGTTTTATCCTCGGCAATAACGGTCTGCGTGCAGCGCGTTGCCTTTACGGCCTTTCCTTGATCTTCTTCGGCATCGCCCACTTCGTCGACGTAAAAGATACGGTGTCTCTTATCCCCCATTGGCTTCCTGATCCCCTGTTTTGGGCGTATTTCACGGGATGCGCCTTCATCGCAGCCGGCCTCGCGACTCTTATCGGCTTCTGTGCACGGCTGGCAGTCACACTCTCAGCCCTTCAACTCGCATTGTTCCTGTTCCTGGTGTGGATACCGATTGTGGCGACAGGGTCGAAAGACACATTCCAATGGAATGAGACGATCCTGAATGCGGCGCTCTGCGCTGGCGCTTGGGTGATGACCGATTCTTACCGAGACAGGCGCTGGCTCACTTCCATGCACAAATAGCTTTCCATCGCCAATCCCACCCTAATGAGTGCCTTGGCGATTTTGCACGAAACGAGAAACACTCCTGCTTCACCTGTCAAGGGGGCTGTTGACCAGAAGGTAACTTCCGAATGGCCGACAATGCGCTCATTACACTATCTCGCGGGTGATAACCTTGGAATCGTAAACTGATTCATGGCTTCGGTTTCTATTGACCCACAAATCCTGGTGAGAGGTGAACATGCCGATAGATATCACCGCAACTACCGCTCTACCATTTGATATTCACACCTTGTTTGAGCACTTGAACAGCAAGGACGACCTCGCCCTCATCATCCGCGCTCATCTTTACTTAGAATCGATTCTGATTCGGCAGATCGAAACCGCCCTGGCGAAAAAGGAGCGATTTGACTGTGCGAAGCTGACGTTTCCGAACAAAGTGAACCTTGCCGTTGCGATGGGAAGAGTAGACGAAGCTGACTGCGCTGCTTTGATCGCATTGAATGGCCTGCGGAATAAATTCGCACACAACTTGGGAACAAAGTTGGATGAGGAGAATGAGGCTCAGCTCTACAAAAGTTTTTCCAAACGGCAGCAGACGTTTGTGGACGAGTTGCGAGACACTGTCGGGCTGGATCACACTGGAAGGCTTCGCTGTGATCTGGCCGGGCTGATCATAGCCACTAACGAAGTCCACGCATAGCCGGTTCTGGCAAGCCCACGAACGCGTTCTGGTCGTGTCACCGGCAATCCGGAAGTATCTCTCGGTTGACGCTAACAGCCCAATGCACTCATCGAAACGGCGTAGTGTGCGAATTGCCAGACTTGAGCGGATTATCGGCGGCGGGAAATCGCTTGCGCGATGCTCGGGGCGCAGCCTATTGCATTTGACGGGAAACACACGCGCCGCCCCTCGGCGAACCGAGGAGCGGCGGCGGGCAGGAGCTATAAGTCCGAGGCTACTCGGCGGCGACGGCTTCCGCTGCGACCACTGCTGCCGGAGCTTCCTCCGTTGCTTCGGCCACTACCCTCACCTTCACGTGCGCGGTGACTTCGCGGTACAGCTTGACGGGCACAAAGAACTCGCCGACGCTCTTGAGCGGCTCGGCCAACTGGATCTTGCGGCGGTCGATCTCGAAGCCCTTGGCGGCGAGATCGGCAGCAATATCGGCTGAGGTGACCGAGCCGAAGAGATGGCCGGCTTCGCCCGACTTGCGGGTAAAGCTGAGCACGAGCGGCTCGAGTTGAGTCACCAGCGCCTCGGCCTGAGCCTTCTCGGTAACGGCGCGCCGCGCGGCGGAGGCCTTCATCTGCTCGATGATGGCCTTGTTGGCCTCCGTTGCCTGCATCGCCAGCTTGCGGGGCAGCAGAAAGTTGCGGCCGTAGCCGTCGGCAACCTTCACCAAGTCTCCGCGATGGCCCAGTTTATCTACGTCTTCCTTCAGAATGACTTCCATGGCTAACTCTCCAGTAATACGGGCGGACGCCGGGGACGCGCATATCTTTCCGATAAGAGCGTCCGGTCTGCGGCTATGCCGCGCGATTCTCAAATTCTCTGTGGGCGCTTCCGCTGGGGTAGAGCCCCATCGTTCTTCGCCGGTCGTACCGTTCGGACCCAGGCCTCGCCATTCAAGCTGGCGGACCGGCCGATCCTAGTGCCGCGTGGCAAACGGCAGCAGGGCGATGTTCCGGGCCTGCTTGATGGCGCGGGTCAGGCGGCGCTGGTGCGTGGTGCATACGCCGGTGAGCCGCCGCGGCACAATCTTGCCGCGCTCGGCCACAAACCCTTGCAGTAAGCGGACATCGCGGTAGGGGATCGCGTCGATCTTCTCCGTGCAGAACTTGCAGACCTTTTTGCGGCGGAAAAACTTTCCGCGGCCGCCGGGTCCAGCAGAGGGCCTTGCGCCGGGTCCGCCGGCGGGCCGGCCGCCGGGGCGGTGCCCTGAACCGGAGCTATGTCCGGAACCCCCATTTGGGCCAGTGCCGGAATCCGGTCCGGGTGCCCCTTGTGGCGATGCTGCGCCCGTCTCGGGCGCCTTTCCATGAATATCTTCAGCCATTGTGTTCCCTCTTCACTCTCTTAAGTCCGGGAAAACGTCCATGGACGTTCCGGAATACTGGATCGGGCCGAAGCCGGCTGCCCTCAAAAGGGGCCTGCCGCGGCAATGTGGGTCAACTACGCTAAACGACGGCCTGAGCCGGCTCGGCGGCCTTGACCGCAGCCGGGGCTACATGAGTTGGAGCTGCCGGGACAGCCGACCGGCGGACGCCGCGCAGAGCCTTGACCTTGGCCAGCCGCTTCTCTTCCTCGTCGATGCGAACGGTGATGAACTTGATCACCGGCTCGGTTACGCGCAAGCGGCGCTCCAGCTCAAGCACCACCGCGCCGCCGGCCTCGATGGTCAGCAGAACGTAGTTGCCGTCGTTGAACTTGCGCACCGTGTAGGCGAGCTTGCGCCGCCCCATCTTCTCGACATTCTTCACTACGCCGCCGCCCCCCGTAACCGTGGTGGAAAAGCCGGCGATCAGCTTGTCGGCATCTTCTTCGGCCACATCGGGCCGAATAATGAACATAACCTCATACACACGAACCATCTCTGTTTCCTTTTCCGCTGGAGCTTCGGCTCCAGCTATCGGGAAAAGCGGCCAGTTCGTTGCCCCGGCCACCAAACCCTATTCCCTACTCTTTAGTCCCTAAGTCCCTATTCCCTAGTACCTATTCCCTGTCTTTCCTGTTGAACTCGTTCATTGCGGCTGCCGGCCCATCCTCGACAATGCGCCGCACGGCCTTTGCCACACGGTCCAGCACTTCGTCCAGCACTGCCAGATCCGCCTTACGCATCGGCGAGAGCAGGTAATCCCTGCCCGGCCGCCTTCCGCCTGCCGCAATCGCTTCGGGCGGCAGATTCAAACCCACCCCGATGCGCAGGCGCAGCCACTCCTGGTTTCCCAGAGCGCCAGTTACGCTGCGGGCTCCGTTGTGGCCCGCCGGCGAACCGCGCTCCCTGATCTTGAAGGTTCCCAGGGTCAGATCCAGCTCGTCGTGGATGACGAGCAGATCCTTGGCCGGGTCCGCTTCAAACTCGCGAACCAAAGCGGCCACTGCCAGCCCGCTCAGGTTCATAAAGGTCTCCGGCTTGGCCAGGATCACCTCGCGCCCCGCCATGCGGCAGGTTGCGGTGACGGCCCGGCAACGCCGGTTCTGGACCACAACGCCCTCTTGATGGGCGATGCGGTCGATGGCCATGAACCCGGCGTTATGCGGGGTCCACAGATACTCCGTGCCGGGGTTGCCCAGCCCAACAACCAGGAAGGGCCTGGACAAAAGCGGGCTGTGCAAGGAACCAACCCGTTCACCGGTCTCATTCTCCACGGCCAAGGCTTACTTCTTGGCCGCGGGCTTCTTGGCTCCGGCATCGGCAGTTTTCGCTGCTTCTTCCGGTTTGCCCTTCTTGGCAACTTCGGGCTCGGCTGCGGTAGCAGCGGCGGCTGCAGCGGCGGCAGCAACTTCGGCCTCGGCGGCAGTGGGAGCTTCTTCGCGGATCGAGACCACGTGGGCCACGGTCGCATCTTCGGCGTTCAGGTACTTGATTGCATCCGAGTGGGGCAGATCGCTGACCCGCAATGTTTCGTAGAGGGCCAGGTTGCTGACGTCCACGGCGATACTTGGAGGGATGTCGGCAGGCAGGCACTCGATCTCGACTTCGCGCAATACCTGATCCAGAATGCCTCCGGCGGTTTTCACTCCAGCGGGTATGCCCACCAGCTTGACGCGCACTTTAACGCGGAGAGCCTTGTCCAGGGCAATGCGCTTCAGGTCGATGTGGATCAACCTGTCGTTGATCGGCTCGCGTTGCCAGTCGACGATCATGGCCTTGGCCGCGGGCTGGCCTGCGACTTCTACGTCAAAGATCGTATTGTGGCCGGTCTCTGAGAACAGGATCCGGGAAATCTGCTTGGGGTCCACCTCGATGGCCACGGGATCGTGCCCGGCTCCATACAATACGGCGGGAATCTTGCCGGCAACGCGCACGCGGCGCGCGGCGTTCTTGTTGAACTTGCCCACTCGGGGATTAGCTACGACTGCTTCAGGCATTCGCTCTCTCATTTCCTGTTTCGGGCACGGAAGAGCAGCTTTTAGCTATTAGCTTTTAGCCACTAGCTTGTTCTGCTCGCGCGAATGGAATCGCTCCGCTCCCTTTGTTGAGAAGCAGCTTTTCAGCTCATGGCTGCTTCATTGCTATTTCGCGCTGAATTCGTTCAAAGATCGCTTCAGCGCATTTCTCCTTCGCTCAATTGAGAAGGCCAATCCGACAAACAATTAGCTGGAAGCCAAAAGCTAGAAGCTAATAGCTGCTTCTACGAAAACAGCGTACTCACGCTGGTCTCCATGTGAATGCTCTCGATGGCCGCGCCCAGCAGGCCGGCGATGGAAAGCACTTTGATCTTGGATAACTTCTGTGCCGCATCGCGCAGAGGAATGGTGTTGGTTACAACCAACTGTTCCAGGCGCGATGCGGCGATGCGGTCGATGGCCGGACCCGAGAGCACGGCGTGGCTGGCGCAGGCATATACGGTTGCCGCGCCGGCGGCATAGAGGGCATCCACGGTTTTAACAAGCGTGCCGGCCGTGTCCACCATGTCGTCGAGGATGAGGCAGGTTCTCCCTTGAACGTCGCCGATCACATTCATGACCTCGGCGACATTGATGTCGGTGCGGCGCTTGTCCACAATGGCCAGCGGGGCGCCAATCTTCTGCGCAAAGAAACGCGCCCGCTCCACGCCGCCGGCGTCTGGAGAAACCACCATCAGGTTGGGCAGGTTGAGTTCGCGGAAGTAGCTCACCAGCACTGGGCTGGCGTAGAGATGATCGACGGGAATGTTAAAGAAGCCCTGAATCTGCGCAGCGTGCAAATCGACAAACAGCGCGCGGTTGGCGCCGGCGGTGTGGAACAGGTCGGCGACCAGCTTGGCGGTGATGGCTACGCGCGGCTTGTCCTTACGATCCTGGCGGGCATAGCCGTAATACGGCACAACCACCGTGATCCTGGCTGCCGAAGCCCGCTTGAGCGCATCGATCATTACCAACAACTCCATCAGGTGCTCGTCCACCGGATAGCACGTGGGCTGCACTACGAAGACATCCACTCCGCGCACGTTTTCGAGCAGTTGGCAGGCGACTTCGCCGTCGGCAAAGCGCTGGATCTTGGCCTCGCCCACCGCTACGCCGATGTGGCGGCCAATTTCCTCGGCCAGCGGTTTGTTGGCCGTGCCGCTGAAGAGCTTGAACCGTTTGTCCTCGCTCAGGTTGCGGGTTCTTTTGCGCTCAGGCGCCAGTTTGGCGTCCTTAGCCTTGGCGGAGGGATCGAGGGGCATGCCCTTGTCGTGCTCTTTGCCCGCTCCGTCCCGAAGCTCGTTCAAACCGCTTCCTGGCTGTTTGTCTTCCAATGCGACCGTCAAAGTTTCCACTTCCATCTCCGTGCACCTCCAAGCTGGTTGGCTTTGGCTGCTTCTCGGGGTCCATGATTTGAAGAACCTGGCTGGGCGACCAGGATTCGAACCTGGACAAGTGCCTCCAAAGGGCACTGTCCTACCATTAGACGATCGCCCAACTATGCAACCTGCCGCGAGTCTTTCGCGCAGAATGGTTGCCTGTCAACTTGCTTATTGCAAAAGCATCTCGCGCCAGTAAGCTTGACGCGGCAGGGCGCGGGTCAAATGACTCGCAATGCCAGCCAAACGCAAACGCTCACATGCCGCTTCCGCATCTCCAGGGGTCAGGTACAACCCGTAGAGCGCCGAACCGGACCCGGACAGCGATGCATGGAGGGCTGCCTCCGGTTTGCCCGAAGCCGCAAGGATGCGCTTGATTTCTGCAAGGGAGGGCTGCTGGGGAAAGACGACCCGTTCAAAGTCGTTCTGGATCCAGCTACTGATCCCGGTGCGGACAAGCGCGGACTCTGCGGGTCCGGCCAGGTCCTCTTCATTTGAGAGGACACCGGAGGAGCCGGCTCCCTGCTGTCCTCTTGGGAACCCTCCCGAAAAGGCGCTGGCATAGGCGCGGCTCAACTCATTCAGTTTAACCGTACTGGCCTCGGCGGTCAAACCCTCCTCGGCGCAGAGCGCGTCCCAGTCGCGAAATGCTTGCGGGGTCGAGACGCCGATTGCAGGCGTGGCGACGACGCACCAAACAGGTTCGATATCCGGCAGCGGATAGACTTCCTGCCCTCGGTCCAGCCCCAAAACCGTGCCGCCAATCAAAAACAGCGGCACATCGGAGCCTACCTCGGCCGCAACCGCCAGCCGCCGCGTGAGCCAGCCGCGAACCGAAATCCCCAGTTCCGCCTCCAGGCCAACTAGCGCCGCCACCGCATTGGCCGAGCCTGCGCCCAGCCCGCCCTGCACCGGCAGCCGTTTCTCGATATCGATCTCGACCTCGGCGGTGAGACCCAGAGCCGTCAGCCCAAGCGCCACCATCTTCCAAGCTGTATTACTCGCATCTGTGGGCACGCGGATGTCGTTCGAGGTGAGCGATAGGCTTGTCTTCGTCGCGCGCCGGGCCGTCACCGTCACAACGTCGTGCAGTTCCACCGTCTGATACACGGTGGCCAGCGCATGGAAACCGTCCGCGCGGGGCGCGCCAATGTGCAGGCCCAGGTTGATCTTTGCGTGCGAACGAACGGCGGTAGGCATACCGCTTCATTGTAGGGGCTTGCTCAGGGCCTAATCTATTCACAGTGAGAAACCGAGCCATGCCCCACAGCATCGAGCAGCTTTGCCAGGACATCAACCGGATCGGCGCCTATCTTGCGCTCGACGACTTCGCAGGCGCCGGTCCGGGGCCGGAGGTCTTGCGGGAACTGGACGTAATTGCCTTGCTTGGCAACCAGGTGATCGCAACGCTGAGGGCAGCCTGCGCGCTGATCCAACGTTCACCGCAAGCGGTCCTGTTGCTCTCCGGCGGCATTGGTCACTCGACTCCGCTGCTCTATGACAATCTGCGCCGCTCCAACTACGGCGGGCTGGTTCGCGAAGGGCTGGTCAAGGAAACGATGACGGAGGCGGAGATGGCTGCCGCGGTGGCTCAGGCGGCGTTTCAAATTCCCGCCGGCAGGATTCTGATCGAGAATCGGTCCACAAACACGGCGGAAAATGCCCGCTACAGCCTGCAAAGCTTGAAAGCAGCAAACCGGGGGCAAGGGCCGATCCTGATCGTTCAAGACCCAACCATGCAGCGCCGTTCCATGCTGACGTGGGAACGCGAAGCCGGGATTGCCGGATGGGGCGCGCGCGCCTTGAGCCTTGCAGTTTTTGTTCCGCAAGTTGAACCCGGCCTCGAACCAGGCTCCGCCGGGCTGCCTCGATTCATAGCTGGTCAGATTGAGGGCACCTGGACGATGGAGCGATTCGTAGCCCTCATCCTTGGAGAAATCCGGCGGCTGCGCGACGATGAGGATGGGTATGGCCCCAAGGGAAGAAACTTTCTGCCGCATGTGGAGATTCCCGGGCCGGTCATCGAGAGCTACCTGCGGGTTTGTGCCAGCAGCCTGAGCGCGCTGGCGGTTCGATAGCGGCCAGCCTTGCGCAGCCGGCCCAACCGCACAGATACACTGAAACCAATGCCGGCCATACCAGAAACCTTGAAACACCCATCGGAATCGTTGCAGCACGCAGGCCGCTGGAGCCTGCGCGACTGGATCGCCGCCGTGGTGCTTTTTCTGGCTACGGCGGGCGTCGTGCTCTGGCAGAACGCGCATGTCGCGGTCCTGTTCGATCTCAGCTACATTCTCAACACCGCGGCGCGCATCGCCCTCGGCCAGATGCCGTACCGCGACTTTCCCTTGGCCCACGCGCCGCTCACGTTTCTCATGCAGGCCGCGATCATCCGTCTCACCGGCCGCGTCTTCTTTCACCACGTGCTCTACTGCGCGTCGATTGGCGGGCTGGGCTCGGTTCTCACGTTCAGGATCGTGCTCGGTTCGCTGCGCGGGCGCGTGGCGGCGGCATGGCCTGTCGCCCTGCTCGCCGCCGCGCCGCTCACGGTTCTGGGCATCTACTGCATCGTGCCCACTCCCGAGTACGACTGCGACTGCGGCTTCTGGATACTGGTCGCGTTTTGGATGGTGCAGAGGCTCGACGCAAAGACGAGCGCCGCGTTCGGCTTTGCCGCTGGAGCAGCGCTTTGCGTGCCGCTCTTCTTCAAGCAGAATATGGGCCTGCCGTTTTTGCTGGTGGCCATCGCCGCCGTCCTGCTATCGCTCGCGCTCGGCAGCTTAAGTGATCGTCGCCGGCAAAATTCGCCTGACGCACCCAGCTCACGCACGCTGTTCTCCGTTCTTGCCGGCGCGTGCTTCGCGCTCGGGACAGCTGTGCTGGTGCTGCATTGGACGGCGGGCATCGGCAACTATCTGCACTGGACGATCGAGTATGCAGGGCAGCGGCGCTTGCCTGGATTCAGCCTGATGCTTGGCGTCTACCACGACCCTACGCTGCTCTGGACGTTGCCGTGCGTCGCGATCGCCCTGGCGCTCTTGCGGGTGGGATCTAAACTCCCCCGATTCTCGTGGGCGCCCCATCCTCTGCAAAGCTTCATCGCCCGAAGGGTGGGATCTAAACTCCCCTGGACGCGCATCGCGGCCTTCTTCCTGATGGCCGCGCCGTTCCTCTTCACGATCGCCTCCTTGTTTCTCTACGACGACGCCGACGAACGCGGCGACACCCTGCTGGCGCTGTGGCCGCTGCTGCTGATTCTTGCCGCGGCCATGGCGATTGCCAATCTCTTCCGCCTGCGCGGCACGTCCTGCCTGCGCGCGCTGTTGCCGCTGGTTCTGCTCGCCGCCATCCACGGTACATTCATGTCGCAGCAACTTTGGGGTTCGACCTATGGCATCTGGCCGCTGCTCGTGCTGCTTGTGGCGGAGATGCTTGCGTTCCTTGAGGGGTTTGCCCCATCGACATGGTTTGTACCCGCGCTGACGGCGCTCGTCTCCGTCACGCTGCTGGTGTGCGGCGGGTTCTACACCGCCAGCGAGGATCGGCTCTCCTACGCGGACTTTCCCGACGGGCCGCCCGCGCATTCCGCCTTTCCCCAGCTTGCCGGCCTGTCCACGCCGGGGCCGTACCTGCCGGCGATCGACGACCTTCTGCGCTACACACAGGCCAACATCCCGTTCGATGACGGGATTGTTCTCGTTCCCGGCGAGGAGCCGTTCTACTTTGCCAACGGCCGCGCGCCGCGCTTTCCGGTGCCGTTCTTCGATCCAACCATCGACCCCTATTCGCCCGCCGAGATCGCCTCGCTGGTGCGCTCACGCGACATCCACTGGCTGATCGTGAAGCGCGACTTGCAGACCAAAGAGGACCCAACGCCAGAGCGCGAAGCATTGATGAAGGCTCTGCTGCGCGACTTCAGGCCCTACGCCCAGCTAAACGGCTACGATGTTTACCGGCGTTAGGAAACCTCAAGCCACACCGGATCCTGTTAGCGAATTGAGGCGGACTCACTGAAGTCCTCAAAGGGGTGTTTTACAGACATTTCAGAGAAACTTCCGGATTGCGGTAATACACCAACGAGTCCTATCTGCCTGGGATATCGGGGGACCAATATCCGATCACTTGGTCGTCGACTGGTTTGCGATGTGCTTCAAAATCAGACCTCGATAATGCATACGCCCAGGACACAATGGATTTCATAGACGTGACGGATTTCCATCGTCCCGCGCTGTCCCCGTCGAAATACAAAACAGTATTTGTGCGCGGATTCTTTGGCCGCAGCAGGAGTGCGAGATTTCCAGCCTTATTCCGGACGAGTACGAGTTCGCATCCCGCTTCGCACACGGATGCGAACGCCGGCTGATCTTTTAGGACCTGATCCACGGTTGTTGCATCCGCAGGCATCAGCATGAGCGAGTCGACAAATTGAGCTTGCGCGGAACTGGAGGTTGATTGTGTCCCGAAGTGAACGATTGTGACGTACACCCGGTCGGGGAGAGCCGTCAGATGGTAAACGTCCCAGAGACCCGTAGGAACGCCGACCAAGGCGTTGTCGTCACCTGGAGCCACCGAAAAGGGTCCAAACCGTTTGCCAAACGCGGCGGCAACCGCCGATTTCGGTGTGCCGATGCTGAGTTTCAGACTGGGAGAGGGCTCCTGAGATGAAAGAAGGGATATACAGATGAAGACAGCACACAGACCGAGAACAACTCGCATAGACCGCACTCCTTCGAAACCGATCAGGATTTACCGAATTCTCTCACTTCGGCGCGCCACGAGAGAATGGTCGCCTACTCGGAACTAGCTTGTATCCGTCGATCAAAACCTGGAGCCCACTTTCAGAAGAACGGGGCTTGTGGTGATTCCCTGCGGAAGTTCGTGAATTAGCAATTAGCGAACAGTATCCGCACCAGCGCTCAGCCCCAGCGCTTTTGCAGCGCGCAATGTGGCTACCGGGTCGCCGGTGGGGTGGAATTCCATGGCTACGTTGTAGCGGTAGTTTAGCTGGGCCAGCTTGCGGTAAATATTTGTGTAGTTGATCTCGCCGGTGCCGGGCTCGTGGCGGCCGGGCACGTCGGCCACGTGGATGAGGCCGATGACATCGATGTGCTTGTCGAGCTTCTCAATCAGGTTGCCCTCGGCGATCTGCTCGTG
>Ga0182016_10005490_pt1 | contig 13628 bp, 15 predicted proteins | sample 712S2MmetaG_FD_120491 | JGI IMG/M metagenome (GOLD analysis project Ga0182016, IMG submission 120491) | Permafrost microbial communities from Stordalen Mire, Sweden - 712S2M metaG | ecosystem: Environmental > Terrestrial > Soil > Wetlands > Permafrost | place: Sweden: Stordalen | collected...
ATATCGCCTATGTTAGCAGAAATGTCCGGCAGCATCCACGTCGGTTTGGCCGGCTTGGGCTCCGCCGTGGGCGTGGGATTAGTGGGCATGAAGGCTTCCGAAGCGGTGGGACGCAATCCTGGCGCTTTCGGCAAAGTCATCGCCATTGCCATTTTGGGCATGGCGCTTTCCGAAGCCATCGTGTTCTACGCGATCTTCATGGTGAAGTAACACTTAAATGGCGCGGAGCCCTCGCTCCGCGCCTGCCTTTCCTACAATTATGACCGCAATGATTTTATTCGCCAGCATCGGCAGCGACTTGGCCAAAACCGCCAGTGACACCGCGAAGACGTTCGGCTTGGATTGGCCGCATTTCATCGCCCAGGTGATCAGTTTCACGATTGTCGCCGGCCTCCTCTTCAAATTTGCCTATCAACCCATTCTCAACGTCCTGGAAGAGCGCCGCCAGCGCATCGCGGAAGGACTCGCCAACGCGGATAAAATCAAGGCGGAATTGGCTCGCACCGAGGCGATGCAGCGGGAAGTTCTGGAAAAGGCCAATGCCCAGGCCACCAAGCTGATTGAAGAAGCCCGCGCTGCCGCCGCCCGTGTGCAAGAGCAGGAGACGCAAAAGGCCATCGCCCAGGCCGAGCAAATCATCAGCAAGGCGCGCGAAGCCACCACCCTGGAACGGCAGCGGATGCTCGCTGAACTCAAACGCGAAGTGGCCACGCTTGTGGTCCAAACCACCGCCGTGGTCAGCGGCAAAGTGCTCACGGCCGACGATCAGCAACGCCTGGCGGAGGAAACCCGCCGTCAGCTTGCCGCCTAAACCGGCGCACTCATCGCAATGAAGATCTCCAAACAATCCCGGCGCGATGCCCGTCAGCTTTTCCGCGCTTGCCTGTCTGGCGAAACCCTCGATGAGAGCCGCGCCCGCCAGGCGGTCGCCAGCGTGGTTCAGCAAAAGCCGCGCGGCTACCTGGCGCTGCTGACCCATTTTGAAAGGCTCGTGCGACTGGAGATCGCCCGCCGCTCCGCCCGCATTGAGAGCGCCGCTCCTCTTTCGCCGCAAACCCAAGCCCAAGTGCAGGGTGATTTGACCCAACGTTATGGCCCGGGTTTGAGCTTCACCTTTACCCAGAATCCGGCCTTGATTGGCGGTATGCGCATCCAGGTCGGCGGCGATGTCTATAACGGCAGCGTGCAAGGCCGACTGGCGGCGTTGCGAGACAGTTTTTAGAGAATTCTTTACCAACCTATGAGTACATTGTTGCAAGAAATTGAAGCCCAGATTTCCGGATTAAAAACCGGCGTGACCCGCCAGAATGTCGGGATCGTGCGCGAGATTGGCGACGGCGTGGCCAAGCTGGAAGGTTTGTCCGACGCGATGCTCAACGAAATGTTGGACTTCGGCAACGGCATCGTCGGCCTCGCTCTTAACCTGGAAGAGACGGAAGTCGGCGCCATCATCCTGGGCGATTACACCAGCATCAAAGAAGGCCAGGAAGTGCGCACGACCGGCAAGCTGCTGCAAGTGCCCGTCGGCAAGCCCCTTTTGGGCCGTGTGGTCAATGCGCTGGGCGTTCCGCTCGATGGCAAAGGGCCGATTACCACAGACACATTTTATCCCGTCGAAAAAATCGCCCCCGGCATCATCAAGCGCAAATCCGTCTCGCAGCCCGTGCAAACTGGCATCATGGCGGTCGATGCCATGATTCCCATTGGCCGCGGCCAGCGCGAATTGATCATTGGCGACCGTTCCACCGGCAAGACGACCATTGGCATTGATACGATTATCAGCCAGGCGCGCCTGAACAAAGCGGCGGAAGCGGCCAAAGACGCCAGCCATCGTCCCCTCTATTGCATTTATGTGGCCATCGGGCAGAAGCAATCCAACGTGGCGCGAGTCATTGCGGTGCTGGAAGAAGCCGGAGCCATGCCTTACACCATTGTGGTCAGCGCCAGCGCTTCCGATTCGGCCACCAACCAATACCTCGCCCCCTTCGCGGGTTGCGCCATGGGCGAATGGTTCATGGACAACGGCATGGACGCGCTCATTATTTACGACGATCTTTCCAAGCACGCCGTCGCTTACCGCCAGGTCTCGCTGGTGCTCAAGCGCCCTTCCGGTCGCGAAGCCTATCCGGGCGACGTTTTCTATTTGCACAGCCGCTTGCTCGAACGCTCAGCGCGCGTCAGTGAGAAATATGGCAATGGTTCATTGACGGGCCTGCCGATCATTGAGACTCAGGCTGGCGACGTGTCCGCATACATTCCGACCAACGTCATTTCCATTACCGACGGGCAGATTTATTTGGAAACGGACCTTTTCTATCAAGGCATCCGGCCGGCTATTTCCGTCGGTCTGTCGGTCTCGCGCGTCGGTTCCGCCGCGCAGATCAAGGCCATGAAGCAGGTGGCCGGGCGCGTCAAACTGGAATTGGCGCAATTCCGCGAGCTGGCGGCCTTCGCGCAATTCGGCTCCGATCTGGACGCCAAGACCCAGGCGCAACTCGAGCGCGGCAAGCGCATCGTCGAGGTCTTCAAACAGCCGCAATACAATCCGATGCCCGTGGAGGTCCAGGCGGCGGTGCTTTGGACCGTGCAGAACAGCCTGATGGACGACGTGCCCGTTGATAAGATCAAGGATTTCCAGGCCAAGCTGACCGAATATTTGACCAGCCGCAAAACATCCTTGATGGACAAGATCCGCAATGAAAAAGCCTTGAGCGACGCGCTCAGCGCGGAGTTAAAGGCCGCTGTGACGGAGTTCAAGCAAACCTATAAATAAGCGTCATGGCCAGCACACGCGACATTCGCCGGCGCATTAAGTCGGTCAAGAATACCGCCCAGATCACCAAGGCGATGCAGATGGTGGCGGCGTCCAAAATGCGCAAAGCCCAGCAGGCCGCGCTGGCGGGCCGGCCTTATGCCGATTTGATGAACAAGGTGCTGGCTGCGCTGGTCTCCGAGTCCCGCGATTTCAGCCATCCCTTTGTTGAGAAACGGGAGGGGGAGACCCGTTGCGTCATCCTTATCAGCACCGATAAAGGGCTTTGCGGCGGCTTGAATAGCATTCTGATGCGGGAAGCCTCCAAGTTTGAGCCGGGGACGAAATTCGTTTCCGCCGGGCGCAAGGCTTCGCAATTTCTGGCCCGGACCAAACGAACGCTCATCGCCGAATTCACTTACAAGGATGCGCCGGCCTTTAGCGAGGCGCGGGCCATCTCAAAATTCGCCCAGGACCTTTATCTCAAAGGGGAAGTCAGCCAAGTCGATATTTTGTTCACCCGCTTTATTTCGACCTTGAACCAGCGGCCGGAAACCCGGCAACTGCTGCCCATGGGCGCCGATCACGCCGTGACCGCCGGAGTTGGAGCGAAAACGGAAACGACCCCGCCCGCCGGCGCCGGCACGGGCGAATTCCTCTTCGAGCCGAGCCAGGAGCAGGTGCTTGGCGCGCTGCTGCCCCACAGTTTAAATTTCCAGGTTTATCAGATTCTCCTCGAAGCCAAAGCCAGCGAGCACAGCGCGCGCATGGTGGCGATGAAGAACGCCACTGACAACGCCAAGCAATTCATCAAAGACCTCACGCTCGAATACAACAAGCTGCGCCAAGCCAACATCACCAAAGAATTGCTGGAAATCAGCAGCGCCGCCATGGCCATGGGCTAATTTTCGGCGGTGGGGCGGGCACTCCGCTGCCCGCCGATCCGGTGCCCCGGAATGTCGCGCCCCGCCTTTGCGGCTAATTTAACTTCCCGTGGAAGAAATCGTCCTCGTAGCGCGCTAATTGCTTGTTGAGCTTCTTGAGGTCCGTCTGTTGCGGCACGATGTAGTCCGTCCAGGAGGGCCGCGCCGGCATTTTATTGATAGCGTCAAAAAGGGCTTGCGGGCCTTCGGTCGCAAAGCCGCAAGTGAGCGCGTTGAGCACACCCGCCTTGACGGAGACGTCCCATTCCGCCGGAGTGAGGAATTGATTAATCGGCGCGAGTTTGCCGCCGCCCCCGGCCATCTTGGCGGAATACTTGGCAAAATGCCCCAGGTAATGGTGGGTCAGATTGATCGCCGTCACCAGCCCGATCATTTGGTTGAAATAGCTCAGTTGATCATTCATGACATCGTCCGTCCAATAGCGGGCCTCGACGATGGGCGGCGGGGGCGCGGCCAGGTTGGCGGCGCTGAGTTGGGCGTAATTCTTGACATATTGATCAAAGAAACCGGGCTGAATCCGGTCCACCGCCTTGGCATGGCAAATGTGGTTGACCATCTCGATGAACCCCGCCGAAAGGGTCACTTGCCGGATGATCCTATTGTCGCCGGTCACCGCGACGGGCGTGACCACGGGCACGTCCTGCGGCTGCAACGCGATCACTTCCTGGCTGAGTTGGTCGGCAAACTTCTGCGGCAAGGCTTCGCTCAATTCGCCGCCCAGTTTGAGGGCGCGGCTGAAGCCGCTGGGGTAAGTGCCAGACGGCGGATTGACCTCCGCGACGGCGGCAACGACCACCAGCAGAAAGAGGCTGGCGCGGACCTGACGCCGCACCGTCTGGGTCATGGTCAGCAAAAACATGCTATCGTGGCGGCGGCTTGGCCCGGCTCAATGGTGCTCACAATGCCAAAACTATACAAACCTGTCTTTTTTGCCACAAGGAAAAGAGCCGCGATTACTCTTGCTTCTAATGCGGCAGGCGGGAATATTGCACCACTTATGAGTAAAACACCGCTTCGAGTTGCCGTTACCGGCGCAGCCGGCGCCATCGGCTATTCCATCTTATTCCGCATTGCTTCAGGCGAATTGTTCGGCCCGGAGCAGCCTGTCATTATCCATTTGGTCGATATTCCCGACGCCTTGCCCGCTTTGCAAGGAGTGATCATGGAACTGGAAGATTGCGCTTCGCCGGCCCTGCAAAAACTGGTTGCCACAGCCGATCTGAACGAAGGATTTCGCGACATCAATTGGGCCCTGCTCATCGGCAGTGTTTCCCGCAAGCCCGGCATGGAACGGAAAGACCTGCTCGCCATTAATGGCAAGATTTTCACGGGCCAAGGCCAGGCCCTGCAAAGAAATGCCGCCAAGGACGTCCGCGTCCTCGTCGTCGGCAACCCCTGCAACACCAATTGTCTCATCGCGATGAACAGCGCGCCAGAGGTGCCACGCGATCGCTGGTTTGCCATGACCCGGTTGGACGAAAACCGCGCCAAGGCGCAACTGGCCAAGAAAGCGGGCGTGGGTATTTCAGGGGTCACGAATCTGGGTGTGTGGGGCAATCATAGTCCGACGATGTTCCCGGATTTTTACCACGCGAAGATCAATGGCCAACCCGCGACGACGGCGATCTCGGACGAAAACTGGCTCAAAACGGACTTTGTTACGACGGTGGCGCAGCGCGGGACCTCGGTGCTCAACGCGCGCAAAGCGGGTAGCGCGGCCAGCGCCGCCAACGCCGCGCTCGACAGCGTGAGGTCCATCGTGACCCCCACCGCGCCTGGCGACTGGCATAGTGTCTGTGTTCCCTCCGATGGCAGTTATGGAATTGAGGAAGGTCTGATCTGTTCCTTCCCTGTGCGCAGCGATGGGCATCGCCTGACTATTGTCCAGGGCCTGGAGTTGAACGAATTCACCAAGGCCAAAGTCGCCGCTTCGGTCAATGAACTGAAGGGCGAAAAGGCGATGGCGACGGAGTTGGGACTCGTGCGCTGATTATTTGACTTCGCTATTGGCCAGGCCCTTGGCGGTCTGTTTTTGGCGAAAGTTTTCGTAAGCCTGGCGGATGGCCGGGTATTTATTGCCGAGCATGGCTGCGGCCAGCAGGGCGGCATTGATGGCCCCGGGCTTGCCGATGGCCAGCGTTCCCACGGGGACGCCGGCTGGCATTTGCACCATGGATAGCAGCGAGTCCATGCCGTGCAAGGATTTTGACTCCATCGGCACGCCCAGGACCGGCAAACAGGTTTTGGCCGCAGTCACACCCGCAAGGTGGGCCGCGCCGCCAGCCGCCGCGATAATCACTTCCAACCCGCGACCGGCCGCGCCGGAAGCCCATTCAAAAAGCAGGTCCGGCGTGCGATGGGCCGAGATGACCCGCACTTCGCAGGGAATTTCCAATTCGGCCAATTGCGTGGCCGCGTGCTGCATCGTTTCCCAATCCGATTGGCTCCCCATGATGACGCCGACTAAAGGGTTATTCTGGTCTTGCTGCATGGTTTAGTGTGATTATTTTCTTTGCAAATTAAAACTGCGCGGATGCGCCCCTAGGCAATGATTCCTTTTGATTTAAGGATTTGAATATAGTCCTGCAAGTACATGCTGCATTGCCTGAATGTTCGGCAATCCTTTTGTGATAACATCATATCCTTTGGCAGATGACCGTGCCCCAATTCGGCCGACACTCTCCGAATTCCGAATTGAATCACAAGAATTCCTTCGTGCCAAAATTTGATCTGGGTATGATGCTTTGAACTATTATCGACCTCGGCCTTGAGCTTTTTCTGAATGGCCCAAGCATCTTCTTGGACAAACTTTTTCACGCATTCTTCTGCATGAATTGGCGCATGACCAGTAGTTGCCGTTTCGGCTCGGGTCCGAGCTTTTCAATTGGGACCGTTGAAAAACTCTCGTACAAATCAATAATTTGCCCCTTTAAATTACGGACTGCCTCTTCTTCATTATTCCCTCCGCTATGAATGTTCGCATCGAACCATCCGGCCTCATATTCGCCTTCTTCGGAATGAACGGTGGCGAGGATCGTCTTCAAGACGGCATAGGGTTCGGGAGCAAAGGTATCAATGGGGATAATCTTGGTTTGGAGCGATTCAAGCCTCTGAATTCTTCTTTCAAAATCACTCAGCGCCACTTCAAGCAAATTATCTCCCGTTGTCCTTTCTGGTAACGTGATCGGCATATTATCCACGGAAAAATAAACCGGTTAGAGACGTTTTCAAGTTTCAAATCACTGTGTCAGTGCGCGGCTTGGTCCAACGCGCTCAGGACCGCCCCAGGCGTCAGGAAGACATCCAGCACTTGCGGTGCTCTGTTGGTGTCTTTGGAATAAACCAGGACCAGCGGCACGCCGTCGCGGTGGTAGCGCGCCAATTCGATGGAAATGGCCGGGTCTTCGCGAGTATAATCGCCGACCAAGGCCACGGCTCCGATTTCCTCGAGCTTTTTCCGGGTGCGGGGAATCTCCAAACTGGTGCGTTTATTCACCTGACAGGTCAGGCAGCTCTTGGCGGTGAAATCGACGAGGACGGGATGGCCTTCGCGTTGTGCGTCCGCGACCGCTCGCGGGCTCCAGATTTTCCAGGGAATGCCCTCTTTGTCCGGTCGGCTTTGCAGGAGAAGACCGGCGTCTGCCGCGACAAGGGCCAGTGAGATCACCGCCGCGACGCCTTTGCCACGCAGGCCGCGCTGGACAAACTCACCCCAGACCCACGCCGCCAAGGCCAGCACCACCAAAAACAACCCCAGCCAAAGCACATCATTGCCGCCATTGGCCGAAATCCACATCAACCACACCGCCGTGCCCAGCATGGGAAAGCCCAAGACGGTTTTGAATTTCTCCATCCACGCGCCTGGCTTGGGAAGCCATCTCAGCCAACGGGGTTCGCAACACAACAGCACAAACGGAAACGCGAAACCAACCCCGGCCGCGACAAAGACCAGGACAATGATGAGTGGGGGCTGGCTGAACGCAAACGCCAGCGCCGCTCCCAGAAAAGGCGCGGTGCAAGGCGTGGCCAGCATGGTCGCCAGCACGCCGTTGAAAAAGGCGCCGGAATAACCAGACCGCGACACCAATTCGCCGGCCACTCCCGTGGCGCGCGTGCTCAAAGTGATCTCAAAGACGCCGAAGAGATTTAAGGCGATGAGCGTCACGAGGATGGTCAGCGCCATCTGCACTTGCGGAACACGAAAGGAATCGCCCCAATTGGCCACGCCGCCCGCCCGTTGCGCGCCAATGGCCAGCCCGGCCAGAACCAGGAAGGAAACCAGAACTCCGAACCCGTAAACGAACCCCATGCTTCGCACCCGCCCAGGATGTTCTCCCGCTTGTTTGACAAAGCTGAGAATCTTCAACGCAATCACCGGCAGGACGCACGGCATGATGTTGAGGATCAAGCCGCCCAGAAACGCGAAACCGAGCATAAGACCGATGGCCCCTCCGCCGGCCACCGGGGGCGTCGCGGCGGGCGCGGCGGGCGCGGCGGGGCGGATGGCCAGATCGACTTCTTGCGCGAAAGGGTGGCCTGAATCCACCTTGCCGACGAGAATACCGGCCAAATGGTCCGGCCAGGCGTTATCGTTCGTCTTGAGGATTTTGCGCAGGCGGATGCTGGAATCCTGCGCGGGCAAAGTCTCCGTCTGGCCGCTCCCGTCAAAATACGTATTCGCGTAAGGATAGAAATCGGCGGGCGCCAGATTGGTTTTCCAAGTAATGATGAGCGGGCGCCCATTTGTCGAAATAGGCCCGGCTTCCCAGGCGGCGGAGGCTGTTTCCGGAGCGGCGGCGCCAGGGACTTTTGCCAGCCATTCCCGCAGCAGCGGCGCGGCGGATGACGGTTTCGTTTCGCTGGCAATGGTCAGATCGGCCGCTTGTTCGTTGCTGGCCATGACGCATTGCTCCGAGCATTCCATCCAATGATTGGAAGCTTTGAGATGGAGGACGCCGGGAGGCAAATACTTCGCCAAGGTCAGCGGAACTAATAAGACGACTTCACCGGTATAAACGTACGTTACCAAGGCGCTGTCGCCGATCTGCTGGACATCTTTTTCCGGGACTGGCCAGTGGATTTCCCCCGCCGTGACTCCAGGGGGGAGGTCCCAGATGATTTTCGTCGGATCGCCCGCTTCGCCGCCGTTGCGCCAGTAGGTGTGCCACATCGGCGCCATGTCCATTTTCAGGCCCGCCCAAATCGTGTCGCCTGAGCGGGCCGCATCGGCGGACAGCAGCAACTGCACCTGGGTCTTGGGGGCGGCGCTTCCAGCGAAGGCGGTCAGACAAAATAATATCCAAACCGCCCGGCGCAGAAAGATCCGGCTGGCCGCATTCACGCTTCGATGCCGTAAACTTTTATTTTGTTATAGAGGGTCTGACGGCCAATGCCGAGACGCTTGGCGGTTTCCAGTTTATTGCCGCCGGTGTCTTTGAGCATTTGCAGGATGGCATTGCGCTCCATGGCTTCCATCAAGGTCAAGTCCGGGCTGGCGGCGGCGCTGGCCACAGCAGCGAAGGAAAGGTCTCGTTCGTCAATCATCGCACCTTCCGACATGAGGACCGCGCGCTGAATTTCGTTCTGCAATTGGCGCACATTGCCGGGCCAATCGTACGCCCGCAAGGCCTCGCTGGCACCGGGCGTGAAGCCGCTGATATTGCGCCCGGCTTGGGCATCAAAGCGTTGCAGAAAGGCCGTGGCCAAGGGCAGGATGTCCTCGCGCCGCTCGCGCAAGGGCGGAAGATGAACGGAAATGGCGCTGATCCGGTAATAAAGGTCCTCGCGCAGCTTGCCGGTCTTGATCGCTTCGTCAGTTTGGCGGTTGGTCGCGGCGATGACGCGACAATCGGTCTTGTAGCTGGTCCGGCCACCGACCGGACGGACTTCTTTTTCCTGCAAAATCCGCAACAACTTGCTCTGCGTATCGATGGGCATTTCGGAAATTTCGTCCAGCAGCAAAGTCCCGCCGTCCGCCTGGCGGAAGAGGCCTTCCCGGTCCACATTGGCGCCGGTGAAAGCGCCTTTGACGGAGCCGAAAAGCTCGCTTTCGATCAATTCCCGGGGCAGCGCGGCGCAATTGATCTTAATCAGCGGACCGGTGTTGCGCGGGCTGAAGTTATGGATTAGGTCGGCGATCACTTCTTTGCCGGTGCCGCTTTCACCGGTGATTAAGATGGAAACATCGCTGGGGGCGACCCGCTCAAGCGTCCGCACCACCGCCTTCATGGACGGGCTTTGGAAAATGGGCGAGGTCCCGCCCCGCATGGTCGCCAAGGCCTTGCTCAGTGAATTGGTTTGGCGGTTAAGCCGCCGATGCTCCAAAGCGCGTTCGAGCGAGAGGAGCAGCACCTTGGTCACAAAGGGTTTGCTCTGAAAATGATAGGCTCCCCGTTTGGTCGCTTCCACCGCCACCTCGAAAGTGGCGTTGCCCGTCAGCATGATGACTTCCGTGTCGGGCCATTGCTTCTTGATTTGCGGGAGCAGCTCCAGGCCGTCCCCGTCCGGCAACTTCAGGTCCAGCAGGATGACCTCGGGCGCTGGTTCGGCGAAGGCTTCCCGCAATTGCGCGGCGCTTCCTTTGGCGATGGGTTCATAGTCGTTGCTCTCCAAAATGGTGGCGATCAGGCCGCGCACCTGCGCGTCGTCATCGACCACCATGATTTTTGCTTTCATAGGCTTCTTCGGCGGGGCCCGCAAGCTTGGACAAACTGCTTGAACAATCGCAGAAAGACGCCGTTACTGTCAAACAATCGTTCAGGATGGAATTGGACCCCCAGCAGGAAAGGCCGCCTCGCGGCGTTCTTTAGTTCCACCGCTTCAATGATCCCGTCCGTGGCCGTCGCCACCATGCGCAAACTCGGGGCCAGTTTGTCAATGGCCTGATGATGGGTACTATTGACCCCAAGGGTCTTCCGCTTTGTGAGTTTGCCGAGAAGCGATCCGGGATCGATCGTCACCTCATGCACCGGTTCCGCCTTTTTGTCCATGCGCCCATGATTGAGGGACTCGGGCCGTTGCGACGGGATATCGACCAGGAGGGTGCCCCCCAAAGCGACATTGAGCATCTGGTGCCCTCGGCAAATTCCGAAGAGCGGTTTGTTTCGCGAGAAGATTTCCGCGATCAGGCCGGGCTCCCAAATATCCCGCGCCGGCGCGATGGGGCCGACTTTTTTGGCCAGTTTTTCGGGCAAATTCTTGGCGTAAAGCTTGGGGTCAATATCATCGCCGCCCGTCATCAGCACCCCGTCGCAACGTCGCACCGCCTCCGCCATGATCGGCTTGGTCGTTGTGGCCGGAAAGATCAGAGGAAGACCGCCGGCGGCGATGATGGCGTCGCTGTATCGGTTGGACAGGCTGATGGACTGGTCATCAAATTCGGTGCCTCCGTCATCCGTGCTGGGTGTGACCAAAATGAGCGGGCGTCGCTTCATGGAGAGGAGGGGTTCAAATTACCGTGCCAGGAAAACGGTCGATGATCATTTGCCGAACTTTCTGCTCTTCCTCCGGCCGCAAAAGCCTGCGGTTGATTCGACGGCGGACGGAGTCCAACAGAGCCAGCCAATCTTCCAAGGGCGGGTTGGGCACCGCCTGCCAGCAATCGAAGCGCTTCTCGCGCTGGTAAAAGATCCACTGTTTGCCGACATGTTGCGCGTAACATTGCAGTGGCGTGCCTTCGGGCGTGTCGCGTTTCCAGCTGATTTCGGCTTTGGGCATCAGGATTCATCCGGCAGATCGATGCTGGCCACGGCCATGGCGGCGATGCCTTCTTCGCGGCCAATAAAGCCCAGAAGCTCGTTGGTGGTGGCCTTGACCCCGATCCTGTTGGGGTTAACCCCAAGGGCCTGGGCGATGTTCAATTTCATCGCGGCGGCGAAAGGCATGAGCTTGGGTTGTTGCGCAATCACAGTGGCATCGACATTGATCAATTTGCCGTTGCGGAAGTTAATCTGCCGGGCGGCTTCTTGCAAAAAAACTTTGCTGGCCGCGCCGTGCCAGCGCGGGTCCGTATTGGGAAAATAGTGGCCAATGTCCGGCTCGCCCAAAGCACCCAAGATGGCGTCGCACAGGGCGTGCATCAGGACATCGGCGTCGGAATGTCCCGCCAGTCCCTTGTGGTGAGCAATCTCCACTCCGCCAAGAACCAATTTGCGTCCCTGGACCAGCGGATGCACGTCATAACCGATGCCTACATGAACCATGAGGGTGAACTATAAGGTTAGGCGGCCCCGCAACCAAGCAATTTGTCGCTTTGGCTGCGTTCGGCCTGGAGATGAAATTCAAACCTTTTCCCAACCGGTGCATCCGCGCTTGATTTAAGTCAATTTACGTGGCAATTTGCCAGCGTGACCTACGTGACGATTGAGGCTGAGATCACGGACGGAAAGATCGTCTTGGCAAACGGGGCGCAATTGCCGGAGCGCGGACGCGCCTTGGTGACCTTGCTGCCGGAAACGCCGCACCACACGGATTGGGATACCGTTGTTGCGTCCCTTGGCGTCCTTCGCCGGCCCAACTTGGACTCCAGCGCCTGGCAAAGCCAAGTGCGCTCCGAGTGGGCGCCTGATTGATGCGCTGGCTCCTGGACAGCAACGTCCTCATTGACGCGCTGGCCGGGTTGCCGCATGGAGTGCGGCTTCTACAAGAGGCTCGGAGGCGTCCGGAGGTTTCAGTTGTCTATTCCGCCATTACCCGGGTCGAAGTTCTCGGTTTTCCGAACCTCAATGTCCAGGAAGAGGAAGCCATTCGCCGGTTATTGAACGAATTTGAGGAAATACCCATATCCAATGCGGTGGTTGAGCGCACGATCCAGATTCGGAAATTGGTTCGCATCAAGATTCCGGACGCCCTGATCGCCGCCAGCGCCGGCTTAACGCAGGCGACAGTAGTAACGCGGAATTTAGGCGATTTTCGTAACCTGCCTGGACTGATTATTCTTCATCCGGCCAACGTATAATGAGCCTCGAATCTCTTTAGAGCCTCCCGATCATAGCCCGCGAATTGCCTCCGTTGCGGGGATTTAACTTTGAGGTTTCGTTTCGCGGGAATAAACTGGGTGCTCGTATGCGCCTCAACATTTTGCTTCTGGTTTTGCTCGCCTTCATCATGGAACGCTCCAATGGGCAATCCGCCGCCGCGATCAAATGGCCGGGTTCGCAACCGGATGGTTCCGTGCTGCTGCACAACCAATGGTCTCTGCGCCCGGCTGGAAGGCAGATTGGCCTGGGCAGTTTTCCCGTCAACGTGGCGGTCCATCCGCAAGGGCAATATGCCGCGGTTCTCAATGCCGGTTATGGCCCCCACGAGGTGATGGTGGTTGATTTGATCAAGGGCGCGGTCGTGGCCCGCGCGCCTTTGCATGAGACCTTTTACGGGCTGGCCTTTTCCGCCGATGGCTCCCAACTGTTTTGCAGCGGGGCGGGTGATGAAGTGGTTCATCGCTTTTTGTTCCATGATGGAGAACTGACCCATCCGACCGAAATCCCGGTGCATGACAAAGCGTTGCACGCCGCGCCGTGCGGAATCGCGGTGGATCGCGCGTTGCGGCGGTTGTTCGTGGCCAACGTCTGGGGCAACACAGTTTCGGAAATCGATCTCACCGGGAACGCGAAAGTGACCGACATTGGCCTGGGCTCCAAACCGGAGCCTCTGGCCAAAGTTCCCGTCACTCCTTCCGCTGATTTCGATACCACCGCCGCCGATAAGCGGGCGGCGGCGGAGCGTTACGGCAACGACGCCGACCACGCCTTTCCCTACGCCTGCTGCTTGGACGAAAAACGGCAGCGGCTCTACGTGAGCTTGTGGGCGCAGGCGGCGGTTAAATTGATCGATTTCAAGACAGGCCAAGTCGTGACCAACTGGCCAACGGAGGATCACCCCTGTGAAATGGTGTTGACGCGCTCAGGGAAGCTGCTCTATGTCGCCAACGCCAA
>Ga0182016_10005491_pt1 | contig 13627 bp, 17 predicted proteins | sample 712S2MmetaG_FD_120491 | JGI IMG/M metagenome (GOLD analysis project Ga0182016, IMG submission 120491) | Permafrost microbial communities from Stordalen Mire, Sweden - 712S2M metaG | ecosystem: Environmental > Terrestrial > Soil > Wetlands > Permafrost | place: Sweden: Stordalen | collected...
CCCGTGCCGTCCTGACGCATTCCAGTCGCGGTCTTTCTGCTTCTCGGCGCTCGGCGGGGCGTCGCGGTTCCCTTGCGCGGATTGGCGCGGCCAATGATGTCCCAATAACTCGCGGGCGCGTGGTGCGCCGTTAGGCCGAGCACGGTTTCGAACGAAGCGTGACGGAAGAAGCGGCGGTTGTAGCGGAACACGAATTCGTTGAGATAAGTATCGGCGTGTTTGCGGCGCAGTCCGTGATACGTGCCCAATCCCCACCGCTTCACCAGGGCGAAGACCCGATGAATCCAGGGCGGCATTATGTGCGCGGCCATCTTGCCGACGATGCGCGGATCGTGCCGGTAGTCGGTCAATCCTGGATACGAGGCATGGCCGTCCGTCAGCAACGTCGCGCCGGGCTTTACATTGGCTCGCACGAAAGCCTCGATCGAGGCCGCCGTGTTGTCGGCAATCACCGCGAGGCGGACGCGGCCAGAACGGCTATCGAGATATTTTGCGTGTTTGCGGCGCGGTTTGGACAGATGGGTGTCGCGTTCAATCCCCTCGACAGCGCCGATGACGAGGATTTTGCCAGCGTCGCCGGGCTCGAAAAACGTATCGCCTTCGCGAAAAGGAATTTCGGCCTGATCGACTTCGACGACGCCTTCGAGAAGTTCGCGATCCGGATCGACCATCGAGCGCCGCAGTTTCTGCGCCAGCAGCCAAGCTGTTCTGTAGGTCAGGCCGAGTTGATCCTCTAACTGCCGCGCCGACATGCCGTTGGAATGTGTCGCCATCAAATGGGCGGCCCAGAACCACGCCGTCAGCGGCAGCCGCGTGCGGTGCATCGCCGTGCCTGCGGTGATCGAAGTCTGACGACGGCAGCCGTAGCACTCGAAGGTGTATGCCCGGCTCTTGAGCGCGGCGGCGCGATTGCCGCTGCAAGACGGACACACGAAGCCATCTGGCCAGCGACGTTTAAACAAGAATGCCGCGCAGCTCGCCTCGTCGGGAAATTCCTTTTGGAATTCGGTGAGTGATCGCCCCCTTGCCATAGGGTGTCCCTTCGAAGCCCCGAAGCGGGGCTCAACCAGGGCTGGATACCACATTTAGGTAAACCTGGGACAACGCAATAAGCGTCATCCTGTGTGTCAAGTAGGGCCTCAAGAAGCAAATAAGCGATGGGCAATAGAAGCAAAAGGTAACGCGCAGTGCAGATTAACCTGTTATAAAATTGAAAGAGGTAAATGAACCAGCTCGTTCCCATCCTCGCCGACCGCGCCCCTGCCCTCATCGCCGCTGTCGGCGACCGCGCGTCCTATCGCTTCTTTGAATTCTTCACCGCCAATATCCGCAATCCGCACACGCGCCGCGCCTATGCGCGCGCCGCCGTGGAATTCTTCGATTGGCTGGAGGCGCGCGGCGTCACGCACATCACTGCCGTCGAGAGCGTGCATGTCGCCGCCTATATCGAGCAGTTGCAGAAGGCGCGATCCGCGCCGACGGCGAAGCTGCGCTTGGCGGCGTTGCGGCATTTGTTCGATTGGCTGGTGATCGGCCAAATCATGCCGGTTAATCCCGCCGCCGCCGTGCGCGGGCCACGCCATATCGTCCGGCGCGGCCAGACGCCGGTGCTCGATCCGCAGGAGGCGCGGCAGCTCATCGATGCGATCGACGCGACGACCGTCATCGGCCTACGCGATCGGGCGCTGATTGGCTTGATGGTCTATTCCTTCGCGCGCATCGGCGCGGCGATCGGCATGCGCGTCGAGGACGTGTATTCGCAGAACCGGCGGCTATGGGTTCGCTTGCACGAGAAGGGCGGCAAGCAACACGCCATGCCCTGCCACCACAATTTAGAAGCCTATCTGCACGAATATATCGACGGCGCTGGGCTGGCGGCCGAGCCGAAGGCGTTGCTGTTTCAGACTTACAGCCGCGCGACCGGCCAGCTCACCGGCAATCCCCTGCCCCAAGCCAACGCCTATGCGATGATTCAGCGGCGCGCGAAATCCGGCGGCATCACCACGCGCGTCGGCAACCACACGTTTCGAGCGACGGGCGTCACCGCTTACTTGAAGAACGGCGGCACGTTGGAGCGCGCCGCGCAGATGGCGAACCATGCGAGCACGCGCACGACGCAGCTTTATGATCGGAGAGCGGAGGAAGTCACGCTCGATGAGGTGGAGCGGGTGTTGATCTGAATCTGCGAAACCCGCTGTCGAGTGCGAAGGGGCACCTCTTCAGGTTCTACGCGTATGTAATAAGCTCCGAAGGAGAGCGATGCACGCCATAAGCAAAGCAATCAGACCGGTATTTTTTCAAAATGCATCCGAAGAGTGGCCATATTCAACACATGGTGGAACGATGTTCCTCGTTTCGTATAAGAAAAAATGCTATGGGCTCACCTGCAAGCACGTGTTATCCGGTTTTGATCCGTCGCAGTTATTTGTCGCACGTGATAGTCTACCAAAGCAAGGCACGCCTCCCGCCCCTGTGAGTGAGTTTGCCTACATAGATGGCGAAGGTGAGATCGCGGACGTTGCAATCATAATATTCAAGGATGAAATAAATAATGAGTTTTTCGATTACTCTGCCTACAGGTTTAGATATGCGACCATTGGCAGCAGCAATACGGCGCACAAGCTTCATGTGTATGGCTTCCTGAAGGACAAAACCACTATTAATTATGATACGAAGGCCATTATTGGCGGTTTTTGTGATCTGGAAGTCCGTGATATCGGAGCTGTATCAAACGATTATTATCTTCGATATGCGACAGCCACATATGTAAATCATGGATTCGAGCGCATCACTGGAGTAAGTGGCGCGGCAATCTTCGACGAGACCGCCAATAAACTCTGTGGAATGGCTGTGAGAGGTGGACTTGATAATGGCATCGTAAAGCTGTGGTATGTTGATATCTCTCATATTTTCAGAGCGTTAGAGGCCGTTCACGAGCCCAGAAACCGAGTTTCATACGTGATCGCACCACCGGAATTGCGCTAGGCCCATAGAGTGCTGTGCTCCGCCAATTGCGGCGTTCCACATAACGCTTCCACGAATCACGTCCGGTCCGACCGCGTCGCCGCCGCCAAATCCTCAACCGTCCGTAGTTCCCGCCACCTTCGCGAAGATTGCGCCGCTCATCAACCGCGGGAGATGCGCATCGTTTTTGGAAATCGATCAGCGCCTCGACAAGAACCGCATTCCGTTGGGGATGCGGCGCCGTCCTTCGAATCGAGATCAGTAATCGACGATGTCCCTGGCGCGCGCGACATAACCGGTGGGGATGCCGCCTGGGAACGAGAAGTCCCAGGCGACGAGCCCTGCCACCTAATTTGTCAGTCAAATGGCTTTCGAATATTGAACTCGAGAAACGCCTTGAACGACGCCTCGAGCAGTTCCTTCATCGACATTCTGCGGATGGTGGCTTCTGTCTTGAACGCCTGGTGGAAATCGGGGCCGACCTTGAAATTGAGATCGACGGTCGGTCTGGTGGAATTGAGATCGAGGCCGGGGCTGCTGACAACCGGAGCAGAATCATATGCCAACCTAACCCCTGGCGGCAGCGGTATATAGCATTCCAGCACCTTACAATAGAACTCTAATGGATCGAGTTCCAACGCTTTCCCGATTGCTAGAGCGTAATCAACCGGCACGCGCATTTGTCCTGCAGCGATCGCCAGTAAAAACCTCTCATTTCCATGTCCGGCTTCGTGCGCGATTTGCGCCACGGACTTTCGTCCATGAAGGGCGTCGAGGCGCTCACGGATCAGTTGGGCTATTTCTTTGTGGCACGGCTTGCTTGAATAGGTCATTGATATTTCCTTTTTCTATAGCTTACAACAACAAATATAGCAAACTCGACGAGGAACAAGTCTATTATTTTGCACAGTGATAAGGTATCTTGTCATCTGAAATATGCAATATAAATTAACTTCTGACTTATATGTTGATGGCGGAAATATAGTTTGATTTGCATCGTCCCCGCAGGTTCAAAGAATATTTCGACATCAGTAAACGGAACATTCGTCACCGATGCGAGGCTCTTTCGCACGATGGGTAGTCCCCGGCAGACTGCAGAGGACCCGTGAAGAGGCTCGGCGACGCTGTCGGTGATCCGACGAAGCCCGCGCTCTCACAACCCCCACCCGGCCAGAGCGACCTCAGCAGCCGACGCATCGTCTCTGATGCGGTAGACGGTTTGACGCGTGAGGCCCGTAGCAGACGCCACGTTACCAACGCCCGCCCCCTGCCCGATCATGTCGATGACGGTCGCAAGCTGTTCGCGCGAATAGCTGGGCTTCCTGCCCCGATAACGATTGCCGTTCGTCTCAGCATTCACCTTGGCGTGCTCAATTCCGGCCCGCTGAGCTTCTTTCGTCGCTTCAGCTTGAGCCTGCGCCGTTGCGGCCATGAACGCAATCAGGGCGTCCCTCACGGCTTGCTGCATCGGATCTTGCGTCGCGCCATCGAAAGTCAAATTGTTGATGACCGTGCGAATGATGACTCCGCGCCGCAGAAATTCTCGGATGGTATTTGTCACGTCCGCATAATTGCGACCGAGCCTGTCAACCCAGCGGACAACGAGGGTATCTCCCGAGCGCAGCATATCGAACAGGCGACGGCCTTCGGGACGCTCGGAAAGAGGAACGCGGACGCCTGAGACGCCATGATCCGAGACGACTTGATCAATGGTGAACCCGGCTTTGCGGGCCTGCGCCTCTTGGTGCGCGATGGTTTGATCAACTGTGGAGACGCGCGCGTATAAAATGGTCGCCACAGGTGGTTCCTTTGTCCGCTAGGATGCTGTCCATACGGTTGCATGACCGTTGACCGAAGTAAACCCTAACGGACGCATAAACCTCCACATTTCAGAATGTCCGTCAGATCATGCCCATGCGGACAAAAAGGCTTATCCCTCTACCTCCGGGGCCACCAAATATGGTGACAAGGGGCGTCTTGGGTTGTATGAACATATCACGAACATTATTGCGTCGGAGGCCGGCCATGCGCGATTTCCCGAACTCCCTGATCGACTTCCAACGCCGCTTTCCCGACGAAGCCGCGTGCGGTTTGGCTATTTGAGGCCCGCTCGCCGGCGGGCTTCCGTTACCCGTCATGCAATCGCCAAAAGGGATGGCCGCACGGCGGCAAACCCATCACTTACGAGTGCGCCGCCTGCGGCAAGCAGACTTCGGTCACTGCGGGGACGATCATGCGCGGCTCGAAGCTGTCGCTGAGCGTCTGGTTCTGGGCGGCCTATCTCATGGCCACGCATTCCAACGGCATTTCGGCGCTGCAACTCCAGAGTCAACTTAGCCTTGGCTCCTACAAGTCGGCGTGGCTGCTGTGCGCGAAATTACGCCGGGCAATGGTTGCGCCCGGCCGCGCACTCCTGTCCGGCCTCGCCGAGGTCGACGAGACCGAACTCCCCTTGCGCGGCAAGGACGATCCGGTCACGGGCGGCGGCGGCCGCAGCGGACAAGGCAAGATGCTCGTCGCCGGCGCGGTCGAAGTCGCCGATGGCGTCCCGGGGCGTATTCGCCTCGCGAAAATCTCCGACTTTTCCGCCAAATCGCTGCATGGCTTCGTCGCGGCGAACATGTCGCCCGGCGCGACGATCAAAACCGACGGATGGTCCGCCTATCCGGGCGCGCCAGGCGTCGATCACGACCCGCATGTCGTCGGCAAAATGGCCGCACATGTCGTGTTGCCCTGGGTTCACCGCGTCTTCGCGAATATGAAGACTTGGGCGCTCGGCGTCTATCAATCACGGCCTGCGCGAAAAACATCTCCAATCCTATCTCGACGAGTTCGTCTTCCGCTTCAATCGCCGTAAAAGCCGTCACGCCGCCTTCCGTGCGCTCCTCGCAATCGGCCTCGCCGCGAAACCCATCACATACAATATGTTGATCTTACCGGAAGGAGAGGGATAAGCCTTCTCGCGGGAATAGGCAGTGATATACGGGCCGGCGATATGATGATGCTGGCCAACTTCGGCGCGGCGCAAGAAAGCAGGCGGCGCGCACCACGCGCCACCCCGCAGAGCTTCTCAGTAGCCCCGGCCTGTCTGCCCGTTGTGGGGGTTGAGATTGCCTTGAGCGCCGTAGTTGTCGCTCGGATTGCCGTTCGGGTTTGTCTGATAATGCGGCGCGACGTAGGTTCCGCTGCTGGTTGTGTGGCCCTGAACATATTGATCGCTGGGGTTTGATCCCGTCCCGTAGTTTTGGGCCGACGCGGCAGTGACGGAGAACCGCCGATGAAAAGTGCCACGAAAAGATAGCGCATAATGACTTCCTTATGCCGCAGTTCGAATGATTCGGAGCACGGCTGTGCCGAATGTCAGCGAGCATATGCGCATCACGGCGGATCGCGAAAAAGCCGATGGAGCGCATCAGGCTCGCGCATCGTCATGAGGCTGGCGGGCGGACTGATGACTGTCGCCGAAAATCTGACGCCGCCGGATTTGCGCCGATGACCGTCTATCAACCACGACATAAGGCGACGCTCTTGCGCGCGCGAGTCGCGTCGCCTATTCTTTGAGCAAGCGAACGGTTGCACAACCTGACGCCACGAAGCGGACCGCCCCAACCACTAAGATGAAGTTGGGGCGAAGAAGCGTCGACGGCGTTATTACCAATGGCGGTGATGCCAGTGATGCCAGTGGTGCCAGTGGCGGTGATGCCACCAAGCCTTTTCGACATCGCTAAGGGTATCGGTTTGGGCAACGGTCGGATCGAGTTGCGGCGTTGCCGATGCCAAAGTGATTGGCAATGCCGTCACAGCGACGATCACCGCGCCAGCTAAGAGAGAGGCTTTGAATTTCATCATGTCCTTGCTTTCTATAATCCGCGCCGGCTGTTTCAACAGAGGCTGCCAACACCGCCAGGCCGCTATCGGAGCGCTTTCAGAAACTAGAGCTAGCGCTCCGCAACAACAAGACAATTGCAATGTTTAAGGCCGTTATCCTTTATGGGTAGCCATTAAGGTGCTGGACGTTTGCAACGATCGGCGTCCCATTCCGCCGCCCTATGCTCGCGCCAGTTTGGCGACGCGTCGACGCGCTGGAGCCGCACTCCGAGCAGATGGAACGGCCTGAGCGCGGATGTAGCGACGGGCCGTTTTTGCGTCTGAAAACTCTTAGGGGTGACGCTGGCCCTAGGGCTCGTCGGTATTTGCTTTCTGCTTTTTTTTCTTGAGGACGATGGTGAGCTTGTCGCCATCCTTAGACTCTTCGATGGATTTTAACGCGCTCAATCCCAAGAATATATTGCCGCCGACGGCCTCCATCCAGTGACGCAGGCGCTCAATATCCGTCAAGTCGTCAGGCTTCTCTTTTGACACGTTATTCTCCCTGCTTTGCGCCACGCATGCCGCGCAAGATCGTAGCGACGCGAGTGGCCGCGGCGGTCGGCATGATTTTACGGCGTTGCCGATCACGTCGGCGGGGCGGACTTAGGCCGCCGCAAGCACCTCGCCCGCAAGCATCTCGCCAAGAGTGTTACCAGTCTGATCTTTGATTATGCATACTGTGGCCTTTTGATCTCCAAAGAGGACGTTGTGCATCATCGATTGCCCATGGGCGTGCGCCAAATCCTTGGTCTTGGCGCGATGTTTTGTGATTTCGAGTAGGAGACGATTGCCATCTGGTTCGACCGTGAAAAACTCGAATACGTAAACCATCGACACCTCCTGTTTTGTGTCAAGCATATTACGGAGATGCAACCAGCGTGTGACATTTTAGGCACCCGCGCTGCCGCCGCCCATGTAACCACGCCGGCGCGGCCCGGCTAAACGGCCCGCACGCACAAGGAGTAGACGAAACGGTGCGCCCGCGCGATGGCCGGCAAGGGCTTTTCAGGATCGGGAGCGAGCGCAGCGAACGACGCGGACCCTTATTCACAGTCTGTCGGGCGAGCAGACGCCGGATATTCCGAAATGAACGCGCGTAAGACGACAGACAAATCCGCCGCGTGCATCGACGCGCCGAGGTCGAGAGACGCGTTGATATCGGCAACGATCATGTCATGCACGACTTTCTGGCCATGCCTCAAATTCAGCCGATAGCTTGAGAGGAGAGAACCGTGCTTGGGGGACAGAACTTTGCCCGAGCCAATTTCGCCTGAAACAAGCCCGGCAAACTCAGCGTCCTGCCTGACCTTAACCATTGCGCGAAATTCTCAGATGTTGAAACCCCTGCTATTCGAGGTTTGGCATCGCTGAATAGCGTTAAGTGATTGCAAGCGAATGACATGGGAACGCCGGATTGAGCGTAGACAATTCGGATTGCCACACGTCACCCACGCGCCGGCGACGCCTTGGGATTGCAGGGCGGGGATTGGGGGCGGGGTGGTTTTGCGTTTTAGTGGGCCGTCGCGGTGGCGCGACGTTTTAGGCAATCTGCAGTATCAGCGCCACACACCACACCGACGCGGCGCTCATGCCGACGATGACCAGAACAGCCCAAACCTCAAGCATTCGCGCAACCATGCCCTGTCCTCCTGTAGCGAAACCAGAGCGAGGGTAGACGATATGCCGATTGCATTAACGGCGAGTGAAACCGGCGATCTCCAGGCTCGACGTGGTGAGCTCGATTTCTGCGATTGCGTTTCAACGTGCCGTCGCGCCGCCCTCGAATCGGCCGGCGTGATCTTCGTTGACGAAAATGGCGAAGGCCCGGGTGTGCGGCTGCGGAAAGCTCCACATGGAGCGGGAGGTCTCGGGAAATGACAGACGCTCAGCCCTCAATCGACGAAGCCGACTGGAACGATACCGACGCCCCCGCCGAAGGGCAGTTAGTCCAAGTCCGCGCGCAAGACGGTCACGGGTTCTATGTGCTGCCCTTCGCCGTCGAATTTAGAGACGACGGATGGTTCAATCCGGAAACAGGTGAGGAACTGGATTGTTTTGTCGCCGCGTGGAGGCCTTTGAAGGGCTCACCGGCGGATGCGCCATGACCCGCAGCGTCTTGAACCGGCCGGCGCCACAGCCGCGTCTATCCCGCTTGAAGACTTGAACGCCGAGAGTGACGATTAGCGCGGATGAGACTCACTGCAATTGCACACGCATTCGCCAAAAAAGGCACGGTTGTCGACGGCGTGTTAACCAACCTCAGCGAACGTCACTCAAAGTAGCTTCGAGTGAGTTTCGTCGCATGATCAGCCGTCGTTTATTTTCCCTAGGAGGCGGTGCCGCGATCGCTTCCACCCTCTCGGCCTGCGCGGGTGTGGGCCCTTGGAACGATCTGGGCGACGGCCGCGCCCGGCGGCAGTTCGCGGGACGCACACTCGATCGTCCTAATTACCGAGCTGTTTACGCCGACTGGGGCGGCGAATCCTTTCCGATCGGTGCTTTCGACTATAGGCAGGTCGATCCGCAATTCCTGCGTCAGACCGTCGAATATCATGGGTCTCAGCCTGCAGGAACGATCATCGTCGATCCGGTCACGAAGCATCTCTATTTCACTGAATCGCCAAGCCGCGCGACGCGCTACGGCGTGGGCGTCGGCCGTGAAGGGTTCGCATGGTCGGGCGAGGCGCACGTCAACATGAAGCGGAATTGGCCCGATTGGGTTCCCCCGCATGAAATGATCGAGCGGAGCCCCGAGATCGTCGCGCAATTGGAACGCACCTCGCGCGGATTGGGGGTTCCAGGAGGGCAGCGCAGCCCACTCGGCGCCCGAGCGATGTATCTCTTCGGGGATGGACGCGATCTCGGCTACCGCATCCACGGCACGACCGAACCCGAAACCGTTGGCACGAATGTTTCGTCTGGCTGCATCAGGATGATCAATCAGGACATTGCGCATGTTTATACGCGTGCGGCGATCGGAACGCGGGTTATCGTCCTGAGTTGATCGACCAGGCGTTCCTCGAATCCGCTGGCGTCGACTTCATCGCCGAGAACGGCGGCGGGGCCGGCGTGAGGTTACGGAAGGGCACAAGCCCCTCGGGCGCATAAAAAGGGCACTCGAAAACGCGATTCTATCCAACCGACCGGAGCTCGGTTTCAGTGGGCATCACCCAAGAGCTCACGCGCCAAGTCCGCGATCCGCGTCGCCGCCGGATGCTCAAAGCGACGCATCGTCTCAGCGGCGGTCGTCAGCATATCTGCCGCCTCCAACGTCGCGCCGGATTGCGCCAAGCCCCCGGCGCGCAGAAGCATTGCCGAGTATATCGGAACAACGACCGCCGCGCTCGACCAGCCCGTAGCGTTTAGTGCCTCTGCCATGAGTGGATCCTCAGCAAGAATACTCACGTTCATAAGCCGCCACTCTCCAATAAAAGGTCCCGCAGAAATCTAAAATTTTATCGAAAAGACGATTTGACTGCACGATCACACCTATTGCGTAGCGCCTCGTGCGAGAGCGGCGCGGCGACGGAACAACCGATCATTGGCAAGCCTTACCCGCCACGCGCCAATCTTGCCATATGCGCCGGCGCGAGCGGCGAGCGGACTAGGTTCTCGTCAATCTTCGCAAGCTCGGCAATAATCTTGCGGCCAAACATCGCAGGCCCTCACTTGCCACTTGGCAAGCGAATTGCTCGCGCTCATCTGTTGTTATTATCGCGACGCTCGCGGATTTCCGCGCTCAAGGGTCGCGCTTTAGCAGCAAAGGATGACTAAATGCTGAGCCCGGAATCTTATTACGCGCTCATGTCGATCATGAAATATGGATCGTTGGCGCTCGCCATCGTCTTTGCTGGGAGGATCGCCGCGTTCGCCGCGACGCATATGTGAGGCCAGCATGTCTCGCGCATCGCCGCGCGCGGCGATTTCCGCACTTAGGCGTCCACCATCGCCCGCAAAATCGCCTCGCAAGCCTCGCGCGCTTCCCGGCCGCCGTCCGCATTACCCGCCCCACCGTTGAATGGGACGCGACCAGGGCCGATCTGGACAGCCCAGAACCATCGCCCATCGTGCGGGCCGCCGCGCACGCGATAGATGCGCGCTGCTGACATGCCGGCTCAAGCATCTGCGATCGGGTCGATAAGCGCCGGATGGTCGTCGCCAGCGCCGGCCCTGTTCACGCGCGTCGAGACGATCCACTCTTGCAAGGCGTCAAAGGGCGCCGGGCGAAGCAGCGCGCCGGGGCTCTCGCCCGTCATCCACGCGCCGGCGTCGTGCCAATCGAGAATGATCGGCATTCGGTCGTGAAAGCGCAGCATCCAACGATTCGCCTCGCCGACGATGATCGTCGCGTTCGGAAGGTCGTCGCCGCCATCGAGTCCGCTCCAATGGTCCCATATACCGGCGAACGCGAGCGGGCGGCCGTCGCGCGCCGTGAAATAGCGCGGCGTCTTCGCCCCTTTCGCGCCGGTCCATTCGTAAAAGCCCGAAGCCGGAATGATGCAGCGACGGTATTTGAACGCGCCGCGAAACATCGGCCGCTCGGCAAGCGTCTCGGCCCGGGCGTTGAAGGTTGAGGGAAGTTCGGCGAGCGGCTTTTTCCACCATGAGGGAATGAGGCCCCAATACATGGGGACAAGCTCGTTGCCGGCGGCCGCAGCGCGAATAACCTCTATCGGCGTTGCGGGCGCGATGTTGAATCGCGGCGCCAGATTGCGCGGCTGGCCGATCAAATCGGCGAGGCGATGGATTTCCGCCCATGAGAGATTTTGTGTGAAACGTCCGCACATGGCGGAGACAGTAACGCGTGCTCCTCCAAACTCGAAAGCAGGCCGTCTCTCCATTCCCTCCCGCTACGCCGAGAGGGAGTTGAAAAATCAGACATCCTCGGCCCCGCATGCCCGTTACCCCCCCCTCCCACAATCGCCTGTCTTCAATCCCAAGGCGTCGCCGGCGCATAGGTGACGTGCTGCAATCCTGTCTGCCTGCGGTCGACGCCCTTGCCTTTGCGGCGATCGATCTCGCGCCAGAGACTCCCTCTCCCGCCATCGCAGCGGCGCGGCGCTTCGTCTGCTCGGCGTCCGTGACACGGCGCGCTGACGTGTCGCCGGACTGTCGCGAACATAGAGCGGCGGGGATGGGGCGATGATCGCGAAAAAACCGGCTTTCGATGATTGGTGTCGCGGACGCTTTTCGAGGGTGACCGGACTCACTCTGAGTAAGGCCGGACGGGCGAAGATGACCCTGAGCGGACAAGCAGGGTCGAACTGTCGATCAGCGGTCCGAGAAAGGACTGAATTGGGGAGAAGTTCGAGGCTCTGCGCGTAATGCGCCAACTCGCTGGCAGGAAGCCCGGGTGCTATGTTACGCTAGTTCGGCTAAGGCGGTCAAACTCATCCGGGGTAAAAAAATGCCATCGAAGAGCATCAAAAGCATGATCGCCGATATCAACAACGAAGATGCGGATGGAGGCGGTTTGTGGCTACCCAATATCCAACGTTTGTTCGTTTGGGACGAGGATCAAATAGAGAGACTTTTTGATTCTATCATGCGCCAGTATCCGCTACCTTCAATGATGCTTTGGAAGACCAAGGCAGAGCTACGAAATCGTAATTTCATTAGGGAGTATTATGAAAATACGGACTTAAAGACCCTTTACCGAGTCATAAATAAGAACACAAAGAAACTTGTGCTCGACGGCCAGCAGCGGCTGCAAAGCTTTTACCTTGGCCTGAAAGGTTCATACAAAGGAGGGGTTCTGCACATCAATGTTTTAAGCGGCGCACCGCGAGCACCTGAGGATGTGCGCTATCGGTTCTCTTTTATTGATCCCAAGAAGGCGAAATGGCCATGGGTCCCGCTCGGGGATATCGTCTACTCGAAGAAGTTGGCTGGGCAGATCGCATTGCAAATAATGTCCGATGCCGGTCAAGAGATTTCCGAAACTGATAAAGAAACGGCAAGCCGCGTAATCGAACGTGCGAAACGCGAAATTGAGGTAACAGAAGCATTGCTGTATCAAGAGATCGACGGAACCGATGAGGATAACCATTTTGCTTTTGACGATATCGTCGAAATTTTTATACGCGCAAATTCGGGCGGGACGCAGCTAAGCAAGTCTGATCTTATGTTCACGCTCCTGATCTCCGATTGGAGAATGGCCGATATCGAAATGCAGGAGCTTCTCAGCGAGCTAAACGGGGATGACCAGTTTGAATTCAGCCGCGATTTCGTGCTGAAATGCGCTCTCTCCGTTTTGGGGCTTGGCGCTCAATATGAGGTCGAGAAACTCAGAGACGACAGCTTAAGGCAAAAAATTTCTAGTAACTGGGAAAACATTTCTAATTCGATAAAATTCGTTAGAGACATTATAGCCAGCAAAACATATATAAGAAGCGCTAAGGCCCTCACATCATACAATGCGCTAATACCAATTATATATTTTCATTTTCATTTTCCCGGCGAACTTGGTAATGTTCGGCCAATTAGAGACTATTTTCTTCGTGTATTGCTTGCTGGCGCTTTTTCTGGCCGTCCAGATGGTTTAATTGATAAGATAACCGCCAATATTAGCGAGCGGAAGGCTTTCGACAAAAGAGCGATATTCCGTGTGATTGAAGAGGATGGGCGGAGCCTTAAAATATCGAGCGACCATCTTTTTTGGATGGGATATGCAGGGCTGTTCAGTTCTTAATATTTGGCGATGATATCGAGCAGAAAGTCGAGATCGAGCGCGGCGCGCCATCGGGCATTTTTGATGTTTTCGCTTCCGTGCGCGCGGAGCAGATTATAGGCG
>Ga0182016_10005494_pt1 | contig 13624 bp, 12 predicted proteins | sample 712S2MmetaG_FD_120491 | JGI IMG/M metagenome (GOLD analysis project Ga0182016, IMG submission 120491) | Permafrost microbial communities from Stordalen Mire, Sweden - 712S2M metaG | ecosystem: Environmental > Terrestrial > Soil > Wetlands > Permafrost | place: Sweden: Stordalen | collected...
CGTCAATGCATTCAGGAAGTTCATTTGGCCACGTAATGACGACGGCTACGGGGATGTTGGGTTGCCACGAATGCTCGATCGAGAGGTGTGCGTCACACCCAAAGTATGAATTTATTTTTCTTTCACACTGATCGATAGTGATTATGTTGTTGTTCATTTTGATTCAAATTTCCTGTGATGCCGTATGTAGTAATATCTTACGTTTTGATGTGATTCGGTGATACTTATCTCTTTCGGTTTACATTTTCAGGTGATGGGTACCAGCCGGAGCGCCAGTTATGGACCGTTGCGGCGACATGGTTTGGTCTAACCCATTTTGCCACACTATTTTTAAAGTCGCCGTATGCGAAGCTCTCGGCAATCCGCACGACGTATCCTTCATGTTTTTCGGCGTAGGGTGCGTATGCGGCCTCAATTGCCTCGCGATCGAATGCTCCTCGCCAGATGACTGGAACGGTTGGGATGTCGAGTAGCGCAGCATATTCCACTGTGTCGCTCCAGGAAAGGCAGACGTTTTTGTCCGTCCACACCGAAATCAGAAATTCGAAGCTCTCAAGATCGTCGTAGCGGATGCTGTGGGTGGCGTAGACGTTCTCGACCACGATCCGCCATCCATCAGGCAGCTCGTGTCCTATGCGGCCCTGGAGCGCCCGCACGTGAGTTTGGCTGGGGTGGCTGTCGCTATCGATGCTGCGGGCGTGGAAGCCGTTTCGATAAATTGTCGAGTTCTCGCCATCGCACTTAATGGACACGATAGTCTCGCGTCCATCGAATTTGGACGTATCTTCGAGGACGCGGTCGTCCTTCGTGCGGCCCGGGCTCCAGGGTAGGTGGAGGGTCCTCGGATATTTGACGACCGATGAGTCGAATAGGTGGAGCACGCCGCCTGCGCGGAGAGCCTTCTGCACGGATTCGTCGTAAAACAGTTCGCCGCGAAGACGTTGCTGGTTCGGCAACACGAGATTAGACCATTTGTCGTAAGTTTGATCTTCATACAAATGTGGCGGTAAGATGACTCTGGTTATCCCGCAGAGATTGCGCAGTTCCTCGCAAGAGAGTGTCGTTTGCTCTGCCATGAGGTGGTGCTCCCCACACACGGTGGCTCCGTTATCCAGATAATATCCGCCGTCTGGGAAGATGCGTCGTTCGATAATGTGGTGGGCGTCGATAGGGGTGTCGGAATTGCGGCAGACTACGCATGCCTCGCCGTCGCGGGCGAAGACCGCCGCGCGGAATTCGTCACGGGTGAGCAAGCGGGGATGCGATTTTTCTCGTTTTGGGAGGGGCATGGAAGACTCCGGTAAGGGGCGGCGGTCCATTATACCATCAAGGGTAAACAGAAAGAACGCGAAGCGGGCAAAATGGCCCCACTTCGCGTTCGGGTTCGTTTTATGGTGGTTGCTCTTTTAGGCGGCGACGTCTGTTTGTGTGATAGCAGGTTTGATGGCTAATCGATTGAGCATTGCCGGTGTCGGTAATTTGAGGTCGCTAGCAAGACGTAGCTTGGCAAGGATTTGAATTACAAGCCAGGTAGCGTCAAACTCAAACCACTGGAATCCATGACGAGCGGAGAACGGGAATGCGTGATGGTTATTGTGCCAACCTTCACCCCAGGCGAGAAATGCGACCCACCAGCTGTTGGTCGATTTGTCTCCCGTTTGGTACGAGCGGTAGCCGCAATGGTGGGCGGCACTGTTGACGAGCCACGTGACGTGGTAGGTTAAGACGAGACGAAGGAAAACGCCGTAAACCACCCAGGACCAGCCACCGATCGCAAACAGTGCAATTCCGAGGGCAATCTGCCAGAAGACGTACGTTTGCTCCAAAAAAACGTAATACTTGTCTCCGATGAGGTCGGGTGCGAGTCGGGCTTGTTCAGCCCGGGTTGGACGAGCGTCGTTCTCACGGTACATCCACTCAAAGTGAGCCCAGATGAGTCCTTGGTTTACATCGTGTGGGTCTCCCTTGCGATCAGTATTGGCGTGGTGTGCGCGATGGGTGGCGATCCAGTCAATTGGGCCACCTTGGAGTGCCAACGTCCCTAAAAAAGCAATAACGTATTCGAGAGGTTTGGCGATTTCGAAACTACGATGTGTTAAAAGCCGATGAAAGCACAATGTAATTCCAAATGCGCCGGTGAGATAATAGAGGGTGACACAAACTGCCAGCGCGCTCCAGGAAAACATATGCGGAAGAAAGACAGCTAACGCTCCAAGGTGGATACCCCATAGTGCGAGGCGAGTAGCGAGGAGATTGCGATGATCTTTGGAGACAATGCGTTGCATATCGGTTCTTTCGAGCATGCCCGATGGGGCTACAGGGAATGTCGGTAAAAATGGTGCTTGCCAGTACAAAAACTGACCGGCTTTTTTTGGTTACGCTTGGGTTCTAGCATAGGCCAAGGCGTTCCAAGAAATCGTCGACTGGAGGGGGCGAAAATGCGATCGACGGTTTCTCGTGGAAGTTTAGTTTAATCATAAGGAGAATGTCATGGCGTCTGGTATCAGCGAGCATCATCAAAATGCCGCATCGCATTTGCGAACGGCTGCGGATCATAGCGACAAGGCCAGCGAATTGTATTCGCATGGAATGGTGGAGCAGGCTGCTCACTATGCCTTGTTAGCACACGCGCACTTAGAACATGCGGGTCAGTTCATGTCGGATGCCGCGAAGGTGCATGCGGAATTGCATGGTGGAAATCGACACACTCGGATTTGAGAGTTTTGTAAACAAAAAACGCCGAGGCGCGGACGGTTCATGGAACCGGCCGTCCGCGACGTCGCGATGATTGAGCAGTTTTTAGCTAAACGTTGGGGACGAGAGTAAACCAAAATAGGTCGGTGGTTTTTGTCACTACCGACCTATTCAAGGAAAAATTGGTAGCAGGATCGATCTTAGACGAAACCTGCACGAATGGCGTATACAGCCGCCTGGGTCCGAGCCGAGACGTTCAGTTTCGCGAGGATGCGGCTGACATAGTTCTTGATGGTTTTTTCGGAGAGTTGGAGCTTAGCCCCAATCTCTTTATTTGCCAGACCACTAGCGATGAGGCGGAGAATATCGGCTTCCCGTGTGGTAAGATCACCGATCGCCGATCCCGCACTGGCCTCGTAACGGCGTTTGAGCATGCCGCCGGCAACGCGGGGATCGACATAGGACGAACCGGCCGCTAGAATTCGAAAGGCGGCTTCAAGTTCGCTTGGAGAGATGTCTTTCACAACGAAGCCATCGGCACCAGAAGCGATACTTCGCTGCATGACTTCGGCATTGGCAAAGCTGGAAAGGACGCAGAACCGGACATTGGGGCAAACGCTACGGGCGAGAGCCAAAGCTTCTGTGACATCAAGCATCGCGTTGTCGAGTCCGAATACGATCATATCGGGACGGGTGCGTTGGAGGTCTTCGAGACGTACGGACGACGCATCGCCGACGACGCGAATCATGGGGTTTTCGTTGAGAAATGAGTGCAGGGCCTTGGCTATGAGCGCCTGGCGTTCGATGACAAAAGTTTTGATGGGGAGTGCGTCGAGAGCAAGCATAGATTCTCCTGGCTACCGGACGCCTAATGGCGCGTCGGGAAGAAACCGACGAGGTATGGACCTATAGTAGCGCAAGCGTGCGAAATTCGAACTCCTCAAAAGTTAGGATATTTAGCCCATCTTGGTCGAATGTCCAGTGATTTTTGGCACATTCCAGGGTTGACGGAGTCCTCATCGGCATTATTTTGGAGCAAGTAAGCGGGGTTGGTTGTTTGGGACGGCTGCCAATAAGAGAAGCCCCGTGTCCCACGACACGAGGCTCGAAATTCGAATTTTCGGTGATTATTCGGGTTGGATTTCGGCCTTATCCGACGCGTGTCAGGTTTTGAACGCCGTGGACGCCCGGCAAACAATACGCAGCACGTGTGGTTTCATCATGTTCCCCGAGAGAGTGGACGGTTCCACGCAAGGTTACGTTCGAGTTGCCGGTGATTTCGATCTTGATCTTGTCGCTACTAATTGTCGCATTTCGGGCGAATGTTCGGGCCAACTGTGCTGCGATATCATAGGCTGTGCTCTGAGGTGGCTTCAGTACCATCGTGTTCGTCAAACCACAAACGCCAGTCAGGAACTGAGCACAGCGCAAGGCGTTTGTGATTTCATACTGCCATTGGGCCTCTCCCGTGAGGGTAATAAAACCACCTGAGACCGTTGCGGTGATTGTGTTTGGAACCGTCACATCACGGATCAGAGCTTCGGTGATAGCGGTCAAAATGTCGGACTCGCTCCGATGGTAGGATGTTGGCAAAGCGACGGTGAGTTGATCTTTAAGACCATGAACGCCGGCGACACGCTTGGTAGCTTCTTCAGCACAGATTTGTTCGGCATAGCTCGTCACGGTGCCCGCAAGTGTGATGGTGCCACCTTTCGATGTCACCTCAATTGTCGTTGCTTTGATTGCTGGGTCGAACGAGATTTCAGCAAGCACGTTTTCGCGAAGCGTGGTGTCGTTTGGTGTTGTAGATGGCGAGGTCATACCAAAGTGCTCCTTGCACGGTCGACAATCTGCCTATTGGCGGATGGATCGATTCACTTGGAGTTAGGTGGATGGGTAGACGCACCTGTCAAAGTCAGCTAGGCTCGTGTCTCCTTGCCACAGTAGAACAAACTATGTAGGAGAAATCGAAAGAGCCTCGTGTGTTCCGGCGTCACGAGGCTCTTGTGTCTGGAATCAGATATTATTCTGTTGTTTTTAGTGATCCTCACTTGCTTTGTTGTGCATTACATCTTGATGTGTGTGATGCGCTTTGTTTAAGAAGAATGGATATACCCGCGATGTTTTGTTCACAGATTGTGAAGATTCGATGGTTGCAAGTATTGCTAGGTAAGGCTGATGGTTGTTTTCCTTGCGTGGCTCTTGGTAGCGTGGTGGAATTGATCTGGGAATCGTCGAGACGAAGTTAGAAATGTCGGTGATGGCCATACGTGTAGCCGTTATTGAGGAAGAATGTCGTGTTCGCGAGATGTTGGACCTAGCTCTTGACGCTGAGGGATTCGACGTTCGTTCCTCTGCCGATGGATTCATGATCTTGACCATGGTTCAGGAGTGGCGACCGGGCGCTATCGTGCTTGATGTGAAGTTCTCACGGATCGACGTTCTGGATTCATTGCCAATTCTGCGTAGAATTACCGAGGCGCCGATTATTATACTTGGCGAAAGAGGTAACACAAATGAGTGCGTAAGGGTTTTACGTGATGGCGCCGATGATTATATCGCTAAACCGTTCGAGATTTCCGAGCTAATTGCGAGATTACACTCGGCGTTGCGTCGGCCTCGCCTGGAGCGTCCGTCGATGTTGATCTATGCGGATTTGAGTATTGATCTTGATAGACGGGAAGTCAAGCGTGGCACGGAACGTATCTACCTTTCCGCTCGTGAATATACTCTGCTGCTGATTTTTATGCGAAATCCGGAACGGGTTTTTTCGCGTGACCATTTGCTCGATCTCGTTTGGGGCACTGCCCGAGATGTTGGACAAGGCACAGTTGAAGTATATATCTCGTATTTGCGCGCGAAGATCGATGCCCATTTCGAGCCGAAACTTATTCGAACAATTCGTGGTGCTGGCTACACTTGTCGTCTACGGTAATAGTTGTTTTACCAAGTACCAGAAACGTTGCCTTCAGTTAGGAACCTGAATGTTCGTAGGTGGCGATTTCGCCAAAGTGTTCAATTTCTAGACGATTTGGTCCGTCTGATCGTTCGACGTGTCCGATAATTTGTGCGTCGACGTGAAATGCCTGGGCGATGGCAATGATTGCATCGGCAGATATCTTGTTACAGACGATTTCGAGTCGTTGGCCCATGTTGAACGTTTGGCACATTTCGCTAAACGAGAGTTTCGCCTCGGATCGGATGAGCGAAAAAATTGGGGGCACTAAGAAGATGTTGTTTTTGATGTATCGGATATTTTTGCCGAAGCGAATACATTTGGTTAGGCCACCGCCTGAGTTGTGAAAAATGCCAGAAATGGACGGCCGGTGTTTTGCTAAAATCTGGGCCACGATCGGGGCGTATGTTCGAGTGGGGCTCAGAAGCGCCTGCGCAAGTGTGGTCTTTGGGTAAACGACGTCCCCGAGGTTGAAGCGTCCCTGATACGCGATGTGTTTGATTTCTGGGGAATACGTTTCTTCGAATTCTAAGTAACGACTGGACAACAATGCGTGCCGAGCGGTGGTAAACCCGTTGGTTCCAATGCCTGAATTTTCGCTGGTTTCATAGGTTGCTTGACCAGCAGATGCAAGTCCCACAATGACATGGCCATTTTGGATATTGCTACAGTCTATAACCGTCGCACGCGCTTGACGGACGACAATCGTCGAATCGACCACGAGGGTGTGTACGAGATCGCCAAGGTCGGCCGTTTCCCCACCGCATGGTAAAATTTCAATGCCGAGTCTACCGAGTGTTTCTATAGAATCGCCGTACCCGTTGATAATTTCGGCGAGAACTTCACCCGAAATAAGCTTTGCGTTGCGACCAATGGTGTTCGAGAGCAAAAATGGTCCACTTGCACCGATACAGAGGAGGTCGTCAAGATTCATGACGAGCGAATCATGAGCAATTCCGCGAAATATGCGCGAATCGCCAACCTCTTTATAGTAGAGGTAGGCGAGAGCCGCTTTCGTTCCCGATCCATCGGCATGCAAAGTGATACAGTGATCGACTGATCCGGTTAGACGATCCGGAACAATTTTACAGAAAGCGTTCGGGAAAAGTCCTTGATCGACATTTTTTATTGCGGTGTGGACGTCAATCTTGTCGGATGAGGCGCCATGCAATTCGTAATATGACATTGTTCTCAAACTTTATCAGGGATGGTTGGTGAGCAGGCACGTATTCATTGTGGTGGTCGGACAAAAAAGAGCCCCGTGCCGAAAATAACACGGGGCTCTTTGAGGGGTTGGTGATTAAGAGGTTGGGGATCGCGCTCGTGGGTTGGCGATTGGATACATGAAGTTTAGTTGCCGACCGTAATCAAGTTGTGTACGCCAGTGACGCCGGCGAGTGAGTAGGCAGCGTCGGTGGCGTCGTCGTACTCGCCCCAGGAACTTACGGTCCCGCGGAGGGTGACGTTACTGTCGTAGACTTCGATTTTGATGCGGTCAGCATCGATTTCGGCGCTACGTTTAAAGGTTCGCTCAAGTTCACTAAGGATGTCTCCCGCAACGATTTGCGGCTTTATCGTCAGGTTGTTGGTCACCCCTCGCACCCCGGTAATGAACTGAATGGCACGGGTGACGCCGTTGATTTGATATTGCCATTCTGCTTGCCCTTCGATCGTTACCCATCCATTGTCGACTTTTGTTTTGATACTTGCATCGTCGACGGTAACATCCCACTTCAAGGCGTCGAGCACGGCACCAGCGATGTCTCGATCGTTTCGAATGTGCATCCCCGGCAAATTGACGGTGATTTCGTCCGTGAATGCGTGTACTCCTGAAACTCGTTTCGTGGCTTCTTCGGCAAACGTTCGCTCAGCGTAAGTAGGCACAGAGCCGCTCAATGTTACGACACCGTTTTGACAGGTGACTCCGATCTCACTGGCCGTGATGGCTGGGTCAAAGGAAATTTCAGCCAAGACGTCGTTTTGCAGATCCGTATCGGTTCGCTTCGTGGTGCTTTTGGTTGTCTTCATACGAGGGTGCTCCTTGCACGAAATGTCGCATATCAGCCAGGTTGCTGATGAGGCGAGGACCGAGTTGTTGCGTGATGCTTTGGGGGCACCTGCGAAGGTTAGCTTCAGACTGTGCAAAGAAAATCGGGTTAAGTGGGATGGTCTGATGCGATCATTTCTTCGACGGTATAAAGATTAGGGAATTGCTCAAATCGAGTGTATTTGCCGGCTGCTGCCGATTCGTCTTTAATGATTTGGGCAAGATGGTGTCCGCAGGTGGCGACCTCGCCATCTATGCCCGGCGTGCGAACGGTAAATTTCTCCCAATGCGGAGTCCATCGGGGGTTGATTGATCGCATGGCAATGCAGCTGCCACAGCGCCGTCGCTGAGTTGCGTACGCGGGCTCGAATGGCGCTGCGGCGACAAAGGGTTCTTGTGATCCGTCAGTATCCAGAATCATCATCTGGTAGAGATGGCGAAAGTCTGTTGGTGCGGTGTTTGCCGTCGCTTCGTTTTGGATCGCATCGGCAAGATGGGTGGGGCAAACGTTTGGGCCTGCGTCTGCGTCAACCGTGCGAATTTGATAGGCGGCAATGTTCGGAGACTTGCGCTGCTCTGCAAGACAACTGGTGCAGATTTCAGTCGTGATGGTGGATGTTGGCCGAACTGCGACAAAGTGCATAATACAGACTCTGCCCCGATGCTCTGATCTGCCTGCGACAAAGTGTACAGATTCTGTTGGCTTGTTTCATAATCTTTCGATTGCGCATACCCGCCCAATATGCTTATCCTAAATCTGGAACTGCCCGCCTTGGACGAGTGGTTCGGGCGGGTGTGAAGAAAGGCGGCGGGGCTCTTTTCAGAGCCCCTGCACGCACCCGACCACCAGGTGTACCTAGTATACCGCAAGGGAAACGGATAGCACGTACTTTTTTAATTATTTGTTTTGAGCAGAGTGACAACCATGTGTCACTCGGAGATGAGATACTTGTATGTCTGTTGGTTTTAATGCGACGTGGCATGTGAAAAGAGTGTCGGTTGCCTTTCGAATACCAGCACTCTCGTCGATTCGTATCAGCGGTTTAGAGTAGGCGTCGGAATTCAGTTTCGTCAAGAATCGTGACACCTAATTGCTCGGCTTTGGTCAGCTTTGATCCAGCCTCTTCTCCGGCAACGACATAATCGGTCTTTTTGCTGACGGATCCGGAGACTTTGCCGCCAGCGGCGATGATCAACGCTGCAGCTTCGTCTCGTTTGAGTGAGGGCAGAGTTCCAGTTAGGACGAAGGTCTTGCCAGTTAGGGATCCGCCAGATATTGGAGCACGCTGAGTCGCCGTGGTGTCGACGCCAGCAGCCTGAAGCCGCAAAATCATGTCGCGATTGGCTTGTTGATCGAAGAAGAGAACGATGCTCTGAGCAATTTGTTCGCCGATGCCCTCGCTGCGAAGTAACGTTGCTTTGTCCGCAATCATGAGGTTTCTGATATTGCCGAAGTTGTTCGCCAGGATCATGGCGTTTTGAGCACCTACCATTCGGATACCGAGACCGAAAAGAAGACGGGCTAATCCGCGTGTTTTTGATTCACGAATCGCGTTGAGCAGGTTGGCAATAGTTTTATCACCCATGCGATCAAGTCCAGCGAGAACGTTTGCGTCCAGGTGATAGATGTCGCTGATATCGTGGACGAGGCCCGTGTCGACAAGGGCGAATGCCAGAACTTCCCCCATTCCTTCTATATCCATCGCGCCTTTGGATACGAAATGGCGAACGCGTTCGCGCTGTTGTGCCGGGCAGGCAGCGTTGGTACAGCGATACATCGCTTCTTCAGCAGGTCGGTCAACGGCGGCGTGACAGACGGGGCAGGTTGTTGGAAGAAAGAATATCGGGGGGTTTCCTTGACGCATTGACAGGACGGGTCCAACGACGGCAGGGATGACGTCGCCGGCGCGCTTGATGATGACGGTATCTCCGATGCGGACATCCTTGCGCTGGATGTCGGCTTCATTATGTAGTGTGGCCATGCTGATGGTCACGCCACCAATATGTACGGGCGCCAGAATGGCGTAGGGATTGAGCGTTCCGGTACGTCCGACGTTCACGCCGATGTCGAGCAAAAGGGTCTGCGCTTCGCGAGCAGGGAATTTGTAGGCGATCGCCCATCGTGGGTCCTTGCCAATGCTTCCCATTTGGGATTGAAGCGCCAGGTCATTTGCTTTGATGACGAGGCCATCAATTTCATAGTCGAGATCATCGCGTTCGCGTTCCCATTTTTCGATAAACCCGAGAATGCCATTGATTCCAGAGACTTGGGCGACATGAGGATTGGTCGAAAATCCGAGCTGCCGCAGATATGCTAACAGCTCAAATTGGGTGGTCGGTTGTGTTTCTCCAACGATTTCGCCGACAGCGTAGGAGAAAAAGGAAAGCGAGCGGGCTGCCGTGAGCTTGGGATCCATTTGGCGGATTCCGCCAGACGCGGCGTTGCGAGGGTTCGCGAGGGGAGGCTGGTTGGCGGCCTCGCGGAGGGCGTTGACGCGATCAAAGTCTGATTTTTTGATATAGGCTTCGCCGCGAACGTCGATGCGGGTTGGCGCTCCAGGAATTGAACGCAGTTCGAGCGGGATTGTTCGAATGGTCCGAACGTTGCTGGTGATAGTTTCTCCAATGATACCATCGCCACGGGTCCCGCCTTGGACGAGTGCGCCATCTTCGTAGTGGAGAGAAATCGCAAGACCGTCAATTTTTAGTTCACACACGTAGTCTTCGATGCGGCGGCCGCTGGCGCTGCGAATGCGTTCATCAAACGCGCGTAGTTCGTCGGCATTAAATGCGTTTCCAAGCGAGAGCATAGGCTTCACGTGGGTATAGGCCGGGAATCCGTCAGTAACGACCGATCCGACGCGTTGGGTTGGCGAATTGGTCGATTGAAGATGAGGGTATGCCTCTTCTAAATCGATGAGTTCCCGCAACAAACGGTCGTATTCCGTATCTGCTATTTTAGGGTTGTCAAGAACGTGATAGTTGTGGTTTGCGTCGTCGATTTCTGTGCGTAGTTCGATTACGCGTTGTTCTGGGTTGGTCGAGGTGTTCATACAGGGGTCCCTGTTGGTATATGGCTTAAAACGTAAAGAGTCTGAATACTGTGCGAATGTGGTGTCGAGGGAAGGCGTTGCTTTGAGAGGGGGATAACGTTATTTTAACATGATACTGTGCCAGATGTATGGCGCTTTGAATCTAGTTTTGACCGATGGCAACGCCAGTTTGTGTTAAGACGACGCCATAATGGGTCAGATCTGCTCGGAGGACGCTGATGTCGGTGTGGCTTCGAGCTAAGGCTGGGAAGGTGATGTGCCTTTTATTTGCGATTGCGGCAGCGGTGCCGGCTGCCTCGCCCTCTTCAATGGTGGTGGGGATCACGCGGGCACTTCCCGAGGCAATGTGTGAGGCAGAGATGGCCGGACTGGCTAAAACTAGGTTTGAGAAATCAACTGGGACGAGGCTTCCGAACGGAATCCCGTAGACGTGACGGATCGGTGCGTACGCCTGTTTTTCGTCGAGGACGACCGGGTGCAAATCCATCGGATAGGAACTGAGGCCAATGGTATCTGTAGGGATGTCGCTACCCCATACGTCGCTTGCGGTAAGTCGTTCGAGGCCGGCAAAATGACGAGTCTCTCGAACATATACGTAATCAGCGTAGCGGTTGATCGCGGCATGTTCGAATCCGGGGAGGTGGGTACGTAGCCAAGCGATGACGCGCGGAGCTTCTTGTTCGGTATTCGCTCGTGCTCGGGCTATGTCGGATGGGTTGCATCCATCAATTCCAAGAACGTCGATGGCGTTGACAGTGACGTTGCCGCCGTTTTCGTGTCCGAGATTCAAGTCAGCTACAGATACTTGGTCTTGGTTGGAATGATAGGCGCTGAGGAGTTTTGAATAACCCCATGCGCGTCGATCCGCAGTCCCACCGGGGCCATAACGCAATGTGTCATAGGATTCTTCTATTTTTTGCCAGTTGACCCCAGTGAGGGAGAACATCAGGGTCACGGCCTGCATCCGATCATCGCGACCGGTATCTTGTCGGCCGAGATCGTAGCGCGCGCCCGCAAGTGCGGCAACATCCCCATCGTCTGTTGCGTCGACTACGTAGGGCGCTTCAGTAACGAAGGTTGAGCGGTTTTCGGTATTTTGAAATTCGATGGTTGTGATTTGATGTAAGTTTGAGGCAACGCTGGTATGAACGGCGATCGGGACGGCGTTGTAGACGACATGGATAAGCGGCTCCGCATCGACCATACGTGCGAAGACTGAGGCCGCTTGTCCGGGAGTAAACGAGTCTCCTAAGTCGCGGTGAATTTCCGTGAAAATACCGCCCTCGACGGATTGTCCATCCCGAGCGAGATTGAGGTCCCATTGATCCATCATTGCATCTACGAGAATTCCGCCAAGAACAGGCCTCCGAGATATTAATTCGACGTGCTCTCCAAGTCGGGCTGCAGCGATTGCTGCGGCAATGCCGGCAGGCGTGCCGCCAATTACCAAAAGGTCTGGCTCTTTCGATTTCGCGCTAGCGGGAAGGTAAACAGAGAAAGTGAGCGCCGCGATAAGCGTTGCGCTCAATACTTGGAGGTTCATAGTTACTCTTAAGAACGACACGAGCAGGCGGAGCGTTGCTCTCACCTTTGTTGTTTCGGCATTTCTTCTTACCGATATGAGGAGAAATGCCGAACTAATTTACTGTTTATTTGTTTTTCTAATGTTTAGAGAAAGCTGAGCTTCGGTTTTAGCAAAAGCCGTAACGATTATCTTGGTTTACGGCAGTCCAGTCGCCCGCGATAGCGTCTCGGTCAGCCTTGATAGTGCAGGATTGCTTAGAATCGGCTTTTTTGGGCGGCTGATGCACAATTAAGGGAACTGAGCGCCCCATACCTGTTCGGATTCACCCATGTGAGTCATCTGCCCAATATAGTGCATTCCGAAATGTTGGACGCTTCGTATACCATCTTCCGAGACAACGGCAGAAAGGAGTCCCTTTGGGTTGATTTCGGCAATATCAGCTGCGCGTGTCAACAACATGCGTCGACTCAGAATGGATTTCCGAAGACTGGCTACAATACTTGCATTGAATAACCAGATATACTCTTCGTCTGATAATAACTGTGGTTGGAATTAATTCGCCACGGTGCGTAATCGTGTTTGGATGATCGTACGCCCTGAGGAACAAATTCTTTGCTAGCGGATACCAACCGGTATATCCGACTGGCACGAACTCATTTGGTGTTATTCTGAGAAACCAAACACGGAAGCCGGCGGGAAACATTTCCATGATACGCTTTAGCCGATGGTAGTCGACACGATCGGCGGGATCAACGTATACGAGCCAATCAGCAAGCAGCGCGCTATTCACAAAACGTTGCCAAGTACTAGGGTTTACGTCGTTCGAGCAGACTCAAAAGAAATTGTCAGATTGCAGTACATCTGCCGATATACTGCAGAATCGAGATGTTTGATCTTCCGCCCAAACTTCAATTGCGGACGCTTCATCGAAATGAGGCCGACGGAGACCCCGGCGTTGACGCCGGGGAGGAAGGCGAGTCGCTAAAGCGTGAATTATGCATGTGTTAGGCGGCTTTGAGAAGCCGCGTCCTCCAAGTGTTGTATGTGAGAAATTTACAGTCGTCTGGTTTTGCGTTTTGACACAGTCGTTTGCCGGTTGTGAGATCGTGCAGACTGATGCGATCCTTTAAATATCCACCGACGTAAGTGATTCCGTATTTCGGATGTGTTATAAGTGATCCGCGTTTGAACCCGAGGCTGATGGTGCCGCCGTATGGTTTGCGAGCGCCGCCTTTTTCTGGTTGAAGCCGGTGGAGTTGGCGGCGATGGAAACGTAGTGGTGTGACGCACAGCATTCGTGTGTTGTCGGGAGTATCGTGGCCTCCCGTAAGATCGTTAGCGAGCACCCA
>Ga0182016_10005495_pt1 | contig 13624 bp, 9 predicted proteins | sample 712S2MmetaG_FD_120491 | JGI IMG/M metagenome (GOLD analysis project Ga0182016, IMG submission 120491) | Permafrost microbial communities from Stordalen Mire, Sweden - 712S2M metaG | ecosystem: Environmental > Terrestrial > Soil > Wetlands > Permafrost | place: Sweden: Stordalen | collected...
AGGTCGGTCCCGCTGTTGGTGATGAACGCCTTGGTTCCGTTGACGACCCAAGCGCCGTCGCGCAGCTCGGCCTTCGTGAGGGTCGCGCCGGCATCGCTGCCGGCCTGCGGCTCGGTCAGGCCGAAGCCCCAGAGCATCTCGCCCTGCGCCAGCGGGATGAGGTAGCGCTCCTTCTGCTCCTTGGTGCCGAACAGGTAGAACGGCGTCGCGCCGAGCGAGACGGCCGCGGCCAGCGTGATCGCGGTCGAGGCGTCCGCGCGGGCGATCTCCATCACGGCGAGCGCGTAGGAGACGGTGTCGGCGCCTGCCCCGCCCCACTCCTCCGGGAAGGGCAAACCGAACAGCCCCAGGCCGGCCATCTTCTTGACGAGGTCGTACGGGAACGCTTCCTTCGCGTCGTTTTCTTCGGCGCGCGGGGCAACTTCTTCGCGCGCAAACTCGCGGCAGAGGGCCTGGATGGCCTTTTGGTCGTCGGTCAGTTCAAAGTTCATCAGCGGAGGTTCCGTCCGCTACGACGCAAAAGGGTTCCTCTAATGCCATCACTCGCGCGCCCACGCGACCGTGATGTTCCGTTGACGTCCGGTCCGGCGACCCACGACCCGTGATCTCACTGCGCGGCGTCTCGCTGATCTATCCCAACGGGACCAAAGCCCTCGACGGTGTCGACCTCGACATCGAGAAGGGGAGCTTCGTCTTTTTGGTGGGCCACTCGGGCACCGGAAAGTCGAGCCTGCTCCGCTTACTCTATCGCGAGCAACTGCCGACGCAGGGCGAGGTCGTCGTCGACGGGATCCGCGTCGACAAGCTCAAGCGGTCGCGCGTCCCCTACCTGCGGCGCAACGTCGGCGTCGTGTTCCAAGACTTCAAGCTGCTGGCCGACAAGACGGTCTGGGAGAACATCGCCTTCGCGCTGCGCGTCACGGGCGCGCCCAGCAAGGACGTGATGCGCCAGGTGCCGCGCAGCCTCGACCTCGTCGGCCTCTCGCACAAGAGCCGGATGTTCCCGAGCGAACTGTCCGGCGGCGAGCAGCAGCGCACCGCGATCGCCCGCGCGCTCGTCAACAATCCGAAGATATTGCTGTGCGACGAGCCGACCGGCAACCTCGATCCGTCGAACACGACGGAGATCATGGAACTGCTGCTGCGCATCAACCTCAAGGGCACGACCGTCGTCGTGGCGACGCACAACCAGGCGGTCGTCGACCGCATGCGCCGGCGCGTCGTCCGGCTCGAGGACGGACGCGTCATCGCGGACGAGGAGCGCGGCTTCTATTTCGGAGAGCGAACCGCCGATGGACTGGGGTAAGGTCGGATTCTTTTTCAGCGAGGTGCGGCGGAACTTCACCCGCAACGCCGCGATGCAACTCACCGCGATCGCGACGGTGACCGTCACGATCGCGATCCTCGGCTCGTTCCTCTTCGTGCGCGAGACGCTCGGCGCCGTCGGCGACGACATCCTGCACCGCATCGAGATCTCGGTCTTCCTCGCGGACGGCACGACGCTACAGGCGGAGAACGCGTTGCAGGACAAGATCGCGGCGGACCCGCGCGTCCTCCACGTCGAGTTCGTCCCGCGCGCCGAGGGCCTGCGCCAGATGCGCGAGCGGCTCAAGGGCCAGATCGACACGTCGCTGCTCACGAGCAACCCGCTCCCCGACGCGCTGCGGGTGAAAGTCGTGCACCCCGACGACGTCCACGCGGTCGCGGCCGGGATCGCGAAGATGCCGGGCGTCGCCACCATTAACTACGCGCAGGACGCCGTCACCAAGGCCCTCCACGTCGGCGACGTGCTCGGGCGCGTCGGCCTCGTCGTCGTCGCCATCCTCATCTTCGTTGCGGCGATCATCATCTCGAACACGATCCGGCTCACCGTCCTCGCGCGGCGGCGCGAGATTGCCATCATGCAGCTGGTCGGCGCCACCAACGGCTTCATCCGCGGCCCGTTCGTCTTCGAGGGCCTGCTGGCCGGCGTCGTCGGCGCGCTCCTCGCGATCGCCCTGCTCGTCGTCGCCCAGTATCAGCTCGTGCCGAAGCTGGTCGCGGCGCTGCCGTTCGTGCCGATCCAGAGCGTCGCGCCCAACGAAGGTATGCTGGCGCTGCAGCTGCTCGGGATCGGAGCGGCCATCGGCGTCGTCGCGTCGTGGTTCTCCGTAGGACGGTACCTGCGCACGTGAGCGCCCGCGCGCCGCGCTTGGCGGCCGCCCTGGTGCTGGCGGCGCTCGCAGCCGGCCGGGCTCCGGCGTCCGGCGACGCGATCTCCGATCAGATCCGCCAGAAGCAGGCCGCCGTCAGCGCGACCAACGCCAAGCTCGAAGCGAAGCGGCACGAACTCTCGATCGCGCGCGCGCGCGCCAGCGACCTCAACGACCAGCTGAGCGAGACGAACCGCAGCATCGAACAGGTCTCTTCCAATCTCGACGACCTGACCGCGCAGGTCCACCAGAGCGAGCGCAAGCTGGCGTGGAACCAGGTCCAGCTCGACGCGGCCGAGGCGACGCTGACGCGTCACACGAACGCATTGCGCGGCCGCCTGGTGGACGCGTACGAGCGCGGCAACCTCGGCTACCTGAACGTGCTGCTCTCGGCGACGTCCTTCAACGAGTTCGTCGAACGCTGGGACGACATCAGGTACCTCGTCTCGCAGACCCAGAAGACGGTCCGCTCGCGCCGCGATGCCGAGCACCGCGTCGCGGCGGTCCGGCGCCGGCTCTCGAGCGACAAGGTCCGCCTCGACGAAGCGGTCGCGAGCGAGCAGCGGGCCCAGGCGCAGCTCTCGTCGCTGGCCGACCAGCGCCGCACGCTGCTGGCCGCCGCCGAGGTCGAGCGCCGGAACGTGGCGGGCCAGGTCGCGCAACTCGAAGACCTCTCCGCTTCCGAAGAGGGCGCGCTTGAGTCCCTGATCCGCGAACGCCAGCGCGAGGAAGAAGCGCGCCGCCGGGCGGCGGCCGAGGCTGCCCGCCGGGCCGCCCTCCTCTCCGGGCAGGCGCTGCCGCCCGAGAACCCGGGCGCGCCGGGCTCGCTCAGCTGGCCAGTCTCCGGCCCGATCACCTCGCCGTTCGGCCTGCGCTCGAACCCGTTCGGGCCGGGCCTCGAGATGCACCCCGGGATCGACATCGGCGCCCCGATGGGGGCCACCATTGCCGCGGCGGCGGGCGGGCGGGTCATCTTCGCCGGCTGGTACGGCGGCTACGGCAACGCCATCATCATCGACCACGGCGGCGAGATGTCCACCCTCTACGGGCACTGCTCGCAGATCTTCGTTTCCCAGGGTCAAGACGTGCAGCGTGGGCAGGCGATCGGCGCCGTCGGCATGACCGGCCGCGCCAACGGGCCCCATGTCCACTTCGAAGTCAGGGTCAACGGCGTCCCCGTGGACCCGACCTCGAGGCTCCACTAGCCCGGAGGCCGCCCCGCGACCCGCGAGTTCCGCCGGGACGTTTTGAAGCAAAGTCCACGTTAGCGGGTATGAACTCCGGAGGACGCCCCTGCGGGGCTCCCGAACGCCAACGGTCCGCATTTGGGCCAGAAGTTGAGATCGACGACCGCTTGTCTGCCACGTTTCGCACCCTAATCGCCGCGTTCATCGTCGCCCTGGCCTCGCTGGGCGGCGCGCTGTACCTCGCACACGAGCGGAGCCTTCAGACCGGCGACGCCGCGTTCGGCGGAAACGGCGGCCTCGCGACCGTCGACCTGCACGCGCTGCTGGCCAGCTCCCAACAGGGCGACGCGGCGCTGCTCAGCACCGCCTTCCACCGGGTCGAGGACACGTATTACAAGCCGGTCACGGCGCAGTTGCTCCTCAACGGCGAGCGGCACGAACTGATCGACGTACTCCACCAGCACAAGGTGCGCGACCCCCAGATCCCCGAGCTCGCCGCAACGGGCGATCAGTCTCGGGACGAGACGTTGCTCAACAGCAACCTCAAGTTGGCCGAGAGCACCTACGGCAAACAGGTCGGCGACGCGCTGCTCACGCAGGCCGCGATCCGCGGCATGCTCAACGCGCTCGGCGACCCCTACACGACGTATCTCTCGCCACGCGAGATCTCGACCCTCGAGGAGTCGCTGCGGGGCGGCGACTTCGGCGGCATCGGCGTCTACATCGTCCAGGATCCGCGCACGAAACACGTCGTCGTCGATCCCATCGAGGGCACGCCCGCCTACCGCGCCGGGATCAAGCCGGGCGACGTGATCATGCGCGTCAACGGCGAGCCGGTCACGACGATGCGGCTCGACGACGTCGAGCACGCGATCCGCGGCAAGATCGGAACGCCCGTCACGCTAGTCATCGCGCCGCACGGCGGCACCGCGACGCGCACCGTCGACGTCACGCGCGAGCAGATTCAAGTGCCGTCGGTGCACGCGGAGATGAAGGACGGCTTCGACTACGTACGGCTCGCCGATTTCGGCACGACGTCGTATGACGAAGTGAAGCGCGCGCTGATCTCCGGCAAGGATCACCACGCTCGGGGTTACATCCTCGACCTCCGCAACAACGGCGGCGGCTTGCTCGACGCAGCGGTGCAAATCTCGAGCCTGTTCATTCCGGACGGCACGATCGTCGCGACGATCGACCGCAACAACGACAAAGAAGCGAAGGCGGCCACGCACGAGGCGCTCGGCACGACGCCGCTCGTCGTGCTCGTCAACAAGTACACTGCGAGCGCCTCCGAGATCACGGCCGGCGCGATTCAAGACTATAAAGTCGGCACCCTGATCGGCACCAAGACGTTTGGTAAGGGCGTCGTGCAGAGCATCTACAACATGTCCGACGGCGGCGCGCTCAAGATCACGACGGCGCGCTACGTGACGCCGCTGGGCCGCGACATCCATCATCGCGGCATCCAGCCGGACATCGTCATCGATCAGGCCGTCGACCAACCGATCATCGATACGCCGAAAGACGCACAACTCGCCGCCGCAGAGGCGTATCTGCGACGGAACGAACACAGGTAACGTTCAATTATCATGAAACGAATCGTGACGCTGGCCTTCGCCGCCGTCCTCGTGGCGAGCACGGCGCGCATGCCGACGTCCGCCGCCTCCGGCGGACTGCTGCCCATCGAAACCGACGAACTCGACATGAGCTACTCGCTCGTCACGTCGGAGTTCTACAAGAAGACCGACCCGCAGACGCTGTTGGACGGCGCGCACGCGCGCCTCGTGGCGTACCTGGAGAAGAACGGCGTCGCGTCGCCGACCGTGCCGACGGTCAAAGCCACCGACGACTTCGCCACGAACGAGCACGCGCTCGACCGCGAGGTCGCGGCCGTCGCCACGCAGTACGGCACGCGCTTCGGCTCGCGCGAACTGACCTACGAAGCCATCTCCGGTCTGCTCGCGTCGGTCAAGGACCGCTATACGACGTTCCTCACGCCCAAGGAGTACGCGGCGCTCAACGAGGGCCTCGACGGCGGCAACTTTAGCGGCGTCGGCATCGCGATCCGCGTCGACGACGACACGAAGCTGCTGCGCGCGACCGACATCATTCCCGGCGGACCGGCCGAAAAGGCCGGCATCCAGGCGGGCGACGTGATCGTGACGATCGACGGCAAGTCGACCAAGGGTCTGACGAGCGACGAAGACGCCAAGATGCTGCGCGGCAAGGAAGGCACGATCGTGCGGCTCGGCATCGAGCGTAACGGCGCGGCGCTATCCGATCAGATCGCCGTGACCCGCGCGGTCATCCATCAGCCGAGCGTCTACGCGCGGCTGCTGCCCGGCAACATCGGCTACGCGCGCCTGACGGTGTTCGGGGCGACGACCGGCACCGAGCTGACGGCCGCTCTCGACCGGCTTGAAGCGCAAGGCGCGAAGGCGTACGTACTCGACCTGCGCGACAACGGCGGCGGCTACCTGAACGCCGCGATCGACGTAAGTTCGAAGTTCGTGCAGTCGGGCCCGATCGTCTCGGTCGAGGCGCGCGGCGGCAACAGCACGCAGTACGACGCCGAGAACACGGCGATTCCGCCCAAGCCGCTCGCGGTGCTGGTCAACGGCTACACCGCCTCGGCATCGGAGATCACCTCGGGCGCGATTCAAGACAACGGCGTCGGCGAACTGATCGGCACCCGGACGTTCGGCAAAGGCGTCGTGCAGACGATTCACCAACTGCCCGACGGCTCTGCGGTCAAGATCACGAGCGCCCGCTACCTCACGCCGCGCGGCCGCGACATCAACACCGTCGGCATCGAGCCGGACATCAAGGCGCCCGATCCCGCTCGCAACGCGCGGCTCGGCGACCTCCCCGCCGACACGCAATTGCAGGCGGCCGTCACCTACCTTCAGGGCCGCCTCGCACAGGCTCCGAACTAACGCCCGCTAGCGCAGCGACGCCGGGTCGATCTCGGCGAAACTGCCGAACGCCGTGAACGCGAGGCCGGCCTCTTCCAAGTGGACGGCCAGCGTGCGGCCGGCCTTCGCGTAACGCCGGTCGGCAGCGCGGGCCGCGTCGAAATCCGAGAAACCGTCGCCGACGTAGGCGACGGTTTCTCCGTTGTCGCGAGCGCGCCGGACCACCGCGAGCTTGTCGGTGCCGTTCGGCGACGCATCGCGGTAATGAAGGCGCCAGCCCTCCGCCGACGCATTCACGCCGTTGGCGACGACGGGCAGCTCACCAAGGCCGTTGCGTTCCAGTGCCCGCCGGATCAACGGCTCGACGCCGGAGCTGACGATCGAGACGGCCATGCCGAGCGCGGCGCATCGTTCCACGAACGGCGCGAACGCCGGATCGAAGCGCGTCTGCGCGCGGAGCAGGTCGTCGGCCTCGTCGAGCGTGCAGCGCACGAGCGCCGCCTGGCGGTCGAGCGCGTCGCGGAGCGAGATCTCGCGGCGCGCGAGGGCGTCTTCGATCTCGCGCCACACGCGCTCGCCGTCGGCATGCTCGAGCAAGACGTCGAGCGTGTCGCGGTCGGTGATCGTACCGTCGTAGTCGACGAGGACTGCGGTGGCCGATCCGTGCCGCGACACGCTCGCTTCGCCTATTGCCTAGGTCGCCTTCTTGCGGGTCGTCGTCTTCTTGGCGGCCGGCGCCTTGCGGGCCGGTGCCTTACGGCCCTTCGTCGCCGGGGTCTCGGCGGCAGGCGCCGCCTTGACGGCCCGCTTGCGCGGTGCCGGCTTCGCGGCCGGCTCTGCCGCCTTCGTCGCGCGCTTCTTCGGCGCTGCGGCCGGGGCGGCGGCCGCGGTCTTGCGGGTACGCGGCGCCTTGGCCTCGACGGCTTTGGGCTCCGCGGCCTTGGGGGCCGCCTTGGCCGCAGTCTTGCGCGGCGCGGGCTCGGCCGCCGCGGCGGCAGCCGGCTTGCGGGTGCGACCGCCGGCGGGTTTGGCATCGGCCGACGGCAGCGCCGCGACCGGTGCGGCCTCGAGCGGCTTGGGCGTGACCACGCCGGTGCGCCGGCGACGCGCAACCCGAGTGACCTTGGGGGCGCTTTCGGCGACCGTCAGGCTCGGCGGCGGCGGCTCGACGGCGACCGGCCCGGATTTCTCCGAACGACGGGCGACGGCGCGCGACGGCTCCGGCGGAGCGATCCGGCCGGTCGGCTCGGCTTCGCCCGAGGCGCCGACGCGGAAGACGTGCCGCTCGGCGACCGGCGCCGAGCCGGCACCTTGGACGGCCTCGCCTCCGGCGCCGCGCCCGCGGCGGCGGCGACGACGGCGACGACGGCGGGTCCCGTTCTCTTCCGGTGATCCGGCACCGGCGAGCACCGCGGCGGCCTCGTCGGCAGCGTCGTCGCCAGCGTCGGCGTCGTCGGTTTCGACGGTCTGGAGCGCGGCGCTCTGGGCGGGAATCCCGGCCAGCGTGACCGCACCCTCGCCGTTGCCGCGGCGACGGCGGCGGCGACGACGGCGGCGGCGCGGCTCGCCGTCAGCGCCGGCAGCCTCGCCACCCTCGAAGTACGTCGGCGGGGCCTCGCCCGGCGAGACGATCGCGATCGGCGGGCTCGTGGCCTTGTGGGTCGCGGCCTCTTCGCGCTCGGCCTCGGCGGCCGTGGAGATGCCGATGGCTGCCGTGCGCCCGCCGACGCCGCGAGCGGCCTCCTCGGCAAGCTCCCGCAGTTCTTGCGCCTGCTCGGCGGCGGTGAGCGGCTTGCGGCGGCCGCGGCCACCGCGGCGACGGCGCTTGCTCTCGCCGGCCGGCTGCTGTCCGACCGGCGTCCGCGGCTCGGCGAGGATCTTCCCGTCCTCGTCGATGTCGATGACCTTGATGCGGACGGTCTGGCCGACCGCGTTGGCCGCGTTCTCGACCTCGACCAGCCGGTTGCCGACGATCGCGAGCGCGGAGGTCGGATTGGGCAGGCGCGCGTTGAGCAGGTCGACCTCGATCTCGTCGCCGACGCGCACGCCGTCAACGGAGGGCACCGCGCCGTTGGCCGAGACCTCCACGCGCGTCTTCTCCGGATGTAGCGCCGGATCGACGACGACGCTCACGCGCGCGCCGATCTCGCGTTCAAGATTGGCCATTTCGTCCTCGTACCAGTATTCGAGTTGCGCGCCGACCGTCGGCGCGGCATGCACGGCGATCGTGGAACTCGCCTCCGCGGCCCCTTTGCGGGCGTGTCCGTTGGCGTGGACGTGGCCGATCGTGCGTACTTCGCGGAAGGTCTCGATGGCGACGGTCTCGGGCGACATGACGCTGCCGATGCCGGCGCAGGTCGGACACGAGCCGCGCAGTTGCCCCGCGAGGTCCTTGCCGACGCGCTTGCGCGTGAATTCGAGCAGACCCAGGGCCGAGAACGACTGGATGGTCGTCCGCGTGCGGTCCTTGCGAAGGCCGCCCTCGAGCGTGGCGATCACCTTGCTGCGGGCAGACTCCGTGCCCATATCGATGAAGTCGCAGACGATGATGCCGCCGATGTCGCGCAGGCGCACCTGGCGCGCGATCTCCGCGGCGGCCTCGATGTTGGTCTTGACGATCGTGTCTTCGAGGTTCTTGCCGCCGGTGAACTTGCCGCTGTTGACGTCGATGACGGTCAGTGCCTCGGTCGTCTCGATGACGATCGACCCCCCGGACGGGAGGTTGATCTTCGGCCGGAGCAGCCGCAGCAGCTCGTCCTCGATCTTGTAGTCCTTGAACAGCGAACGGCCGGCGTTGTAGTGCTCGATCCGGTCGACGTACTGCGGCCCGTACAGGCGCATGAAGTCGCGGACCTTCTCGAACTCCTCGGCGTCGTCGATCAGCACGCGGTCGACCTCGGGCGTGATGAAGTCGCGCGCCGCCTTGTAAATGAGGTTCATGTCCTTGTGCATGAGCGCCGGAGCCGAGGCGCGTTTGTACGTCTCGAGGATCCCGTGCCACATGCGGATCAGCACCCCGAGGTCGGCGATCAGTTCGGCCTGGCTGACGCCGCCGGCGGCCGTGCGGACGACCGTCGCCATGCCCTCGGGGCGGATCATCTTCATGATCCCCTTGAGGCGATTGCGCTCGTCGGCGCCCTCGATCTTGCGCGAGACGCCGCTGTATTTGCCGGTCGGCATCAGGATCAGGTAGCGGCCCGGGAGCGAGATGTTCGTCGAGACGCGCGCGCCCTTGAGGCCGCGCGGCTCCTTGACGATCTGAACCAGCACCTCGTCGCCGCGGCTGACCTTCTCGGTGATCGTCCAGCCGGAGCGCCCCTGCGTGACCTCGACGTCGCCGATGTTCAGCGGCGTCTTGTTGATGTCGTCGACGTAGAGGAACGCGTTGCGTCCCAACCCGATGTCGACGAAACTGGCTCCCATCCCCGGCAGGACGTTCTGGACTTTGCCTTTGTAGATGGAGCCGATGACTTTTTCTTCGCGCTCGAAGTAGATTTCGGCGAGCGCCCCGTCCTCGAAGATAGCGACCCGGTTTTCCCAGGGGTCGCTCGATATGAGGATCTCAGTTGCCAAATGTTGCCTCGGTTTTCGCGGGCCCGGCGTGTGCCTTGGTCCGTTAGTGCTCTCGGCGCGGCGCCTCGCGGCGCTTCGTGCCCATCCTAGACGTCGACCGCCGGCAGCTTGCGAGCCGGGCGGGTGCCGGAGGGGCCTCCGAGTTTGGAATTCTTGCTTCGTCCGGCGTTGCGGTCGATGAACGCTGTGAGCGCTACAATCTCCGCACAATCCGTGGTGCCCGGACGGGCGCTCCTTTTCATGGCCCCCATCGGCCGGTCCTTCACGGCGCGCGTCGAGGGGTTCGCGCCTCCGCCCCCCAAGGACCCGGGAAGAGAACGAACCGCTGCATTGGAGGCCAACGTGAAGAGCCGGATCGCGGTGCTCGCGCTCATCGCGGGCACGCTCATCGCCGCTGCGGTGCCCGCCGCCTCGGGCGCCACGACCCAGCCTGCGTGGCCGCGAACGTTCACCTCGGGCGGCACGAAGGTCGTCGTGTATCAGCCTCAGGTCACCCAGTGGCCCAACTACACCGTCTTGAGCGCGATGGCGGCGCTGGCGGTGACCCAGGCCGGCGCCAAGGGCCCGACCTACGGGACCGCCACGTTCTCCGGCTATACGGCGGCCGATTTCCAGACCGGCATCGTCACCCTGACCGATCCGCGCATCACCGGAACCCACTGGCCCGGACTTGGCGCCTCCCAGGCGGCGTCGCTCGACGCGCTGGCGCGAGGCGCCATCCAGCTGAAGAACAGCACGGTTCCGTTGGCAACCGTGCTGGCGAGCCTCGACGCCTCGAAGGCCCTCCCGAAGCCCGTCGCGGTCCGCAACGACCCGCCGCAGATTTTCACGACCACGGGCAAGGGCATTCTCGTCGTCTTCGACGGCAACCCGATCATGGCGCCGATCCAGGGCACGAGCCTCACCTTTGCCGTCAACACGAACTGGGCCGTCATCTCGGACGGCGCGCGCTACTACCTGCTCGACGCGGGCCACTGGCTGTCGGCCGCCTCGGTGCAAGGGCCGTGGCAAGCCGCGACCGCGCCGGCGTCGTTCGCCGCGATTCCCGACGATCCGAACTGGACCGACGTGCGGCAGGCCCTGACCGCGTCCGCCGTCGCCGCCGCCGACGTACCGCAGGTCTTCGTCAGCACGCAGCCGGCCGACCTGATCGCGGTCGAGGGCGCGCCGCAGCTCGTCGCCATTGCGGGCACGCACCTGCAGTACGCAGACAACACGCCCAACGACCTGTTCTTCTACAAGCCGGCAACGCAGTGGTACGTGCTGCTGTCGGGCCGCTGGTTCCGGGCGTCGACTCTGAACGGCCCGTGGACGTTCGCGAGCACGACCTTACCTGCGGACTTCGCGAAGATCCCGCTCAATAGCCCGCGCGGCAGCGTGCTCGTCTCCGTCCCCGGCACGGCGGCCGCGCAGTACGCCGGCGCGTCCACGGAAGTGCCGCAAGTCGCGACCGTGAACCCGCAGAACGCGAAGCTGACCGTCACGTATACGGGCGACCCGCAGTTCAAGCCGATCGAGGGGACGTCGCTGCAATATGCCGTCAATACGCAGAACGACGTCGTCAAGATCGACGATACCACCTATTACGCATGCTATAGCGGCGTCTGGTTCGCGGCGTCGTCGCCGCAGGGCCCGTGGACGGTCGCCGGCGCCGTACCGCCGGTCATCTACACGATCCCGCCGAGTTCGCCGCTCTACGCCGACACGTTCGTCTACGTCTACAATGCCGACGGCGCGCAGGCGACGCCGCCGCCGCAGGCCACGCCCGGCCCGTACGCCGCGACGACCGAGGTGCTCGCAGGATACACGCTGGGGTATCTCAACAGCTATTGGGCCAACGGCGGCTGGGTCTACGGCACGGGCTGGTACTGGCCTGGCTATTATTATCCCGGCGTCATTCCCATCTACTATCCGTACGCATGGACGTGGAACGGCGGCTGGGGTTGGGGCTGGGGCGGCGCGTATGCGGGCTGGGGCGGCGCGTACGGGCGGTGGGGTGGGTACTACGGCCCGTACGGCGGCGCGGCGTACCGCGCGCAGTACAATCCGGCGACCGGGACCTACGCGCGCGGCGGCGCGGTCTACGGACCGAACGGCGCCGTCGGCGGCGGCGCATTCTACAACCCGCGCTACGGCGTCGCCGGCCGCACGGTGCAGGGCAGCAACCCCTACGGTTCCTGGGGCCGCAGCGCCGTCACGACGAGATACGGCAACGCGGTAACCGGTCACGTAAACACGGCGAACGGGTCGGCGGCGGGGATCGCGACGCGCAACGGAACGACCGCGGTCGCGCAGGCGAAGAACGGCGACGTGTACGCCGGCCACGACGGCAACGTCTACCGCAACCAAAACGGGACGTGGCAGAAGTCCACCGGCGGCGGCAGTTGGAGCGACGTCCACCCGCCGTCCCCGTCGGCCGATCGCGCGTCCCCGTCGACCGACCGCGCCGCGACGTCGGGCTACGGTTACCACCCGTCGGCGACACCCGCGTACCGGCCGTCGTCGACCAACATGATCAACACGTCCGACCTGAACGGCCTCAACCGCGACTACACGGCCCGCCAGTCCGGTTTCAGCGGATTCCACGGGTTCGGCGGCGGCGGCGGGCGCAGTTTCGGCGGCTTCCGCGGTAGGTAGACGAGCCGCCCAGCGATAACACGGAGCCCCATCATGAGAAGTATGCCCCAACGCGGCGCCCTCGCGCGCCTTTTCTTTGTGTCCGCGGTAGCGCTTGCCTCGACCGGCTTTGCAACGGCGCAGGCAGACGAGCAGACGGTCGCACAGGCCTCGCCGTCGCCCGCTCCGATGACGGCCTCACCCGCGCCGGAGAACCCGAACAACCCGTTCGACGGTAAGGTGCACACGACGCTCGTGCCCTACGTGTGGCTGCCCAACATCAACGGCACGCTGCGCTTCACGCTGCCGAACTCCGATCCCATCAAGTACGTCGACATCAAGGCCGGCCCGAACGACTACCTGTCGAACCTCCACTTCGCGACCCAGCTCATCGCGGAGGTCCGCAAGGGCGAGTGGTCGGCCTACGGCGACCTGATGTATCTCAACATCTCGTCGAGCACCGGCAGCGTCGTCGACGTCAGCGGCCGTAACGGCCAGTTCGTCGTGCCCATCACCCTGAACGCGACCGCGCAGATCACGAGCACGTTATGGGAGCTCGAGGGCAGCCGCACGCTCACGCACGGCACGGCCGGCTTCCTCGACGTCAACGCGGGCGCGCGCGGCATCTATGCGACGAACCGCGCCAACTGGAATCTCTCCCTCGCCAACGACCTGCTGAGCGCCAGCGGCAGCGTCTCGCAGAACGCGACGATCGTCGATGCGATCCTCGGCCTGCACGGCCGCCTCAACCTCGGCTCGTCGCGCTGGTCCGTTCCATATTACTTCGACTACGGCTGGGGCGACAACAACACGACCGCACAGCAGTGGCTGGGCGTCGGCTATTCGGCCAAGCACGGCCAGACCCTCAACCTCGTGTACCGCAACATCGCATACTACATGAGCGGCAACGGCCCGTTCCAGACCTTCCGCATGGGCGGCCCCGCGATCGGCTACGGCTTCCGCATCTAGCCCGCTGTAGCGCGGCCGCGGAGAGTTCCTAGGGAAGCTCTGAAAAGGGTGGCTCACGTCTTCGACCCGCCTGTTCCGTCGATACTTCGTTGCCCAAAACTCGAAATGACGCTGTCATTCCTTCGCTTTGGGCGCCTCGTCTCGACGAAACATCCGGGCACGAATCCGTAAA
>Ga0182016_10005496_pt1 | contig 13623 bp, 10 predicted proteins | sample 712S2MmetaG_FD_120491 | JGI IMG/M metagenome (GOLD analysis project Ga0182016, IMG submission 120491) | Permafrost microbial communities from Stordalen Mire, Sweden - 712S2M metaG | ecosystem: Environmental > Terrestrial > Soil > Wetlands > Permafrost | place: Sweden: Stordalen | collected...
CGTGGCCCAGGGCATCGGTTACGCGCTTTACGAAAAAGTGATTTTGCAGAACGGGCACATGGCAAACAACCAGATGACCAACTACATTATGCCCACTGCCGAAGATGTTCCGCCGATTCACGTACATTTTGAGGAGCTTCCATTCCGCTTTGGCGGGTTTGGCGCCAAGGGAATCGGCGAATTGCCTCACGACGGTCCCGCGCCCGCGATCTTAAACGCCATTCGGGACGCGACGGGCGTGGGATTCAACAGGATTCCGCTGCTTCCTGAAGACATTTTCGCCAAGCTCACCGCTCGCCAGCCAGTCGAGGAGCCGGCTGTCCTATGAGCGCTTGCCGGCCCACCATTCACATGACCGTCAACGGCGAGATGCGCGCGGTGGATGCGCCCCCCATGAAGCGGTTGCTGGATGTGCTGCGCGAGGATCTGCATCTGACCGGGACCAAGGAAGGATGCGGTGAAGGTGAATGCGGCTCGTGCTCGGTGCGCATGAACGGCGAGTTGGTGAACAGTTGCCTGATTCCGGTGCTGCAAGCCGAGCGCGCCGACATTCAGACGGTTGAAGGGCTGGCGTTGAACGGCAAACTGCATCCGCTGCAGGAAGCATTTCTTCAATGCGGGGGAGCGCAATGCGGCATCTGCACGCCGGGCATGCTCATGGCCGCGGCGCAGCTAATCGAGCGCAACCCTCATCCCGGCATGGCCGAAATTCGCGAGGGGCTGGCAGGAAATCTCTGTCGCTGCACAGGGTTCATGCGCATTTTTGAATCGGTGATTGCCGGCGCGGCCGAAGCCTCTGAACGAGCCGTGGAGCACGCGCACGATGCGCGGTAACGCGGTAACGCACGAACTGATTGCTCCGGGCAATCTGGCCGCGGTACTTGAGTTACTGGCCGCGGAGCCCGGCGTGTGGACGCCGATTGCGGGAGGAACCGAGCTGATGGTGGCGTTTGCCGCCGGCCGGCTCAGCGCGGCGAGACTTGTGAGCTTGTGGGACATTCCCGATCTGCGTTTTGTGAGGGAGACCGAGGAAAGCATGGTGATTGGCGCGGGCGTCACGTTTCTTGATCTGCGCAGGCACACGCTGCTGGCCGCGGAGCTGCCCTTGCTGGCCAAAGCCGCACGCTGGATCGGCTCGATTGCCAACCAGGGCCGCGCGACGCTGGGGGGAAACCTGGTGAACGGCTCGCCTGCCGCGGACTCCTCGCCCGCGCTGCTGGCCTATGACGCGGAGATCGAGCTTGTTTCGGTGCGCGGAAGCCGCAGGATTGCCTATCGCGATTTTCATACCGGCTACAAACGCAATGCGCTGGCGGCCGACGAATTGCTCTACGCGGTTCATGTACCGCGGCGATTTGCGCGGCACCGGCAGTATCTGCGCAAGGTGGGAACGCGGCGGGCGATGGCGATTTCAAAAGTTGCATTGGCGGCAACGGCGCTGGTTGAAAATGAAGCAGTGAGCGAGATTCGTCTCGCGGCGGCTAGCCTGGCGGCGTTTCCAGTGCGGCTCTATAGAACCGAAGACGCTCTGCTGGGCCAAAGGCTTACCAGGGAAACGATTGCCGCGGCGCGCAGCGCGCTGCTGGCTGAGGCTCTGCCGATCGATGACATCCGGTCGACGGCCGAGTACCGGCGGCGCGTGGCTGCGAACCTGCTTGAGGAATTCCTTCTCGAGATTGCCAGGGAGGCGACGCGACCGTGAATGCGATACTTGCGGCATGGAACGCAGCGGGCGAAGCCGCTGCTCTCGACGCGATGATGGCGTGCTGCGGGTCGCGCCGGTGGGCGAGGAAAATCGTCGCGTTGCGGCCCATCGCGGGCGTGGAAGAATTGAGCGAGGCAGCGGATCGGGTGTGGGGCACGATGGAAGAGCCGGATTGGCTGGAGGCATTTGCCTGTCATCCGAGGATTGGCGAACGCAAGCGAGCGCGCGTGGCGGCACAATCGGCCGCGTGGTCTGAGCAGGAGCAGTCCGCGGTGGCGAGTTCCGCGGACCGCGTGCTGGCCGGCCTGGCCGCGGGGAACGCTCTCTACGAGCAGCGTTACGGCTTCACGTTTATCGTTTGCGCCACGGGTAAGAGCGCGGAGGAGATGCTGGTAATTTTGAATCGCCGTCTGGCCGGCGAACGCGGCGCGGAGTTGCGGGAGGCTGCCGAACAGCAGCGACAGATCACCCAGATTCGTTTAGGAAAGTGGCTGATAGAATGAGCGCAATCACGACACATGTTCTGGATGCAGTACTCGGCAAGCCGGCCGCCGGCGTTCGAATCCGGCTGGAGAGACGTGAAGCCGAGAAACGAGCAGTCGACAAAAGCGAAATCGACGGATGCGAAGCCGACAGGCGCCAGGCTGACAGGCGCGAAGCCGCCAGACGCAAAGCCGCCAGACGCGGACCAGACAGGTCAGAAGCCGATCGGCGCGAAGCTGATCGGCGCGAAACTGACAGGCGCGAAGCCGAAAGGTGCGACGCCGGTCAATGGGTCGAGGTTGGCGCGAGCGCGACCGACGCGGACGGCCGTTGCCGGGATTTGACGAAGGATGTCGAGGCCGGCGTCTACCGGCTCACGTTTTCCACCGGCGCTTACCTTGAGGGCCAGGGCCGAACGGGCATCTATCCGGAGATCTCGATCACATTCAATTGCGGGGGCGAGGCCAATTATCACCTGCCGCTGCTGTTGAGCGACAACAGCTACACAACTTATCGGGGAAGCTGAAAGAGGGAAGCTGAGAGATGGCCAGACTGGGTGAGAATCGTTATGGAAAATCGCGCGTGCGGCTGTCGCGGATTACGCGCCAGGGAGACCGTCACGACTTCAACGAATGGACCGTGCGCGTACTGCTGCATGGGGAGTTCGAGACCGCCTTCACCGAAGCGGATAACAGCAGCATTTTGCCCACCGACACGATGAAAAACACAGTTTACTCGATTGCGCGCGGTTCGAAGGCCGCGACCATCGAAGAGTTTGCGATGGAACTGGGCGACTACCTGCTCGAAAACAATCCGCAGGTTTCAAAGGTGAGCGTGGAGATAGAAGAAGACGCCTGGGAGCGGTTGATTGTGGATGGCGCGCCCGACGGGACCACCTTCAAGCTGGGTGGTCCGGAGTTGCAGACGGTACATGCAGAGCGCGAAAGGCGCGGCATCTGGACGATCTCATCCGGAGTGGACGGCCTGACGATTTTGAAGACAACGAAATCGGCATTTACCGGTTACATCAAGGACAAGCTGACCACGCTCAAGCCGGCCACGGATCGCATATTTGGAACGCGGGCCACCGTGAAATGGGACTATGCCGTGTCCGCTCCGGATTATGCCGAGGCTCGCGCGCGCATTGTGGCGGCGCTGCTGAGAGAGTTTGCCGCACACCACAGCATGAGCGTGCAGCACACGCTGTTTGACATGGGGAAAGCTGCGCTCGCGGCAGCGCCGGAGATTGCGCGGATTCACCTCACCATGCCCAACCTGCACCATCTGCTTGCGGACCTGAGCCCTTTCGGGCAAGATAATCCAAACCATATTTTCGTACCTGTCGACGAGCCGCACGGCTATATCGAGGCCACCATCGAGCGGTGATCGCTATCCGGAACGAAAGGCAGAGCCGTGGCGCGCCAGATCAGCACGAGGAGCGAAGTGTACGCGCGTGAGGGCGCGGCGGAGAACTACGGCCTGCGCGCGGGAGTGCTTGGCCCGGTTGAAACCCTGGCCCAATCGGTTTCCGCCATGGCGCCCAGCACATCTGCCTCCCTTACAATCCCGCTGGTTTTCGCTCTTTCCGGCAACGCCACATGGTTTGTTTATCTGCTGGCAACGGGCTCCATGCTGCTGGTTGGCTTTTGCGTCAGCCGCTTCGCGCGGCTTTCTGCATCGCCGGGATCGCTCTACACCTACACGGCGAACACGCTGCCGCCGGTCTTCGGCGTCCTTGCGGCCTGGGGCCTTCTGCTCGCCTATCTTGCCACCGGCGCCTCTGTTGCAGGTGGAGCGCTCTACTATGCATCGGTGCTGTCGCAGCAGTTTTTCCATTGGGCGCCGCCGGCCGTTCCCACGCTCGCCGTGGTCTGCGCCGTAGCGGGCTTCATCGCCTACCGCGATGTCAAGCTCTCCGCCGAAGTCATGCTGTGGATTGAAGCAGTCTCTGTCACCCTCATTCTGGCTGTGCTGTTACTCCTTCCCATGCACATCGGCTTCCGGCTCGACGCCAGCCAATTCCGTCTGCGGGGCGCTTCCTTTTCCTCAATGGGACCCGCCCTCGTTCTCTCCATCTTCAGCTTCGTGGGCTTTGAAAGTGCAACCACCCTGGGCGGCGAAGCGCGCGAGCCTCTTCGTACCATTCCCCGCGCGGTATTGCAGTGCGCGTTGCTCGCCGGTGTCTTCTTCATGCTCTGCGCGTACTCTGAGGTGCTTGGCTTCCGCGGCCAATCCGGCGCGCTCAGTGACTCCACCAGCCCGCTCCACCTGCTCGCCGCCAAGGCCGGCGTATCGCCGCTCGGGGTCGCTATCGACTTCGGCGCGTTCGTCAGCATGTTTGCCTGCGTGCTGGCCTGCTCCACCGCAGCCGCGCGAGTTCTCATGCGCATGGCGCACGGCGGGCTGCTGCCCGCCGCTCTCGAACGAACAAGCCCACGCCATGGAACGCCGGGAGCAGCCGTGATGCTTTCGACGCTGCTCATGTTCACCGCCGTCGCCGCCATGGCTCTGCGTGGCGTAACCGGTTACTCCATGTACGATCTTCTCGGCTCGCTCTCGGTCTTCGGCTTTCTCACGGCCTATGCTTTGGTAGCGCTGGCGCTGCCCTTCGCGCGGCGCGCATTGGGGCAACATTCGCATCTTGTGGCAATCACCAGTTTCTTTACCGTCGCCGTTATCGTCCTGATCGCACTCTTCGATCTGAAGTCCGCATCCGATCCGGTTCATGCCCGCATTCCCTATATCTACCTCGGTTACATTCTTTTGGGCCTTGGCTGGTACGCGCTGCGAAGGAAAAAGGCAACGGTGGTTGCAAACTAAGCGGGTCAGGAGTGAGTTTCAGTCTCCGTTTGCGACAGAATCAACAGCACCAGGCTCACCACCGCGAAATTCCTGAATGCCGCTTCCTGGCCGTTCCACGCGTGCGACTGCCACATCAGGAACCACTCTCCGCCTACCGCGAGAAAAGCCACCAGCCACATCAGCAGCGACAGCGTGAGTGCCAGGATCGACAGCCGTTTGGCCGCATGAAACGCACTTGCCCTGGCATTGAGAGCGCGCAACAGCCGCACCACGCCCCACCACAACAGCACAGTGGTAACGACTTCCCACGCAATGATGGTCACGCAAAAAGCGACATGAATGGCAGGAGAATTGATTTGACGCCACAGGCCATGATTGCCGGGGAAGGTCGTGTCCATCATGAGAACGTGGCGAACGAACTGATAGTTTGAATCGGGGTCGGTGAGGTTATTGAAGACGACAATCGAATAAAAGAGAGCGATTCCTGCAACCAGGGCAATTTTTGCGGCTCGCGGAATCATGGCTTTCTCCTGAAATCGGAATCGGAGTATGAGAAAGCGCGGAAGTACGCAATGAGGACAAGGCCCGCAAGCGCCGCCCAAAGAACTCTGAACATGGCTCATGCTAACTTGGCAGCGGCAAAGTCTCAAAAGAAAAATCTCCTTTTCGCGTGCTGCATTCAATTGCAATTGGCAGAGTTGGAATCGCCGGAAGAAACGCTCGCGGCGCTGGCCACGCAGATACTTCCCAGCCGGGAGCTTTTTTAGGGCCCAATCATCGTCAGCGACGCGGATGTGATTGCGCAGTTGGGCGCGCTTTATGCGTTTTATGAAGAGGCCCTGTCGGCAACGATGTGGAAAAACTGGTCGAAATGTTCTGGGCCGGGCCACACGGGATGCGGTTCGGAGTGACGTAAAATCTGCATGGTCCGGAGGAGCTTGCGGCGTTCCGCAAGGCGCGTGCGGCAGCGGGCCAGGCGCGCAACATCGCGCGCCTTGATAGCGTGAGCTTTGGCTGCGATTTTGCCGGTATTATGCTGGAATTTGAGCCATTTACGCTCCTCGAGCCGCGGCAGCGGATAAGCAGCCGGCAGTGCCAGGGGTGGCCTCGGCTGGCGGCCGGCTTCAGAATCGTTCGGGCCCGCGTTTCTTGATTGCCGCCGGCCTGATGCCCGCGAACGGCCCGAAAATCCACAGAAAATCTTATAGGAAACTTATGTCGCGCCCTTTAATCTGTACCTACCCCGTAGTGTGCGCAGGATCAGACCCAGAGACGCTCAGATCTCATGGCGGTTTTCATTTCCTGTTTTTTAGGCTGATACGGCCCTGAACGACGGATTTCTCATTTTTCAAGCTTTTTTACGTCTCAAAAAACTATGGGGATATCTCTATTCCGAGGTCAGTCCTTTGAGGCACTCGATTCCAAATCTCCATTCTCTTTTTCCGCGGCTGCTGGCAGTACTGGCAGCCGTTGCGCTGTGTAGCTGCTCCCTGTTGGCACAGCAGACGCTTGGCGGCATCACCGGCGAAGTCACGGATGCGTCGGGCGGCGTGATTCCCAATGCTACGGTCACGGCAGTGGACGAGGCGACCTCGCTGACGCGCACCACCAGGACCAATGGTACCGGCAGCTACAATTTTGTGAATCTGCCCATCGGCCTCTATACGCTGACCTACGGGGCGGAGGGCTACGAGGCGCAGAAGACTCCGCACATCGCCGTGCAAGCCGACCGTACGGCCACGGTGAATGCTTCGCTCAAAGTGGGCCAGACCACCACGACAGTGGAGGTGGAAGCCGCGCCTTTGATGAATGCGGTGGACACCACCAACGGCTACGTGATGGAGACGACACAGATCTCCGCCACGCCCCTGCCGACCGGCAGTTTCACGGGACTGGCTACTCAATCCACCGGCGTAAGCGCGGAACTTTCCGGCGGAACGGGCGCCAATTCAGGACTGGGCAACGCGCCGATATGGGCCAACGGGCAGCGCGATACCAGCAACAGTTTTTCGCTGAATGGGGTGGACATCAGCAACCTGTTCAACGGCAAGAGTACCAGCCAGGTGCCTTCAGCGCGCGTCATCAACTCGACCGGTGTTTCCAGCACTCTGGGCGCAGGCGGCGTCATTCCAACCGCGGCTTCGATTTATCTCTCCATCGGCAATGCGCTTCCCACTCCCGCACCCGAGACGCTTCAAGAGGTGCGCGTCAATGCCTCGATGTATGACGCGCAGCAGGGTTCCACCTCCGGCGCGCACATCGATGTCAGCACCGCCTCCGGCACCAATGCCATACATGGCACCGCCTACATTCATCACGGCACCAGTTGGCTCAATGCCGCGCCGTTCTTCTTCAAACAGGACCCCGACATTCCCTCCTCCGATAAAGTCCCGCAGTTGCACCGCGAGGTGCTTGGCGGCGCATTTGGCGGCCCCATCGTCAAGGACAAGCTCTTCGGCTACCTTGCATATCAGCATCTTCACGTCTCAGACCAGGAGATTGGCGACTCGCTGCTGGACGTTCCCGTCGGCCTGCAAGACAATAACCGCGATCCGGCGGATTTAGCGACTCTCTCCAACAACGCATTCGGGACCAGCAATCCCAACACCGGCTTCATCGGCAACCCGGTCACTGCCGCCACCGTCGACCCTACTGCTCTCGCCTTGTTTAACTCGCCCTCGCTGCCCGGCGAGCCCGGCAAGTGGCTCATCCCCAACGATGCGCTCAACGGCACTCCGCCCACCGCTCAACACATCGACAACGCGTTTCTGCCCGGAACGGGCCGATTTACGGCAGATATTGCAGTTGCCAATCTCGATTACAACGCCAGCAAGAAAGACACGCTGGCGCTCAAGTACTTCTATCAGCACGATCCAACTATCGCGCCGTACTCCTACTCCAGCGTTCCCGGCTTCACCGAGCATCTCGATTCCGGCGCGCAGGTCGCCTCGATCATCAATACCTACATCATCAAGCCCAACCTGAGCACCACCCAGACACTCGGCATCCTGCGCGAGAAGGACTGGGCCGACAATGAGCAGCCGTTCGGCCCCAGTTCCATCCCCGGCGGGACGTACGCGCCCGGATCCATCTACATGTTCGGTTCGAATTACTTCCCCGGCGTATCCATCTACAACGTACTGGGAAACTATCAGCCCCAAGGAATTGCAGACGCAATCACCAATATCGGTCCCAACGCGGAAGGACAGGCTTCCAACACCGGCATGTTCCAGAATCGCCTGGCGCCCTCGGGCAACGCCATTTGGATACTCGGCAAGCACACGGTCAGCTTTGGCGCCAATTACACCTACACCCAGCTCAATACCATCGACAGGCGCACCGGCACGGGCACAATCGCCACGGATGACCTCAGCCAGATGATTCAGGGACAGGTGACTCCGGGCGACGCATCGACGGGCTTCTACGTCAGCTCGTTCCTGCAAGGCAACGCCAGCCGCTACTATCGCGCCAACGAGCTCGGCACCTATGTGCAGGATAAATTTCAGTTGACGCCGACGATTTCGATTACCGCCGGCGTCCGCTACGACTGGGATGCGGGACTCACAGAGAAGTATGGCCGCATGTTCAACTTCGATCCGAAGTTCTATGGCTACACAGCCGCCAACGACTCATTCAACGGCAAATATGGATTGATCATCGCCGGCAACAACGCCAACGGCACAGCGGGGGTGAGCCCCACGACTCTGACCGGCCGCCAGTGGGGCATTGCGCCCCGTGTAGGCGCGGCTTGGCAGCCCGCAATATTCCACAGCAAGGTGGTAGTCCGCGCGGGCGGAGGCATCTACTACGACCGCGGCGAGTTATTCAGTTACTTCTCGCCCGGCTACGCCATCGGCACTGTCACCGGCGGGCCCTTTGGCGCCAATCAGCAGCTTCCCTTCGTCAACGCCTCAAGCTGCCCATCCTCATCGTTGTACTTTTATCAGGGCTATATCCCCACCTGCGGCGGCTCACATTCGGCGGGAACAGATTCCGAAGGCGACCTCGAGTATCCGTATGGCGCCGCCCTTGAGTACACCGCTCCCACCAGCCCCAAGGCCTCGGATCTCAGCAGCTTCCTTCCCAATGCCTGCAGCATCTTGAACCAGGGCTATGCGGGCGTCTCAGGAGTTTGCCCGGTATCCGCCACGACTCCGAACGGGGAGATTATCAACAACGGCCAACCGATTTCGCTGGGCGTTTACGACCGCGCCAACAAGCTGCCTTACACGATCAACTACACGCTCGATGTCCAATGGCAACCGCGCGCCGACCTGGCCGTCGAGATCGGTTACGTGGGCAATGTGGGGCGTCACCAGGTCATTCCAGTGCCCTTCAACCAGCCCCAGATCGCTTCACCCTCCGCTCCAACTCTCGCCGGCGGCGCTTATCAGCAGACTTGCAGTTACGGTTACACTGTCGGCGGCGCGTCCCTTACTGGCTGCGGAGCCAACACCGCCACCGGACCCGGTTACCTCTACAACTACGAGGGCGGCAACGTGGACCTGCGCGTTCCGTACGTTGGATACGCAGCCGAGTCCATCGACTACAAGGCCGCGGGCGTGGATGCCTACAACGCCCTCCAGGTGCATGTCGACAAGCGGATGAGCCACGGCGTTCAAGTGGGGGCTTCCTACACCTGGTCCCACGCTTTGGACGAACAGAGCGGACTGGGCCTGTTCTACAACGGAGACAATCCTCTCAACCTGCGCAGCGGCTACGCATCGGCCGACTTCGACAGGACCCATGTAGTCAACCTCGACTTTGCCTTCGCTCTTCGCAACTTTGCCAGCGAGTCCTCACTGGAAGGCAAGTTCATTGACGGTTGGTCGCTGGTGGGCACAACCGTGCTGCAGAGCGGCCAGCCTTACAGCGTCATCGACTTCACCGGCGCGATCGCAGGCGTCTACTACTCCACCGCCGACGGCATCAACAACCCGATCGTGCCGCTGATCAACGGCTGCACCGCGAAAAGCGCCAAGACCGGGCATTCAGGCGCGTTCTTCAATCCCGCCTCCGGCGCCGGGGCAGCCCTCAAGATCGGCTGTTTCGGCCCCGACCTGATCCCGGCGGGCGGCCTCGGCGGCGCCGTCCCAACTTCCGATACGTTCGAGACCGGCTTCACCACCGGCCAGCGCAACATCTTCCGGCAGTCCTTTCAGAAGCGCGCCGATGCCTCGCTCGAGAAGGTGACCAGCTTCGACAAGGAAAAGTACAGCCTCAAGTACACCTTCGATGTCTACAACCTGACTAACACCTCCAGCTTCGACATTCCCGGCAATGAGGTATCTGAGAACGTGAACTACAACTCTTTCCCATCTGTCGGCGAGACCCCGCTGCCCACCGGGTGCGCCGGAAATGGGTCCCAGACCAACACCAGCTTTTACAACTGCGCGGCGGGCATTGGTGTGGTCACGCACACCATCGGGGCGCCACGACAGGTTCAGATGTCGCTGCACCTGGACTTCTGATTTTTTAGTCCTCCACCGGCAAAGCCGGCCCACGGGGAATGAAACTGTGCCCCATCCATCGGACGTCTTTGTTTTTGTCCGATGGGTGGGTCGGCACGCAAAGCCGTCCCATGGGGAATGAAACTGTGCCCCATCCATCGGACGTCTTTGTTTTTGTCCGATGGGTGGGTCGGCACGCAAAGCCGGCCCATGGGGAACGAAACTGTGCCCCATCCATCGGACGTCTTTGTTTTTGTCCGACGGGTGGGTCGGCACGCAAAGCCGGCCCATGGGGAACGAAACTGTGCCCCATCCATCGGACGTCTTTGTTTTTGTCCGATGGGTGGGTCGGCACGCTCGCCGCCGGCGCGCCTTGGAAAAAATCCCTGCCGCGAATCCTGTTTTCACCGCATAAGATGTCTGTATGCCAAATCTTCCGTGGACGATCCGCGACCTGCGTCACGCGCTGGCTACAGGAGTTTCGCGGCCCTCTGAGCTCGTTCAACAGGCCCTGATAAATTCCAACAGCAATCACCACCACAACACCTATCTTTGGCAGGACGCTGCGTGGACGCGCTCTGAAGCGGCGCGAGTAGAGAGCTATCCGGGCGGCGATGGCGGACCTTTCGGAGATGGCCGCTCCGCGCTATGGGGATTGCCGATTTCAGTAAAGGACTGTTTCGATCTGGCCGGGGCTCCGACCAGTTGCGGGGTCAAATTCTATCGCCATTTGCATGGCAACGCCGAGCGCGACTCCTGGCTGGTGGAGCAGTTGCGGACAGCCGGAGCTGTCATCACGGGCAAGACCCACCTTCATCCACTTGCATATGGAATCACAGGCGAGAATCCGGAGTTCGGCAACTGTCATCAACCCGGCAATCCGCAGGCGCTGACCGGCGGTTCTTCAAGCGGCGCCGCAGCCAGCGTGCGGGAAGGTTCGGCTGTGGCCGCGATCGGGACCGACACCGGGGGCTCGATTCGCGTTCCCGCCGCGCTGTGCGGGCTGGCCGGTTACCGCGCCACGCTGGGCCGCGGAGACTGGCGCGGAGCAGCGCATCTTGCCCAATCCTTCGACACCATGGGCTGGCTGTTTCGCGACCTGGCAGATGCGCCCCTCCTGGCTGCTCCATTCTCCGCAATCAACCCGGCGCCGGTCTGGGACTTCACACGATTCGCCTTTATCGCCGGCACGCTTCTCGAGGATTGCGAGCCGGCCGTCGCGAACGCATTCAAAGAGACCATTCGCGAACTGGAAGCTCTCGGCCTTGAAGCGCACGCCATCGATCCGGAGTGGTGGCGGGATTCGGTTGAGATTTTTACAGCCATCCAGGCGTGGGAGGCGGCACGCCTTCATGCGGGCCACTTCTATCATTTTGAGCCGGCGATTCGCGAGAGGCTGGAGTGGGGCGCGAATATCACGGCGGAGGAGATTGCCGAATTGCGCAGGCGTCACGCGGAGTTTCAGGCGCGCATGGACGAGTTATTGGCGGCACAGGAATTGATTTTGCTGCCCTGTGCTCCGGTTGCGCGGCTTGAGGCCGGCGCCAACCACAGCAAGACACGTGGTCGCCTGCTGCGCTATACCGCGCCATTGAGCCTTGCCGGCGCACCCGCAATCGCCATACCGTGCGCGGCAAGCGGCATGCAATTGGCGGCGCCCCGCGACGGCGACGAGCGATTGCTCCAGTTGGCGGCGCGAATCGGAGTACGTCGAAAATCGGCGGCTGCAACGTCGCCGGCGCGATAATCTGCGAGCGAACCCCCGCGACAGGCTTACCGGAACTTGTTCCCTATTCCCTATTCCCTTATTCACTTATTCACTTATTCGCTTCTTCACTTATTCACTTATTCACTTATTCACTTATTCACTCCTTCACTCGTTCCCCTATTCCCTATTCCCTGCTTTTCTCACGCTTCGCCGATATCTTCATTCCAGATTTCCGGATGGGATTTGATATATCCCTCCATCAGCTCGCGGCATTCCTGGCTGTCGAGGTCGATGACGTGAACGCCGTTTTCGCGCAGCCAGTCGAGGCCGCCGGGAAAGTTGCGGCTCTCTCCCACCACCAGCGTGCCGATGCGAAACTGGCGGACCAGGCCGCTGCAATACCAGCAAGGCGCCAGGGTGGTGACCATGATGAGGTTGCGATAGCTGCGTTGCCGGCCGGCGCGGCGGAAGGCGTCGGTTTCGCCGTGCACGCTGGGATCGCCCTGTTGCACGCGGCGATTGCGGCCGCGGCTGAGCAACTCGCCGGCACGCGTAAACAGCGCCGCTCCGATGGGAATGCCGCCTTCGGCAAGGCCCTGTCGCGCTTCCTCAAGAGCCACGGCAAGCATCCGCTGATACTGCTCCAGATCGTTCACTTGAATGCCTCTTGAAATGCTTGAGAACCCATGGTCACAACGGAGTTTACGACCATTCGGCGCAGGGGGCTGAGGTGCAGGTTGCACCGCTCCTGTTCTCAGCCCAGCCGTCTCGCTCTGGCCTGTTCCTTGAACATTTTAAACTGCCACACTGCCCCAGGTCGTTAAAGTTGAGGAATTGGAATCAGACGAGGATCAACCCCCATCGTCGTTAAGTACATCGCTGACTAAGAAGTAACTTCCGGTTGCCGGTGATGCGCCAGGAGCAGCGCCGAGACTCTGAAAAACATTCGCCAACCATAGATTAGACAGCAGCGTAAAGTAATGTGCCGCCCCGTTCCTCAAACAAGAGGTCAGGGTCAATCCACGCTGTCCGCGACGAGCGAGAAAAACTGTCCATCCTTGGACCATAGGGAATATAATCCTCCTAACCATGATTTCTCAGGTCCCCAGGAGAAACGGTGGTCAAAGACAATCTCAGTCCGCTTTCAGGCGGCCGTATAAAGTGTCTTCTCATCTTGGTCATAGCTGCAATCGCGACGAGCGGCGGTGCGGGCCAGGCGTGGGCACAGCCTGCGGCAACCACAACGACGCTCGCAGTCGCCTCCGGCGGCAGCGCGGTCACCACGCTGACCTCCGGCAGCGTCGTCACACTCACCGCGACCGTGCTGGTGGGGACCACTCCGGTCACCGTGGGCCAGGTCAACTTCTGTAACGCTGCGGCAACCCACTGCACTGACATCAATGTGCTGGCAACGGCGCAAATCACCAGCGCTGGGACGGCGGTATTCAAATTCCGCCCCGGCGTGGGCAGCCACA
>Ga0182016_10005500_pt1 | contig 13618 bp, 14 predicted proteins | sample 712S2MmetaG_FD_120491 | JGI IMG/M metagenome (GOLD analysis project Ga0182016, IMG submission 120491) | Permafrost microbial communities from Stordalen Mire, Sweden - 712S2M metaG | ecosystem: Environmental > Terrestrial > Soil > Wetlands > Permafrost | place: Sweden: Stordalen | collected...
AACCCGGCCACCGACGACGAATGCCGCGACGTGGAAGAACGTTTTACCGGCGAAGACGATTCCGTCGTCGACGATTTGCCGCGCCTGCGCGAAGAGCTCGCGAGGTTGGCGGCAAACGTCAACCTCAACGCCGAGGCCGAGCGCGAGGAAGTCGCCGAGCGCGACGCTTTCTTGCGGGCGCAGCTCGACGATCTGGCGCGGGCGCGCGAGACGCTGCTGCAGTCGATTCGCGAGATCGAACAGCAGACGCAAGTCATCTTCAACGAAACGTTCGACAAAGTTGCGGCATCGTTCGGCCGGATGTACGCACGGCTCTTCCCGGGTGGGGAAGCGCGGATGTGGCAAACCAATCCCGAGAATCTCTCCGAGACCGGAATCGAAATCGCGGTCGCGCCGCCGGGCAAGAAGCAGATGCCGCTGCCCATGCTCTCGGGCGGCGAGCGCGCGATGACGGCCGGCGCGCTGATCCTGGCCCTGATCGAGGTCAAGCCGTCGCCGTTTTACCTGCTCGACGAGGTGGACGCGGCGATGGACGACACCAACGTCGGCCGCTTCCTCCACGCGGTTCGCGAGCTGTCCGCGGATTCGCAGATGGTGCTGGTGACGCACAACAAATTGACCATGGAGCTCGCCGACGTTCTCTACGGCGTCACGATGCGCGAACCGGGCGTGAGCTCGATCGTGTCCGCCGAGCTGACGTCCGCGCCGGAAGCCGCGATTGCCTAGACGGGAACCCGTCAGAGCCGCGCTGTTTTCGCTCTCGAACAAAAACGGTGCGGACGATCTGGCTCGCGCGCTCGTCGCACGCGGCGCGGTCATCTACGCGACCGGCGGCACCAAGGCGTTTCTCGAAGAGCGCGGCATTGCGGCGCGTGACGTCGGCGACTTAACCGGCTTTCCGGCTCTGTTCGACGGCCGGGTTAAAACGCTCCATCCGAAAGTCTTCGGCGCGATTCTTCACGAGCGCGGGAACCCGGTGCACGAAGAGCAGGTGGAAGCGTACGCGATTCCGGCGATCGACACGGTCGTCGTGAACCTCTATCCGTTCGAGGCGACCGTCGCCCGCGACGGCGTGACGTTGGACGAAGCGATCGAGCAGATCGACATCGGCGGCGTCGCGCTGCTGCGCGCGGCGGCCAAGAACTTCGCGCACGTCGCGGTCCTGACGCATCCCGAACAATACGGCGCCTTTCTCCAAGCGCTCGAAGCGGGCGATCTTCCGATCGCGCTGCGGCGGCGTTTGGCCGTGGACGCATTCGAACGGACGGCCGGCTACGACATCGCCATCTCGCATTACCTTGCGGCGTCCGGAGAAGTCTTGCCGACCGCGCTCCCGGGAGCGCTCACGCTCACGCTCCCGCTCGCGCAGCGCCTGCGGTACGGGACCAATCCGCAAGAGCGCGCGGCGTTCTACCTCGATCGAACGGACCGCTTGCCGGAGCAACTCCACGGCAAGGCGCTCTCCTACAACAACCTGCTCGATCTCGACGCCACGCTGCGATTGCTCTCTCGAGCGCCGCTCGGCGCGGAATTCGGCAGCGAACGCGAGCGCTACGTCCGGGCGGCCGTCGTCAAGCACACCGTTCCGTGCGGCGTGGCGCAACGCTCGCGCGTGGGAAAGGCCGTAAACGACGCCCTTGAGGCCGACCCCATCTCCGCGTACGGCGGCATCGTCGCGACGGACGCGACCGTGGATCTCGAAGCCGCGCGGTCGCTCGCGCAATTCTTTCTCGAGATCGTCGCCGCGCCGGACTACGACGAAGACGCCTTGGCGTTACTCAAAAAGAAAAAGAACCTGCGCATCATGCGCTACGTGCCGGAGCTTCCGGACGAGCTGGCGCGTCAGCTGCGCGTCCGCAGCGCGCTGGGCGGCGTGCTTGCCGAAAACGGCAATCCCGAAGCTCCCAAAGAGGAGTGGCGCGTCGTTTCCAAACGCCAGCCGACCACGCAGGAATGGCACGACCTCGCGTTCGCCTGGGACGTCGTGCGACACGTGAAAAGCAACGGCATCGTCGTCGTGAAGGGCGGAACTACGCGCGGAATCTGCGCCGGCCAGACCAACCGCGTCAGCGCCGTGCAGATTGCGGCCCATCGAGCCGGCGACGGCGCCAAGGGCGGCGCGTGCGCGAGCGACGGATTTTTCCCGTTCGCCGACGGTCTCGAAGCGGCGGCCGCGTCCGGGTGCTCGGCCATCATCGCGCCGGGCGGAAGCGTGCGCGACGACGAAGTGATCGCGGCCGCGGACCGTCTCGGCGTCGCGCTGGTCTTCTCGTCTTACCGGTACTTCTTACACTAAAGGCAGGTCGTTATGCCGCGTTTCCTTCACACCTCGATTTTCGTCAACGACATGGACGAGTCCATCGCGTTCTACACCGAGAAGCTCGGTCTGGAATTGCTCGACGGTCCCTACCACTATCCCGGAAATGCCGACATGGCGTTCGTCGGCAGCGACTGGAATTCGTACGTAGAACTGGTCTACGATCTGGAAGCCCATCCGCCGTACGAGCTGGGCAACCGCTACGAGCACCTCGCGCTCGAAGTGGACGAAGACCTCACGCAGTACGTGGCGGGTCTGCGGGCGGAGGGCGTAAAGATCCTCAAAGACGTCTACAAGTCGCCCAGCGGAACGCGCGCGATCGCCTTCGTCGAAGACCCCAACGGCATCCCGATCGAACTTCTGGAACCGCGCAAAGGCGACGTTCTCTCGTAAACCCGCGTCAGCGGTAGATAAACGGATCGCTCGGCGCGGGTACGCGCACGACGCGCTCGGGATCGAGGCGAAACTCCTCGCCGGAGCGCAGGACCGGCCCGTCCACGCGAACCCACGATCCGTTCGCGTACGCGACGCGGCGCGTCAAGCGGACGACGACGGGCGCTGCGTCGGCACGACAGCACGTGACGGCGTAGCGGACGACGGCGTCGTGCGCGCCCTCGCGAACCAGCGCTCCGGTGAACGTGAGGTGCTCGCCCGCGAAGAGACCGGTCATCGTCGTCTCGGTTTCGCGATACGCCGGCGCCGGAGCGCCGAGCAAGGCGCCGGCGAGCATGATCGAGGGCGCGACCCGCGCTCGCCAGCTTTCGTGCCGGCGGAAACGCAACGCGGCGAAGGCGAACGCGATCGCCGAGACGCCGAGTGGGACCGCGAATGCCGGATGCACCAGGCTGCCGCCGTGTCGCAGCGCGACGATCGCAAGCGCGAGCGATGCGGTGCCGTACGCGAGGGCGTCGTGCGGCGTGCCCGTCCCGTGCAGCCCCCGGCTCGAAGCCGGGAGAGCGCGCACGTCGGCGATGCCGGCGACGGAGAGAAAACCGGCTGCGGCGAGCGCCGAGCGCGCGTGGATCGCCCCGGCCAGCGCGACCGCGCCGAGCGCGCAGGGCGCGCCGACGAAAGCCAGAGCCGCCCCGGCAAGCACTTGCGCGGCCGGGGCGAAGCGCGCGGGATCGCAGACCGATGCCGCGTGCATCGCAACGGCGGCGCCGACCGCCGCCGGGAGGAGCGCGCCAAGCTCCTCCGGAGCGGACGTCGCGTGCGTGCACGCCGCCGGGGCCCGGCCGCGGAAAAGGACCCGGCTTGCGAGCCAGGCGGCCGAGAAGCGAGCCACGGCGACGAGGGGTCCGAAGACCATGCCGGTCGCGACTGCGGCCGGGAGCGAGCGCGCCGACGGCCCCGATCCGCAGCCGCAACCCAGAAGCGCGACCGGTCCGTTGCCGCGCGCGACGGCGCCCAGCGCGAGCCCGGCAAGAATAAACGGCGTGCTTTCGAACAGGGTGCTGGCCGCCGTTGCCAGCATTCCGCGCGCCGTGGAGACGGGCAGCGCGGCGCACGCCGCCAGCGCGAGCGTTGCCCATACACCGATTCGTACGACGGAGTTCATGGCGTCTAAAATCACCGCGCCGCGTGGCACCCAGGACCTGATTCCCCCGCAGTCCGCGCGTTGGCAAGACGTGGAGGCGCGCATTCGCGAGCTCGCGCACCGCTTCGGCTACGGCGAGATTCGCACGCCGCTCTTCGAATCGACCGATTTGTTCGTGCGGGGCGTCGGCGAAACGACCGACATCGTAGAAAAAGAGATGTACACGTTTCCCGACAAGAGCGAGCGCAGCATGACGCTGCGGCCGGAATGGACCGCGCCGGTCGTCCGCGCGGCGCTCGAACACAACCTGTTCGCGCAGGGGCCGCTGCGCGTCTATTACGTCGGGCCGATCTTTCGCTACGAGCGCCCGCAGCGGGGCCGCTATCGCCAGTCGCATCAGTTCGGCGTCGAGTGCTTCGGCTACGCGGGTCCCGAAGCGGACTTCGAAGTCATCTCGCTGGCGTGGGAACTCGTTCGAAGCTATGGGATCGACGACGCGGTGCTCAACGTCAACTCGATCGGCGACGACGCCTGCCGCCCGCTCTTCCGGGAGTCGCTGCTCGCACACTTCCGCCCGCACGCGGCGCAGCTCTCGCCCGAGTCGCAACGGCGGCTCGAGCGCAACCCGCTGCGCGTCCTCGACAGCAAAGACGAACGCGACCTCGCGCTCGTAGCAACCGCTCCGACGATCGCGTCCGTGCTCTGCGAGGACTGCCGCGCGCATTTTTCGGCGGTGACCGGCTTCTTGGAGGCCGCGGGCATTCCGTTCGTGCTCAACCCGCAGATCGTCCGCGGACTTGACTACTACACGCGCACGGTTTTCGAGATCACGTCGGGCGCACTCGGCGCGCAGAGCACCGTCTGCGGCGGCGGCCGTTACGACGGACTCGTCCGATCGCTGGGCGGTCCGGACGTGCCGGCCGTCGGGTTCGCTCTGGGCATCGAGCGGCTGCTGATGATGCTCGACGCGCTGGCGCGCGAAGGCGAGCGGCCGCGGTCGGGGATTCAAGCCGTCGCGCTGGGCGCGCGGGCGCGCGCGACTCTGGTTCCGATCGTCGCGGAGCTCCGGCGTACGCTCGCGATTCCGACCTTCGTGGATTTCGACGAGCGCAAGCTCCTCGCGCACCTCAAGACCGCGGACCGCAACGGCGCGCGCTACGCGCTCATTCTCGGCGACGACGAACTGACGGCCAAGACTATGGTTCTTCGGGACCTCGCGGAGCGAAGCGACCGGAGCATCCCGCTAGGCACCGGAAAAGACGTTGCGGCCTCCCTTGTGGAAATGGGCGTGTAGATGGCTGATTCCCGAAGCGACGAGCAGACGATCGCGCACCTGCTCGAGATCATGAACGAGAACGACCTCGATCGCGTCAAAGTGACGATCGGGGACGCGACGTACGAGCTGGTCCGCCGCGAGCCGGGTCCCCAAGCCGTTGCCGGCGGGACGCGACCCGATGGCGGCGCGGCCGCGGTGTCCGGAGCGGCGCAAACGCCGGCGGCCTCCGCTTCGGCCAACGTCAAGAAAGTCGTCGCGCCGCTGACCGGCGTCTTCTATTGCTCGGCCTCGCCCGATGCCGAACCGTTCGTCAAAGTCGGGGACCGAATCGAAGCCGGCGACGTGGTCTGCATCCTCGAAGCGATGAAGCTCTTCAACGAGATTCAAAGCGACTTCGGCGGTACGATCTCGCGCATCGTCGCCGAGAACGGCGAGCTGGTCACGCAGGGCCAGGATCTCATCTGGATCGAGCCCTAGGCGTGGCGATCGATTACAAAGGCGAGCGCGGTTTCGACGAATTGCTGGCCGACCGGCGCGGCATCTTCGACGCGCCCCGCTATAAGGAACAGGTGACCGCGATCGCCGACGCGATGGTGACGGCATTGCGGGCCGGAAAGAAGATTCTCTGGTGCGGAAACGGCGGAAGCGCCGCGGAAGCGCAGCACATGGCGGCCGAACTCTCGGGCCGATATCTGCGCGAGCGCCCGGGCTACGCCAGCGAAGCGCTCTCGGTCAACAGCTCGACGCTGACCTGCGTCGGCAACGACTACGGGTACGACTACGTGTTCTCGCGTCAGGTCGAGGCGTTCGCCCAACCGGGCGACGTGGTCGTGGGCTTGACGACGAGCGGAACGTCGCGCAACGTCGTGCACGCTCTGCAGGCCGCGAAGAAGAAGGGCGCCGTCGCGATCGCCTTTACCGGTAACGGCGGCGGCGCGGTCGCGGACGTTGCCGATTTGGTCCTGCTCGGTCCCGACGGCTACGCCGCGATCGTTCAGGAGGTTCATCAGGTCATGGCGCACATCGTCTGCGACCTGGTCGAACAACGCATCATCTTTGGGAAATAAATGAAGACGCTAGCTCCCCTGGACGCCCGGACGTACTTCGGGCGCATGCGCGAGAAGCGCGTCATGGTGATCGGCGACGCGATGCTCGACGAGTGGATTTGGGGTTCGGTGACGCGCATCTCTCCCGAAGCTCCGGTTCCCGTCGTCGCCGTGACCGACCATTCGTTCACGCTCGGCGGCGCGGGCAACGTCGCGAACAACCTGCGCGCGCTCGACGCGCGCGTCGCGTTCGTCGCGACGGTGGGCAAAGACCCGTTTGCCGATCAGGTGCGGCGCCTCTTGCGAGACGAAGGCGTGAACGACGACTGGCTGATCGAGGTCGGCGACCGCCCGACCACGCGAAAGACGCGCGTCGTCGCGCACAACCAGCAAGTCGTGCGCGCCGATTGGGAGTCCGGCGCCGCGCTGTCGCCGTCCGACCGCCGGCTGCTCTGCGAACGCGTGCGCGATCACGCGGCCGAGTGCGACGCCGTCATTCTCAGCGACTACGCCAAGGGTCTGATCGCCCGCGACGTCGTCGAAGCCGCGCTTGCGTGTCCGCTGGTGCTCGCCGATCCCAAGCCGCAAAATCTGGACTGTTTTTCCGGCCTGACCTGCGTCGCGCCCAACGCATCCGAGGCCGCCGCCGCCGCCGGCGTTGCGATCGTGGACGACGCCTCGCTCGAAACGGCCGGGTCGCGTCTGCTGGAGCGGCTGCAGTGCCGGTACGTCGTGATCACGCGTGGAGAGCACGGCATGGCGCTCTTCGGCTCGGAAGGCGAACGGCTGGCGATTCCGTCGGTCGCGCGAACCGTCTTCGACGTCAGCGGCGCGGGCGACACCGTCATCGCGGTGCTGGCGCTGGCGCTGGCCGCCGGGGCGCCCATCGAGCTCGGCATGCAATTGGCGAATTTTGCCGCCGGCGCGGTCGTCGAAAAGCTCGGCACGGCCACCGCGAGCGCGGACGAGATCGTCGCGCTCGTCGAACACGGTCCGGCGGCATGACGGAGTTTTTTGGCCGCGTATGCGGCGTCGGCGAAGCGGTCGCGTGGCGCGAGCAATTGCGGTCGGACGGGAAACGCGTGGTATTTACGAACGGGTGCTTCGACGTGCTGCACGCCGGGCACGTGGAGTATCTCGCTTGGGCGCGAGCGCAAGGCGACGCGCTGATCGTCGGCCTCAACGACGACGGCTCCGTGCGCGCGCTCAAAGGCGCGGCCCGGCCGATCGTGCCCTTCGAGGACCGCGCGCGCATTTTGGCCGCGCTGCGCAGCGTGGACGCCGTCGTCGGGTTTAGCGAGCGTACGCCGGAGGTGCTGCTCGATCGCATCCGGCCCGACGTTCACGTCAAGAGCGCGCAATACCGCGAAGACGAATTGCCCGAGCGCACCGTCGTGCTCCAGCACGGCGGCGAGATCCGTTTGGCGCCGCATCTGGCCGGCAGCAGCACCACCGACGTCATCGCACGGATCGTCGCGCGCTATTCGCAATGAAGCTCGCGCTCACGGCCAACGGTCCCGGCGAAGTCGCCGGTTGGGTCCGGCCGCTCTTGCGCCGCGTCTACGAGCTGCGCCCGGACGCTCGCGCGCACGTCTTTCTCGTTCCCGACACGTACGCCACCGGCCACGAAGCGGCGATGCTGCGCGCGGCCTTCCCGGCCGCGCACGTCTATGAAGCGCGCCACTGGGTGAAGTACGCTCTGGGCGGTGCGCTCGAGGGCGCGCCGGAGCGCGTGGACGTCGTTCAGTACCTGGGCGGCGACTTGATGCACGCCGCCCGGCTGCATGCACGCTTGCGCGGGCGCGCGGCGACGTATAAGTTCTCGAAGAAACGGTACCGGAAACTCTTCGACCGCGCCTTTGCCGTGGACGAGCGCAACGAACTCGATCTGCTCGCGTCCGGAACGCCGCGCGAGCGCATCGTTCGCGTCGGCAACTTGGCGATCGACGGTGCCTTCCTGGAATCGCAGGCGCCGCTCGAGCCCGGCGCGCCGGAGGACGGGATCCTGATCATGCCCGGCTCCCGCGGATACGAGATCGAGCATCTCGTGCCGTTCTTCTTCACGTCGGCGCTGACCATCGCGCGGGAACGCCCGGCGCTTGCGGTCGCGTTCGGCATCTCACCCTTTACGAGCATGACCGAACTGCGTCACGCGATCGAGCGGGGCGGGGATCCCCGCGTCTACGCACGCTCCGGACGCTTGGTCGAAGGGGACGCATATCCGTACTTCGAGTCGCTCGACGGTGCCGTGCGCGTTCCGATCGTCCGCAATGCGCTCGCCGCGGCGACGCGCGCGCGCCTGGTGCTCACGTTGCCGGGAACCAAGTGCATCGAGCTCGCCTCGCTGGGCGTTCCCACCGTGACGGTGACGCCGCTCAACGCCGCCGAGCTCGTGACGTTTAACGGCGCGTTAACGTATCTCGACAGGCTTCCGGTGGCGGGCCGGGCACTCAAGAGGACGGTGGCGGTCGGCATATCGCGCCGCTTCCGTTTTCATACGCAGCCGAACATGGACGCAAACGAGATGCTCGTCTGGGAACTCCACGGAACGCTCACGCCCGGGCGCGTCGCGCGGGTTGCGCTCGAGCGGTACGACGACGCCGATTGGCTCGGCCGGACCGGAGCGCGCTTGCGGGAGATCTACCGCGCCGATTCCGGCGCGTCGGCCCGCATGGCCGCATCGCTCGTCGATCTCGCCGGGTCGTAAGCGGCGTGCGCATCTCCGTCGTCATCGCCACCAAGGACCGCGCGACCTATCTGGAGCGCGCAATCGACTCGCTCTGCAAGCAGATCGCCGCGCCCTCCTACGAGATCGTCGTGGTGGACAACGGATCGACCGATGGGACGAAGGCGGTCGTCGAGCTCTTCGCCGGCCGTGGACGCCCGGTACGCTACGTGTACGAAGGCGAACCCAATCGCGGGAAGGCGCGCAATCGCGGCGTCGAGGCGGCCGAAGGCTACCTCATCCTGTTTTGCGACGACGACGTACAGGCGCCGCCCGGGTTTCTCGCGGCGCACGAGGCGGCGCACACCACGAGCAATCTGGTCGTGAACGGCCCCATTCTAAACGTCGCGTCCTACGAGGACCGTCCCAAGCCCGCGCTGCCGAACTTCTCGCGCGCCTTTCTCTGCACGTGCAACGTCTCGGTTCCGCGCCACGCCATCGTCGCGGTCGGCGGGTTCGACGAAGCGTTCCATCTCTACGGGTGGGAAGATACCGAACTGGGCGTGCGTCTGCGCGAAGCGGGTCTGGCGTGGAAGTTTGCTTGGGACGCCTACATCTGGCACATAAAGCCGCCGTCCGAAAACACGATCGAGGTCGAGACGGCCAAGGCGCTCGAAAAAGCCCGGATGGCGGCGCGCTTCGTGCGCAAACAACCGTCCTCGCGCGCCCGCATGGCGACGGGCGCGCATCGCGCGAACCTGCTGCGCGGAAAATACCTGATTCCGGAGGGCCTGCTCGCGATCTTCGCCGGCGTCGCGACCAGCGACGCGCTGCCGCCCGCGCTCCGCTCGCTGGCGCGAGCGCAGTTCTTGGACGGCATGTACACCAAAGAGCTGGCGCGCACGCTCGAGGGCGAGAGGCGCGACGCGTGACCGCGCGCGCGCTGCTCTACTGCGCCGGCGGCGGTCTGGGCGACTCGCTCGTCGCGAGCGTCGTGGCTCGTGCGCTGCACCAAAAGTTCGACCGCGTGGATGCCTTGACGCTGCCGGGCCATCGTTCGACGCTCGAGCGCGTTCCGGACGTTGACGAGGTGCTGGTGGACGACGGGGGCGACGAGACGCGACTGGCCGAGGATTTGCAAGAGCGAGGGTACGTCGCATCGGTCGTTACGTGGGCGACCTCGCGCACCGCGCGGGTGCCGCAACTCGCGAAGATTCCGCTGCGCGTCGGACAGGCGCGGCGTCTCTACTCGTTTCGCTTTACCAATCGCGTGACCGTGCGCAGCGAGCTCGGCGACGTCACGACGCCGTGGGCCGAAATTTTGCTCGACTACGCGCGCGCGCTCGGGTGCGACACGGACGACTCCGCGCCGCGTTTCGTGTCCACGGCTGCCGACGGTGAAGAGGCGCAGCGGGTCGTTCGCGACGTGCTCGACGGGCGGGAATTCATGCTGCTGCATCCGGCCAACGCGATCGCGACCGGGCGCGGCTTCTGGCCGGTTCAGGGCTGGGCGGCGCTGGCGAGCGCGCTGGCCGAGCGGTTCGGCACGCTGGTCGCGCTGTCGGGCACGAAAGCGGACGAAGGGATCGTGCACGAGATTCTGGCGCTCACGAAAGATCCCGCGGTGCGTTCGGTGGCGGGTTTGACCGGAATCGGCGGCTTCGGCGCGCTCGCGCAGCGCGCCAAGGCGTTCGTCGGCATAACGACGGGTCCGATGCACGTCGCGGCCGCCGTCGGGGCGCCGACCGTCGGCATCTTTCCGTTTCAGACGGATTATCCCGAGCGTTGGGGGCCGCGCGGCGCGCGCACGGCCGTCGTGCGCGCGACCTATCCGTGCCGTCCCGGGGAGACGAAAGAGACGTGTCCCGATTATGCCTGCATCGCGAACCTCGACGTCGAGGGCATCGTCGCAGCCGCGGCGGCGCTCATCGACTCGGGACTCGTGCGGCGATGACGCGCGCGACGATCCAACTCTGCACGTTCAACCGGGCGCGGCTCTTGGAACGCGTGCTGGACGCCTGCTTCGAGCAGACCGTAGACTCGGGCGCATACGAAGTCGTGCTGGTCAACGACGGTTCTACCGACGGAACCGCGGAGGTCATCGAACGCGCGAGAGAGCGGGCGACGTGTTCGTTCGCCGTGGTCGAACAAGCGAATTCGGGGCTTGCGAAGGGCCGGAACGCGGGCATTGCGCGCGCGTCTGGGGAGCGCATCATTTTCATCGACGACGACGTCCTTCCGCTGCCGAATTTCGTCGAGGAGCATCTGCGGGCGCACGACCGGCACCCCAAAGCGATCGTTCGCGGCGGCGCGATCGACGTCCAGAACTTCGACGACCTGCCGCCGGCGATCTGGAGCCTCGCGAACTACAGCGGCAACTTCTTTTGGACGACCAACGTCTCGCTGCCGCTGGTCACGATGCGCGCGATCGGCGGTTTCGACGAGTCGTTTGCCGAGTACGGATGGGAAGACATCGACGTCGGGCTGCGCCTGCGTGCCGGCGGCGTCAAAGCCGTCTTTCATCCCGCCGCGTTGGTCTACCACTATAAGCCGCGGCCGCGCAGCGGCAACGTCGAGAAGATGGTGAAGCAATCCCGCGCGCAGGCGCGCACCGCCGTCAAGTTGGCCGCCATCCATCCGCACTGGCGCACGTATCTCGCGACCGGGCTCAATCCAGTGCAGCGGGCCTTCCACGCCGCCGCGCGCCGAATCGGCGCCGCCGACCGCTACCGGCGCGCCGTCGGCGACGTTGCCGTCGACCGCGCGCTCGACGATCGCGAGTTGTTTGCGGCGCGGGCGCTGGCGAACGAGGCGTACTTCGAAGAGCTCGAAGATGCGCTAAGGGAATGAGCGCGCCGCAACGCATCCTGCTCTCGCGCACCGACCGCATCGGCGATCTGCTGCTTTCGACGCCGGCGATCGCCACCGTCCGCGCCTCGTTCCCGCAGGCGCACGTCACGCTCATCACCAGCCCCTACAATCGCGTCGCGATGGAGGGAAACGACGACGTAGACGACCTGGTCTCGATTCCCAGTGCGATCAAACCGCGATCTTTCGGCGCGCGCTTCGAGAACTACGACGTCGCAATCGCCCTGGCTCCACGCACGATGGACTTGGAGATCGTCGCTGGCACGCGGGCGCCGATCCGCGTCGGCTACACGTACGTCCGGCGCTGGGTCGCGCGTGCCGCGCTTGCGCTGTACGTCAACCGGTCCATGATCTCCGAAGCGGATCCCGATCTCTGCGATCGCGATCCCTCGCTGATCGTCCGTCACGAAGTGGATCAACTTCTCGACTTAGTGGCGCTGGCAGGCGCGACGACGCGCGTGAAAGAGTTGCGCCTAAATCTCAGCGATGCCGACCGTCGCGCTGCGTCCGAGGTCGCGCCGGAAGGCGCCATCGTGTTCCACCTGGGCAAACGCTGGTTTTCCGAAGGCAACACGGTCGCGTCCACGCAGACGCTCGTGGACGAGCTCGCGTCGCTGGGGCGCCCGGTCGTCGTGACGGTTCCGGCCGAGTCGGAGGAATTTCTCCCCGCGTTTGCCGGCCGGCACGAAGGCGTGACGGAGCTCTCGGGGTTGCCGTTCGGGCAATGGGCCGCGGTGTTCGAGCGCGCCGGCTGCGTCGTCACCGTGGATACCGGCGCCACGCACGTGGCGAGCGCGGTCCGCAGGCCCACGGTGGTCGCCTTCGAACATCGCTACTTCCGGTTGAACTCGCAAGAATGGTCGCCCTACGGCGTCCCCAGCGTGCTGGTTCACAAACCGGCCGTCGAAGACGAAGCCGCGCTCGCGCGGTTTCGCAGCGAGGTCGTTCGCGGCGTCACTTCCTTGATTCATGCCTGATATTTCCGTCGTCATCCCGACCTACAACCGCCTCGACACGTTGCAGTACGTGTTGCCGACTCTTCTCGCGCAGGATCTTCCGCGCGACCGGTTCGAGCTGCTCGTCTGCGACTCGCAGTCCACCGACGGAACCGCGGAGTTCATGCGCGCGGCGGCGGCCGAAAACGCGAACGTCCGGTACCTTCCCGGAGCCTACTCGGGGCGCGCGATGGCGCGCAACGCAGGGATCGCCGCGGCGAGCGGCCGCATCGTGCTCTTCAACGACTCCGACATTCTGGCATCGCCCGACTTGCTCTCGACGCACCTTCGCCGTCACGACGAGCGCGCGCGTTTGGCGGTCGTCGGCTGGGAGGTTCAGGTCAAGGACCTCGACGACTACCGGTTCAAGCGCGACCATCCCGCCGAGCGCGGGCATCTGCACCCGCCTTCGCGCACGAAGCTCACCTGGCTATATTTCCTGACCGGGAACGCTTCGGTCGAACGCCAGGACTTGCTGCGCGTCGGGTCGTTCGACGAGAGTTTCACGGGCTACGGTCACGAGGACTTGGAGCTCGGCTACCGCTTGCAGAAGGCCGGCGTCACGATCGTCTACGAGCCTGGCGCGGTGAACTATCATTGTCAGGACGTCGGACATCAGGACCAAAAAGAGAAGATGAAGCTCGCCGGGCGCTCGACGGTGCGGTTTTATCGCAAGCATCCCGACCTCGCGGTCAAAGTCAATCTCGGCATGACGCCCGTTTCGCTGGGCATTCATTCGTTCTTGACCAAGACGCCGGGGATCGTCGGGTATTTCGACCGCCGCGCCGAAACGTCGAAGTTCGCGCGCGACCTCGTTCAGCAATATCACTACGTTTCGGGAATCAAAGAGGCTCTGGGTGACCGACCAAACTAGCCAAGCCGCACGGACCGCGTGCGGCGCGATCCGCGCCGCC
>Ga0182016_10005504_pt1 | contig 13615 bp, 11 predicted proteins | sample 712S2MmetaG_FD_120491 | JGI IMG/M metagenome (GOLD analysis project Ga0182016, IMG submission 120491) | Permafrost microbial communities from Stordalen Mire, Sweden - 712S2M metaG | ecosystem: Environmental > Terrestrial > Soil > Wetlands > Permafrost | place: Sweden: Stordalen | collected...
CTTGGGGTCGCGGGCGTGAAGGTGGAGAATTGCGGCGCCGGCCTCGGCGGCGGCAAGCGATTCCGCGACGATCTCATCCGGCGTGATCGGGATCGCGTCCGACATGGTCGGGGTGTGGACCGATCCGGTCACCGCGCAAGTGATGATGACCTTCTTGTCGCCCTTGCTCATGCTTTTCGCTTTCCGTCTGGCCTGCTTTGCGCCCGCTCACGCAGCAGCGCGGCCGTCTCCATCTTATCGTCTTATCGTCGACCAGATTATTAGCTCAAGAACCGGCGACCACGTTCGCCGGACGCGTTCTACCGTCCGTGCGCCAGGTAGTCCGCAAGACTCTTGAGGTCTGCGTCGCTCAATTCCGTCTTGCGTATCGGAGGCATGACCCCGACGCCGTGCCGAACAAAGTAGATGACGGCCGCCGGACTCAGATCGGTCCGCTCCTCGAGCTCCGCTGGGATCTTGCCGCCGTACTTCACCTGCAGTTCCGCTGTGCCGGGCGGGACCGCCGGGCCGCCGCCCATGCTGCTGCCCCTCGCCGGCCCGCCGGGGCCCGTTGGCGATGGCGCAGCTGGCCCATGGCAAGCGGCACAGACGCGCTCGAACACGAGCTTGCCGTGAGGCGCCGAACCATCGGGATAGGTCACGGTCGCCCATGCCGACGAGCGCGCCGGCTCGGCCCGTGAGGGCTTGTCCGCCTCGTCGTAGCTGAGAGCGGGGCTGGCCGCCCCCAAGGCGCATGCGCCGGCGAACATCAACAGGAACGGGCGTGTACCCATCAGCTCTTCCTCAGATATTTCGGCCAGACGCCGTAGCGGCCGGCGGAGATGATGCCGTTGGGATCGATGGCGTCCTTGAGCGTCTCGGTCAGTCTCAGCAAGGCGTGATTGTTGAAGGAAAAGGTGTCCACGACGTCGTCCATGAACATCGCGTGCGTCCGGTATTCCGCATAGCCGAGCTCCGCCCCGACCTTGACCAGGTCCAAATACGCCGCGCGGACGCGGGCGTTCTCTTCGGCGTCTTGTGTAAGCCGCAGCCCCATGATGATGCCGCCATAGCGATCGGCCAGCACGGCCATGTTGGCGTCTACCGTCCTCAGCTTGTGCCTGCGCAGCACGTGCGTGAACTCGAAACGAGCCCTCAAGATGTCGTGCGAGGTCATTGGATAGATCGGCGAGAAGAAGATGTGTCCAGCGCTGGCGTTGGGCCACCCTTGAACCCGGGTCCCCATGGCGAAGGCGGACAGGCTCGGCTCCCATATCTTCATCGGCGTGTTCGCGCGTTGCTCTTCCGATAGCGGAAACCGCGTGATCGGCATCTCCTGGAAGGAGACTCCGTCGATGACGCCGAGCCATTTCTTGACCGTGGCCCATTGCGCCAGGATCACCTCTTCCACGCCCATGAAGGTCATGAGCGCGGTCCAGGCGGGCTTTCCAGCGGCCGTGAAGAAGGCGTCGTATTCCGCGTCGCTGGGCTGTTCAGTCCGCTCCATCAGCTTCCAGAAGGGCCCATCCTCCGGATAGTCGAGCTTGTAGGCATCCTCCACGGCCGGGCTCATCAAGCCAAATGCGCAGCGCAGGATGTCCTGATCGATCAGTTGGCGCAGGACGGGAATCGCCTTGTGGATGTCGCTGTGCCGGGAAATGATGACCGTCCCCGACATAAGCGCCTGGGGCTCCCGCGTCATGCGAAAGCCCATCTTGGTCACGACCCCGAAATTGGACTGGCTGAATAGCCCATCGATGTCGGGGCCCAATCCGTATTTGAACACCGGCCAGGTCTTGGCGTTGGGCATGGCGCCCATGCCGGTTCTAACCAAGTCGCCGTTGGCCAGGACCGCCTCCAGGCCGCAATGCTGAGTCCAGTGAATGGATGTTTCGTAGCGATAGCCGCCAATGCCTCGATCCAGGGCGTTGCCCATGGGGCTTCCCCAGCCGGGCCCAGGAAAGTCGACCCAGAGCCTGATCTTGTTGTCCTGGAGATACCGGTAGAGATCGAAATAGCTGACCCCAGGCTCGACGATGGCGTAGGCCTGTTCCTCGTTGACCTCGATGATGCGGTTCATCCGCTTGAGATCGAGCACCAGGCTGCCGGACAGGACCGGCGCGGCGCCGCCGTATCCGAGATTTCTTCCCGTCGACACCGGGTAGATCGGAACGCGGTGTTTGTTGGCGATCCGCATGATCGCCTGGACCTCCTCCAGGTCGTCCGGCGCGACGGCGCCCGATGGAATGCTCTCGTCGGGCTGACCGCGCCTCGGAGAATAGGGGTCGCGGTAGAGGTCGATGTCGTCGGCTGAGGTAAAGACCCATTCACTCCCCACAACCGCGGCCATTTCCTTGATGGCTAGGTCGAAGGTTCCCTGATCCAGGCCCGGCGGGAGTTTCGTGCTCATGTTCCGGCAGATCCTTTGGAAACGGGCGCTAGCATCCAGGACACCATTTCCCTGGCGCCGTCTTCGCGTGCGCCGCTGGCATGGGTGAAGCGGGCGGCGGCGGTGGGTTGCGCGGCGGCGGCCACGATCATGCCGTGCAGCGCCTCCGTCCACGCCGCGCCCGCATCGGCTTGGCGTTTCCAAGCCGCCAGGGCCGGCTTCGTCGCCGAGAGGTCATGGGATGTCCGGCCCAGACCGATCTGGTGAAGACCCCAGATCACGGCGCGCACGCCGGCCAACTCGGCCATTAATTTCAGCGATAAAGCCACGGCAGGCGTGGTCAGGCCAGCGACGCCCGCCCGGCGCCAGTGATGATGCAGGTCGTCGAACCATAGCCAGGTGGGATCGTCCCCCACCGTCGCGGTCGCAAACCCTGCAGCCGCGAACCGCGCGCCGAAGTGGCGTCCTTCAACCTCGCGATCGTCGTAAACGATCTTGTACAGGGAGGCGCCAGCGAGCGGTCTTGAGGCCAGGCGGTCGGCCACCGCCAGCCCGACGCCGGTCGCGCCGAGACCGGCGATGGCGCCTCTGCGCGAAAGGGCAAGAACAGGTTTGCTCATGGTCATCTCTCAGTTGCTCCCCCCGGAAATCGAGTTAGGCGGGGTCCCACATCTCGTTGCGATCGACCGCCCGCTTCAGACGCGGGCGGCGCGGGATCACGACAAATGTGCGGAGTCGCCCAGGGCGTTGGTGGAGCCGGCGATCGGGAGGCCGGGTTTGGCTAACACAAACATGCCGCCCGGTATGAAGCGGTTGTCGGTAACATTGCGGGCGTCGGCCATGACGTTGTAGCGGCCATGATCGAACATCCAGGCAGTGCAAACATCACCCAGCACAAGCTGCCAAGGCGGTTTGCCTTTAGAAGATCTTCGGCGTGTCGTCGTGAATGGCTGCCTCTATAAATATTTCTATATTCTACCCGACTCATTTTGTTCGACATTATCGGCCGTCGATAGCGACGGCCCCTGTCGCACCGTCATGCATGAATGCAGTCGGCGCCGGTAGTCACAGGAGGTCTCGACGTCGCCGCCGCAGCGGGACAGGATTCCCTGAACAGCCGATTCACCCTCAGCGCAGATCGGGCGCAGCGCGACGAACGTCGGGTCCGACCGGCGACGACGATCTGGCCGTCCGCATGGTGCTTACCGATTATTATGCTTCCTGTTACGCCCCTTGACGTCGTTGGATTTCGAGCCGTCGGATAGCGAAGCTCGAGCCAGGGCCGACAAGCGGACTCACCCAACGACCGAGAAGAGTCACGGCGTACCGGATCACATCAGGCGAGAAACGGTGGCGTTTGAACGATATCGGCTTGACCAATTTTGCCTCCAGATCAGCCCCAGGCCACAAACCGGAGACAAGTTTGTGTTAGACTGCCAGCACCGCCACTCAGTCTCTCGATAAGGAAGCTGACATACAGCCCTCCGATATTCCGCTGACATTTGCGCGAGTTACGGGGCTGCGGAGACGCGATTCGGTCTCCGAGGATGCAGCCGCGCGCAAATTCCTACCCTAATAGCCTATCCGTCTCCGCGAGGGCCTGATCGGCTAGGTACGCTCGAAGTTTTTCAAATACTTACCCATAAATTGCTTGGAGTTTTTCTAATCGACTAGCTTTGCTATCAGCGATTTTCGCATCCCTTATTCCTATTATTTCAGTAGGAATTGCAGGCGGCCCACGCGCATCGCCTGCGCACAACGGGCCGACGCCATAGCGGCGCCCGCAGTGAGGCGCCAAAAACTTGAGGGATAAGAACGTGAGTTTGAGAATGGAACTGGCGGCTTCGGCCGCCTTGATCGCCGTGTTGGCCGCAGGAGGAACGGCCTACGCCGCCGATACCGACTCGGCTGCCGATACTGCGTCGCAAAATCAGATAGTCGTGACCACCAAGCGCGTGGAAGCGCCGACCCTGGCCGTCGTGCCCGGCGGCACAGGCTTGATCACCGCCGACCAGATCCAGGCCACCAGCATCGCCAACCTGGACGACGCGTTGAAATACGTGCCCGGCCTGTTCGCGCAATCGGCCAGCGGCGGCGAAGCCACGCGCCTGTCGATCCGCGGGTCGGGCGTCACCAAGGGCGGCTTCACCTGGGGCAACGGCGTTGACGTACTATTCGACGGCCTGCCGCTCAGCGGCGCGCTGGGCACGCCCTATGAGTCCTTCGAACCCAACGCCTACCAACGGATCGAGGTCTACAAGGGCGCCAACGCCTTTGAATTCGGCGCCACCCAGCTGGGCGGGGCGATCAATCTGGTGCAGCACACCGGCTACGACTCCTCGCCCCTGGCGATCAGGCTGGAGGCCGGCAGCTATGGCTACCAGCGCGAGCAGATCAGCTCAGGCCAGGTGATCGGGCCGTGGGACTACTATGTCACTGCGACCCACTACCAGACCGCCGGCTATCTGCAGAATTCCGAAGCCACCGCCGGCCGCTTTATCGGCAATGTCGGCTATCAGGTCACACCCCAACTGAACACGCGCTTCTATTTCGAGGACGCGCGCCAGTACGAAGAGAACATCTCCTCCCAAACGCTCAGCCAACTACTGGGCGCGCCCCAGACGAACGCCTACACCGGGGCGCGCGTGACCATGGGGTCGATCTTCGTGGCCAACAAGACCAACTGGCAGATCGACGACAACTCCAGCCTGCTGTTCGGTCTAGCCTACAAGAACCCGCCGCTGCACAACGGCAACGAGCCCAGCCGCACCTTCTGGGCCACCAGCGACCTGACCGGATCGCTGACCTATAAGCGCAAGGACGAGGTGTTCGGCGGCCACGAGAGCAATACGACCTTGTCGGTCCTACCGAGCTATGTCCTGCCGGGATCGGGCGCCTACGCCAGCAACGACGCGACCGGCCTGACCACCGGTTTTGTCAAATACGGCGGGTCAAACACCACCGTCCTGGCCGCCAACGACCTGCAACTGACGCAGAAACTGTGGTTGGTGACCGGCATCGGCTGGCTTTATGAGACCCGCACCAACGAGATCGATAACCCCGTCGTCCCCCCCGCTGGTCCGGGGGTCAAATACACGCCTGCGAACCCCGCGTACTCTCCTGTGGCGGCGGGCATAAACCCCCGCCTGGACAAGACGTACATCAACTACACGCCGCGGATTGGCCTGCGTTACGACATCACGCCGCAGATCCAGGCCTACGGCAATATCAGTCAGTTGGTCGAAGCGCCGCAGATCATCAGCTACGCCCAGTCCGCGACCTTCTCGGAAAAGATCGGCTCCACCACTTACTCGAACAGCTATTACAACGGCTTCATCACCACGCCGACGGGGGGATTCACGTTCAACGAAGCCAATCTGAAGGAGCAGGTCGGGACCAACTACGAGTTCGGCGTCAAGGGTCAGTATGACCGCTTCAAGTGGGACATCGACTACTACAACGAACAGATCCATGACGAACTGCTGACGATTTACGCCCTCCTTCCGAACGTCAATCCCGCGGTTCCTAACGGCGTTTCCTACACCGAGAACGCCCGGCCGACCGTGCACGAGGGGGTCGAGGCGTCGGTGGACACCGAATTGTGGAAGGACGGCGTCAACACCGTGACGCTGCGCCAGGCCTTCACCTGGAACAACTTCCATTTCGCGCACGAAGACGTGGCCGCCGGCTATGGCGTGCTGCCGGGCCTGCCCAAATATTTCTATCAGGCCGGCCTGAACTACCGCCACGAGTCCGGCTTCTATGCCGGCCTCAGCGTCGAGTCCTCGCCCTCTCCCTACCCGGTCGACTACTTCAACAAGACCTTCGCACCGTCCTACACCCTGGTCGGCGCCAACATCGGCTACGCCCCTCCGGGGCAGAAGTGGCGGGTCTTCGTGGATGGCGAGAACCTGGGCGGCACGAAATACGCCTCCTTCTCCTCCGCCACCGGCTTGGCGACGGCGTCCTCGGCGGTGTTCACCGCCGGCGAAGGGCGCAGCATCACCGGCGGCCTGTCCTACGCCTTCTGATCAATCGCAGCAGAGGAACATCCCATGCGCTTTTTGAGATCGGCGCTCGCCGCCGCGGCCCTGATCCTCGCGGCTCTAGCGGGGTCCCCCGCTTTGGCCAAGGAGGTCATCAACACCAACGGGTCTGACCACAACGTGGCCATCAGCGGTCTGGACACCGTCGCCTTCTTTACCCAGCACAAGCCGGTGCAGGGCGACGAGGCCATCTTCTATGAATGGAAGGGCGCCCGCTGGCTGTTCGCCAGCGCGCAGGACCGCGACCTGTTCAAGGCCGATCCGGAGAAATATGCGCCTCAATGGGGCGGATATTGCGCCGTCGGCGTGTCTGAAGGCCACCTCAGCAAGCACCTGGTCAAGGGCTCCTTCGATATCCACGACGGCAAGCTGTACCTGTTCGCGGAAGGCAAGCCCGACGACTTCGACTACTGGCGCAAGCATTGGCTGGAAACCGAGGGCGGTCCCATCAGCCGCATTCCCGTTGGTGAAAGCTACTGGGCGCAGCTGAAGCCCTTGGCGGAAGCCGGCGCCCAATGGCCGGATTTGAAGAAGCCGAAACAGACCGCCCAGACTTCAACGCCGGAGGCAGCCGCGGCCCGCTAGGACCGATCCTGGCCCGCGATCTCAATCCAAATGCTCCGCCGTGATGGGTCAACAGACCGATCACGGCGGTTGCAGTTGGGCGCGATCATCATCAGAAAACCTATTTATCAGCTGCACCGTGTGTCGTCATTTTCTTCCAGTAATAACAACTATTTGGCTCTCTCTATTTAGATAGATAATCTGTGGCGACTTGTAGAGATTTTGACGCACCTAATTCCTACTATTTTGATAGGAATTAGGTGCGTGGCGCTGGGCCGCGAATGAGCAGCCCCCGCGGCGAGTGCGGCCGACCCGGCCGACCAATGCCGCGGGCAAGCAGGAGGGCAATTGAGTGAGCAGCACATACGGACTGGCGGCGTCAGCGGCGCTCATCGGCTTGTCGATGGCCGCAGGGGTGGCCCGGGCCGACACGGTGGACGCGGATGCGGCGAGGGGGTCTGACAGCGTCGTCGTAACGGCCAAGCGAGAAACCACGCCCACGCTTGACGCCGTCCCTGGCGGCACGGCCGTGATTTCCACCGCCAATCTGCAAGCGCAGAGCATCGCCAACACCGCCGACGCCCTGGCTTTCGTTCCGGGGCTATTCGCCCAGTCGGTGCAGGGAGGCGAAGGCACGCGCCTGTCGATACGCGGCTCCGGCGCCGGCAAGGGCGGCTTCACCTGGGGCAGCGGCATCCAGGTCCTGTTGGACGGCCTGCCGCTCAGCACGCCCTACGGCAATCCCTACGAAGCCTATGAACCCAACGCCTACAACGCCATCGAGGTCTACAAGGGCGACAACGGCTTTGAGTACGGCGCCTTCACCTTGGGCGGCGTGATCAACTACATTGAGCACACCGGATATGACTCCTCCCCCCTCTTCGTGCGCGCGGAGGGCGGAAGCTATGGCTACCAGCGCGAGCAGGTTAGTTCAGGCCAGGTGATCGGGCCGTTCGACTACTACATCAGCCTGAACCACTATAATTCGACCGGCTACCTGTCGGACTCGGCGGGGTTCAGCAACCGGCTGGTGTCGAACTTCGGCTACAAGTTTACCCCCGATCTGAGCACCCGATTCTATTTCGAATACGCCGACCAGACCCAGCAGCACATCAACTCGGTCACCCTGGCCAATTTTGAAGCCAATGCGCGGGCCAACATCGGGGTCATCGGCGACCGCATCAATCCCGGGACATACGTCGTCGCCGACAAGACCGTCTATGTCATCGACGGCAAATCGACCCTGGAAGTCGGCATCGAATATCAAAAGCCGCCGATCCACGACAGCGCGCCCAGCGCACGCTCGTTCTGGGACACCAGCGATGTGTCGGGCCTGGTCAAGTACAAGCGCCAGGACGTGCTGTTCGGGGGCCACGAGAGCGACACCACCGTCGCCTTCCTGCCCTCCTACGTCCTGGCCGGCTCGCAGCTGTCGACTTACAACACCCTGACGACCCCGAGCACCTACCTGGGATCGATCAAATACGGCGGCTCGAACAATACGCTGCTGGCAAGCAACGACTTCGCCGTGACCTCCAAGCTTTGGCTGACGACCGGGATCGCTGGCCTTTGGCTCAATCGCCAGAACCAGATCACCAATCCCCTGCCCGCCGGGGTAAATCCCGATTTGAACAAGACCTATCAAACCTTCACGCCGCGCGTGGGCCTGCGCTACGCCGTCACGCCGCGGATCCAGGCCTACGCCAACGTCAGTCGCCTGGTCGAGGCGCCGCAGATCGGCAGTTTCGCCCAGTCGCTCAACAGCGCCTACACCGGCTACGTCACCACCCCCACCGTCTCCAACGGCGTCTCCTACGTCTTGAACACCCGAAATCTGAAGGTGCAGTCCGGCATTTCGTCGGAGATTGGCGTGAAGGGTCAGACCGACCGGTTCAAATGGGATGTGGACTATTACAACGAGCAGGTCCGCGACGAGCTGCTGACCACCTACGCCGTGCTGCCGGGGGTCGACCCCAAGAACCCCAACGGGATCTCCTACACCGAGAATGCGCGGCCGACGGTGCATGAGGGCGTGGAAGCTTCGCTGGACGCCACGCTGTGGAAGGATCAGGGAAGCGAGCTGACCCTGCGTCAGTCCTACGCCTGGGGTCATTTCTATTTCGCCCAACAGGGGCCCGAACAGAAGGTCCTGCCCGGTCTTCCCAAGCAGACCTACCAGGCCGAGTTGACCTTCAACCACGCCTCCGGCCTCTACGTCAGCGCCAATGTGCAGGCCGTGGATTCCTACCCGGTCGACTTCGCCAACGCCGGCACGGCTCCGGCCTACGCCCTGGCCGGCGCCTCCATCGGCTATGTCGAGCCTCACAAGAAATGGCGCGTGTTCGTCGAGGGCCAAAACCTCGGCGGCGTGAACTACGTCTCCTTCACCTCCACCACCGGCCTGTGGACCCCCAGCGCGGCTGTCTACACGCCGGGCGAGGGGCGCACCATCACGGCGGGGGCGAGCTACGCCTTCTGAGCCATCGCACATTGTCCAATCCACCGGCGGGCGGCCACGCCGCCCGCCGAAACAAGAAAGGAGCGCCGTTCCATGCGCAGTTTCGCCTCGACCGTCTGGCTGAGCCTCATCGCCTCGGCGGCCCTGACAGCGGCCGCCCACGCCCAGGACCTGGCTCGCACCCCGGACGGCCATCCCGACCTGTCGGGCATCTGGCAAGTCATCACGCCCGCCGGCCAGGACCTTTCGGCCCATGCGGCCCGCAAGGATTCACCGGCTCACCTCGGCGCCGTGGTGGGCGGCGATATCCCCTACCAACCCTGGGCCCTGGCCAAGAAGGCGGAGAATTTCAAAAATCGCGAGACGCAAGATCCGCAGAACAAGTGCTTCATGGCCGGCGTTCCGCGCATCACCTACACCCCCCTGCCCTTCCAGATCCTGCAGAAGGATAAGCAGCTGACGGTGCTGTACGAGTACGTCCACTCGGTGCGCACCATCTACACCAACGGCACGGACCATCCGCCCGGCCATATCGACTGGTTCTTAGGCGACAGCCGCGGCCATTGGGACGGCGACACCCTGGTGGTCGACGTCGTGGACTTCAACGACGAGACCTGGCTGGACCACGCGGGCGACTTCCACAGCGATCAGCTGCATGTGGTCGAACGCTACAAGCCGATCGACAAGGACCACATCCAGTATGATGCGTCCGTGGAGGACCCCAAGGTCTTCACCCGTCCATGGACCGTCAGTGTGGTGCTCTACCGCCGGATAGAGCCGGGCGTGCAGCTTCTCGAAAACGAGTGCTACACCTTTGATTATGAAAAGTTTTATCCCTGAACCCAGCGGAATGGAGCCCTTAGGATGACTCGCATGACCGGCGCCGCGGCGCTTGTTGCGGCCTTCGCCGCCTTCTCCCCCGGGCCGCTTCTGGCCCAGACCGCCGCCAAGCCGGCCCCTTCCGCCGCCGGTCCCTGGGTCCCGGCCAAACTGTCGGACGGACAGCCGGACGTTCAGGGATACTGGACGGCCGGCGGCACGGTCGAGGTGAACGGCGAGGAGGAGCAGACGCGCGGCGGCACCTATTCGATCACCGGCGGCCCCCTGGGCGGCGGCGGCGAGCAGGAGGTGATCGACAACTACAAGCTTGCGCAGCAGGGCAAACCCCTGCCGTCCTGGCCCAGCAAGGTGGTCGATCCGTCCGACGGACAGATCCCCTATCAGCCCTGGGCCCAGGCCAAGCAGAAATACATCGAAGCCAATGTCGATCACGCCACCAAACAGGAGCACCTGGATCCCCAGGAGCGCTGCTTCCTCGACGGTCCGATCCGCGACACCTTCCACTATGAGTTCAAGATCGAGCAGTATCCCGGCTATGTCCTGATCCTGCACGAGGGCTATCGCCTGATCCCGCTGGACGGGCGCCCGCACCCGGATTCGGCGATCAAGTTGTGGAATTCGGACTCGCGCGGCCACTGGGAGGGCAACACCCTGGTGGTCGACGTCGCCAACAGCAATTCCAAGGGGCGACTGGACCGCGCCGGTAACTTCGCCAGCGACAAGGTCCACATCGTCGAGCGCTATATCTTCAGCGGGCCCAACGCCTTCACCTACCAGGCCACGGTGGAGGACCCCACCGTCTATACGCGCCCCTGGACGGTCTCCACCAAGATCATCCGCACCCACCTGAAAGAACCCGACTACGAAAAGTGGGAGGACGAGTGCTGGGAGCACGAGCGGAACATCAAGGAGCTTTCGGCCGAGATCGAGCAAGCGGCGCACGCAAAGACCTCCGGCAAGGCCCATCCGCCCCAGGGCGCTCAGCCATGAGCCAGTGCTGTTCCGCCAAGGACCCGGCCGCATCGCTAAGGGAGCTGCTTCTGCGTGAGGCGGAGCGCGCGATCGCCGAGCAGGGCTTCTTCGACGTATCGGCACGGCAGGTGGCCGTAAATGTCGGCGTGCATCCCAGCACCGTCGTCAACCTGTTCGGCAGCAGGGCGGCGTTGTTGAAGGCCGCGCAGGCCCGCCTCAGCCAGCGGACCGACTGACGCTCAGATGGAAAAGGTCGCCTTGAGGATGGCGTCCAGGCCTTCGCCATCCACCGCGTCAAAAGCCGCCTTATGCACCGCGTCCACGTCCAGCACGGCGATCAAGGCGCCGGAAGCGTCGAACACGGGGACCACAATCTCGCTTTGCGAGCGGCTGTCGCAGGCGATATGGCCTTCGAAAGCGTGGACATCGGGCACGATCTGAATCTGACCGGTCAAGGCCGCGGCGCCGCAAACCCCACGTCCGAAGGCGATGCGCAAACAGCCCAGCGTGCCTTGGTAGGGACCAACCACCAACTCATGCGGGTTGGCCCGGTCCACCACGTAAAAGCCGACCCAGAAAAAGTGCTCGAAAGCCTCGCGCAGCAGGGCGGCCACCGTGGCCATCCGCGCGGTCCTATCCCGCTCGCCTTCGAGCACCGCGGCGATCTCGCCTGCGACCTCCACGTAACGGACGCGCTTGTCTTGGATGGGCATGGGTGACAGGCGTGATGCAGACATCGAAGGCTCCATGACGTGAACGGCCAGCGGAGGATGGGAGCTGGCGCCCCGTTCACCCTTCCTGATTTTCTATCGCGACCTTTAGCGATAATCGTATGTCTTATTCCTATTAATTCGATAGGATTAGTTTGTCTGGCGGCATGGGCCGTCGGATCGGCGCTCGGACGGCTTATTGGCAGTGGCCGTCGAGTCAGCGGCGGCGCCTTCCTCCCCGAGGCCCGCCGCTCGGCCGTCCAGCAAGGAAAGTCTATCATGCGTTTCATCACCAGGACTTGGCTCAAGAGCTGTTGACGCTCTAGCCGCCGTCCGCGCCGCGCGCGGCCAACTCAGACCCATCCCAACATCAGCGCCGGGGCAGAGGCTCCCGGCGAACGACCATTTTTGCGCGCAAGGGCCATTCAAGAGCGCCCACGCCGATCGAACCTAAGAGGGGCTCAGCCTTATGAATATCTGGAAAAATACCGTGTTTTCGGCAGCCATGATCTCGGCTCTGGGCGTGGGCGTCGCCGCGCACGCGGCGGACGCCACGGCCGACGCCACGGCCGCCACGACCAGCACAGCCGCTGCTACGGACGCGGCCTCCAGCGAAGTCGTCGTCACCGTTCAGCGCAACCACATCCCCACCCTGACCGATGTCGCCGGCAACACCGCCGTGATCAGCGCCGACCGGGTGGAGTTGGGGCGCGCGGCGACCATCGCCGACGTGCTGCGCTTCCAGCCTGGCCTGCTGGCTCAGTCGGCTACGGGTGAAGAGGCCACGCGCTTCTCCATGCGCGGGTCGGGCATCATCCGCGCCGCGGGATCGTGGGGCACGGGCATCCAGTTCCTGTTCAACGGCCTGACCCTGACCACGCCGGAAGGCAGCCCGTTCGAATATTATGAATCCCTGAGCAACAACTATACCGAGGTCTATCCCGGCGCGAACGCCTTCGAATTTTCGCCCAGCACCCAGGGCGGCGCGATCAACTTCGTGGCGCACACCGGCTACGATTCCACGCCGCTGCTCGCGCGGGTGGAAGCGGGCAGCTACGGCTACAATCGCGAACAGGTCAGCTCCGGCGGGGTGTCAGGCCCGCTGGACTACTACGTCTCCGCCACCCACTTCGGGTCCGACGGCTTCCGCGACGGCAACGGCTCCTACAGCCAGCGGCTGGTCGGCGACGTCGGCTATCAGCCCACGACCGATTTCAAGACGCGCGCACTCTTCGAATACGCCCAGCAGAACACCCGCAGCGCCACCAGCCTGACTCTGTCCCAAGTCGAGCAGGACCCGAACCAGAGCACCTACACCAAAACGCCGCAGACCTTCACCGGCGCCACGGGCCAGACCGAGCAATCCATGCGCCGGGAAAAGGGCTCGACCATCCTGGGCGACTATTCGACCTACAACGTCACCCCCAATTCCGATATCGAAGGCGGGTTCCTGTACAAGAACTTCCCGCTACGCAACGAGGGCGGCGGCTTCACCCCCGGCGACTGGGACGTCAAGGACCTGGCGATCACCGCACGCTACAAGCGCAGCGATCAGGTGCTCGGCGGCCTGCAGAGCAACAGCGAGGCGGCCTGGGTCTATGCCGGCATTCTTCCGGACTCCACCAACCGCGGCCTGTACATCGGCCCGCACACGGCC
>Ga0182016_10005505_pt1 | contig 13606 bp, 13 predicted proteins | sample 712S2MmetaG_FD_120491 | JGI IMG/M metagenome (GOLD analysis project Ga0182016, IMG submission 120491) | Permafrost microbial communities from Stordalen Mire, Sweden - 712S2M metaG | ecosystem: Environmental > Terrestrial > Soil > Wetlands > Permafrost | place: Sweden: Stordalen | collected...
CACAGATCCTACATCCTGGAGAAATTGGAATCCGATCCACGAAGAGCCTTTCCGTCGCTCTGTGGAACTGTCGGAAGGTACTCTGCCGAATGACGGCGGAGACCGATATTACCCGAAATAGCAATCAATGATATGAAAGGACGTCGCACATGAACCGCCCTTCCTGGTTGACCTGCAAACTCTGTATCCTTCTCTTCGCCGCGCCGAGCGTGGTTGCTCAAAAGGCGACACCAATTCCCGTCATCGCCCAGAGGGGCGCGGCAAAACAACTTATCGTGGATGGCAAACCGTTCCTCATGCTCGCAGGCGAGTTGCATAACTCGAGCGCATCTTCGTCTGCGTATATGGAGCCCATCTGGCCTCAGCTCAAGGCACTACATCTCAATACTGTGATCGGAACCGTCTCATGGGAGCTCATGGAGCCAAAAGAGGGCCACTTCGATTTCACACTTGTTGACTCCCAGATTGCCTCGGCCCGTAAGCAATCGATGCACCTTGTGCTTATCTGGTTCGGTAGCTGGAAAAACACCTCCTCCATGTATGTACCCATCTGGGTCAAACGCGATAAGCAGCGTTTCCAATGGGCACAGCAGCATGACCCGCCAACACCCGACCATCCAAAGCGCGGACTCTACGCCCTCTCGGCATTCTGCAGAAATAACCAGGAAGCCGATGCCCGCGCATTTCGAGCGCTCATGGAGCATATCCGGCAGGTTGACCCGCAGCACACAGTGATCATGATGCAAATTGAGAATGAAACCGGCATTCTCGCCGAGGCACGGGACTTTTCACCAGCCGCCCAGGCCGCGTGGGAGGGCCCGGTTCCGGACGAGTTGCTGGCATACCTCTCGGCGCATAAGACTCAGTTGCTTCCCGAGTTGGCAACGACATGGCAGCGTAGCGGATATCGGCTTCACGGAACTTGGTCAGATGTCTTCGGAACAGATCGCTATGCGGAAGAGATCTTCAGCGCGTGGTATTTCGGCAAATATGCTGATGCTGTGGCGAGCGCCGGTCAAAAGGAACTCGCACTTCCCATGTACGTGAATGCGTGGCTCGTTCAGAATGAAAAGCAGATCCCCGGAGATTATCCGAGCGGTGGTCCGGTCTCACGCATGATGGATATCTGGCATGCTGCGGCACCCAGTCTTAGCCTGCTGGCCCCGGACATTTATATCGCCGATTTCGAAGGTACCTGCGACAGCTATGCGCGCAACGGCAATCCGCTCTTCTTTCCCGAGAGCCGGCCAATTCCTGGAAACTATGTATGGGCCATTGGCCATCACAATGCAATCGGTGTGGCGCCCTTCGCCGTGGATGACCTGAAACCGGATGACCCGCTCGGTCAGCTTTACGAAAAACTGGAGGGCATGATGCCTGTGCTCTTGAAGGCGCAAGAGACGAACGCCATTGTGGCCATTCCTCCGCGCAATTCCGGTGTGATCACGATTCCTTTCGAGGGCTTCGAGATTGATGCAAGGTATGTTACAACGCGCATCAGTAATTCCCCGCCTGCGACCACTTCCGATAGCGCCAACGGTCGACGCTCCCAGCAAGCAGTTGCTCCCGATGTTTCCATTACTTCGGGCGCCTTAGCCACCGGCCAAACCGGGTACGGGCTTATCATCGCAGCGGGGCCGGATGAGTTCTACATCCTCGGACGAGGTATTTCACTCACGTTCAATCGCCCCGCGTCGGAAACAAATGACTGGGTAATGTATGACTTTGAAGAGGGAGTATTTCTGAACGGTCAATGGATAACCGGGCGTCACTTAAATGGGGACGAAGGGCCAACACTTCGCCGCCTGACGCTTCCAGATAACGGACTGGTTCTCCGCCGAGTGAAATTGTACCGGCACGTCGGGCCAGGCTCCGTTGGCTAAGCGCCTCGCCGCTACTTCCGTTGTGCCCACCTCGCATCCAGCCCTTCTCCGCGCGTTGCAAGCGGCGATATTGACCGGTGCCGGATATTTCGAGGAACACATTGGTGCTAGAATGCGCCTCATGCTCTGGAGATCGATACTCCTTGTATTACTCCTAGCCGCTTCGGTGCCGAGTCGCGGCGCTCAATCGTATCTAACGGGCAAATTTACTGACGCAGAGTGCAAGTCAACCGCTTTTTCCAGCGACTGCGTGATTACGATTCAGATTGCGGGCCATAGCTTTTCAGTTCGTCTCGCTGAAAAGCCCAGCTACACGCTTGAATGGAAATCGAACGATCCCATCCAATTCCGGCTTGGTAAAAACGCGATCTACCTGAGACGCCCGAATGGCCGCGAAGTGAAGATTCATCTGCTGATCCCTGCTGATTCAGGCCTGCCATTTCCCTCCGCTCCGCCTGAGCCTGTTCAAAATAGTCCCCCTACCTCTCCGGAAGCCGCCGCGCCACAGATACCCCGTTGCGCTGAAATCGCAGCTATGGGCCCGCAGTTCTAGCTCTTGTCGAATGCCTGCGAGTTTGCGCTATCCCGGCAAAATCTGCCCAATTTCGTTTGCCGGGAAACGATGCAGCGCGCGATGAGCGGATCCACAAGGGCCAACTGGGAAATCATGGATCTGATAACTATGGAAGTGAGTGGCATGGAAGGTGGAAAGGAACGCTACTCTAATTTTGCGGTCAACGGAAAGCAAGTCAAAAAACAGCCTCAATTGGGAACGGGGTGGTTGGACTTCGCGGGATTCAATGTCGAGTTGTCTGCCATCTTCGATCCTATAACCCGCACCAATTTCACATTCATTGGCGACGTCAACCTGCCCTCCGGTCTGGCGGCAGCCTATGGTTTTCAATTCCACAGCGCCGATAACCACAAATTCCGCCTGATTACGGGCCTCAGGGAATTCCATCCTGGGTTGTCAGGCTCGCTATGGATCGATAAACATACCGGTAATCTGCTACGGGTGGAGGGCTACGCCACAGAATTGGACCCTTGGTTTTCCGTCAACTTTTACTCCAACGAGACCAACTACGGCGAAGTTCCCATATCCAAAATCGGAACCTTTCTTCTGCCCGCGGCTCGAGAGTCCATCGCCTGTCAACCCAGCGGCGACGATGTTCATTGCTTCAGGGACAAACTGTCATTTTACGATTGCAGGAAATTTGGCACCGAAGCGCACATCCTGCCCGATGCTGGAGAGCAGCATTGATGCCAGTTGTGCCGCAGTCGTCGGACGCCTCGCGGGCGGCAATGCTGCCCTGCACGTCGGACCAGGCTCTGTTGACTAAAGGACGACTCTTAGGAATCACTACGCCAGCAGCGCTTATCCTGCTGGTGCTGGCCGTGTACGGTCTAAATGCGTGGTCGCAGGGAACCTCCGCCGCCGAAGACAAGGCCCCATCGTGGCGATTCCTGCCGCCCGCTACTACGGCCTCGGCCACTGTCGATACGCGCAAGCCTGCGGAGATAAGCTTTGAGGACAACTACTTCGAACTGGGTATCTGCTTGACTCAAACGACCACAAGATGTAGTGGTATTCGTTAACTCGCAGAATCAGAAGCAGATACCCGTTTCCTGTTGGTTTGGCCGATCATAGCAAACAGTCTGCGGGATAGTCCGCTGATACCTACCGCGCAGCGCAAACAACTTTCTCTATCGTTTTCATTGGCATAATCAGACGAACGCCTTCCAGCCTGCGAAAGCCGTATCTCTCATAGAAGGGAACGACATTCTCGGACTTCGCATCCACAACAACGGCAAAGGACATTACATGCCGCGTGGCTTTCCATGCCTCGTACAGAGCGGCAAAGAGCAGGCGCCGCCCATGCTTCTGCCCCTGAAACTCTTTGGCTACGCCTATTCTTCCCAACAACGTCACGCCTATAACCTTGTAGCGGCCGGTCCTCTTCTGGATATCCTCCGGGAGGTCGGCACAGGTTACTTGCTGACCAGAAAGCGTGAAGAAACCGACGATGGTCTCTGGATTCGTCCTTGAGACAAGTATGAAGACCGCAGCCAGTTTCTCTCGCATATCGCGTGACGCTCGCTCATGGAAATACTGGTCGATCGCCTCGTCGCCGCACTGAAAAGCCGCTCGATCCTCGCCTTCGAGCGGCTTGACTAGGTATTCCGAATTCTCTTTCACTTTAGTTGCCGACCGTCCTGAAGTGGTCTTCCGCAGCCGCCCTGAGATCCGCATTCGGCTCTGGCGGATTTGTGAGCACATCCACGAGGATTTGCTGGTCTCTCGTGGTGAGAATCCATTCGTGTTCCTGGATTGTCTTCACGGCCGCCTCTCGCATTGAGACAACCATAAACTCCTTCAGGCTTACTCCGCGGAGTGCGGCAGCTCGCTGAAAGAAGCTCTTCTGTTCAGAATCGACGCGAGCCTCCAACCGTTCCGTCAGGGGCCGGCCTGGGCGAATATTGCGTGCAGGTGATGCCATAGAAACTCCATGACGGGAAATCCCCGCCGTCTAATACAACTGTACGGCAGCATGCCGTACCGATCAAGAGGGTTTGATGAAAAAAAGCGACTTCCCCGGGTTTCATACTAGAATCAGCGCTTTAGCCCCGCGTGGCCCCGTCTTGAAGGCGGCAGATTGAACCGCCGCCTGCAAGCCTGCCGATTTCAGGGGGCACCGGTTCATAAAAATCCCTTCCTGTTCGTCCTCGACAGATTACCCCACGATCTGGCGAATGCGTGCATTCTAGGGTTCCGGTTCACCTTGTCTATCTGGTCCGCGGAACCACTCGAAGCAGTACAACTCCGTGGGCCGGGACCTGCGCGGAGAATTCGCGAGGAAGCAGTCCGAGGTCCTGATGAGACCAAAGATCGCGCGCCTCGACGGCACCATAAACCCCCAGATCTTCCCATCGAATATGCATCTCGGCCTGCTGCGCACTTCGATTGAAAAGCAAAACAGCTTGAGAATGATCCTGCCCTGCCAGCGGCCGTGCCCACACTTGCAGGTCCGGGGTTTCTTGCGTTACAAGCGTGGCAGGCTGGCCAAGCTTGTCCTGGTCGACTGCGATTACTTCGCGATTGGTAAGGATCTGCTCGGTTTCCGGCGACATGGTGTTCAATTCGTTCCCCGCCCAAAGCGGTGCGGCAGACATTGCCCAGAGGCTGAACAAAGAGCGTTCTTCCACGCCGTCGATTCCGGGGACGCCGACTTCGAGCATATCGGGATCACTCCAGTGATTACGGCCGCCGAGATTCGCATGATAAGCGTTTTGTTCGAAGTTGCGCAGAATCAGATTCCAGTCGGCGTGACCCGGCGCACCGACATCGCCTGTACTCCTCCAGGCATTGCCAAGGCTTGGCGCCCAGGTCCACGCCATCTCTCGACCCCAGTTGCAAATGTAAAAAAACATGGGACGGCCTGTGCGTGCAATGGCATCGCGCATCCTGAAATAAAGTTGCGGCGCTGTGAATCCCTCCGGCTTGTGACAGAAGTCTTCCTCGATAAGATCGACACCCCACGAAGCAAACGTCCGCGCATCCTGCTCTTCATGTCCGTAGCTGCCTTCGTAACCCGCGCAGGTTTTTGGACCGAGATCTGTATAGATCCCTGCCTTGAGGCCCCTCTGGTGAATGTATGAAACAAGAGCCGGGATTCCGTGCGGAAACTTCTCAGGATCGGGCAGCAACGTCCCGTCCGCAGCGCGATGGCCGGCGGGGACAATGCATTCCTGGATGATCAAATAACGATAGCCAGCGTCTTTCATTCCGGATGAGACCATCCGGTCGGCAATCGCGCGGATGGTTCCTTCGTTGTAATTGCATCCCAGGCTATTCCAATTCGCCCAGCCCATCGGCGGCGTGGGGGCCACTTCCCGCACGCTGACATCGTTCTGCGCAATAGCGGCAGACGGCGAAAACACCGCCTCGACAAGCATTAACCACCCGAGCCAGCAAGCATGCCGTCGCAAGTGGGCAAACCGGGTTTCTCGCCGCGTTGGAACTTCAATCTGATCACCGATAGCGTGCGTCTTAATAAGATCCTCCCGGAAACTTGAAAGTCTCTTGATCCGCTGAGGGGCGACGAACTTTCACGCAACCCAGCGAGTTTCATTGCGCGAAAGCGGTGGCGCAATTCTGGCGTTCACTTATGCGCGACCTTTAGCATCAGATTGCCTTGACTCGGATACTCAAACGGCCCCGGCGCCGGATTTGATTTCTTCCTGGCTTTGCCGAAGTAATCAAAGTCAATGCTCACTGACGATCCGTCAGCCTCCTCATACGGCAGATCCGGAATGGCTGCCCTCCCCAGCAGCGCGCTGGTCACCAGCTTGCGCGGTTCTGTGTCGATCCAACTTCTTTCCAGTTTGATTTCGAGATAAAGGCCGTCTTCCTTCGATATCAATCGCAGCCCAGGATCGAAGTCCGCTTTCACCAGAGGGTGCTGTTCAAACCTGGACGGCTTGGCCCCATCGAGAAATACATTTCCCTCCATCATCATTGGCAATGGGACATTATCATAAACGCTCAAATCGGCGCGTTGCACGAACACATTATTGTAGAAACGGTTATCGCCGGGCGGATTATCGTGAAACCCCGCAATCGCGGTGGAATGTGCTTTCAAGAATGGCGTCTGACGGCTGTCATAAGGGAGTAACTCCAGCGCCCCATTGAAGAGGTTGTGGACGTAGGCGCCGCCCTGCGAACGATCGCGCAACGATAATGATGAGAGGAAAATGTTGTTATCAAAAATAAATGGCCCGTGATCCACCTCGACAAACACGTCCTCATCGTTGTCGTGGAAGAGATTTCCAGAGACACGAGTGCCCTGCGCCATCCAATCCAACCACAGGCCTAAACATGTTTGATAAATGTGATTGCCGGCGATCTGGACGTCAATGGCTCCGTGAAACTTTATCCCGGCCATTTCCGCGCCGGTAAACGACCGCCGCACGTGAATAGCGTAGATGGTATTGCCCGTTACAGTGCTGAAAGCAGCTCCCAAACTGCCGACGATGCCAGCCTGTCCGCAGTTGTAAATCGTATTGTTGCGAACGATGTGGTGACCAATATTCTCTCTCGACCAGCCATTGGCGAGCGCGCGCTGGATGGTTTTGACATAGCCTTCGGCGCTGTTAGCCGAAGTGTTGTCCCACTGGTCGCCGTATTTACCCAGCGAAATACCCGAACAACGCGAGTTACGAACCACATTGTTCTCGATGATCCAGTTCTTGCTCCAATGAGGGCCAATCAAGCCAATCTGCTCGGCCGTCGGCGGCGCCCACGGCGTGGCCGCATCCTCCAGCGTGAAACCGCGCACGGTGATGAAGTCGATGCCCGTCTTTTGCGGATAGAAGACTGTCTGCCGCACATTGATTTCCACGTGTTCCCGATTGGGATCGACGCTTTTGAACTGTGCCCAAATCGTGGTATCTTCCTTGTCCACCTGGCCGAACCAGAGCGCGTCACTTCCCGTGGAATTCATGACATTGTCCAGGCTCGCCGCTTCGGCTAGCCAGTCGCCATTGAGATAAACCGCTCCGGTGTGATGCGCACGGCCTTTGGGAACGAACCAGTCGCCGTGAATCAAGTCGCTGTAAGGATTGAATGCGCCAAAGAATGAGTTGGGGAGAATTGCCTTCCAAACATCTCCCTGAACTTTGACCCAGTTCTTCACTTCTTCGGCTCCGGTGATCACAACTTTCTCGCTGGGTGCAACCTGATAGACGATGCGCTTGCTTTCCGATGTGCCTCCGCGCGGCGGGGTGATGCGTTCGCGGTAAACTCCTTCATGCACGGTGATCACGTCGCCCGGCTGCGCAAGATCGGCCGCACGTTGAATGGTGCGGAGTGGGGCAGTCCGCGTACCCGGATTGGCATTATTACCGCTCGGAGCAACGTGATAGTTCGCGCCGTGTGCGGCGGAAGTAAATACGAGAGCAATCAAAACCGCGACGAATGCACTTTTCATTCTTCCTGTCCTCGATTCCCTAAAACGCGCAGCCGAGCGTGCAGACTATACCCCTCACCGCGTTCCAGGACTTGAATGGCCGCGATCATAAGCGGTATTCACTGCCGCCCCGCGAATTGCACCACGACTTTTCTGAGGCGGCTCCCGATAGCCGGCGCGCCGTATTAGTGGGATCGTTTCCACGTCTTGACAGATCGCTGCCTTTTTACGCGCCAGGAGCAATGCCTGTCAAGGATTAGTTCCGGTGACGGCCGCAAGAAGAACGTTGAGTTTGGTCGTTACCGCCTCCCCAGGAAACCGGCGATTTATGCGGACAGGGCTTTTCGGGGATCAACAGCCGTTGCAACCGCAGGAGCGGCGCTGGATAAGCAACGTATCGAGCATGATATGTTTGCCCGGCAATCGTTCTTTGGCCTCAATGCGCTCCAGCAACCGGTTTGCGGCCTGCTCGCCGATCATCGCAGCAGGCTGCCTAACTGCGGTCAACGGGGGATCAACAAAGCGCCCGAGTTGGATTTCATCAAACCCTATGAATGCCATTTGCTCTGGCATACGCACCTTCCGCGCTAAAAGAGCTTCAATAGCTTTAATTGAAGACAGCTCATTGAGGCCGAAGATGGCCGTGGGCGGAGCCTTCATACCAAGCCACTCGTCCACCTGCCGGTCGATATCCTCTGGTCGAGTCACTACTAGTTGCTCGCGAAGGCCCGCCTGTTTCATCGCCTCCCGGTATCCCTCGATGCGCTTCTTCATGGAATAAAGGTGCGGGTTCACGCCGACGGCGGCAATGCGCTGATGACCATGATCGATCAAGTGTTGCACTGCCGCACGGGCGCCATGCCGGTTCTTGACGAGAACCGCGTCGAAATCCTTGTCGCTGACCGGTTGATCGAAGAACACTACCGGCACGTTCGCGGTTTGAAGCGAAGACAGATAAGAGGCGCTACTATCCTCGGGCACGACAAGTAGACCATCAATTTGGCGCCGCAGAAGATACTCGACTTCTTCCTTTTCGATATCGCTGTTTCCATCCGTAAAGGCAATCACCGACATGTAGCGATGCTGGCGAAGCACACCTTGTGCGGCGCGGATGAGTTCAACCATAAAGAGGCCGCCAATGTCCGGAACGACGATTCCGATCACATAAGTGCGGTTGGTTTTCAGGCTGCGGGCAAGCTCATTGCGCTGGTAACCCAGGCGCTCCACCGCCGCGTGGATGCGCGCAAGGGTCTCCTTTCCTACATATCCTTCGCCGCTTAACGCGCGCGATGCAGTCCCTAGACCAACTCCCGCAAGGCGAGCCACGTGGACAAGCGTGGGAGCTGATCTTGCCGACTTCTGCGCCATTGTAGAATCCTTTCCACACCAACCGAAATCATACATCAATTCACTGTCTAGTCGCGGTTGGTACAGCAGACCGGCATCAAAGGCGCTACGGTTCAGCAGTCCGGATAATAGAATGAAAGTGCTCTTGGCAACACAGCAACGAATGCTAAAACGCTCTCCACGATCTGAAGCCGGACGCTTAAGCGATTCAGCAGCCTTTCGCGCCGTGGTGGTGCTTTTCTTTCTCTGGGGCTTTCTCACCTGCCTCAACGACACTTTAGTGCCGCATTTCCGCGCCCTATTTGCTCTCTCTTACGCCCATGTGGTGCTCATTCCGTTCACATTCTTTGGGACCTGCTTCGCATTCGCTCCACTTTCGAGCGTCTTCATCGAACGCCTGGGATACCGGAGAACGATGGTTACTGGGTTATTCATCATGGGAGCGGGCGCGCTCTTATTTCTCCCGGCGGCGCAAACTGGCCGATTCGCGGGCTTCCTGGCCGCGATTGGAGTAATCGGAGCAGGCATCACAGTTCTGCAAGCGGCGGCGGGACCGTATGTCGCCTTTCTCGGGCCGCCGGAGACCGCTCCAAGTCGATTCAGTTTGGCTCTCGCCTTCAACTCCCTCGGAACCATGGTGGCGCCACTATTTGGCAGCTGGTTCATCCTTCGAACGCCATCAGATTTCTCGCCCTCACATGACATGGCCGCATCTTCCATTGAGTCACGCCTGCAGGCCCTGAATGTTGTTCGTGGACCCTATCTGTTCTTGGGACTTGCGCTAATCCTCCTGGCCATTGCTGTCACGTTTTCCGGCCTTCCCCAAATGCGGACTGCCCCCGATCCGCCCGCGACCGCAACCATAGTAAAGAATCTCTTTCGGCACAGGCCTCTCCTCTTCGGAGCGATGACAGCCTTTCTCTATGCGGGCGCCGAGGTCGGCATCGGCAGCTTCCTGATCAGCTTCCTTTCGCAGCGGGAGATTCTGGACGTCAGCCGCCATAATGCAGCACAACTCGCTGCAATCTATTGGGGAGGGGCGGTATTGGGACGATTCTTCGGATGGCGCCTCTTGCAGCGCAGGCGCCCTGAGGCAGTGCTCGCGGCGGTATCTACAGCGGCGGGAATGCTGGTGACACTTGCGGTCGTCTCTCACGGTATCGTTGCTGGCGCGGCATTGCTCGCTGTGGGCTTGTGCAACGCGCTGATTGTTCCAATCGTTGTCATGCTCTCGATTGTTGGACTCGGACCGCTCACATCGCGTGCATCATCGGTAATGGTCTCGGCAAATGTTGGGGCCGGGCTGGTTCCTCTCGCGCTGGGAGCCCTGGCTGACCGCGTTGGCATTCATCACGCGCTCGCGTTGACTGTTCTTTGCTATGGGTGCGCAATCTGCTATGCGCTGTGGGGTTCGCGAGGCCACTTAGTGCAACCACACAAGACAGGTCGCCGCTTTGGACCAGAGGTGGCTGCTCCCGGTTCTTTATATGAGTGAATCTGGATCTCGCCCAGGTTGAAGCTCCGCTCTTGACTCCGGTTGAAGGGCAACTGTCTCTCTGCCTGGTGTGATGCTCGCACCGTTTACCGCGTCCACCGCGAAGTAGTATTTGACTCCCATACACGCGCCCGCACCTCAAGCACCACGCCGCGGGCTCAGGAACGCCGTGCGTACGCAGGGTATAATCGCTGGCGCAGATGCAGCGCCGCATGCAGGCGCTCTGAATGCTCTGGAGGAAAGTCTATGTCCACATCGCGCCGGAGGTTTCTTGCCGGCCTTGGAGCCGCGGGCACACTCAGCGTCGTGCCCGGCGCGGCTCGTGCCAGCCTTGGGTCCGCGGTCTCGAACCCGTCCACCTCATGCCCCTTCCGCCTCTCCGTCATCAACGACGAAATCTCTCCGGACTTAGACCATGCCTGTTCGGTGGCCGCGAACGACTTCGGGCTTAGTTGGATCGAGCTGCGCAGCATGTGGGGCAAGAATGTAACCGATCTGAGCAACGATGAGGTCAGCCGCGCCCGCGAAATTCTCGATAAATACAAGCTGCGCGTCACCGACATTGCCAGCCCACTCTACAAGGTCAACTGGCCCGGCGCGCCGCAATCGAAGTCGGGCCCCCAGCGCGACCAGTCCCACTCCGACTCCGATTTCAAACGCCAGGACGACGTGTTGGCTCGTTGCATCGAGCTGTGCAAGGCTTTTCAGACCGAGCGCATCCGCTGCTTCGACTTCTGGCGTATCGAGGACCAGAAGCCTTATCGCGCCGCCATCAACGACAAGCTCCGCCAGGCCGCCCGCGCCTGCGCCCAGCACAACCTCGTCCTGCTGCTTGAAAATGAGCCGGCCTGCAACACGGCAACGGCGTTGAGGCCGCCGAATTGCTCAAGGAAATCCGCGAGCCTAACTTCATGCTCAACTGGGACCCCGGCAACTCGGCCACCTACGCCGGCGAAACGCCCTACCCCGACGACTATGAGCTGATACCCAAACACCGCATTGGCCACTGCCACTGCAAAGACACGGTCCGCCCCGCCAACGCCCATTGGGAGTGGGCGCCGGTCGGCGCAGGCCTGATCGACTGGGTCGGCCAGTTCAAAGCATTTATTCATGACGGCTATCACTACGCGGTCAGCCTTGAAACGCATTGGCATGGCGGCAAACCAGAGCCCGGCAGCAACATGGGCGTAACGGAAGCCTCAACCCGCATCAGTATGAAGGGCCTGAAGGAAACTCTGGTCAAGGCAGGCATCACTTGCTAGCGAGCTCTCCCAAAGAGTCTGCGTCACACCCACAAATCCTTCGTGCCCCATTCTTGCAGCTATTTTCTGCCGCAGGGGTGGAGGAGCACGAACCAAAACTCAGAATAGGTACCCACCCTCGGCGCGTTCTTGTTTTTCGCCTGGGATGGGAAGTTCCGCACATCTCGATTTCCGTTGCCTCAAGGAGAACTTCATGATCGTGAATCGCCGCAGCTTCCTCAACAACACCGCCCGGGGCGCCGTCGCCCTGGCGGCAATGCCTTCCATGCGCGCACTGGGCGCCAATGACCGCATCCGCATCGGCCTCATCGGCGCCGGCGACCGCGGCCAGCAGGACCTGGACGATGCCCTCCGCCAGCCCAACATCGAGCTCGTCGCCGTGGCCGACACCTACTCCCGCCGCCGCGACCAGGTCAAAACCAAGGTTCCCGGTGTGGCCACTTACGACGATCCCATGCGCCTGCTCGAGCGCAAAGACATTGACGCCGTCATCAACGCCACTCCAATGCACCTGCATTCCAAGTACTTCATCGCCGCTCTTGAGGCCGGCAAAGACCTCTATAGCGAAAAGACCATGACCTGGAACATCCCTCAGACCGTGGAGTGCCAGAAAGCTGCAAGGGTCAGCAAGCAGGTGATCCAGATCGGCGTGCAACACCAGAGCTCCGGCGGCCTGGCCGACGCCAAGGAGTGGATCGGCAAGGGCTATGCGGGCAAGGTGACTATGGTCGAGTCCTGGATCTCGCGCAATACGCCTCGCGGCCGCGGCCAGTGGGTGCGCCCCTTGCCGGCAGACTGCACCCCCGAGAATGTCAACTGGAAGCTCTTCCTCGACGGTCGCGACGAACCCAAATTCAACGCCTACAAATACATCAACTGGCGGCTCTTCTGGAAGTTCTCCGGCGGCAACGTCACCGAGAACATGGTCCACCAGAACGCCTGGATCACCTCAGCCCTCGGCCTCGAACTGCCCCTGGCCGCCACCATGACCGGCGGTGTCTTCTCTGAACTCGACGGCCGCGAGGTGCCGGACACCTTCAACGTCACGCTCGAATACCCGGGCATGATCGTCGTTTGGCAGTCCGTCTTCTCCAACTCCCACTCCGGCCTCGGCAACCGCATCCTCGGCTCGGATGGAACCATCGAGAGCCTCAACTTCGGCCCGGCCAGCTTCTTCCCTGAAAAGGCCAACGACCCGGGCGTCCCTGCCATGCTGGGTGAGAACAAGGGCCTAAACCACATGGCAAACTGGTTCGACTGCATCCGTAGCCGCAAACAGGCCACCAACGCGCCCATTGAGACCGGCTACCGCACCGCCATCGCCGGCCACATGGCCAATCTGGCTTACCGCCGCAAGCAACGAGTCACGTTCGAGGAGGCCATGGCCGCCCCAGCCTCGGCATGGATGTAGGGGAACTCTCCGGGAATACCAGGCCGGGTTTCGCCGGTGTCTTCCGATTCCAGAAGTAAACTCTGGCTCAGCATGTAAAGCCCTGCTGAAACCACACGGTCATGCGTTTGGGCACCACGTTGACCCATACTGCGCGGCAAGCCTCGCCGTTCAGGGCGAGGAAGGATAGCGCGGGTTTTAAGCGGGTGCATTTTGCTGTTCGACGTATTGGCGGATGATGTCGATTGGAGCACCGCCGCAGG